>ENA-UOJA01000167-UOJA01000167.1-human-gut-metagenome-genome-assembly--contig:-C19-NODE-167-length-67320-cov-64.154672_pt1 | contig 67320 bp, 54 predicted proteins | sample MGYA00242337_ERZ723884 | MGnify/ENA metagenome assembly ERZ723884
TGGGATCAGTCGGCTGCTTCGGTCAAAAAGAAAACATTAAACGACAATCCCTAATATACACCAAATCACGACATGCAGGTTGTTCGATTCAATCCAATTCTGTGTTGCCTCATTCCTCGTAACGCACCGCTTTTTTCAGATATTTTGAAAAGAAAAGGTAACTTTGTGCGGATGAAAGAGAAACATTGAATATGGAATGTGCTCGGAAAGATGGCATATGTGCTCTCTTGCATGCTGTTTGCCGTTCTTCTCGTCATTGCAGTTGCCGTTTTTGTAAGAACTTGGAGGCTGGAGACGGGCTCCGGCGGAAGAATCGGCCTGCATTATTATCTGGCTGCCGGTTTCGTCGGGTTCTTTGTGGTTTTTTCTGTTCCCTCGGTTTCGGAGCAATTTCCGTTGGCTGATGAAGTTTACGCATGAGTTCACGCATCTTTTCTTTGCGGTTCTGTTTTTTCGCAAAATAGAGCGGTTCAATGTCGATTCTGAAGGCAGTTATGTCTCATATGCGTTTCATATATGTTGTTGGGTTAAACAGACCAGGCTCCACCAGACAGATATCGCCGGTCCGGGCATCGTGCTCTCCCTGCTGATTATCACCACCTTCCATATCGTCAACTTCTGCCTGGTCATCCTTACCCCGTCTAGCGGCGTCGTCCTAGCTATCCAACGAGTCTTCGGTTACTTCCCGTCGGACTTCATTCTCGGACTGCTCCGCTAGAGAGTAACGTCACGCTGCCTTGCTGCTCGCAGAATCGGCTTCACTGTGCTATCCACTTCTCGACGGTGCGGGTCTGAGAGGAAATGTTTACGCCGACTTTGACGAGGTTCTTGCCTTCCTCGAATTTGTAAGGAAGCATATAGCCTTTGTCGTCAATCTGCTTGAGCGCATCTTCCGCCGAACCGTCCACCTTGAACTCGAAGACATAGATGCAATTGTCTGTGTAGCAAACCGCATCAGCCCTGCCGATGGCGGATTTCACTTCCGTGCGGATATAGAAACCGAGCAACGAGAAAATCAGGTAAATAATTGTCTGATAATGTTTTTCAGTCTTGTTTTCTAAGTCGTTCGGTATCCCGGCAAGGTACGCCTGCAGCTTTTCCATAGCCAGGTCAATGTCCTGGGAGTCCATTGCGGCATAGAAATGTGCCACGAATCCCGATGCAGTGCCGGTCTTGCTTGGGTACTCTCCCAAAAGTCCTCTCGTGAAACCGATCTTGACTTCCTTGTTCGGATATCCGAGTGTATAGAGCTGCATCCTCTCGTCGTAAGACTTGATGGTCAGATAACCGGTCTGGTACAGCATTGGCAATGAATTCTCCGAAATCTCCGGCGAGACGTCAAAATCTGATTGCGGAACGAGCGGGATATTGTCCAGTGTAGTCTCGTCGATAGGGTTTTTCCGTAGTCTTTCAATGAGGTAAGTCGGGGTGCCGGTGTCGAACCAGTAACTGCCGAAACGCTTTTCGTTCAATGACTTGATGAGACTGAACGGATTGTAGATATCTTCTGATTCTTCGCAGAAATGATAGCCGTCGTAGTGCTCTTTCAGCAGTGCAAGTGCATCCTTGTAGCTCACTTTCTGTTTGTCAGCCAGTGCCTGAACCTCATTTTGCATATTGTTTTCCAGCTCTGTCTGCGAGATTCCGCACAATGCAGAGTATTCCGGCATCATGGAGATGTTCTGGAGATTGTTCAATTCACTGAAAATGCTGAGCTGCGCGAACTTGTTGATTCCGGTAAGGAAAACGAACCGCAGATACGGGTCAAGGCTCTTTATCGGGCTGTAGAAATTCCTCATTATCTGCCTGAGAACCGGTAACTTGCCCTTGTCGTTCATCACGTCCAACAGAGGTGCGTCATATTCGTCAATGATGATGACGGCTTGCTGCCCGGTCTGCTCGAAAGCTGCTTTGATCAGGAATTCCAGTCGCGCATTTACATCGACTTCATCCACATTCGGGAGCTTTCCATAAATGGCCTCATACCCTTCCAGTTTATATCCGAGAGTGCGAACCAACTGTTCCTCATCAAAATGCTTGGCAGTGGACATGTCGAAATGAAAGACCGGATGCTTGGTCCATTCCTTCTTCACCTCGCCCGCTTTCAACCCCTCGAAAAGTTCCTTCCTGCCCTCGAAATAGCAATGGAAAGTAGAAGACAGCAACGACTTTCCGAACCTGCGCGGTCGGCTCAGGAAAACGTACTGGTATTTATTGGCAATTTCATCAATATATCCGGTTTTGTCGATATACAGGTAATTGTCCTCAATGATTTTGTCAAATGTCTGTATCCCAATCGGGAATCTTCTAATCGTCGTCTCCATAGTCCAAAACTTTACACATCTCCAAAGATAACAATTTTTATGATTATTTTTCTTTTGTCCGACCGCAGGGCTTCAAGAACAGAAGAAATCGAGAAATACGGCAAGCGGATTTCGATGAGGTCAATCACCCACAAGTTGAAAAGGGTCTATGATGACCTGCCTTTATCGTGCTACATCTGATCTTACCATTTAACCCCATAACTGTCAATGAAGAATAGTCCTAAGATTCACTCCACCCCTCCGGCAATATCTGTGAGATAATCTTTAATCATATCAGCCTTATCCTGAAGGCTTTCACGGTAAATCGGATGAATAAAGGTCTTATAATCCTCACCAATAAAGAATATTGGCATATCAATTATTGACAACTCAGGGAATTGTCTAGCACCTTTTGTATACAGAATTGAAAACAATTGATTGCGATACTCCTGACTAGGCATATCCCTTGAAGGCCTCATGCCTGGAATCGAATTGAACTCATCACAATAATAATAGAGGATAATATCGGGATTTTCGAGCATGAACTTGCCGACTCGTGTCACTAATTCAGATAACGTAGCCAAGTCTGTCGTATCTTCACCACGCTGACGAACAAGGCTCACCTCAACAATCTCTACGCCTCCAAGATGTTTTCTCAAATCAGAAAATGGCTGTTTCCGGAAAAGAAGAAAGGGAAACTCTTATCTCGTTTCCCTCCTTGTATGTCAATGAAAATGATACCTCTATTAAATATTAACACTAAAGATACACTCTTTCATCTCGCGCAACTTTGTCTGCTGTGCAATCTTCTGGTTTTTCAATTGAGCAAGAAGACTATCCAATTTCTTGGAAGTCTTGGTTATAACAACCGGCAGCGTATTTCTATTCTTCCTCATAGCAATTTCCTCCTTTCGCAAACTTACTGATTTCAAACAATTACACAAACTATTCTACTAAAAAACATACGCAAGTCGTTCTAATCTTGTCTGTTATGCGTAAGATGAGTAACCTGAATTCCGCGAAAGGCGAAACTGTTTTTTCTGATCCGGCCTCATATTCCTGTATTATTTTGAATGGCGGATGCGTTGTGCTTTTTTCTCATTTTTACGTATCAGATATGGCGACTCCGGAAGTTCCGGCAGAAGGTTGTCCATGTTATTGATCTGACCTATGGCTTTCATCAGGAGGATGAAAGTCGACAGTGTCAGGTTGTCCGCCACTCCGCTCTCGAATTTGTGGATGGTGGTCAATCCGATGCCGGACTGCTCCGCCACATCTTTTTGTGTAAGCCCGCAGCGCATCCTGTAATCCTTGAAACGTGTGCCCATCAATCTGACAATTTCCGGTGTCGAATATTCATATAAATCAGCCAGTGTCATTTCCTTATCTAACTATCATTATATTGATAGTTATGTGGTTATTTAGCCTGTTATCTTCACGTAAGTGATAGTTATAACTGCAAAAATATAAATTAAAATCAAGAAAACGAACCATATCTGAGAAGCAAATGACATTGGCAATCAAGGCTATTTCTTTGATTTGCAGAAATCAAAGACTGATATTTGATTTTTAATTTGATTGCTGTATAAACTATGGATGCCATAAAGTATCAAATAAATAGGGACTGTCGTGAAATGTCCAAAAAGTTTTTGGCTTTTCCAACGAATTGATTGATAAAGTGATAGAAATTTTGTAACTTTGAAAAAGGGAAAAAGATTCCCCCAACCACCGAGAAAAGTGAGAAATTGGGGGAATCGCAAAAATAATCTGTATGTCAAAGGTACGAAATTTTTCTGAAATAGCGCCAAACATTGCGTTTCCGGAGTTCAATTTTTACGAGCTCTACTATTCAACTTTCGAGAAGAGCGAATTGGGCAGGATAAAGAAGCTGCTCCCTCTCCGTGAGATGGCAGAGAACTTCGGTCTGGTAAGGAAAAGTATGAGGCCGAAGCTGGGACGCAGGTCGTTCTTCACTCCTGAAGGGAAAGTTGCCCTGATGTTCCTGAAGATGTACACGGGACTGAGCTGCCCGAAACTGATGGAACAGCTGAACGGCAACATACACTACCAGTGAGTCTCAGCAAGCCACATTTGAGACCGATAGTGAGATGCAAGGAAGTGAAGAGCGTCGAGTTTGGAGCGAAGGTCAACAACATGTTGGTCGACGGGATATCGTTCATTGAGAAGCTGTCATTCAATGCGTTCAATGAAGGGACCCGTCTGGTGCACTGCCTGAAGATGCACAAGAGACTGTTTGGGGTCGAAGCGAAAAAGGTCGGAGGAGACACCGGCTACGCGGGAACCGAAAACAGGGACTACTGCAAGGCGAACGGGATACAGACATCTTTCGTAAAAAGAGGCCGTCCGTTCGGTGAGAAGAAAAAGGAGAAAGACCTTGTCCGAAAGGAACTTGCCAGAGTGAGGGCGACTGCGATGGAAGGCTCGTTCGGGACACAGAAGGAGCACTACGATCTCCGGAGGGTCAAGGCCAGGACGAAGCGGACGGAAATCCTTTACATCTTCTTCGGCATCCACACGGCAAACGTGGTCCAGCTGGCGGACAGGATAGAACAAAGGGCTCGTTTGGCGGCCGCCTGACGCTGAAACTTGCAGTCAATGCGGAACTCTTGTGGGGGAACTGTATCCTCGCCATGAAAAACGGACAAAAAATCCGGCCGAAACGACCGGAAACAGATATAAAATTGAAATTTTGATGAGCTGGAGGCAGAAATTGAAGGGATTATCTGCTGCTTCGCTCATATTGAAAACATTATACGACAATCCCTAATTAATAATATATCCAATATGAAGGGGATAATAACATTTGTAGCATTATTTATTTCTGTGTGTACTTCGTGTACTTCATCTTGTCAATGTATTGACGGAATAGATGTGTCTCGACATCAGGGTGTAATTGACTGGAAAGAAACATCCAGAAGTCTGCCCCAAAAAGCATTTGTATATATAAAATGCACGGAAGGCGCAACTTTGACTGATCGTAATTACAGGATAAATGCGACTCAGGCAAAAAGTAATAAACTGTACGTAGGAGGATATCATTATTTTCGCATGACAAGTTCTGCACATGACCAGTTTATAAACTTTAAAAAAACGTTAGACAGCATTGATTTTGATTTGATTCCGATGGTTGATGTAGAGACCGACGATGGGCATTCAAAAAAAGAAATGCAGGACAGCCTTCAAGTACTATTGAACTTATTGGAAAAAGAGTATAAAGTTCGTCCTATGATATACGGTACGCAAAGATCATATAATACTTTTTGTGCGCCAAGATTTAATCATTATCCACTATATATCGGGCGTTATGGAGAGAATGCCCCTATAGTTAAAGGACCTTCCCATTACACGGTGTGGCAATACACGGATAAGGGCGAACTTCCAGGAATAAACAAAAAAGTAGACCTTTGCCGCTTTCATAAAGACAAAGGTCTTAAAGATATACTCATGAAATAATTACTGTTTGTGAGCGATGCATTAAATGACGTTTCTAACCACGCTATGTGATATTTCTGATTCTGCCGGTGAAAAAGGCTTCCTTTCCCTTAGTCTCGGCTTTTTGCTTAACATCTTTGTATGAGTACACTTGCCCTTCCAAAGGTCGGACAATGCCATTCCAGCCCTCTTCCGCGATGTCGCTTTTCCCTCTCTCATACTCCTCCCAAATGAAATTGTACATCTGTTTATATAATGCATCCGCCTTCTCCGCACAGCCCTCCGCCCTGACCAGAATCGGAAGCATCTCTGTCTTCTCAATCTTGCCCGGCATCATCAACAAGGAAATCAATATCGCATGTAGTTTCATACCATTATCGCCCGGCCATGGTTAGTCTTGACTGGGTGGGACAAAGATAAGAGATAATCTCGTAGATAAGGGCTGTGCATTCGTGCGTGTCGCAGTTACGGGATGACTATTTGTGCTCGGATCTTTGAATGTCTGTCCACTGCGGTTAAAAATGTTGAGAATGGAGAGAAACTCCCCGAAAGTGTTGATGCTGTCAGATTTAAGTTGTATATTCGCAATGTTAGAACTCGCTTATATGGTTGTTTTAGTAAGTACTAATTTAGGCGAAATTTCTGGCGTCACCAAGCCTTGGTAAGTGTTTCTCTGTCAGGGCTTTTTGTTTTCTTTGTGGACTGTAGGCCTACAGAATTTGGGGTGTGGAGTACAAGCAGATGATTTAATAATGAACGTGTGGATATATAGCAATGGAGCGGAATGATTTGACAAACATAAGTGAGGCTGCCTATCAAAAGTTGATAGACAACATAACCACGCTATGGGGTGAGGCGAAGTCAAAAGCCATTACTGCTGTCAATACTGAATTGCTTGATGCCAACTGGCAGACTGGCAAATATATAGTAGAATATGAGCTTAAAGGCAAAGATAGAGCGGAGTATGGCAGACAATTACTCGTGAACCTTGCCAAAGACCTGACTGCAAGAAATGGCAAGGGCTTTAGCCGTTCTAATCTTGTCTATATGCGTAAGTTTTATCTTGCTTTTCCAATTTGTGAGACGGTGTCTCACAAATTGACATGGAGTCACTATTTTGAACTGTTGAAGTGCGATAATGCGCTTGAAATGCAGTTCTATTACAAAGAGTCCATCAAGGAGTGTTGGAAAGTCAGGGAACTGAAAAGACAGATGAAAAGTTGTCTGTTTCAGCGATTTGCGCTAAGTACAGATAAGGCAGGAGTTCTTGTGTTAGCTAACGAGGGACACCAAGTACAAACTCCGCAAGATATTATTCGCGACCCATTCGTGCTTGAATTCGCGGGGCTTCCCAAGCAGAAACGCTATAAGGAGAGTGACTTGGAAAAGGCTCTCAAAGACCACATGGAGCAGTTCCTTTTGGAAATGGGGCGTGGCTTTGCTTTTGTCGGCAGGCAATTCCCCATGCAGATTGGTAGCCGACAATTCAAGGTGGATTTGGTGTTCTACCATTGTATTTTGAAATGCTATGTGTTGATTGACCTAAAACGAGCAGAGATAAAGCATGGTGATATAGGGCAGATGAACCTCTATTTGAATTATTTCAAAACAGAAGTGTGTCAATCAGACGATAATCTGCCCATTGGCATAGTTTTGGGCGCGAGAAAAGACGAGCTTCTGATGGAGTATGCCTTGGAGGGCATTACAAACCAGTTGTTTGTGGCGCGCTACCAACTTTATTTGCCAAAGCGTGAGGAATTGCAAGCTCAGCTTAACAAGTTGTTAGACGAAACAGAATAACCTAAATCTCGCACAAAGCATCTGGTCAGGCCTCATATTCCTGTATTATCTAGAATGGCTGATGCGTTGTGCTTTTTTCTCGTTTTTACGTATCAGATATGGCGACTCCGGAAGTTCCGGCAGAAGGTTGTCCATGTTATTGATCTGACCTATGGCTTTCATCAGGAGGATGAAAGTCGACAGTGTCAGGTTGTCCGCCACTCCGCTCTCGAATTTGTGGATGGTGGTCAATCCGATGCCGGACTGCTCCGATATATCTTTTTGGGTGAGTCCGCAGCGCATCCTGTAATCCTTGAAACGCGTGCCCATCAATCTGACGATTTCCGGTGTCGAGTATTCATATAAATCAGCCATTGTCAATTCTTTATTTAACTATCATTACATTGATAGATATGTCGTTATTTGGCCTGTTATCTTCACGTAAGTGATAGTTACAACTGCAAAAATATGAATTAAAACCAAGAAAACGAACCATCGCTAAAGGCCAATGTTTACCTTTTCGGTTTTTCGACATTGATATATACGAGGCTTCGTTTGCCGGATGGCTCAATTAACTGTCAGATGCCGCAGGATTGCAAGAGAAGCTCTTTTTGTTAAAACGATTTCAAACGAACCAAATATGAACTTGATTTTCAGTGCGAGACTTTTTATTATTGCAAGAAGTGTTTGCCAAGCCTTGTTTTTGAGATCTGGGATATTTCAATCATGAGAATTGAGAACAACATGTTTTTCATGGATCTGAACAGATGAACGGATAGACTCCACACTTTCGAATATTCAATAACCAATATCAGCGCACTGGCGTATAGTGTAAAAACATTATGACTATTTGCTACGGCCTTATGTGAGGGTGAGCAAAATGAAGTTCAAACTATTGGAAAATGTTATTTTGTCCGGTAAAAGTTTCGGACGATTATTATAAAGTTTAACAATTAAACATATTTGATTCGGTTGAATCATCAAGTTCATTGACAATATTGCAGTTAGGTTTTGCAAAGAGGTCTCTGAGATGGTTTGTGTCTGTAAGTGAGATACTTACAATCTGCAACATCTCGTAAATTGACCGTTCAACATTCATCTTCTTCTGTACAATGGCCATCATGCAATAGGCAATAATTGCTGAGTAAATCTGTATGCGTACTTCATTTTCAGACGTACCCCAGAACTTTTTTATCTTCAGATGTTGCTTAATCCATTTGAAGAAAAGCTCGATCTGCCATCTGTTGTGATATAGTTCAGCGACCATTACTAGACTGATAGTTAGAGCATTAGTGAAGAATATGAACTTCTTCTTACTCTCTTTATCCAAATAGATGACTCTCCGGATCTTGTCAGGATACTTCTCCATTGTCAGTTGACCTGCCATATAGCCGATGGCATCTGACTGGATGCCTGATTCGGGTGGGAATCGGCGCTTCCACTTCATTGGTTTGAAGTCGTTGTTGGTCTTTCCGCGAATTACGAAGTAGGCTCCAATGCTTTCAATGTTGTGGAGACGTTTGAAATCATTGTAACCTCTGTCGTAGATGTAGAACGAGTTCTCTTCATAAGGAATGACATCCATTGCTTTTGTATCATGGACCTTTGCTGGAGTTATGTGAAAAAAGGTGGGTATTTGCGTCTCAAGATCATACAAAGTGTGTATCTTGATTCCTCCTTTCCTCTTTCTGAACAGAGCCCATTCAAAGGTGTTCAGACATAAGTCAACTGTCGTAGAATCAAAGGCATAGACGTTTCCATTCAGCTTGAAGATGTCAATGATTCGACATCGTTGAGCCTCCGAGATGACTTTGTAGGCAAACTCCTCGAAAATGCGATAATCCCGCTTCGTGTTGGCATCTGCAAGAGTATTCTTGGCAGCATGCTTGCCAAATCCAAGGTGATAAACTTTGGATGCATGGGCCTGGGTTGCCAGAACAACATCTCGAAGACTATCACGGTTGGATAGCTGACCGAACATCAATACGCAAAGTAGGTTATAGCAGGAGAACTGCTTGACATATTTGTCACCACCGTATTTCCTTGCGAGATAGTAGAAATCGTTGCGATCGAGGAAGTCTATGAGCTGAGAGAACACGTATTTTCCTTTATTTATATGCCATTCTACGTTAGTCTGGCAAAGATAAATTCAAATCGGCTGACTCGAAAGACCTCTATAACTACCTAACTTCTAATATTTTCAAAGAGCTTTTATGATTTTTTACCGGACACTAACGAGTCTATAGTGGAAATAACAGTTATGTTGCTGTTTCTTGTCGTTCCGAAAAATAGTATAGACTTTTTTCTAAGATATGTAACAACTTTTTGTAAAAGATGTGTACCTTAGAGAACAAATAACCAACAAGTAATAAAACAGTTACTAATCAATAAATGGGACTACTAGTTTATAAAATAAGTGACTATTCACATACTGCTGAAAGAGAACAGTATCGTGCGATTTGCCAAATGCTGAAATCACGTTTTTCGGAGAAATCCGAACTTTGCATTTTCGTTGCTAATTGGAATATTTATGACAGTGAACTTGATGGGCTTCTAATAAAGCAAGATGCCATTATTGCCATAGAGTTCAAGAATTATGGTGGTAGGGTTGTTGCTGTAGAAAATGGGGATTGGAAATTATCGGATGGCACTATTGTCAAAGGAGGCGTGAGAAAGAATCCTTATAAGCAGGCTCAAATAAACAGAAGCAATCTGCTTAACGGGTTGCGGGATAGTGGCTTTGTGAGCGCAGCTAACCTAAAACACATTTCGTCGCTGATTGTCTTCAATCAGCCTATTGAATTAGATGCAAGTGGGATATCTCGCAAGACAAAGAGTTGGCTGCATATATGTGATAATGACCATTTTATCGACAAAATCGAGGACATAACGTCACCCAAAACGAATTTTACCAATGCGGAACTCGTCAAGCTTGTTTCCGATTTGAATTTTGATTGTGGCGGGGATTCACTAGATGAACGATATAGTAATCTGATAAATCCATTATTGGAAGATATCCCGGAAGAGTTCATGCCCCAACCTCAGGCATTGACCATTTCCAGCCTGGCCACTAAAGATAGTCTTATCTCTGTTTCTGAGACATTGTCAGGAGTTGACGATTTTCAGATTCCCGCATACATTGGAATAGACTTCGGGACGTCAACCACTGTTGTTTCCGTTGCAAGGAATTACGATAACAGGATGACCTGTAAGACTGTTGAAATTGCTTATCAGACAGCAGATGGCGCCATTGGCCGAGATGACCGTATTGCAACCATGCTGGCAGTCAAGAACGGTCGTCTTCTAGCCGGAAGAGGAGCGGAAGAATTCAAATATGATTTGGAGAAAAACGTGGATATTTGGTACTCATTCAAGATGGAACTCGGAGAGGATTTGGGAGACCAGTATTCAAGAAGTTGCCGGCCTGATATTAAATCACCCAAAGATGCTGCGAAGCTTTTCTTTAAATATCTGAAAAAGCAGATTGAGAAAAGTATACAAGCTTCCAGATACGAGTATGCAGTTACAATTCCGGCTTCGTTTGAGGCTAACCAGCGGAAAGATTTGGTTGAAGTTCTTGAAGCAAATGGTATAAATATCAGTAAGCAGGCTCTCATTGATGAACCGAATGCGGCATTCCTTAGTAATGTCATTGAGGACCAGCTTTCCTGTAAATCAATAATGCTGAGGCCAGACAGTAATCTGTCGATTTTGGTGTTCGACTACGGTGCCGGCACATGTGATGTTTCCATTCTGGAAGTTGGTCTTGACCAGCGAGGTGCTTTTTCTAAGAATAGAGCAATATCACGTTTTGAGAAGTGCGGAGGTGATGATATCGATCGTTGTATTGCATCAAGGATTCTATACCCTCAGATTCTTGAACAGATTAAGGAGCATGAAGAAGATTTGAGGCAGAATAAGAAAAATTATCTGATGGACCATCTGATGAAACCAGCAGAACTTCTTAAAATTGAGATCTGTGAGAGGGTTGCAAATCAGATGACTGACGGGATTCTCCCTTCGCTAGCCACGAGTGATGATGTCGTGACATTGAATTCATCATACCGATTTGAATTTGATGGCCGTTGGGTGATATTTGAGAACCCTCATATGTCATATAAGGAGTTCAATGATATTATGAAGAACTTCCTTAAGCAGGATTTCGAAGAAACTGACGAATTTAATAGTATTTTTAAAAGTATCAATTCTGCCATTGACAAGTCTAGCTTGACTAAGAACGATATTGATTACGTCCTTTTGATAGGTGGTAGTTCCTATAACCCTTACATCCAATATGCGCTACGTGAACATTTCAATGAATCCACATTGAGGATTCCTAGGGACTTGCAAGCCCATGTTTCAAAAGGTGCTGCGATTCACTCCCTTATTTACAATGGACTGGGGCATAATATCATCAATCCTATTTCCAGCGAGCCGATATTTGTTGTAACAAATGGAATTCAAAATCAGCGTATATTAGTGCCTGCCGGAACGTATATGCCAAGTGATGACATATTGATTGATGACTTGGAGACCAGTAAAGAAGGACAATCTTGCATAGAACTTCCAATTTGTGTCGGAAACATAAACAAAATCCTTTGTAATTTTGTCATCCAAGCGCCAGATAGGAGCGGCTTCCATCACGGTGAACGTGTGAAATTAAAGATCAGGCTTACTGCTGATAAATTATTGAAAGGGCATGTTGAAGTCCGTGGCAGGACTTATGAAATTGATCCGCTCAATCCGCTTTCAAACAAGTCGTTGTCTCCAGAGGATGCTGCCATATTAAAAGCACAGCGCGCCGTAAACAATGAAGCGAGTCGACATGATGGTAAAGCCACGATTAGCACTCTCAAAGATTTAGCACGGGCCTATATTGCTGCAGGAAAACATCTTGATGCAGCCGAGACTTATGAAGATATTAATGAATTGTATCCTGGAACAATCTCTCTCAACAACATTGCTTTGGAATATGGTGAGGCCGGAAAACAAAAGAAAGAGGTCAAAATATTGGAGGAGGCATACGAGGAAGCTCCCAATGATCCAACAATAATCTTTAACTTGGCTTATAATATTAAGGCGGATGATTCGAAGAGATATAAAGAACTTCTAGAGAAATCCATCTCACTTAATCCGAATGAACCATGTCATCTTTATGACTTTGGCTGTTGGCTTCGTAATCATAACGAACGGCAACGCGGACAGGATATGATAGACCAAGCACTTCATATTTGGGACGAGCGATTCAAGCATGGCTACATGGAAAGTTGGGATTACAGTTGGTACACATCCGCGCTCAAAAGCATTGGGGAGTATTCAAAGGCCCGAGAGGTGAGCGAGTCTAAAAAGAAATCAAAGATAAATGCATTCAATACTGACAATTTAACTCAAATCAGATAACAGATATGTCTTCTTGGATTATTCGACGGGACAAACTGGACCCGGAACAGAGAAGCATTGTTGATGCTCCAATCAACAATAACATGTGGATTTCAGGGTTTGCCGGAAGCGGCAAGTCTGTGATACTTGTGCATAAGGCCATAACGATTCTAGAGCGCAACCCTGATGCGAAGGTGTTGTTTGTGGTCTATACTCAGAGTCTTGTCGATTTGTTTAGGACCGGACTTGCGACTTTAAACCAACCATGAATCGAGGTCAAGACCATTTACGAGTTTATGGATGGCAACAATATGTATGATTCCATTTTATGTGATGAGGTGCAAGACTGCACAGAATCGATGATTAGTGCGATTAAGAGCCGAGCCCGTCGTAGCGTAATCGTAGCCGGAGATAAATTCCAATCTATATACGAACAGGATGTGCGGTTTAAGGAGCCTACTATCAACCCTCGAACACTCATCGACAGCATCTCTGCTCGAATAGCGGAACTTACCAAAATATATCGTCTGACGCCTTCTATCATCGATGCAATTGATCGATTTCTTCCCACAATGCGTCTTGCCATTAATGGCAGACCGAATGCGGAAAAAGTGGACGTCACCATCAAGTTGTGTAAGTGTAGCAACAAAAAAGAAGAGAGCGCATATGTATACAATAATGCGGAAAGGTATATTAGCCAAAACGAAAGAACTGCTATTTTATTCCCCAAGCATCAAGATTGCATAGAATTTTCAAACTATATTTTGGACTGTAAAGGAAAGCCTCAGTGGGAACCTGAGTTAAATAGATACAACAAGCCGGATTTTGGGTCATTAAACCGTCATCTCGCCTCCAATGGAATTAAACTGATGTATGTAGGAAACGGATATGGTTCGCTAAAAGAGTCTGAAGATAAGAGCCTTGGTGTCATTATGACATATCAGTCTTCAAAGGGCTTGGATTTCGAACATGTTTATTTGCCATTCGCTAACAATGATATGTTCATTACTTATAACGAACAAAGAAGCAAAACCATTTTCATGGTTGCAATGTCAAGGAGTAGCCGGAATCTGACAATTTCTTACTCCGGCCAGCTCTTTCAGTATGTAGTATCCTTTAAATCTCTATGTACAGAGATCAGCCCTAATGAACCGACCACGAACGTATCCTCAAGCGGAGAGGACTTTGATTTTTAGATTATGAACAGAATTGCATTAATAAACAAAGATTTGTTTGCTGACCTATTAAGATTCGGCAAAGTCATTCTGCCAGATTATTCCTATTCAGTTGTCTCTAAAGAACTTCCTATTGAAGAAGCTCTGAAAATCATATTGGAATTAGGTAATCCAATCGAGTATCCATCTCAGTATATCATAGTTGCTTATGATTGTCCCGACAACACTAATGAATTGCCAATAAGCACCGTAAAAGAATTGATTGCTACTGATGCTGATGGGAAACGCCTGTTTTCCTCCCAATTCAGGGATGATTTGATCATCCAACCTGGAAGGTATGAGTCGATTTTCCAAGAATATCTGGAAGGTTCTTTTCAGAAGGAGAAGATTACGAAAGGCATTGTCGCATTCAGAACACTGTGTGGCTTGAATGTGGCAGACAACTATGATGAAGAAGTATCTGTTATCTATCGAGGTATTTCTAATCGGATTAGATTTCGCCATCATTTCCAACTCCCGGCTGAGGAACGAAACGAGCCATACTCCCTTATGATTTCATATGACCGGCATGCTCCATATCCGAAAGGGTGGATTGGATATTTCTATGATCTCATCGAAACATTCTGCTATCATAGTAATCCAAACCTCGGTTATTCTGATACGGTTATTAACGGCACTTCTATTTTTAGACAGATTTGTACACTCCCACAAAGTTCAAAACTTAAACAGATTGAAGATGCGATAAAGGACGAGAAGTTCACACAGCTCTGTAATAAATTCTTTTACAGACCAGGAGGATACATGGTTCCTTATATTTTCTTTGTGCTTAGAGACGGATTCAGAGATACGGAGTCCTTCTTTAAACATGCAAGTTTGATAGAAAATCTCAAAATCCAATATCCTGATGCGTTTGATTCCGCCAGTATATTTATCGGAGGTTTCTTTGGCTTTGAGAAGTTTTATGACGACTATTACACGGCATTAAATCTACCAATATTTGGAAGAAAGCCGCCCTTTCGCGCCGCGGAGTCTGTTCCTGCATCTGCTGATGAGACTCCTAAGAAAGTCGATTTAACATATGCGGATAATCCTGTCATTTCAGGTCCTAAAGCAGATGCTAAAGATGAAACTGGAGAGTCAACGCCTCAGAATCCGTCATATTCAAACGATTCCTTAAATGGCATTTTTCTTGAGGGAACTGACCTATTCAAGAATATGTATTACATCATTGATAGTTGTTTGAAACCGGGAAAGTATAGAGATAGCATTCTTGCCGGATTAAGCAAATATAAAGATGATGATACTGTTCTTGAAATCATTAGAGAATTACTAGTCAGTCAAAAAAGAAAATCAGAAATTGATAAAGACGTATCTGACTCTTTCGAGATATCAAGTAAAGGAGTTCAATGATATCAGAGATGGTTTTCGATTATCAGAAAATAAGTAACATGATGGAATACACCTACGTACAAAAGATGTCAATAGTTAAAGTGCTGCTTGACATAATAAGTGTGGATGGGAAAATTGACGCCCGCGAAACACATTTTTTCGAAGAAATAAAGATAAGGTTAGATTTAAGTGCTGAGGATCACTTCCGTGTCCGCGAATATAATACACTTAACTGCTTGAGTGTTATTAAAGAGATGACAGTAGAGCAAAAGAACTATTACCGCGAACTTATGAGTGGGATTATCCTGGCAGACGGGGTCATTGAAGAAAACGAGCAGATTGCATATGATAACATATGTGAATTCTGCAGCATTCCTAGCAACTCCTTGAAGGCAAAGTGAGATTCGCGATAAAGTTACGAGTGCTAATGTTTACATATTCTGGAGCATACTCGTTTGCTTTTCGGCGGGGAGTTCCCGAGCCGCGTTCCTGCTGTCACTTTTCTGGAGCATGTCATTCAAGGTAAGCCTCCGACGAAGCGCATTTTAGGTACATATAAGTGAGTAACCGCTACTGCCATGCTAATGATGGTTAGTGGCGGTCATTCACCTGCTATTGACTGTTATTACCTGCTATTGACGGCTAATGGCTGCCAGATGGATGGAAGGAGTGCTTTGAGTACGTTTTCCGGTCGATACCCATTCAGTGATTCCGGTGATACTCGTTCGCTTTGAGTTGATTTCAGATATGATTTTGCGGGGGCATTATTATTTCCTCATTCCAGAGTATCACTTTCAATGTTTTCAGCATATTCCTGTATTATTTTGAATGGCGGATGCGTTGTGCTTTTTTCTCATTTTTACGTATCAGATATGGCGACTCCGGAAGTTCCGGCAGAAGGTTGTCCATGTTATTGATCTGACCTATGGCTTTCATCAGGAGGATGAAAGTCGACAGTGTCAGGTTGTCCGCCACTCCGCTCTCGAATTTGTGGATGGTGGTCAATCCGATGCCGGACTGCTCCGCCACATCTTTTTGTGTAAGCCCGCAGCGCATCCTGTAATCCTTGAAACGCGTGCCTATCAATCGGACAATTTCCGGTGTCGAATATTCATATAAATCAGCCATTGTCATTTCTTTATTTAACTATCATTATATTGATAGATATGTTGTCATTTAGCCTTTTATCTTCACGCAAGTGATAGTTATAACTGCAAAAATATGAATAAAAACCAATAAAACAAACAGTATCGCTAAATGTCAATGTTTACCTTTTCGGTTTTTCGACATTGTTATAAATGTGAAAAATGAAGTTCAATACCCCATCGAGTGTTGCGTTAATGAAAACATTTTATAACTTTGTGATGCTGCCAAATAAGCAGCTACATAACATTAGTGAAAGTGTTTCGCTAATCCCCGTTCCGAAATCTGGAAAATTTCAAACATGTGCAGGGAGAGCAACAACACTCGTCACCGTCTTGCTATATCCTCTGATATCGCATATTCGGTGTGGGGTATTGTTTATTCATCCGCACATAGGTTTTTCCAGAACCTCGGAACAGATGAACGGACAGCTCCACACTTTCGCGTTATTATATGGATTCCCAAACTGTGGAGCTATGGGGCAACGTAATCGTTATGAAAGACACATACACTTACGAACAAATTTCCGCCGCAACAAAGTTGTTCCTTCAGAATGTTGAGCAGGGATATAACTGCAAACAACTCAGCGATGTTACGGGAATCTGTGAAAATCGAATCAGAACATGGAGAAGAAGATATAAGTTCATCTTAAAGACTTTTCCTCTCAATGCCTGCTGTCTTTGTTATATCAGCAATCTAACTTATGGAGTTTCAGAAGAAGTATGGAATTTATGGCTGGATAGAATTGACGAAAACATGAACAGGATAAAGCAATGTGGAGCATTCTCCAATAGGATTCGAACAATACTTGAGGATATCGCCAAAGAAATTGATGATGCGGTTGCGCCAAATAAAGGGACAACTGACGAAATGATTGATAGGGCATTGGCGCATTTAATGGAAGAAACAAGTAGTTTCAATGACTAACAAAACAGACAGTATCGATTTAACCTGATTGGAATGAATATATGGTAAGTAAAGATAATATGATTAATGCCGTCATCACGATGTGCAAGATGTGGGGATTCAATTATATGCTTATGGGTGGCGGGCACGTAGATTTTGATGCTCTCCCGTTTGGAACTAGGCTAATGTTCCCTTTCCGTTTCAAGAATACATTTAAGTTGTTGTTGCAGCATAACAAACTAGGACATCAGGACTTGACTTTTTACACTGATGAGCAGAGTAATAATATAGTTGCGGTTAAAGCTACAAAGGTCACCCCGACATTGCTTAACTCTTGCGCTAAGCTTGGACAATTATTCTATGGATTCAAGTATAAGGAGATTAAAGAAGTTCCTGGTGAACCAGATAGTCGCTATTTTGTGTTTTAAATTTAAAAATTGGAACGAGGTAGGTGTTTGCACCAAATTTCCTGTAGACTGTTGGTTGTTAGAGTGAAAAAGTACAGGATTCCTTGAGAAAAAGGAATGATATACGAAAGGTTACACTTGTTCCGATTTCGAGCATGCTTAAGTGCATCTGAACCATGTTGGAAGAGCACTATCGGTACTTGGAGTAAGCACCTACATCGCTCAAAAAATATTAGATATGCCATCATTTGTTTTTGGAATTAAGAAAGAAGCAGAGTTGTATTGTGCTTCTTCAAAAATTGGTCTCTCAATGGATCCTCAAGCAATAGGTGTTATTAACCAATTGAAATATACTTTCATTGAAGACGGAAAAGTTAATTTATCGTTTAATGAAATATCAGACTTTATTGTTCTGTTATGTAAGAATAATGTTCTGCATCAAATTCGGAATATGGAAGACGAAGAAGGTGTTGCATGGACAATAGCACTTCTGTCGAAAGCATATATTTCAGCAAGTATCAGTTCTATCTCCTATGATGAACTTTTTGTGGCGTGTTTCGTCAAGTATTACGCGTAATGGAGAATTTATCGAAAGACTGATATGGGGCTCTTAAAATGAATTAAGTGATTATCAATAATTAGAGGGACTCACCAAGCCGGAAATGCCTTAGTAACGTGATATTTTTTTGAAAAATAACTGAATAACCACAATCATAACGTATGAATCTAGAAAAATTGAATCAGATACAGCAGGAGGCTGTTCAGACTACGGAAGGACGTGTCCGGGTGATAGCTGGCGCGGGGTCGGGAAAGACGCGGGCCATTGCTTACAGGTATGCCTATCTGGTGAATGAGGTGGGCATTGACCCTGGCAATATCCTGTGCCTTACCTTTACCAACAAGGCGGCGCGGGAGATGAAGAGCAGAATCGCGGCACTTGTTCCTGCGAGTATGAACAATGATTTCATATGCACGATACACGGGTTCTGCGTGAAGTTCCTCCGGGAGGAGATATTCCGGCTGGGCTATCCGAAGTCGTTCTCGATAATCGACGAGGAGGATATGATATCACTTGCCAAGGAGGTCCTGACAGAGAACGGCATTGACAGGAAAGAGGCGACGGTAAGGGACTTGTTGGAGGACGTAAGTAGGTATAAGTCAGTAAATCCTTACATTGAGGAATGTATTCTGCCCGGGGCCGGGACTACGGAAGAAAAGACCGGAAAGGAGCCGGCAGTTCAGTTTGTCCTCAAGCAGAAAAAACTTTTGTCATTGGATTTCAGCGATCTTCTGCACTTCACATACTATATCCTGAGCACCTTTGCTGCTGCCAGAGAGCAGTGGCAGAGCAGATTCCAATATGTGATGGTGGATGAAGTCCAGGACTGTACGCCGGGGGAATGGGACATCTTTACCATCCTCAGCAACAAGTATAAGAACCTGTTCATTGTGGGCGACCCTGACCAGAGCATCTATGAATGGAGAGGCGCAACCCCGGAGGTGTTTGTCGATTACAAAGCCGACAAGGACATCATCATGGCGGAGAATTATCGTTCGACGTCCATCATTCTGGATGCGGCGAACTCGGTCATTACCAACAACCAGATGAGGGTGAAGAAGGATCTGTACACGAAAAACCCGACAGGATGCGAAATAATCCATTTTCATGCGCCGACGGAAAAAGCCGAATCTGACTGGATTGCAAAGAAGATTGTGGAACTGAAGCGCGACGGTTCCGCCTATTCCGACATCGCGATACTGTATCGTGCCTCCTATCTCTCCCGGAGCATTGAACAGGCCCTTATGAACCGCGGAGTCAGCTATGTCATCTGGGGCGGCATCAGGTTTTTCGAGAGAAAGGAAATCAAGGACGCCATAAGTTACCTGCGGCTGATTTCCGCCCCTGAAGACGACCTGTCGTTCAAGCGAATCTGCAATGTCCCATCCAGGAAAATAGGAAAGGTCGCTTTCCAGAAGATCCAAGATATTTCGCGTCAATGCGGGTGCTCGCTTTATGAGGCATTGAAAAAGGGGATTGAAGCCGGAACATTCAAGGAAAAATCCATATCAGGATTTGTGGAACTTGTCGAAGAATGTCGGCGCAGACAATCCGGGATGGCAATAACCGATTTGCTGGATTATGTGCTGAGCCGGAGCGGACTCAATGATTTGTACCGGACAGATGGAGATGAGGAACGCCTTGAGAATATCGCCGAGCTGGTGAATTCCATCAAGAACTATGAGGAGGAGAACAAGGAGGATGACGTCACCCTTCAGAAATATCTTCAGGACATTGCCCTTTATACAAACCTTGACTATCAGAAAGATACGGATAGGGTCAAGCTCATGACAATCCACCAGGCGAAGAGTCTGGAGTTCCCTTATGTGTTCGTCTCGGGGCTCAGTGAAGGGATATTCCCGAATCCGAGGTCAATCAGGGAAAACAAAGAAAGAGGGCTCGAAGAAGAACGCAGGCTGATGTATGTTGCTGTCACGAGAGCAGAAAAAGCACTTTTCCTGACAGAATCAGAAGGATATAGTTCTCAGGCAAACGGAGCCAAGGTCCCTTCCAGATTCATTCGTGAAATCAGGCAGGACCTGTATGTGACAGAAGGAAAGATGGATGCTTCATTGTGGAATGGCACGGATGCTTTCCTGAAACGCGAACAATCATTATTGAATTCAGATATGGACAATGTGCTTAAAACTGGAGATGCCGTTACGCACGGCCACTTCGGCAACGGAATTATTGTAAGTGTCAATGACGGCTACGCCGTAGTGAAGTTTGATGATTTCGGGGAAAGACGGGTCAATGTTGATGTCCTTAACCGTGGTAAAGCGACTATAAGCCCACGCGTTGTGGATGAGACTGTTCCTGTTCCTGAACCTGCTCCTGTCCCTATTCCGGAGCTTGGTCCTGTTCCTGAACCGAACACCCCTGCATTTTTTGAATACGTAATCCGTGTGGAATGCCCTCAGTACACAATCCGTAAGGACATTCCTGTTACAGAACTTGTCGGCAATGCCGAGGACAGGTTCCGCCTTTACGAAACCCGACCGGAACAGGTCTATAAAGCAGAGTGGGGACAGCCGTATAACTTCGTGCTATATCAGAACGGCAAGCCGACAGCAGTGGTGATGTTAGGAGATCGTCATAGTCATGATGTCAATGTCAAGTACCTGATAGCCAGGATGTATGCGAAGAAGCTGGGTTTGCCGTACATTAATTTCTACACCCAATTTCCGAACACGGCCGACTATGTTGCCCGTCGGCTTCAATACTTCTTTGACGGGGGAGTATCCGGCAGATTCAGTTCGTTAGTTCAGAGAAATACAGGGTACGAGAGGCCGGCGCAACCACAATCGGTCCGATATTATTCCGAAGAAGACCTCAGGAACGACTGGCAGGGGAGCATTGGCCTGATGATCGTCGGAGTGGTCTGTATAGTTGCGGTTCTTATCTGGCTCTTTTTATGATATAAATATTTTATCAGGAAGAAGGGGATGCAATTACATTTGCGCCTGCAAAGGATGCAGCAAGCCCTTGTATAATAGTTGTGCAGGCAACTGGGGCTTGTATCATCTCGTATCTTGGCAACGGTGCCAATTCAAAATCTTTCCCCTTCTTCCTTTTTAATTCTATGAGTATCCGGGAACAATTATATTCGTCGGCGGCATGGGAGGATTTCCTCGCGTGGCGATTGAAGAAAGGCCGTTTCAACTGGCGTGAGTTCGAAGCGGCAGACGAGTTCATTGCCTCTGGAGAATGTATCCGTGCGGGGAGACAAATCATTGAAAAAGAAGGACTTGGCATTCCTGCCCGCATACTTGTAAACAAGATGGGCTCCCGGAAGAAAAGAGTCGTTTACTGTTATGAGGATGAAGAGGTGGAGGTGCTCAAGTTTATCGCACATCTGCTTTACCGATATGACTCTGTCTTGGCACCGAACTGCTTTTCCTTCCGCAAGGGACAGACAGTGCAAAGTGCCATTCTCGGTTTGAGGCGCAAGTTGGCAGGCCGTGAATTGTGGGGATATAAAATCGATATCCATAATTATTTCAATTCCGTCTCGATTCCACTGTTGCTTCCCATTCTGAAAGATGTCCTGTCAGAAGACGAGCCGTTATATTCATTTTTCGAGAAAATGCTCACGAATCCCCAGGTCCGCGACGGCGAAAATGTCATAGAAGACGAGCACGGCATAATGGCCGGGACTCCGACAGCCCCGTTTCTGGCGAACATCTACCTTATGGAGATGGATTATCATTTTTTCAATGAAAATGTGATCTATGCCCGCTATTCAGATGATATAATACTGTTTGCTCCTGACAAGGAGAGCCTTGAGCATCATATTGCTGAGCTCAATGTCTTTCTGCAGAAATACCGGCTCCAGCCCAACCTTGATAAGGAACGGATATATGCTCCGGGAGAAGCCTTTGATTTTCTGGGATACAAGTGCCAGGGAAACCGGATTGGTCTGGCTGATGCCACGATTCGAAAGATGAAAGGGAAGATCAGCCGAAAAGCACGGGCCCTCTATCGATGGCGTTCTCTTAAAGGAAAGTCACCGGAAGAGGCAATGAAAGCCCTTATTTCGTTTTTCAACAGGAAGTTCTTCGAAAGTGAAGATCCTGATCAATTGAATTGGTCCAGATGGTTTTTCCCTGTCATCAATGATGTTGCCGGGCTCAAGGAGATTGACCATTACCTTCAGCAGAATATCCGTTATGTGGCGACAGGCAAGTACAACGTGGCGAACTACCGGCTGCGATATGGACAACTGCGTTCGTACGGATACCGAAGTCTCGTCAGTGAATACTATTTGACTCAAGTTTGACAACTTGCGAAACTTGAATGGAATATGATAATTGTACTTGGGCTCAAGATGTGTTTCATGATGGATGGAACAGCGAGTCTGCACAGGAAACAATCAAGGTTATTTCTTTGATTTTCAGAAATAAAAGAAAGACATTTGATTTTAATTTGATAAATCAAGGCTATTCCTTTGATTTGGCAAAATAAAAGCATTATCTTTGGACCATACTCATAATAATATCTCTATGATAATATGATAAAAGGTGTAATCACAGGAGACGTGGTAAACTCCTCCCACATTGCAACAGAATGGCGACAAACTGTCATCGATGCCTTGAGTGCATGCGTTAAGGATTTTTCATCTTTGACCACAATAAAGATGGAAATGTACAGAGGCGACAGTTTTCAAGTTGTTGTTGGCAACCCGGAATTGGCTTTATCTGTAGCCATAGCACTAAGAGCAAAGCTAAAAGCAAGCACCCCGGACAAGTCGGAAGTATGGGATGCGCGGTTGTCCCTTGGTATTGGAGATGTTTCTTTTGCGAGCGAAAACATTCTGACTAGTGATGGGGAAGCATTCAAGCTTTCCGGTCGGGCATTTGACAATATAGGAAAGAAGAGATTGTGCATATCAACTCCTTGGAAGGAACTTGACAATAACTTGGAGCTTCTCACTCGTTTTGCAGATAGCATCGTATCTGGATGGACGGAAAAACAGGCATTGGTATTCTACCATGCATTGGTTTTTCCGAAGTTGCAGAAGAAACTGGCAGAAGACCTGGGGATGACCAGTCAGAACTTTAATTATCACTGGGGAGCAGCCAAAGGACAACTTATCCTTGATTATATAAACTATTACAAATCATTCGTTACAAAATTCATTTGACAATATTATGGATGCGTTCATTGTACTTGTGAAATTGCTTTGTGCTCATCTCTGTGCTGATTTTATTTTTCAGACTGACAGCATAAATAAAGGTAAACGCGAATCCGGTGGCAAAGGTATAGCATATAATCTGCTTCATAGTTTGATACATGCCGGAGCCGCATATCTATTTGTGGCAAACGTATCATACTGGTTCATTCCTATAATTGTTTTCGTGAGTCATTTCGTAATAGACTGGATAAAGTGCAGATTCTGCGAAGACAATCTCCCCGCGTTTCTTGTGGATCAGTTCATGCACCTTGCTATAATCTGCATAGTGTGGTTCGTATTTTTCGGTAAAGAGGTAGATTATACTTTTCAGTAGAGACGCCTATTTGACGATTCCTTCGCTGTCAATGAGGTATCCCTCGGTCGGGGCGTCTTTCAAGGTCTGGAAATTATGCGTTTCATCACGAAGGATGCCGCCCTTGCCGTTTCCTGACGTTCCGCTGTTGGTCTTGATGTAATCACCGCAGATGGCGAAGTCCCAATCAGTACGCTCCGCCCACGCCTTGTCCTCTTCCTCGGACAGGAATGTGCTGGAGCCTACCGTCTCACCGTCCTTGATCGAGAAATATACCCATTTGCCGTCCTCCAGGCCGTGGATGGTCACTTCTGTCGAGATAGCCGGCACTTTGCCTTCGCCATGTTTACATGCGCAGCACAGACATGCCGCGAGTATGAACAATATTATAACTGTCTTTTTCATTTCTATTCAAGTTTAAGACTTCCGTCCGGAGCATAAACATATTTGAGCTTGATGGTGCCGTCCTGACGATTGTAGTCGGAGAATCTCATCTTCACATACTTGCCGTCGGCGGTCCTCAATACGAGTGGCGCTGCAGCCGGCTGGCCGGAAGAATTCAGCCATTTGACCTTCGAGTAGGAAGTGGTCTTCGCTGCTACAGTTTCAATGCTGAACATGTTTTCGCCGCTCTTGATCTCCTTGCCGGCGATGTCCTTGCAAACGTAAACCTTTGGAGATGAAGCATCTTCACGATAGTCATATACGGAGAATGCAAGCATCTTTCCGCTTCCCAGTTCTCTGCCCCGCTTGTTCCGGTTTACCGTCAGGAAGAACTTCGGCTCCTCGGAGTCATGGATGTTGGCCACATAAGAACTGAAGTCGAAAGCGAACTCGATCTCTGAGCTGCCGCTGCTTCCCTGCATAGGATAGTCTCCGCCCTGGTAATTGGCTATCGGCACAAGATAATCATGGACAGGCATATTGTCCGAAGCCTTGTTGGAAACGCCGATTCTGAAGGAAAGGTCATTCCTGGACGTGTAGTTCAGTTTCACGCGGAACACCACCTTAGGCTCACGGTATTCCACATCAGTCCCGCACATGTCGCGGCTCAGTTCGCTGTTCGTCCTGTCACTCTGCTCCCAGAAATAATACGGCAGGTAGTAGCGTCCGTGGTCGTGAGCGAAATGATTTTCTCCCCAGGTGTTGCATACAATGAACGCACCCTTGGTAAGAGTTCCGTCAGGGGCCGTGAATTCCACGAGGTCATCGTAGCCCACGATTGTCATGGCATGTGCTCCGTCAGGTGCAAGCTGAGTAAGCAGCGCCTTATACCCAGTGACGGATGGTCCGGTATAGTTGGTGTTGATCTTCCATCCGCTTGAGCGTGAGGAGAATGTCACTATGCCGCCAGGTCTTCCCGGTTCTCCGCGATTCCACAGATAGCGGCGGACTTCATCTATTCCGGCACGGTCTATAACCTCGAACGTGCGGATCTTGCTCACCCTGTAATGAAGCGCTTTCAGATAACTCTCATATCCTGTGGTCCACTTGAACTGATAGCTCGAATATTGCGACGGGAAATCCGCTTCCGTGGCAATGCCGCCCTCAAATGCTATCTGGAGTCCTTCTGTGCCGAGAGAACCCTCGTCCTGACCACCATTTATAAAGTTCCATGTGTACAGATAGCTGAACTGGTTGTCCTTGCTGGCCGACGCGTCCCTGTCCAGAAGACGGTTCATCTCATATGTGAACATGTATCCGATATAGGACGCCTGCGCGCAGGAGCCGCCGATCTGATTGATAAGCGGCGGGAAATATTTCAATTTCGAGTTGTCAATCCCGTCTGGCATGGTCTCCTGCGCCTGCAATCCCACTGCGGTGGCCCCGAAAAACAAGGTCACCGCTGCCATGATGAATTTCTTACGAATAGATGCTATTGCCATGATAATCTTTTGATTGTCTTCTTGATTTCTGCTTTGAGCTGCTGAGGTGTATCCGCGTCATGCTCAAGAATGTCGGAAAGTGATTCGACGATTTCACCGCGTCGGACGGACTGCTCATACCATCCGAGCGTCTCACAGGCCACCGTACGCACATACAGGTCGTCAGAAGCGTCTCCGACAATGTGGAGAAGCGGCTCGACAGCATAAATGCTTCTGCCGTTTCTGAATGTCTTGATATCGTTCACTCTCTTCTTTGCCGGTTTCTCCTTGTCAGCCGCCCCTTCTGCGCTTTTGCCGTAATGTCCTGTGCCTGAGAGCAATGCTACTGCATCATCTGCTGCATATCCCGATGCCCTCACCATTTCAGGATGAGCCTTCTTGAAGGCCTTTACATCAGAAATGAGCGTGGTGTCTCCAAGTGCAGCAGCCATTTTTACGGAATTTCTGGCGACAACTTCATAGATATCGTCCAGACCCTTTCTTACGTAGGTCGGGAAATCAGCGTCAGGATTGGTTGCCAATGTGTTGAAAGCATGGATGCGTACAGTCCATGACGGGTCTCCGAACATTTCCGCGGCGCGTTTGTGTGCCGCCTTGGCATCGATATAACCCAAATGGGTGATGCCGGCACATCTCAGCAGAGGATTTTCAGAATGTGTGTACTTTTCCCAGACGGAAGGCTTTGACTCGTTGAAAATCAGGTCGTTGTGCAGCCTGTCACGCAGTTTCGCCTCGGCATTGTCATGAGGCGTGAATCTGAAGGTCGGGTCGCCGATAAGATGAGACTCCAGATATGGAACCTCTTTCTGCCACATTCCGACACGCTCTCCGACAGAGAGGTAGCCCATCAGCTTGTCTTCCCATTTGTCCTGAAGGACATTGACCGTATTCCCTTGTGCGACAATGCATTCGCCGTCTCCGAACACATGACATCCTGCGACATATCCCTCCCTGTTGTGGAAGGAACCGTTGTAGCAGGCATTGAAGACAATCATCTTCGCATTGCTGTGTCCTTTCATTATATCATCCAGACTGATGTTGGCAAGAGCTAATTCCAGAGAATCAGCAGCCGCATAGGCCGCCATGGCGGAGTCGGAAAAATCCTTGCGGGAAAGTTTGTATTCCTTCTCAATGGCTTCTTTCATGAAACCTTCACCCTGGCCTTTTCCCTGATAATATCTGTATGCTTCAGCGAGTGAACGTCTCAGATAGTCCATGTCCTCGTCCAGGTCATCGGCCACCTTGCTCTCGTTGATGTACTGAGTGTCAGGTGCTCCGTGCTCGCTGAAAACGAACAGGTCCACGTCCTTGCGGGCCACCTCGCTCAAGAGATTCCACTTCATTTGCCTGTCTTCACGGAAATTCAGGAAACGGTTATGGGAAGCCTGACTGAAGGCGTATGGAAAATACTCCCTGAATACGACTGGTTTCTGGCGCCAGATAGTAAGGCAGTCCGAATTGTATCCGTGACCGGCGAAGAAAGTGAGGTCGTCCAGGACATTGTCCTGCCTGTGTGCATCCGCCACCTTGCGGAGATACTTGCGCATGATCTCATATTTGTCACCTTTCATCACTGCCGGCACTTTCATTCTGGCAGAATAGATGTCCGGACGCAGATGTTGTGCCCCTTTTTCTGAAAGCCTGTAATAGAATACGTCGGTTTCCACGGTGTCACGACAGATGAAGTCGAAACTCAGGTCGAAATCATCATAGAACCTGTCTGATGCCACAGATGATTCTTCCATTGGCCAGACTTCCTCGTTCATCTTGAATGCAGTGGTAAGATGCTGGCCCTGACGCACTTTGACGATCGGCACATCACCGGCAAGCACCACACCTTCAAGTCTCGGCTTCTTCCCCGCAAGCGCGAGAATCTCTGCTTTTACTTCTTCCGGACTTTTCCAGTCAGCACTGATTATATATGTCCCGAGGCCCTCATCCTCAAGAGCCTGCTTGTAGGCATGGAATTCTTCTGAGCACTTGGAAAGCGTAACGCTGTCGGTTATGATGGCGAATGCCGTAGGTGACTTCACACTGAATTTCTCGACATTGGCCTGTGCCGCTGCAGACAGCGAAATGCCGCAGAAAACGACCGCCCCTAAAAATTGTTTTATCAGATTATTTCTCATAATTCTATGTTCAGTTGCCCTATCTCAAATAATCTTCAAGACGATTCCTGGTCTTGACAAGTTCATTCCTCAATGCTTCCGGCATCTCTTCGCCAGATTTCAGGTACGCCTCGATTCCGTCCACAATCTCTTTCCGGTTCCATGCCCTGATGTACCAGCCGAGGACCTCTGCGCATTGGACACGAGCCTTCTCGACCTCGTTTTGATCGCGTACAATCGCAAGCAGGCTTTCAGCATACTGCGGATAAGGCTGGTTGCGCATACCGCTGATGTAGAATTTGCGGTATTTGTTGGTCTTGTCTGTGAGAGCCTTGCCAGTGGAGGCTTCTATGGAGAATGACTGTCTGAAGCAGTCCATGGCCTTCTTGTGGAAACGTTCACGGTTATAAATCCAGTTCGCCTCGGCAAATTTCTTTTCGAATTCCCTAAGGAAAAGACTGTCAGGGAAATGCGCACAGACAAATCCCACGTTATGGGCCACGCGAAGCGAATTGTAATCGCGCATGTAGAGGTCTGCAAGTTCCTCAGCCATTTCCGGAGTGCCGACCTTTCCCATAAAGTAGGTGGACTTGCGGCGGATAAACTCATAAGGGTCATCGGCTCCCTCTTTCAGGACCTTCTCATAATTTCCGTCAATGTAATGTTCCAGAAGATGGAGGCATTGCAGGCGGAGCATATATTCGTCACTTTCCTTCCACGTTTTCAGGAGAAGGGGAGACAAGTCATTGTAATTCAATGTATAGAGCTTGTGCAATGCAAGCCCTCTGATATCGCACGGATATTTAGCGGATGTGAATTTCAGCCAATACCGGCAGTCGGTGTTGTGCAAATCCGGGCGGACCGCTTTCCCTGACGCGGTGAAATGGAAGGTCGGGTCGCCGAGAATGTGCGATTCCAGGATATTGACCTGCTGCATCCATTGACCTACGCTGTAACCCTCGGAGAGCATTCCCAGAAGGTCGGATGAAGACTTGTCCTGAAGGACATTGACCGAGTTTCCGATGCCGACAAGAGCATTGCCCCCGGACAGGATATAACGTGATGCGATGCAGTCGTCCTCCCGGAAATCTCCATTGTAGCAGGCGTCGAAAATGGTTACTCTCACGTTCGGTTCCGCTGCCGCAATGTCATCCAGCATAATGCCGGTGGCAGCATCGTAAAGCGAATCCTCCGCCTCGTTTTTCGGATCATCCCAGTCTTCAACCCAATCGCGGCTGATGCCATATTTCTTGACAATGTCGTCTATCACGCTTTCTGCGTCCTTGCCCCGGCTTACTGCCGTCCTGATCCGCTGACGCATGCGGTATTTGGCATCGTAATAATATGAATCGGTCTCGTTTGGATGAGGCGTTTCTGTAACGTACTGTCTTTCAGGGACTCCGTGCTCATGGAAAAGAGCGAGGTCGAGGTCGTCACGTGAGATTTCACCAAGAAGAGTCTTCTTTATGTCAGGATACATTGCGAAGATCAGGAACTTCGCGCCGTCAGAGCCGTTTTCAAATGCGGCCGGCATCTGTTCCTTCAGGGTTATTGTCTCGTCTTTCCACGCTGCGAGACTGTTTGAGAATGAGCCGCTTCCGCAATATGACATCAGGTGGTCAAGAGCGTTCTCCTGTGATTTTGCGGCAGCGGCTTTAAGCAGATAGCGTGAAATCTCACCATATTTGTCGCCTCTCTTTTCAGATGATTTTATGCGTCCGGTATAGATGTCACAGCAGATGTGCTGGGGTGACTCTGCCTTCAGATTGTAGTAGAAAAAGTTCTTCTCCACACTGTCGCGCCCGAGAAAATCAAACTTCAGGTCGAAGTCGTCATAGAACCTGTCTGAAGGAACGGAAGAGTCTCTCATGGGCAATGATTCATCCATCTTGAAGGCGGATGTGAGATGCTGGGCACCTCGGGTCATTGCAATCGGGACATCCCCTACAAAGACTGCCCCTTCCAGAGCCCTGGTCATGTAATATAACATCAGACTGTCTTTCAGCTCGTCAGGATCTGTCCAGTTCCTGGATACCACGAACGCGTCAAGCCCATCTGTGCAGACTGCCGAGCGATATGTTTCTATCGCAGCATTGCAGCTGTCAAATGTCTGAGGGTCAGTGACAATCGCGAAAGAATGTGTCTGGGCGGCTGCTGATGCCGCTGTAAAGACGGCCAATGCCGCCAATATTGTTTTGTATGACATCTAAACCCTATAAAAAAATGAATCCTATTGTTTGGTTATCAGTGATTTCGGAACATCCGTATTCAGAACAGTATTCCGAATGTCGCCGAGCAGATGATTCTGTCCTTGTCCAGTTCAGAAGCACCTATGTATGAGGCTTTTCCGCCCAATACCCAGTTTACTCTCCTTCCTGAAGAAACCGTCCAGTCTATTCTGCCGCCGGCCTTTATGTAACTTGCATTGAGCCAGTCACTCTGGTCCTTCATCATTGTTGCAGGCGCAGGATAGACTTTGCCGCTCAGGCAGGTGTATCCGTCACCCAATCCCAATGCGTAGCCGGCATGAAGCCCTACAAGCAGAGATGACTTCTTCATCTTGAAATGCCTGTCGGCCTGGACTCCGCCGTATATCCGCATGGCATCTGATGTGGATGCCGGCGAGAGATAGCTCTGGTTGAACATCTCGAGCCTGGCTTCTCCACCGACTTTCCAGCTGTAGCCCTCAGGATCGGAAGCCCCGAAAAGATGGTCGTATCCGACGGATGCGTTGATTCCGCTGAAGGTGGTCATCTCGTTTTCATTCAGGACCATCCATTCCTGCTGATAGGCTGTAGTGTTCAGTTTCTGAACATATTCAATGCCGTCAGTGGCGCTGTACAATACATTGAGAGCCAGCTTGTTGGATTTGTCTTTGCCGAAGAACCATGCAGCGTCGAAAGTTATGTCATTCTCCTTTATGGAGCCGAGTCTCTTGGGCAGTTTCGGATTTTCCCTTCCAAGAGTGGTGCGGTGTCCGAATCCGGCCTCGATGAACAGAACCTCGCCCAAAGAATACTGAAGCGCTCCACCGTACCTGTTTGTGCGGTAGATATGTGTCTTCATGCCATCGTTTCCGCCCACCTTGTTCTGGGTGCTTTCTCCCAGGCCTCGGTGCTGCCATACCTTAGGATCTTCCCAAGGATTGTTGTTGGATACTGTTCCGCGCTCAAAACCATTGGTATATGTGCCGCTGAGGCCCAGCAGGCTTTGGCCGAGAAGTACAGCGACTGACGGTTTTACAGTTACGCTATACTTGTATGTCTCTCCTCGCGGGTCGAGCTGTTTGGCTCCGACCTTGGTCGTGTAGTCCACTTTTACACCGAAAGAGACCCTGTCCCACAATACAGGTGATGACAATCCGGCGTTGAGCAGATATTCCTGTCTGTTCCATCCGCTGGATTTGTCATCGACCGGATAATATGGCATGTTGTCCTCCAGTTCGTACATGAGTACGTTGTAGAGGGCGTCGTGTTCGAAGATGTTTCTGAAAGAGAATCCGCCAGTTGCCAGGAACTTGCCTATGTAAGCGCCTCCTGACGTGCCCACGGAAATCTCCGATTTTTTTTCGCCTGAGCCGATTTTACGGTACTCGCCGAAGCCTCCGTCATAACTGAGGTCAAGCGTGCTGAACAACCGGTAAGGTTTGAATGAGAGGCCTGCCGCAGAAGAACTTCCGTACCACAGGGAATTCCTTATGGCAGTCTCCTTCAGGACTGTATTTCTGTGGATTTCCGAAGGCTCGGCAGCCCGGGCTGCAACTGCACCCAGACTGACGAGCATTACGGATATTGCTATAATTCTCTTCATTCCGAACTTGTCGATTTTACTTGTTTATCCAAGTGTTCCATGAAGGCACCTTGGCATCATATCTTCTGACCTGAGGGTCCTTCTTGACTTCGAAGTCATTGGTGGTGTTGTTGGAATCCTGATAAACGTTTGTTCCGTCAGGACGGGTTTCCTTGATCTTCCTCGCTATACTTTCGCCGACATACAGTCCTGAGCACCATATTGCTCCTGCATCAAGAACTTTAGGAAGACCGAGTACGTTCATACCTGTTTCATCACTTACAGTCTGCACAGCATCGATCACGTCGCTGATGAGAACCTCTCTTCCTACTCCGTTGTAGTCCGCATTGGTGGCAGTGATGAAATCCTCATTCTTGAGCGGTTTGGATGGCTTGAAGATTATATACTGAGAGCCTGATACGGAAGTAAGCCACTGAGGCATAGCATATCCTGCCTGGATTACCTTCTTCATGTTTATTGCAGGATTGTCTGTAAGAACCAATCCGCTAGGTGCCGTGGATTCTTTCTCTATAGCCTCAAATTCTGCACCTGTCAGATCTACAGGTGAAACGCCTTTGGAGAGGCTTTCTGCCTTATGGTTGGTAGCCCACTGGGAGATTACAAATGATTCGCCCGGTTTTATCGGGTAGCTGTGTCCGTCACCCTGAATCTGCCATACGACTTTCACGAATACGTATTTGTCGGCATTTTCGATAGGCCATTCATAGATGATGGATTTGTCAGCGGAAGCATAAACTGTTTCGGCGATGCAGAGGCTGTCAGCGTAAACTACTTCCGTGCTGTTGTTGTAGATTTCATAGAACTGGTCACGGAAATAGAAATCTTTCACTCCTGTGTAATAAATCTCTTTGAATACGAGAGCGGCCTCCTTGACGGCATCCACTTTTACTGTCACTTCATCTCCGTCGGCAAGCAGACTCGCATTGCTTTCAGAACCGGCAATGGTATATGTGAATCCGCCTTCATTCTGAGTAGCGCTTACCGTAACTGTATAGACGCCAGGAACAATGCCAGTCGCAGTGGCGAGGCCGTTTTCCGTCTTGGCTTCGATTGCCGTTCCGGTTGCGAAGTTTGAAATGGTGACGTCGTAACTCTCAGGGGACTTGATGCCTGCTGCCGCGATATTAGTCTCATCGATCTTCACATTTATGCTGATCGGCTTGGTGGCGGTCTTCTGGCAACCTGCCGCCGCCAGGGCCGCAAGTACCATTAAGGTGATTACTGAATGTTTCATAACTCTAAAAAATTAAAAAATACTTTACTTGATTGATACCTTGAACTCGAATCCGAAAAAGATCGGTATCCCGAGTTCACTGCGTTCGCCGGTCTGTTTCGACTTGTATAGCGGACGGCTGTTGAACAGGTTGTTCACATAGAACGATGCTGAGAAGATGTCTCCTATTTCCTTGCTGACATTGAGGTTGAAAAGCATTGTCGGGAAATACCTTTCGGCTATGAACCTGTTGTCATTGCGGGGCGTGAACATGTAGGAGAATTCCGGATCACTCTTCATGGACGGGTCGAAGTCATATACCTTTCCGTCCTTGCGGGAGATGTACTTGATGAACATGGTGTCATTGCGGTACTCAGTCCAATACTTGCTGTACCAGTTCATCTGTCCGGTGAGCGTGACGGCAAGTCCTACCTGCGGAATGTTGTGTGTAATCCTGAGCGTGGTGTTCAGCTGTTCAGCATAGCTGGTAGAGAGCTCCGGCTCGTATATTCCGATGTTCTTTTCCGCTGTTCCTACATTGTCCCTTGTCCCGAAAGAATATCCCTTGTTCGTGTTCGAGCTGCGCATCCATGCACCGTTGATGTAGAACGAAGTGCGGATTGCATTGAACCGTCCGAGGTCGATTTCGTATTCTATTCCCCTGTTGGTGGACTTGATGTTGTTCAGAGGCTTATATACGGTATAGAACAGGTCGTATTCTGTACCTTTCTTCAGTACAGGCCGTTGTCCTTCATCCTTGTGGTCCACGTCATAGGTCAATGCGTGATACCATTTGAAGGAACTGAGGTCAAGTCCATAATTGTAGCCGTTGTCCATCCTCTCGTCATAAGCGGTAACGCTGATGCGGTAATGTCCTCCGAACTTGAAGTCCAGACCGACTTCCGCTTTGCGGTTCACGGCGATCTCCAGGTCCTTGTTCGTCGCATCGTAAACATTGGTCTGGGCAATGAGCAGCTGCTCGTTTTCCGGCATTCCGGCTATCATTCCGTTGTAGAGGATGTGGTCGTGGTATGACTTGTTAGGATAGAGGTAGTACGAGGTCGGGGCCTTCGATGTCAGTCCATATCCTCCACGCAGCGTCATCCAAGGGAAGATGTCGATGGAAGTATTGATTCGCGGCGCTACGGAATTGTGCCCATTGACATTGTCATAGCGGACACCGGTCACGATATTCAATTCCCTTCCGGCGAATTTCCAGTTGAAGTAGTTCTCGGCATAGAGACCCAGCTGGTTGATGAACGGGATGTCGTAGTAAGGCCTTGTACGATAGCCTGATTCAGCATTGCCGATATTCCTGTAAGGGGGAGTGTCGTCGTTATAGACTGAACCTTTGCCGAGGTTCCCGTCTGTCTTGAAGTCGGCTCCTATCAGCAGTCTCTCGTTTACGGCACCCCAAGTGTGAGCAAAATCAGCATTCACTTTTACGAAGGCATTGACCTCCTTGCCGTAAATGTCATACATGTAGAAATAGCTGTACGGCAGCACGACGCCTTTTACCGGACTGTCAGCAGGGACATTGGTGATGAGGTTTCCGTCGGCATCCTTGATCTGTGCCCCGGCAATGTTGCTGTACACTTCGCCGTCAGTCATTGACTTGGAGTAGAGGTTCAATGCGTTGGTGGCGGTGCTTTCATAGTGGGATTTCTTGTCGTTGAGGCTTCCCGATACCAGCCAGTTTATGCTCCGCAGCCAGTTGCCGTTGATGGAAGCGCGGCCGTTGGTGTTGAACGCCACACCCATGTCATTGGCATAGGACTGGGTCTTGGAATCCTTGTCGTCAGGATTGAGTCTGCTGCGGTCGCGGCCAAAACTCATTGAGAGAGAGGTGGTTTCATTGACGAGTTCTCCTATTCTCACTGTCCAGAGGGCCTTGGCGCTCGCGCGCTGGTAGAATGCATGGTTCTTGGTCAATGAATTCTTGCTGTATGCGTAGTCGCCGGAGATGTTGAGGTCTCCTGCTTTCTTTCCGAGTGAAAATCCCTTTCCGGCCGATGCCTGGTAGATGTTCGGATTAGTCTTGAACCTGATCATGAGCGGGGACTTGCCGGCTTTGGACTTTACCAGCACCGCACCTGACGTGAGGTCGCCATATTCCGCTGACGGGATACCTCTGATGACTTCTATGGATTCAATGTTGTCTGTCGAAAGTGATCTTACGTCCATGCCTCGTGCAGGTGTGCCGGAGCGGCTGTCATCTCCTGAACTGCCGCTGACTACCGGACTGAGTGTCTGGAGGTTGGCATTGTTGGACATAGGGGCGCCATCGACAATGACGGCTGTTCCGAGGCTGTTCATCACCGATGCCGAATTGGCTGATTCGCCCGGGACGATAGGCCGTGCGGTTCGGATAGTGATGGACTGTGAACTGGACAGGTCCGGATTCGTTATCGCTACACCGGGGAGCAACGCCATGGCATCTGCCAATGAACTGGTCTGCATGTGGTCCATCGCCTGTCTTGAAATGTTGGAGGCGGTGCTGCTGCCGGCTTTGTTGCCGGTGGCTACGACCACGACGTCGCTCAGTCGGAAGGATGTTTCCTTCAGTGCTATTTTCAATTTTACGATTTCACCGGTCTTGGCTGTAAACGTGGTGTCTTTCTGTTCCATGCCGTAGAACTGCACGCTGACGGTGACTGTCCCCGCCGGCACGTCTTTAAGAGAGAACGCGCCCTTTGTGTCCGTCATTGTGTAAAGCTGTGACGGGGTCACCAGTACGGACGCGAAATCGACCGGCGAGCCGCTTGATGCGGAAACTACCTCTCCCTGAACGGCAAATGTCTTCTTTGGAGGGGCAGCTTCAACAGAGAGGCTGAAGCAGGCAACAAGGGCAAGAATTGCAATCGAAAATAACCTATGTCTATTCATTATTCGTAATTGTATCAAGTGTGTTCTTCGCTCTAAAAAAGGCCCAAAGGGCATGTTTCTCGACTCCACTTATTGCAAAAGTATCACAATAATTGAAAAAAACAAATAGCAAGAAATGATGATTTGATACGTGAAAATCAATGATTTTGCAGGATTTTCGGCAACTTTGGTTACAGATTTTCCGATAGCGGGTGAGCGCAGAAACGATTTTTAACCATTTGTGGTGATTTAGCTTTTTTTACTTTTTTCCCATATAGTTTAAAAAGCTACTTGTCCGTGAAACCCCGCCTTTTTACGGATAAATTGTATTTTTGATGTGCTTGTCCGTGAACCCCTGCCTTTTTGCGGACAAGTTGTATTTTTGATGTGCTTGTCCGTGAAACCCTGCCTTTTTACGGACAAGTTGTGGTTTTGATGTACTTATCCGTGAAACCCTGCCTTTTTGCGGACAAACTGTAGATTCCGGGGTAACCAATATCAGTAATAAGGCGCTCGTGCATGGAAAAACAGAAAACGTGGAAAACAAAAAAAAGGATGTCATCAGTCATGCGACTTCAGGACATCCTTTCGTTTTCGTACTGGGTACGGGAATCGAACCCATATTGCAAGATTGAGAATCTTGAGTACTAACCGTTATACGAACCCAGCAGTTAGACGTTTGTCTTAAGGGAATGCAAAGGTAGTCAAATTTCTTTACAATCCAAATATTTCTTCTGATTTTTCTGAAAATTTACTTCAGAAAGACGAAAAATACAGCCAATATCAGGCAGACGAACGCTGCTAAGTGGTTCCACTGGAGCGGCTGGCCCTTGAAAAGGAGCGTCACGATGATCGTGAAGACCGTCAGAGAAACAGCTTCCTGAATCACTTTCAGTTGCATGATGTTGAACGGACCGCCGTTGCCGGAGAAGCCGATGCGGTTTGCCGGCACCTGTGCGCAGTATTCGAAGAAGGCTAGCCCCCATGAAAACAGGATTACCATGAATACAGGCCAGCCTGTAGATATCTTCATCTCCTGAAGCTTGAGGTGTCCGTACCATGCAAAAGTCATGAATATGTTGGATGTCACAAGAAGCAGGACCGTCAAAAATGCTTTCATAATATAAATCTGTCAAAACCGGACTGCGAAGTTAGTAAACATTAAATAAATTTGGCATTGACACGATTAAATTTTATCTTCGCTCTTTCAAAATCGTCGCAAAAAATGAAAAAGCTTTTAACCATCGCATTGATGCTTCTGCCGATAATGGCATTGGCACAGAACCGCTCTCAGGACTGGGCACAGTTCGGAAGATACGCTGAAGCGAACTCAGCATTGACAGAAAAACCTCTTGCCGTCCTATACGGCGACTCCATCACTGACTCATGGCCGAAAACGCATCCGGATTTCTTCAAGGAGAACAATCTGGCGGGCCGCGGCATAAGTGGACAGACTACATCCCAGATTCTCGTCAGAATGCAGCAGGACGTGGTTTCGCTCGCGCCTAAGTACGTGGTTATACTCTGCGGAATCAACGACATTGCCAAGAACGCAGGCTATGCGCCGGACCTCAATTCGATGCTCGGAAGCATCAGGTCAATGTGCCAGATCGCCAAGGCTAACAAAATCCGCCCGATTCTCTGCACATTGCTCCCGTCCTATAAATTCCGCTGGAGACCGGAAATCGAAAATCCTCTCCCGGATGTCCAGAAGTTCAATGCAATGCTGAAGGAATATGCGCGTGAGGCAGGAATCAAGGTCATTGACTATTATGAGGCATTTGCTGACGCTGACGGTAAGATGCCGGCAGTCTATTCTGCTGATACGGTGCATCCGAATGCAGAAGGATATGTTGTTATGGAAGGCCTTGTGCTGAAAGCCCTCGGAATACGCAAATAAAAACTCGTCGTCGCAGAAAAACGGGAACAGACAAATATAACGTAGAACAAACCAAAACATTGATATAATGTCACTTATAAAATCCATCTCAGGAATCCGCGGCACCATCGGCGGAAAACCGGGTGAAGCGCTCACACCGGTAGATATTGTCAAATTCGTATATGCATACTGCACCAAACTGCGTGAGCGCAGACCGAAAGGCGCAGGCGAAAGATATACCGTAGTAGTGGGAAAAGATGCCAGACTTTCCGGCGAAATGGTGGAAAACGTAGTTTGTGGAACACTGGTAGCATGCGGCGTTGATGTCATCCGCGCGGGATTCGCATCCACACCGACTACCGAGATGGCAGTCCTCTTCTCCAAAGCGGACGGCGGACTAATACTCACAGCTTCACATAACCCGAGACAGTGGAATGCCCTCAAACTGCTTAACGAGAAAGGAGAATTCCTTACAGCAGCAGAAGGACAGGCAGTTCTTGAATGCGCTGAATCAGAGGATTTTGACTTCAGCGATGTGGACCACCTCGGAACGATTTCCGATGAAGACTTCACGGACAGGCACCTGGATGCAGTGCTGGCACTTCCTGCAGTGGACGCTGAGGCAGTCAGGAACGCTCATTTCACAGTGGTCCTGGACGCTATCAACTCCGTGGGCGGAATCATTATGCCGAGACTGCTGAAACGCCTCGGTGTCAAATGCATTGAACTGAACTGCGAGCCGACAGGCGACTTCGCACATAATCCGGAACCGCTTCCGTCAAACCTCATTGACCTTAGCACGACAGTCGTGAAAGAGCACGCGGATCTCGGTATTTCAGTGGATCCGGACGTGGACAGGCTTGCATTCATCTGCGAAAACGGAGAGCCGTTCGTGGAGGAATACACACTCGTAAGCGTTGCGGACTACCTGCTTTCAAGAGCAAAGGCTGAGGGCGTACAGAACCTCGTGACAGTGTCGAACCTCTCTTCATCCAGAGCATTGAGGGACGTGACAGAAAGCTACGGCGGAACATATTACGCATCCGCAGTGGGAGAGGTCAATGTCACCACGCTTATGCATGAAAAAGGTGCCCTGATCGGCGGAGAAGGCAACGGTGGCGTCATCTATCCTGCCATCCATTCAGGCCGTGACGCTATGGTAGGCGTGGCCCTGTTCCTGTCCAACCTCGCCCACAAGAAGATGAAGGTGTCAGAGCTGAAGCGCACCTACCCTGAGTACCATATCGCGAAAAACAGGATTGAACTCTCAGACAAGTCGATGATTGACAAGATATTGACGGAGCTGAAGAAGATTTATGCCAATGAAAATGTCAATGACATCGACGGCGTGAAAATCAGCTTCGAGGCCAAGAGACAGTGGGTTCATCTGCGTAAGTCCAACACTGAGCCGATCATCAGAATCTACTCCGAGGCGCCTACCGAAGAGGAGGCAGTGAAACTTGGTGAGGACGTGATCAAGGTAGCGGAAAAAATCATCAAAGGATAATCTGCAATAATGTTTTCATTCAGGACCACGCCGCTGGAAGACCAGCTCGACAAGGCGCTGATGGACGGAAAGGTCGGCTGCTTCTGTACCCAGAACTGTTGGGACACGAGCAGCGACCGTTATATGTATCAGATATTCAAGGAGAGAGGTAATCTGGAAAGGCTTTTCCAGCCGGAAGATGCCGAGCTTACCCCTGGAACTAACCATATACATTTCGACTCCGAGTTACTGAAAGGGCTCAGCTCGGTCGTCGTGGAAATCCAGGACACCGGCTCCAGGTATTTCAACTATACCCGGGACGTTTTCCGTCTGATGATGCTCATGATGGTCCTGGACGAGCCGCCGGCTCTCTATATCGTGGACCATATAAATCCGGCAGACAGGGTAGTGGAGGGCACGATTCCTAACACGGACTGCGAGGCGTTCGTTCCGAGAATTGCACACAGGCATGGACTTACGCTCGGAGAACTGTGCAATCTGTTCTATGCGGAAATCGGAGCGAAATACCCGCTGCACGTCATTTCAGCCCATGCTTCCGACTACAACAAGGACATCCTTCCGTGGACCATCGCACCGGCATCCGACATCCCTGGAATGTTCACCTGCTATATGTACAGCGGCGGCGGACTCTGGAACAACACCAATATCACTCCGGCCATCGGAACCGCCAGGCCTTACGAGTACTTCGGCGCTCCGTTCATCGTGCACGGCCCTTATGACAGGTTGCCTGCACCGGAAGGCGTGCTGCTCAGGCCTTGTTCATTCAAGCCTTCAGCAGGACGTTATGCCGAAGAAAAATGCTTCGGCTACCAGATAATGCTGAAGCCGGGCGCACAGTACCATTCTCTCCTCCACACCTTGCAGCTTGTCAGATATTTCAAGGACACATATCCTGAGTTCTCCATATCTGAAGAATTTTATAAGAAGCTGGGAGATACTAACTTGGCTGCATATATAGCAGGCGAGGTCTCCTTCCAGGACACCAAGGAATACGTGAAGGCCGAAGAACAGAAATGGATCAGAAAGGCTAAAAGATTCACCCTGTACGACGACCAGCCATACAGGATGAAATAAGTGTCCTTAAAAAATCTAAAGCATAAATCCTTCACGAGGAGGCTGCTGACGTTTCGGGCGATGTCTTCTGCCTGAATCAGCAGCACGCCTTGAAGGAGAAAGCAACTTGTCCAGACTGAAAATCAGAGACAGCTTCTGCTGCGTGCCGGCAAACCTGAAATTGTCAGGGAAATGCGCCACCACGGACAGTCTCAAATCGAGAAAATCCGCAATATGCGGCTGGTAATAGACTTCCAGCGCATCATATAGTCCCCAACTGTCGGAAGCGGACGGGTGCACCCTGTAGAAAGGAGCACCTGCATAGAGCGAATTGCCATATTTGTATCCGCCGTCGTCAATGTAGTTGTAGAACGGCATCAGGTCCTTGCCGTAGTACAGGCTGTTTTCGATACCTACATTCCATTTCCTGACTCCCAGAGCGAGCTCGGCGCCGCCATTGTTGCGCTTTCCGTTCGTGCTCCTCCTGTCCTGCTGGATCGCCTGATACCAGCTAAGTTTCGCAGAAAGCTCCTGCAGCCCGAGATATTTCCCTGCCTCGAACTTCACGAAAGGCTGGAAAAGTCCGTCATCCACCACACTTCCGTATTCCTCAGTATTGGCATAATGATGATACTTGAAAGCCGCTCCTGCAGACAGCCAGTCAGTGAAATGGTACTGCCCGAAAGCAATGACATTGAACTGCTCCCTCCTGTAGGAACCGTATTTCCCGTTCCAGTCGAAAGCAAGCTCGATCTCCGCACGTGGCGACCTGGCCTTCACGAGCAGCCCCTCCAGATTATTGTCATAGAACTTGAGCGAATCAGAGAAAAACGCCCTGGAATACTCTCCATCCAGGAAATATCGCGGAAAAACACCCGCCACGCCATTGACCTGCCATTCTCCAAGATTCGCGTCAATGCCATAGTACATGACCACTTCCCTGAAAAGTCTCACATTGTCCAGAGTCCGTGCCGATTCTGAGCTTTTCGCTTCCGGCGAAGGATGCCTTCCGAATTCCTTCATTATGTCAATGCCGACCATCAGCTTGTGGGTGACATTGTCGTTCTGGCTATATTTCAGTCCCACAGACGGCGTGAGCCTGGCCCCGTACAAGGTCATGGACTCGGTAAACTGTTCCTTTCCGCTGTCGAACTCCCTGTTGTCGAACTTGTTGTCGAAATATGCGTCATAGGCGAACTTCACTTTCTTCTCCTCACGACGCTCCTGAGGCTCGAACCCCCAGGAAAAAAAACTCTGCGCACCGGCATTGACCGAAAGGGCCAATGTCAATGCGGCAGAGATGAATTTCAATGATTTTGTCATTTTTTCAATGTGGCGATCAATTTGTCAGCCTTTTCGTAACCGTCAGCAGGGGCTTTCCACATGAGTGCGATTACAAATGCGCCCACAAGACCGATGATTACGGAAACAAGGAATACAGAATCCCATCCGTAGTGGTCGGCGAGGAAACCGAAGATGATACCTGAAATCACTGTGCTGGCGTAACCGAAGATACCGAGAATGCCGTTGGCGGTAGCACAGGCATATTTGGTAGCCTGCTGAGAAGCTGCAGTTCCGAGCAACGCCTGAGGTCCGTAGATGAAAAAGCTTGACAGACAGATGAATACGGCTGAAAGCATAGGCATGTCTGACGGAGTCTTCCAGAACAGGAAGAATGAAAGCGTAGCGCCGATCGTGCAGATGAGGCAGGTCCTGTGAGCCTTGCTGTGCATGAACTTGTCAGTGAACCAGCCGGCTACAAGCATGCCCAGGATGCCGCCGAACAGCTCGGAAACAGCCACTACCGTACCGGCAGCCGAAATCTCCATGCCCTTGAACTGGGTCAGGAACGTGGTCCCCCAGTCGAGGATGGTGAACCTTACCACATATATACAGAAGTTGGATACGGCGAGAATCCAGATGAGCGGGTTGCCGAAAACGAGCTTGTTCACGAATTTCTTGAAAGCAGGACCGGAGAGTTCCTTGGCCTTGTTCTCTTCCACCTCGCACTGGCTCTTGCCCTCTTCCTTCTCCATGTCCTCGATTTCAGGAAGGCCTACGGAAGAAGGTGTGTCCTTCAATGTGAAGAACAATGCGATGGCTCCCAATACTGCGATGGCTGCCGGGATGGCGAAGCAGAGCTGCCAGCTGCTGTAGCCGTAATGCTTCAGGATGAAACCGCACATCACGCTGATGAGGCCGGCTCCGATAGAGTGTGAAGCATTCCAGATGGACTGCTTGGTAGCAAGTTCGGAAGGCCTGATCCAATGGCACATGAGGCTGATGCACGGCGGCACGCCCATTCCCTGGAAGTAGCCGTTCAGCACCCAGAGCGAACCTATGATATATACGAGCGTCATTGTCGCCTTTCCCTCGGCGTCCAGCACATTGACGAAAGAGTTCATCGAAGGGCTGAAGCAGATGATGAAGTTGGTCAATGCAGAGAGCAGCAGACCGGCCGACATGAGAATCTTGCGGCTGAAGCGGTCGGCCAGCAGGCCGTTCACAAATCTGGATATACCGTATATGATACCGTTCAATGTGAGGAAGAGTCCGAGCTGGACCTTGGAAATGCCGAGTTCTGATTCCAGTGCCGGCATGACCACACTGAAGTGCTTTCTGACGAAATAGTAGAGGGCGTAACCTATCATGAGGGTAATCAATGTCCTCCACTGCCAATAGTTGTACTTCTTTTCTGTCTGTTTGTCCATTTTATTGTTTCTGATTTTGATTAGTCTGCGATAATTACTTGAACACCTGCATCTTCAATCTTGTTCCTGAATGAGTCAGGAATGCCGGAATCCGTGATGATGATGTCCATGTCCTCGATATTGCCGATTTTGCCGAATCCCCGGCGGCCGAACTTGGATGAGTCCATGAGCACTACGGTCTGTGAGGCGGCTGCCATCATGGCATTGGTCAGAGCCGCTTCCGGAATGTTCGAGCAGGTCACACCTGTAGCGATGTCCACACCGTCACAGCCGATGAACAGTTTAGAGCAGCTGACATTCTTCAAGCCTCTTTCTGCATATTCTCCGCGTACTGAGAGGGAATTCTTGTACATTTCCCCGCCCAGGACGAATACTTTCAGGCCGCTGCGTTCGTTGAGCTGAACGGCCGCCCCGAGACAAGGTGTGACTACATTGAGAGTTCCTACCGGCTCCAGAATCTCCGCGAATGCCATAATGGTGGAACCGGAGGCTAGCATGATGGAATCATCAGGTTTTATAAGGGCCTGGGCCGCACGTGCAATCATCTGTTTTTCAGCTACATGCTTCGTGCTCTTTTCGGAAACGCTCAAGTCCATTACATGAGGTTTTACAGGTGATGCGCTTCCGTGTGTCCTGTAGAGGACTCCCTGGGCTTCAAGAAGACGTAAATCTTTTCTGATGGTGGCGCCTGTCACGCCGAGCTGATCCGCAACATCAAGAACACGCACGTATCCGTTTTTCGAAAGCTGTTCCTTGATGTATTTGTGGCGTTCCGCAATACTTATCATAGCTGATGATCGGTAAAGGTTTCAGTATAAAAACAAAGGAGAAGATTCTCCGACACAAAGTTAAAAAATAAAACGATATTATCAATCGCAAATTTTGCATTTCCTTTCATTTCTTTGCATTTTCGAAAGAAAAATTAGGAGAAAAACGAAAAAAAACATACTTTTGCAACATTCTATATAATCATCACGAAACAATAACGAAAAAATCGAAATATATGATTACCATTGAAGAAGCGCTTGAAAAAGCAAGAGACACGAAGGCTATGGAATTCGGAGTGGGCTGTATGGCCAAGGTTCCGGACATGTTCAAAAAACTCTTTCCCGGAAAGAAAGCCATAGTAGTGGCAGATGACAACACTTTCAAAGTAGCCGGTGAGGCAGTGGACAGCTATCTCAGGAATGCCGGTGTGGAAACCGAAACCCCATTCGTATTCCACGACCCTGAACTGTTCGCAGAGTGGAAGTACATCGAACAGCTTGAGAATTATCTCAAGGAACTGGATGTGATCGCCGTTGCAGTAGGCTCCGGCGTCATCAATGACCTTACGAAACTCGTATCCCACCATCTCGGAAGAAGATACATCATCGTGGGAACAGCCGCTTCTATGGACGGTTATACAGCCTACGGCGCATCCATCACTTTCGAAGGAAACAAGCAGACATTCGACTGCCCGGCTCCTCTCGGCGTGGCATTTGACCCTGCAGTTGCGGCCAAGGCACCGGAAGGAATGTCCGCGTCCGGCTACGCTGATCTTATGGCCAAAATTCCGGCAGGTGCAGACTGGATCATCGCAGATGCAGTAGGCAGCGAGGCCATTTCTCCATTTGCATTCGCATTGGTCCAGGACAAGCTCCGTGACGCTCTTTCTGAGCCGGATGCAGTGGCTGCAGGTGATGTCGAGGCTACCGGAAAACTTGCTGACGGACTGATAATGAGCGGATTCGCTATGCAGGCCATATCTTCGAGCCGCCCGGCATCAGGAACTGATCACCAGTTCAGCCACTTCTGGGACATGGAAGGACTTTGCTATGAAGGCAAGCACGTTTCACACGGCTTCAAGGTCGCTATCGGAACATTGGTTTCCACAGCCTGCCTGGAGTACCTTCTCAGCAAGGACCTGTCGCAGCTCGACATCGACAAATGTGTTGCACAGTGGCCGTCTTGGGAGACAATGGAAGCCCATATCCGCGAGATTTTCGCAGGAAAACCTGGTCACCTCGCAAGAGGACTCGTGGAGAGCAAGGGCAAATACACTGACAAGGAAGGTATCCGCAAGCAGCTCGAGGCCGTGAAGAACACCTGGCCTGAACTCAGAGAAAAAATCAGAAAGCAGATTATTCCTTTCGATGAGGTTCACGACTGCCTCAGAAGAATGCGTGCACCATATGAGCCTGAGATGATCGGCGTAAGCAGAGAAAGACTCAGAAGCACATTCAGATGCATTCCGTTCATGAGAAACAGGTTTACCGGCATTGACCTCATCTACAGATGCGGAATGATGGACGAGGTGGAAGAACACCTGTTCGGCAAGGGCGGAAAATGGGAAACCAAATAAAACAACATACTGACTTTCTCATTATGAAGAAGATAATACTTACAATCGCATTGGCGCTGTGTGCCCTCGCGGCAGGCGCCCAGGTAAAGGTGAACTGCGGTCCGATTCTGCAGAACGTGACCGATACCAGTTTCACGGTGGTATGGACTACTGACGGTCCGGCTGTGGGCTGGATCGAGATCGCTCCTTCAGACGGCACGAATTTCTACAATGTCGAAAGGCCGAAGTTCTATGACAAGAGAGGTCTCGGCAGGAAGCCTATAGGCACACTCCACAAGGTCACCATCACCGGACTCCAGCCAGGAACGACCTACAGGTACAGAGTCATGTGCAGGGGAGTCATCGAGCAGGACAACAGGGCGAAGATCATCTATGACCAGGGCTATGGCCTGGATCTGAAGAAACGCCCTACCAAGGTGACCACCAAGGCTGCCGACTATGAAAAGGTCAGGTTTTCAGTGGTGAACGATATGCACGAGCACGATTCAGTGATGCGGGTGCTGTTCAAGGATGCCAAGGGCAAATATGATTTCGTTTGTTTCAACGGTGATATGACTTCAGCCGTGGACAGCGTGGCAAACCTCCGGATCCACTATATGAAGACTGCTTCCAAACTGTTCGCATCCGACACTCCGCTCTACCTGGTCCGCGGTAATCACGAATACAGGGGCAATGATGCGATCAAGTATCTGGACTATTTCGATACTCCGACTGGAAAGACTTACTATACAGCTACTTACGGCAAGTATTTCTTCCTGTTCCTGGACTCTGGCGAGGACAAGGCAGATAGCGACATCAGGAATCTGGACATCATGATGACTGAGGACTATGTGAAGGAAGAAGCTGAATGGCTTAAGGGCGTGGTCGCAAGCGACGCCTACAAGAATGCCGAGATGAAAATCGCGTTCTGCCACATCCCTCCGGTACCTACCGGCTGGCATGGCAATGTCATGGTCAGCAACTGTTTCGTTCCGGTGCTGAACGGTACAGGCCTGGACCTTATGCTCTGTGCGCACATCCACAAATACCGTCTTACCGAAGCCGGCGGCGTGAACGGTGCTGATTTCCCTGTTCTGTGCAATGCCAATCAGCAGCGTCTGGATGCCGTAGTGGACAAGTCCGGAATCAGGATCGACATATTCGACAATACCGGAGTCAAGGTCAAGAGCCTCAAATTCGACAAGAAGAAGTAGATTATATTAATTGATTCCTAAAATATCGAGAAGTTCCGGGAATTTCTCAGCTCTGATAAGGCCGGGGTGTTCATACTCCTCGGCTTTTTCGTGCTGCCAGGTCATTGATGACGGAATATAGACCCCTTTACCACCGATTTTCAGAACGGGATCAATGTCCGATTTAAATGAATTGCCCACCATCAGCATTTCTTCCGGCTTGATGTCCAGTCTGTTGCAGAACTCGGAATAGACCTCGGGAGTCTTCTCGTTCACCACGTCGATGAAGTCGAAGAAGCCGCGCAGCCCCGACCTGTCGATTTTGTGGTTCTGGTCGAGCAGTTCGCCCTTGGTCAGTATCGACATGGAGTACCTGCCGGAGGCCTTTATTCTTGTCAATGTCTCCCGCACACCGTCCAGCGGCGTGGCCGGATTTCTCAGGATACGTCTTCCCGCCTCCACCAGTTTCATAAGCCTGGAAGCATCGATTTTCCCGTCACTGACACGGTATGCCGTCTCAAGCATTGACATGATAAATGCCTTGGCCCCGTATCCGAGTTCTTCCATATTCTCCATCTCGGTCTTGTAGAGCTCCTCATTCAGCCACTGGGCTGAGCCATATTCAGAAAGCACAGCGAAGCACTCCTGCTCAGCACCACGGAACAGAGGCTCGTTCAGCCACAATGTGTCATCTGCATCGAAGATGACCGCTTTTATATTGTCTGTCATAATTTTATGAAAAAGCTCCAGTCGCGGTTGGACGGCTGGAGCATATAATACATCAATTCAGCACTAGATGCCGTACTGCTTGAAGAAATCATTGCCCTTGTCATCCACGAGAATGAATGCAGGGAAGTCTTCAACGCGGATTTTCCAGATGGCTTCCATACCGAGGTCAGGATATTCCACACACTCGATGGACTTGATGCTCTCATAAGAAAGAACTGCTGCAGGGCCGCCGATGGAGCCGAGATAGAAACCGCCATGCTTCTTGCATGCGTCCGTAACCTGCTGTGTACGATTGCCTTTCGCGATCATTACCATGCTTCCGCCGTGTGACTGGAAGAGGTCCACGTAAGGGTCCATACGGTTTGCTGTGGTAGGTCCCATTGAACCGCAAGGCATTCCTTCCGGAGTCTTGGCAGGGCCTGCATAGAATACCGGGTGGTCCTTGAAATACTGAGGAAGGTCCTCACCATTGTCCAGACGCTCCTTCAGGCGGGCGTGAGCGATGTCACGAGCCACGATGATGGTGCCGTTCAGGCTGAGACGTGTGGAAACAGGGTATTTGGTGAGTTCTTTGAGAACCTCGGACATAGGCTGGTCCAAGTCGATCTTCACAGCGTCACCCTCGCCTGCATTGCGGAGCTCGGCAGGGATGAGTCTTGCCGGATTGTCATCGAGCTTCTCGATCCAGACACCGTCTTTATTGATCTTGGCCTTGATGTTGCGGTCAGCGGAGCAGCTTACGCCAAGTCCGATAGGGCAGCTTGCGCCATGACGCGGAAGCCTTATGATACGGATGTCGTGAGCGAAGTATTTGCCGCCGAACTGGGCGCCGAGGCCGATTTTGTATGACTCTTCCAGAACCTGCTTCTCGAGCTCGACATCTCTGAAGGCACGACCTGTCTCATCACCTGTAGTAGGCAGAGAATCATAGTAATGCGTAGAGGCGAGTTTAACTGTAAGGAGATTCTTCTCGGCAGATGTGCCGCCGATTACGAATGCGATATGATATGGAGGGCAGGCTGCTGTTCCGAGAGTCTTCATCTTCTCCAAGAGGAACGGAACCAGTGTGGCAGGGTTGAGGACAGCCTTGGTCATCTGGTACAGATATGTCTTGTTTGCAGAGCCGCCGCCCTTTACCACGCAGAGGAACTTGTACTCCATGCCCTCTTCTGCCTCGATATCGATCTGCGCAGGAAGATTGCACTTGGTATTGACCTCTTTGTACATTGTCAGAGGTGCATTCTGGCTGTAACGGAGATTCTCCTCTGTATATGTCTTGAACACTCCCTTTGAAAGTGCCTCGGCATCATCGAAGCCTGTCCATACCTGCTGTCCTTTCTCGCCGTGGATGATGGCGGTACCGGTATCCTGGCAGAACGGAAGCTGGCCTTTGGCAGCCACCTCGGCATTGCGGAGGAAACGGAGAGCTACATACTTGTCGTTTGAAGATGCCTCAGGGTCGCTGAGAATCTTGGCAACCTGCTCGTTGTGGGCAGGGCGAAGAAGAAAGTTCACATCACGGAAAGCCGCATTGGCAAGCATCGTGAGAGCCTCAGGCTCAACTTTCAGAATCGGATGGCCCTCGAATTCGCCAGTTGAGACGAACTTGTCAGTCAGCTTGTAATACTCTGTGGTATCCTCGCCAAGCTGAAACATAGGCGCATATTTGAATTCAACCATTGTTAAAGTATTTTTGTTGTTATACTAATCAATATCTTCCACAGGGCCGGACTCGGTTCCGCCTCCCTGCTGCATAAGGTACGCTTTCATAAATCCGTCCAGGTCTCCGTCCAGAACTCCCTGAGTATCAGCAGTTGACAGGCCTGTGCGCAAGTCCTTCACCATCTTGTAGGGATGCAGTACATAAGACCTGATCTGCGAGCCCCACTCGATACGCTTCTTGCTGCCCTCCAGCTCGGCCTGCTTCTCCTGACGCTTTTTCAGTTCAATGTCATAAAGCCGCGAGCGGAGAATCCTCAGGGCATTCTGCCTGTTGTCCTGCTGTGAACGCGTCTCAGTGTTTTCCACGGTAATGCCGGTCGGCAGATGCCTGACCCTCACGCCCGTCTCCACCTTGTTCACGTTCTGGCCGCCGTGCCCTCCGGAGCGGAACGTGTCCCACTCCAGGTCGGAAGGATTTATTTCAATGTTGATGGTGTCGTCAATGAGCGGATACACGAAAACCGATGAGAATGTGGTCTGGCGCTTTCCCTGAGCATTGAACGGAGAAATCCTCACCAGCCGGTGCACGCCGTTCTCTGCCTTGAGGTATCCGAAAGCATAATCACCCTCCACCTGTATAGTGGCGGATTTTATGCCGGCCTCATCACCGTCCAGCAGATCTGTCACTGTCATCTTGTAACCGTTCCGCTCACCCCAGCGCATATACATACGCATGAGCATGGCGGACCAGTCGTTCGCCTCAGTACCGCCGGCGCCGGAATTTATAGTGAGGATCGCACCGAGATTGTCACCCTCCTCGCCGAGCATATTCTTCAGTTCCAGAGCCGCCACGGCCTTTTCCGCCTCTGAATACGCAGCCTCGAGTTCCTTCATCTCATCCGACTCGGCCGCCTCATCCTCATTCCCGTCCATACTCGCTTCGGCAAATTCATACAGCACATCCAGATCGTCTGTCAATGTAGATGCCTTGTCGAAGTCCGTAACCCAGGTTTTCACGGCATTCATATTCTTCATGAACGTCTCGGCCGCCTTGGGGTCGCTCCAGAAATCAGGCGCTTCCGTCTGTTTCTGAAGTTCTCCGACCTTCTTGCGCTTGGACTCGATGTCGAGACATTCTTTCAATGTCCCGAGACGTCCGTGAAGTTCCTTTATCTGTTCTTGAGTTATCATCAACCCGCAAATTTAGCAATAATTTAATAACCCCGTGTAATCTTGAGGACCCTGTCAGGGTAATTGGTGATGATGGCCTCCACGTGGAGATCCAGTATTCTCCTGATGTCAGCCTCATTGTCCACGGTCCAAGGCACGAGTCTGATGCCGGCCTTGCGGCAGTTGTCCACCATAGTCTGGTCCACAATCACGAATTCAGGGCTGAGCCATTCAGGCGTGAAATTCAGTTTCCCCATATAGGTATCCCAGTCTGTATCCTTCTTGCCTATAAGATAGGAAAGCTTTACCTGCGGATACTTCTCGTGCATATAGTTCAGAGCCCTGGCATCGAAACACTGGACTACCAGTCTGTCGCCGAGGTTCTTGGACAGAAGCAATTCCATACATTTGTCCACAAACTCATGATACTCAGGCCAGTTCTTGCCTTCGTCCTTGCCCTTCCTGCACTTGATCTCGATATTGTATCTCATCGGGTCCAGACCATTGGCCTTCACGTAATTCTCTACAGAATCGATCAGCTCAGTAGCGAGCGGCTTGATGGCAGGAGACTGCTCCTTGCCCGGCCAGACAGTGCTTGGACGTTTGCCTACATCGTATTTGGCGATCGTGCTGTAAGGCATCGTATAGAGATATTCCTTAGGATCATCGCTCTTCACCTCGCTTCCGTCCGGGCGGGTAGCATAGCGGGAATGGAAATATGCATCGTGAGAAACGACCACCTTTCCGTCCTGACTGATCTGAAGGTCCAGCTCGAGAGTGTTCACGCCCATCTCGGTAGCCTTGGTCATGGACGTGAAAGTGTTTTCAGGCCAGAGACCCGCACCTCCTCGGTGAGCCTGGACGTCCACATAGTCGCTCAGCTTCACGTCAAATTTCCACTCCTTGCCGAAACGGCTGCGGACATTGACAGTCACCACCTTGGCATACTGGTCCGGAGTTGCGGCGAAATAATGGATATTCTTCTTAGGCTTCTTGAATGAAGGAATGTCCTTGCCTTCCTTGGCGTAGAATTCCTCGATTTTCTTGATATAGGTAGGAGAGCAGTCCTGGACCATGGTCATCGGGCCCATGTCCTTGCCGTCCTGCGACCAGGTAACTGTCCACTCAGGGTCATAGTCCCATACATTGGCGATTACTGAATTCGGATGGAATTTGCTCTGGCCCGGTGCAATGATCTCCACCTGGTAGTCGTCGCTCTTGCCGATAGAGTGGTAAAACCAGCCGATTTTCTTGCCTTTGACATTGAAAATCTCATATCCTGCAGGCACACCGTCGCGGCACCAGTCTGCTGACCACCAGGAACCGCAGATGCTCGGCGCATTGTGGTCCATCACGGTAGCGGAAATGGTGTAGTTGTTCATGATGTGGCTGTGTCCGGAAAGAATGTCCACCTTTCTGCCGTCCAGCAGAGCGAGCATCCGGTCAGCATTGATGATGTTTCCATGCCAGCCCGCTATCGGACTGTGCTGGGCAATGAAGATGTGGGTATCCTTCGGAATGTATCTGAGCAGCTGCTCCACGAACTCCAGCACTTGTTCGGAATAACCCTCCTTGTACTGCTTTTCCTTAATGTACATGATGTTGTTCAGACAGATGTACAGGTCCTTGCCCATAAAGAAAGCATAGTTGTGAGGACCGAAATTCTGGAAATAGTCCTTGGAGTAATCGCTGAACTGACGCTCTTTGTTGTAATCGTGATTTCCTGTCACTGAATACACCGGGAAACCGATTTCCGCCATTTTCTTCTTGTACTCGGCGAAGCGGTTCGGCAGGTTCTTGTCCCAGCCGAGGTCGCCCAGAACGACTCCTACTACAGGCCCGTTCTCCTTGTATTTGGCTCCCTGGGCCTTCAGGTCATTGAACGGAGCGCCGCAGAACTGCCCGAACTGCTCCTTGTTCCTGATCTGAGGGTCGGAAATGGAGAACATCGTGTATTTGGACTGGCTTGCTGTCTTCTTCAAGTCGAAATCGTACTTGGAAGCGTCGGCCTTATGGTAGAACACAGGTGTTCCGGAAGAATAGTCAGCCACGTATCCTGCAGGAGTGACAATGTGAACGAACTCAGCATTGTCGCTGATGTCGAATGAGAATTCTCCCTTCGAATCAGTCCTTGTGAAAGAACTGCCGTCTGTGACGAGGACTCCGCGAAGGCCCTTGCCTCCGCAATGAACTGTTCCGCTCACCCATTTCGCATCCGCATTCGCGAACACGACAGCGAGCATCATCATTGACAATAGAAACTTTTTCATAACTTATTCTGTTGCTTTCTTTTCACTCTTTATCAACATTGCGCAGAGCACGACTCCGATACCTGCGCCGATGGCTACGGTAAGGTTGGCCGCATTCCAGCCCATTGAATTGGCCACACTGCCGACAAATATCTTGGAGCAGATGGCGTCGCCGACGAAGTAGCCGAACAGACCGACGAAACCGGCTGCCGTACCTGCCGCATTCTTAGGGACGAGGTTCAATGCCTGTACTCCGGTGAGCGCTACAGGACCGTAGATGAAGAAGCCGATAAGGCAGAGAGCCACGTAGATGAGCACCTTCTTGAGAGCCGGGCTCATGGCGATATAGTCAGCGCCCACGAACCAGTAGATGAGCACGCCGAACATGCAGGCGAGCATACAGATGACGTTCATCGGAGCACAGCGGCCCTTGAAGATCTTGGATGTAGCCAGACCGCAGAGAATGGTTCCGAATGCGCCTATCAGGTTGTGCACGGAGAATGCGATCTTGCTTTCCTCAGCGGTCATGATGCCGGTGTTCTGCAGGAAGGTAGGAGACCAGTCGCCGATGCCGTAACGTACCATATATACGAAGATGTTGCTGAGCGCCACGATCCACAGCAGCTTGTTCTTGAACACATAGTCCACGAACAGCACCTTGAACGGAAGCTTTTCTCCGGATCCGCTCTTGCTCTTCACACCGCTGTAGTCGTTTCTGTACTCCTGCACGGAAGGAAGACCGCAGGACTCAGGCGTATCGCGGATCGCCCACCAGCAGAATACCGCTATCAGGATTGCGACCAATGCAGGGAAAATGAAGTTTCCTCTCCACGCCTCCGAAGCGTCAAGCCCGAAAGTCGGGGCGAAGAAGGCGAACAGGCTCACACCGGCAATCGCGAGAAAACCGAGCGAGAAGCTGCCTATAGTGTGGGAAACATTCCAGATGGACATCTTGAAGCTGCGCTCGTTCTGGCTGAACCAGTGAGTCATGATTCGGCCGCAAGGAGGCCAGCCCATACCTGAGAGCCAGCCGACAACCAGCATCAGGAAGAAAATGATCGCAGTGTTCAATGCCGTATTCGCACCATAAGGAAAAATACCTGTGAGAATCATTGTCAATGCAGACAGAACGAGTCCTACACAGAGGAATTTACGTGAATCGGAACGGTCTGATACACTGCCCATTATAAATTTGCTGAATGCATAGGCAATGGAAACGGCAGACATTGCGAGTCCCACTTTTCCGGCATCGAGGATGCCCTGTCCGATCATGTCTGGCGCTGCGAGAGACAGATTCTTGCGCACAAGGTAATATCCTGCATAGCCGAGGAAAGCTCCGAGGAACACTTTCCATCTCATTGCATCGAAAACTTTCGGAATCTTTTCCGAAGGAAGCTGCTCCTTTTTCGGAGCAGGCGGGTCAAAAAATCTTGCCATTGATAGATTTAGTTTTAATATGTTTTACAAATTTTCCTGTAGTTCAAGCCATCTCATCTCTTTCTCGTCAAGCAGGGAGGAAACTGTCCCGAAACGCTGCGACGCCTCCTGGACCTTCTCATACTCAAGCGTTCCCGACGAAAGCGCCTGCTCCAGTTCCGCCTTTTCCTTTCCGAGCGAGTCAATGTCCTTCTCCAGCTGTTCCAGCTCTTTCTGCTCCTTCCAGCTGAGCTTCTTCTTAGTGGCGCGTTTGGTGTCAGGTATCGCTGTTGCGGCCTTCTCCTCCTTCTCCTTGGCCCTCGCAAGTGCCTTCTGCTGAGCCTCGTACTCTTTTATATAATCGTGATACTCACTGTATGAGCCGATGAAATCCTTTATCTTGCCGTCTCCGCAGAAAATGAACAGATGGTCCACAAGCCTGTCGAGGAAATGCCTGTCGTGCGAGACGATGATGAGGGAACCCTTGAAGTCCTTCAGATATTCCTCCAGCACGTTCAGCGTGACGATGTCCAGGTCATTTGTAGGCTCGTCCAGAATCAGCAGGTTAGGGTTCTGCATCAGGATGGTCAGAAGGTAGAGCCTGCGGCGTTCACCGCCGGACAGCCTCGACACTTTCGTCGTGAACATGTCGTGGCTGAACAGGAACTGGTTCAGCAGACCCATGTCGCTTACTGTCTGCATGACTGTCTGGTCCTCATCGAACTTCATTCCGCTCTGGCGGTAGTATCCGATTTTCAGGGACTCTCCGCGCTCAATCACTCCGCTCAGCGTGCCGTTCCCTGAAATGTTCCCGGTCAGCAGATTCAGGAAGGTGGACTTTCCTGTCCCGTTCTTCCCGACAATGCCCACACGCTCGAAACGCTGGAAATTGTAGGTGAAGTGGTCCAGATACACGTCCGGCCCATAGCTGAAGCAGACATCTTTGCAGTCGATTATCTTGCTGCCCAGTCTGGAACCGTTTCCCATCGACTCCAGGCTCACCTTTCCGCTTGTATAAACCTGCTCGGCCCTGTCCTTGAGGTCGTAGAACGCATTGATACGGTATCTTGCCTTTCCCGTCCTCGCGCATGGAGAACTCCTTATCCACTCCAGCTCGCGGCGCAGGATATTGTTCACTTTGGCAGTCTCTGCATTGTAATTGTCGATGCGCTCCTGCCTCTTTTCCAGATAGTTCTCGTAATTTCCCCTGTAGGTATAGACTGCCCCGTGGTCGAGTTCCATCACAGTATTGCACACATTGTCCAGGAAATACCTGTCGTGCGTCACCATCAGCAGGGTGCTGCGCGAATGCCCGAGATAATTCTCGAGGAACTCGATGGCGTCGATGTCCAGATGGTTGGTCGGCTCGTCCATTATGAAGAAGTCCGCCTCGGAAGACAGCATCACTGTCAGCGCCACTCTCTTCACCTCCCCGCCCGAGAGATTCTTCATCAGACTGTCCGGACTGAGTCCGAAATTGGTGATGAACTTCTTGATTCTCAGCTCGTAAGCGAACAAGGCATCATCGTCCAGACCCTCCGTGAACTGCCTGCTCGACTCCAGAACCTGAGTGAAGATGTCATTGTCCGGAGAGAACGCGAACTCCTGCTCCAGGAATGCTATCCTGATATGTTTCAGGAAGGTGATTTTTCCTCCGGAGTCCGACTTGTCGTTTCCCGCGAGTATTCTCAGCAATGTGGATTTGCCTGTTCCGTTCGGTGCAATGAGGGCGATCTTGTCACCCTCATTGATATTGAACCCGATATGCTCGAACAGCACTTTCGGTCCATAACTCTTGCTGATGTTTTCTATCTGTAAGTACGATGCCACTGTAAATTCCTCTTCTTATCTGAACAGTTTGTCCACTTCTTTTACCGCCGAAGGCAGGGCGAATACGGCCACGCGGTCATAAGCCTCGATGCGCGTGTCGCCGACTGCGATGAAATAATCATTGCCCCGGATGATGCCACCGATGATGGCATTCTGCGGGAAGTCCGTGTCTTTCAGTGTGTTGCGTGTTATTGCGCTGTCCGGCGCCACGATATACTCAAGAATCTCCGCATCGGTTCCGCTCATGTATTTCACGAAACGAACCTTGTTGCTGAGCGTCATCTTGAAAATCTTGCCGGCAGTGATAAGTTTCTTGTTGATGACGGCATCCACGCCCATCTCCTCGGCCAGGTGGATGTACTCCAGGTTCTCCACTTCCGCGATGGTCCGCTCTACGCCGAATCTCTTGGCCACGACGCAGGCGAGAATGTTAGCCTCGTCATTGTCCGTTACCGCCACGAAGGCGTCGAAGTCCTTGATGCTCTCTTCCAGGAGGAAATCCGAATCCCGTCCGTCCCCGTTGATTACCTGGACATTGTCATCGGTGTTCTCGCTCACCTCCAGGCATCTCTGCTTGTCCGAATCGATTACCTTGACCGACTCCACGGCCTTGCTGATATTGCTTGCCACCATCTCTCCGATGGCCCCGGCACCGAGAATCATCACATTCTTTATCTCGATATTGCTCTTGCCCAGGAAGTTCATCAGCGGGTCAATGCCCTCTCTCGTGGTGATGATATAGACCAGGTCGTGATACTTGAACTTGGTGTCGTACTTCGGCATTATCGTGTTGTCGTCACGCGAAATCGCCACGACCCTGAATTTGGACCCGAAAGTCACGGCAGCCGCGAACTCGGACACTTTCATGTCGATGATAGGAGAGTCGTCCTCCAGCTTGAAAACCGCCACCTGGAGCTTTCCGCGCGCGAAATCCATAGTCTCCGTAGAGACCGTCCGTTTCAGCAGCGACGCGATCTCACCTGCGGCAATCCTTTCGGGATAGAACATCAGGTCAATGCCCATCTCCGTAAAGAGGTATTTGTTCTCGTACGAGAGGAATTCTTCATTGTCAATGCGGGCGCACACTTTCTTGCAGCCGAGTTTCTTGGCCAGGAGCGCGCTCACGATATTGATGTCCTGCGATGTGCTCGGATTTACGGCAATGAACAGGTCCGCATCTTCCACACCTGCGTTTTTCAGAACATTGATGGATGACAGGTCTCCGGAAATGGTGACCACGTCCGCGCTGCTGCCCAGTTTCGCAAGCCTCTCCTCATCGCAGTCGATAACTGTGATGTCATTGGCCTCGCTGCTGAGCATTTTCGCAAGGTGAGAACCTACCTCACCGGCTCCTTCAATAATTATTGTCATAAATCTCCTGTTTTATTTCTGCCCGAAACTGTTTTGCTCCTGCCCGAAATGACGGGCCACAATGCTGAATGTCCTCTTCCCCCGAAGCAATGCCATAGGAATTATCCAATGAGGAAAAATTCCCCGCACCACCGGCCTCTCTCCGCTGCCGCACCACCGCCTGAGATATTTGTCAATGTCTTCCGGCCCCGTTCTGACAGCCATTTTCCTGTACTCGGCATGAGCATTCACCACGGCCTTGAAAAATGACGGCTTCAGTGTAAGCAGATAAGCCGCAGCCGCCGCTCCGTCTATTACCATTCTCCTGAAAATCAGGCATCTTGCTTTGCGGCAGGCCTTTGCGGCCAGTTTCTTCAAATCGTGGGCATCTGCATTGACCTTGTCGGAAAGTCCTTGCAGGGCGATGGTCCTGGCGAGATTGTTCTCGAGCATCAGCAGGTTGTTCCGGTAGTTCAGCTTCAGTTTCCACGGCGAAGTCTGAGGCAATGTCCCGCCACCCAAGTGGTAAACCGTCGATTGCGGAACTATGCGTATCCGGTATCCGTTCAGCTGGAGCCGCCAGCACAGGTCGATTTCCTCCATGTGCGCGAAGAACCTGTCGTCGAGTCCGCCGAGTTCCCGGAAAAGTGAACTGCGTATCATCAGGCATGCCCCTGTAGCCCAGAATACATCGGCAGGGGAGTCGTACTGTCCCTCGTCCTTTTCGACCATATTCATGATTCTGCCACGGCACAGCGGAAATCCGAAACAGTCCAGATAACCTCCGGCCGCCCCCGCGTACTCGAACATGTCCCTTTCGTACCAGGAATGAAGTTTCGGCGCGCAGGCCCCGACTTCAGGGTTCCGGTCCAATGCTTCCGTCAATGGCTGTATCCAGCCGTCCTGAACTTCTATGTCCGAATTTATCAGCACGTAGTACTCGGCCTCTATCATTGACAGGGCCCTGTTGTAACCGCCTGTAAATCCGTAGTTCTTGTCCAGAGTTATTCTTCTGACCTCAGGGAATTTTTCCGCCATCATCTCCATGGAACCATCCGTCGAAGCGCTGTCGGCCACGACAAGTTCCGCATCCGTTCCCTCTAGAGAATGGAGTATGCCCGGAACGAACTTTTCGAGATAACCCTTTGTGTTCCAGTTAAGTATGACAACGGCTGTTTTCATCGTGAAGCTTATTTCTCGTGGCAGTGGCACTCATGGTGACCTTCGCCCTCATCGTGATGGCAGTGGCACTCGTGCTCTCCCTCGTGTTCTCCGTCGTGATGGCAGTGGCACTCGTGATTGCCGTCATGCTCGCCGCTGTGGCAGCACTCGTGCCCCTCTTCGTGTCCCTTGCCGTGGCAGCATCCGCCGTTGCCGTGATGTCCGCAGCATCCGCCTTCCTTAGGCAGGAACTCGCCGTGAAGACCTTCTGTCAGCTCCTTCTCAGTAGCGTCCCTTACAGAAACTACTTTTCCCTTGAAATTCAATGTCTTGCCCGCCATCGGGTCATTGAAGTCCATCGTGACCTTATCCTCGTGGATAGCGTCGATCTTGCCTCTGACCACCATACCGGCACTGTTCAGCAGCGGAATGTATCTGCCTACCTGGAGCAGTTCCTCCATCAGCACGCCTTCCACTTCAAAAGTGGATTTGGCAATATCTACTTTCTTCTTCGGGTCGTACTCGCCATATCCGTCCTCCGGAGCCAATGTAAATGCGAATTCCGCCTCAGGCTCAAGCCCTTCCAATGCCTCTTCAAATTTGGGCAGAAGCATATTCTCTCCATGTATATAGTCGAGCGGACCTGTCGTGTCAGTCGTCTTGTCCACTACCTTTCCGTCCACAGTAAGCTCATATTCCAGCTCCACCACTTTATCCTTCGTTACTATCATATCAATAAAATTTAAAACAGAGTTTTCACAATACCTCGCGAAGGTACGGAAAAAACTCGGATTATAGAAGTCAATCACGCCTTTGGGCGAGCTGATTGTCAGTATTTCACTATTTCAGAAATCGCACTCTGCGCATTGTGTTTGTCAAGAGCGGTTACGAAGTATTTGCCCTTCGTGCTCAGACTGTACGACAGATCGGTTACGGTATCGAGCAATGTGGCCTTCTGCTTGTCTCCGTTGCTCTTGTAAACTGCATAGTAGGCTGCGCCGTCCACCTTGTCCCAGTTAAGCGTGCCTCCTGAAACCATTACATTGGCAGGAGCGGAAGGCAAAGCATCCACGCCGGTTCCTCCAAGATGAGGAATGAGGGCCTTGGTCTTGAATGAGTTGCTTATCTCAGTCTGCACGTTTTTAGGATTCTTGGAAAGAGTGCTCGTGTTGTAGAACACATGTCCATAGCAATTTGCCTTCCTTCCCGCAAGATTGAACTGCGTAGCAAGCTCATCAGCAGACTCGTAGCCTGTACTGTTTTCCTGGAAACCGCTGAGGCTGTGTCCGACCATGAACGGTACCTTCGAAACATTCGATGCCCACCAGTCAAGTCTCGGAGTATAGTAGTCCTTCTTGGCTTTTGTGGACCAGTAGAGCTGAGGGAATACCGCATCTATCAGTTTTGCGGCGCAGACCTTTGGAACGTCGATATACTGGTTGTTGAAGTTGTTGTCGTAGTTTCCCTGAGGTCCGATGGTGAATGCCACTTCCGGATTTACGGACATAATCGTGCTCTTCACCAGCTTTACCATTTCGAAAACATTACTGCGTCTGAAATCCTTGATGGAACTGTATCCTGAGCCATATTTCTTGAAATCCTCCTCATCATCCAGGTTGGAGACGGAAGGGTAGAAATAGTCGTCCATGTGGATACCGTCCACCTCGAATTTCGTGACGATCTCCTTCACGATATCCGCGATTCTCTGTCTGACTTCAGGCAGGGCCGGATTGTAAACCCACATTTTATCGTATTTCTTGACCCAGCTTTCAGGTATTTTCGGGTCCAGCCCTTCGCTGAAATAACTCGGGGTGCTGACTCTGTACGGATTCAGCCATGCATGGAATTCGATACCGCGTTTATGGGCCTCGCTGATCAGGAAATTCATCAGGTCATATCCCGGATCCTTCCCGGCAACTCCGGTGATGGAGCGGCTCCACGGCTCGTAGGCAGACTCATAATAAGCATCTGCCATGCCGCGTATCTGGAAGAATACGGCATTGATACCCAGCTGTTTGTACATATCCAGATATTTAATGTACAGTGCTTTCTGGCTGGCTTCGTCGTGTTTGCCGGAAGGCCAGTCGATGCCCCACACTGTAGCCATCCACGCTCCTCTGAGCTGTGGGGCCGGCAGTACAGGCTTTTCGGTAACTACTTCAGGTTTCTCCGGATCTTTGTTTCCTCCGCCCGGTCTTTCAGGCTCCGCCCTCTTTTCATTGCAGGCAGCCGCCAGGACGACGGCTGCTGCATAAACAAGATGTTTTAGTTTCATTAGTCTTCTTCTTTCTTGATTCCGAACTCAGTAATCACGAATCCGGTATTCATACGATATCCAAAGATAATGAGTTTTTCGTCATTTCCATTGCTGTCCTTGACAATATGGTAATTTGTGGATATTCCAGGAGCAGTGATACCTGAATCTCCGCCGATGATTGCAGAGTAGTCAGGCTTATGGGATTCTGCTGCCTTGAAGTTTTCCATGGCCTCTTCCTCATTTGCACCCTTGGTAAGGTTATAGACATCCAGAGTCGGCGTTACCTTACTTGCGCTTCCGAATTTCGCAACACATGCCATGAGGTATCTCTCCTGGTTGAATGTGAACATTCTGGCAGCTACGGATTCTTTAGGAAGAATATTGTCGTCCAACGGCAATGACGCCCCGCCAGGGGTGACGTTCTCGTCTGACAATGTTACAGGAAGGCGGAGTCCGCTCCACAGATATTTGTCAGTATCCTCGATCCTATAGACATATGTGTTGGCTGTAGCATTGACATTGCTTGCGAGAACCGTCGGCTCGCTGGTGGTCTTGTGATTCGTGACTTTTATTCTGACAAAATCCGTTCCTCCATTATCTCCGAAGAAAATGTAACCGTTTCCGTTCTTGTCAATATTGCCTGAGATAGCGTCACCGTGTCTTTTCGTAGTACCAGGTATATTGGTGAAGTTGCCGATTACCTCCGGCTTGGATGAAGGAGTTTCATAATAGTAAATCTTCAATGGTGACTCATTTGAGCCTGAAAGGGACGCAATGTAGATATGTCCGTTTGCGAGGAAACCGCAGTTTACAGCGAAGGTTCCGCCCTCAACTCCTGTCATATCAAGCTCTTGCGGCTCAATCTTGCCGGCCTTGAGATCTTCATATTTCAGAACATAAGGAGGAGTCCTTTTTACTATAAGCACGAGCTCGCCGTCGAAGTCGGCACATCTGGAAACACTTCCGGTTCCTCCAGGTATCTTGGAGGCATCCAGGAACTTGTATTCAACAGGATTTTCAAAGTCGGCTCCATAAACAGGGATACGGCGCTTGATGGTCATGAAATAGTCAGTGTATCTCTGATGGTTCTGGATTCTGATGACCTGAGTCTTGCTTGCGATGCCTTCCTCCATGGAGTAGTCATAAACTGTTTCCGTGATTTCAGCACCTTCAGACACAGTGGCTTCTACGCGGAGCTTGTCGAAAGGAGAGTCCTTGTCCAGTTTCGGGAATGTGATTTCCTTCTTGTCCTGGTTTATGGTACCTTCCACGACAGTGTTTCCGTCTGCACCTGCATTGAGAATCTTGATGGATATAAGTTGTGTCTCATACGGGTACACCTTGTTCTCAGGCAGTTTTTCCTCACAGGAAACCAGCATTGACGCTCCTGCAAGCAATACGCCTATCTTGAATATGAGATTTTTCATAATCTGTTCAGTGTTAAATGATTATAATTCGGTAGGCCATCCCTCGGTCTGAGTGAGCTTGTAACCTCTCATTTCATAGTCGCTGATCTGGTTCTTGCCGATCGGGCAGAGATAAGGGTTTACATTAGGGAGGTCCAGATATGGCTGTCTGCCGAGTGTCTGAGGAGAGTAGAAGAATCCGTTGAGGGATGCTCCGTTCTTTCCGTCATAGACAACTTCCTTGCCGGCAGCATTGACTACACGGATTTTCTTGATATTCTCAGCCTTGAGCTCTTCCGGAAGATCTGACTGGAAGTTTACCCAAGTGCCCCTAAGCAGGTCAGGTCTTGCGTCTGTGTCCATGTACTCGAGCTTGCCCCATCTCCTGAGGTCGATGATTCTGGAGAACTCGAATGCGAATTCCATTCTGCGCTCGCGTCTGATTTCCCAGAGCAGAGGAGAGACTGTAGCGTCTCTTGAAGGGTCCGCGTTCAATGAAGCCAGGTCCATGGCAGCTGTTTTGGTTACGCCCAGCTTCTTGGCTTCCACTGCGATAGGACGATTCCTTATGGCATTGATACTTAAGTCAATGTCAGCCTGTGAGACACTTCCTTCACCGAGATCAGCAAGCTCCGCCTTGGCCTCGATCCAGTTCAGGAGAACTTCTGAATATCTGAGGACAGGGTAGCCTGTGACGTTCTTTTCTCCCTGGAATTCCGGAGCAGGTGAAGCACCCTCTTCATCCAGATACTTGAGAGCTGAACGAGGAATGAACTTGGTGACATACAGATACGCCGACTTGTTCTTAGGGGTAACCTTGTTGAAGAATGTGCCTTCGAATCTCGGGTCACGGGTCTTAATCAATGTGTCCAGTGTGAAGTCCTTCGCATGGTCCACTGATGAGGTCTGCCAGTCTTTGCCGTCAGTACAGATGAATGACTTGATGAGGTCGAGAGTAGGTCCGATGTCGGTAGGCTCGTTGGCGTTGCAATATGAAGCCACACAATGCGTTATGCTCTGGGATGCATTGTATTTCCTGTAAAGGATGCACTCTTTGCTTGTAGTGAGGTCTTCCGAGCCGAACAGGTTGCGGAATTCTTCCACAATGGCGAATTTGCCGCTGCTGATCACCTTGTCCGCAGCCTCGGTCGCGAGGTTGAAGAATTTCTTGGCGCGGGCTTCGTCCTTGTAATAGTATTTCTGCCAGCTTCCTTCATAGAGAGCCCATCTGCTGACAAGCGCAGAAACTACATATCTGTTCACGTTTCTGGTGCCGTCGTTGAGGCGTACGTTCTCCATTGCGAACTTGAAGTCGTCATAGACATGGTCCATCACCTCGTTGCGCGGAGTCCTGTCCTTATAGAGCTCGTCCAGCTGGTTGTTCAACGGTGCGAAGTCATAGTAAGGGACATCGCCGAAGACATTGACAAGTCTCGCATATTCGAGGGCTCTGAAGAATCTTGCAATCGCGAACCAATGGTTGTACTGCTCTTCATTCAGTACGTCTTTCAAGCGTTCCTGAATCCTGTCGGACATGATATTGGCCTTTCTTACCCATGCGAAATTCCATGTCGGGCCGGTATATTCGCTCTGCCATTCACCGAGGTCAAGGCTTGTGCTTTCCTTGCTTATCGGCACTGTTCTGGTGAACTGGGCCTGGGAGGAAAGTCTTACTACGTCATCGCTGAACGCGTAGTTGTTGCCCGGAGCATAAGCTGTGGTCCAGCCGACACCATATCCCGGGAAGAAGTGTCCATTGAAAGAGTTGGCATACAGCCTGACGCTTTCTTCGCTTTGCCAATAACTGTCATCCTCTGCAGTTGTCAGAGAAGGACGGTCGAGCACTTCGCAGCTTCCAAAAAGGATTGCGAGAGCTGACAATGTATATAATAATCTGTATTTCATTGTATTGTATGCATTAGAATGATAACTGTACACCGAATGAGACTGATTTGAATACAGGTGTTCCTGTACCGGTACGTCCCAGGTTGTAATTGTTTGTGAACATCGAGTAACCTGAAATTGCTTCAGGGTCGATAGGCAGTCCTCTGAGGTGGTCGAAGGTGAAGAAGTTTTCGAGGGAAACATATACCCTTGCCTTGCTTATCTTCGCTTTTGAGAGGACTTTGGTCGGTACGGAATAGCCCAATGTGATGTTCTTGATTCTCAGATAGGCCATGTTCAGGAGGTACCTGCTCTGAACCTGCATTCCGAAACCGGAGTCAGCACCGCCGAGGTTCCATGCACGTGGATAGAATGCGTCGGTATTGTCCTCTGTCCAGTAGTCTTTTGTGAATGTCTTAGGCAGACCGCCGTCCTTGGCATGGTAGCCTGGAATTGCAAGCTGTCCTTTACCCCAGATTTTTCTCTGTCCGATGCCCTGGAAGAAGATGGAGAAGTCCACGCCTTTCCAGTCTGCGCCGAGACGGAAACCGTATTCGTAGCGAGGTGTTGTGTTTCCGATAACTACGCGGTCACCAGGATTGCCGTTCGTGCCCTCACCAGGAGTGATGTATCCGTCGCCGTCCACATCCACGAATTTCACGTCTCCAGGTGCGAAAATGAGTTTGTCGCTGTTCTCGAACTGCACCTGATATACAGGGTATTTCGCTGTCTGTCTGTGGGTTGTGCGTGGTGTGCCGTTGTAGATGACAGTTATCTTCTCTATCTGTCCATCTGCGCCATAGACGAAATCGTCTTTCTGGAACAGTCTGTCGGTAACATAACCGTAGATGTCACCATAGCGTCTGCCGGTAGAGTAAGCGTTTGAGAGAAGCCTGTTCTCCCAAGGTGTAGCCCAGTCAGCACCTTTGGTGATGTCCGTGACAGCATCTGACAATGTGGCCATACCATTGATGCCCAAGCCGTTGCTGAATCTGAATCCCCAGTCGAGAGCGATTTCCCAGCCTCGTGTGCGGAGGCTTCCGTAGTTGCCTCGAGGTGCGGTTGTTCCCAATGTTGCAGGGAGACTCTCACCCGGAATAATCATATTCTTCGTGTCTCTCTGGAACCAGTCGAATGTTATACCGATCTGATTCTTCCAGAATCTGAGGTCGGCTCCGAAGTCCAGAGTCTCGATTCTCTGCCAGGTGATGTCGTAGTCCACCAGTGTCGGTGTGCCGTACTGTGTGACCTTGTTTCCTGAGCCGTCAAGCCAGTTTGACTGGGACTGTGAAAGGGTGGAGACATAGAGCGTATTGGCTACAGACTGGTCTCCGATACTTCCCCATGATGCCCTGATCTTACCGAAGGAGAGCACAGGCTCGATGCGTTTCATGAATTTCTCATTGGTGAAAATCCAACCTCCTGAGAATGAAGGGAATGTCTGCCATCTGAGGTGCGTAGGGAATTTGGAAGAACCGTCGCGGCGGATATTGGCCTCGATGAAATAGCGGTTGCCGAATGCGTAGTTGATACGTCCGAAGAAGCCAAGCTGTGCATCCCAGTTGGTGTTTCCATCTACGAACTGGTCGCCGGTGGCTGTCTTGAACTGAGGGTTCGACAGGTTCATCAGGTCAGTCCTGCGTGCAGATACGGACTCCCATTTTGTAGCTACCCTGTTAAGACCTGCCATAACCTTGAAGTCGTGCTGTCCGCCTGCTCCGAACTGGCGGTGATAGGTGGTGTAGGCATTGACAGTGTTGGTAGAACTTGCGTATCTGTATCTCTTGATGTCTGTTGCTGTTGCATTGGAGAAATACTTCTGTACAGGGAAGCAATATCCCGGCATTGCACCGTCAGCAGCTGCATCTACAACTTCTCCGAGACCGTTCACATAGATTCTGCTGCCGTCTTCCGCGAACCACTCGGTAGGGGCATACCACATCTGGCCGCCTTCGAATTCAGGTGTTGATGTGTTTTCTTCCTGTGTCCTGTGGTCGTAGGTGTAGTCGAACTTCACGTCCCAGTGCTTGGTGATGTTTACAGTCGCTCCGAGATTGACATTGATATATTTGTTCCTGAGGTTGTTGGTATTGGAAGCGCCTATCTCGTATGATGCCTCACGAAGGTTGTTTCCGTTTTCCTTGACCCCGATAGGGAAGAGCGGGCTCCATCTGTAGAGGTAAAGCCACGGGTCGGCTGACGTGGTGCCTACTCCCGGATATCTCTTGTTCCTGTCTGAGAATATGGAACTTGCGCGGAGGCTGAGGTATTTGTTGATGTTGGAAGTGAGGCTGATGGATGAGTTGTATCTCGTGAAATCATCATGCTTCGCCGTTCTGGACATACCGCTCTGCTTGAGGTAGCCGAGACCTATATTATAAGAGGTCTTGCCTGAGGTGCCGCTTACGGACAGGTTGTGTGTCTGGCTTGGTGCCCAGTCGCGTATCATTGCATCAGCACCGTCATAGACGCGGTAACCATATTTGTTGACACCGTCATAGTACCAGTCACGTCCATATACTACAGGGTCGCCGTTCTTGACTTTTCCGCCATAGAGCTTCTGCCACTCGACAGCCTTTTCATAACTCTCAGGACTGATTCTCCAGAAACCTCCTGCAGGCATTGCAGCACCCATGTTCGTATGTGCGTCAAGGGTGTATTTCAATGCTTCGAGACCTCCGAATTCGATAGGTTTCGCTCTGTTCTGCCAGGAGAAGTTGTCAGAATATGTCACTTCGAGTTTCTCTTTTCCGACACCTGTCTTGGATGTGATGAGGATGACACCGAATGCCGCTTTCGCACCGTAGATGGAGGCGGCTGCCGCATCCTTCAGCACTGAAATCGACTGGATGTCGTCCGGGTTCACCATCTGGATACTTGGAATTTCCACATTGTCCAGGAGAATCAGAGGACTGTTGTTTCCGGAGATGGAACCTATCTGTCCACGGATATTGATGATAGGGTCTGAACCTACTTCACCGGTAGGGATCCTGATATTCACGCCTGGAACTGAACCCTGAAGTCCACGTCCTACGTCCGCTATAGGTCTGCTGTCCAATGTCTTCTGTACATCGACCACTGCTACTGAGCCTGTGAGGCTGGCTCTTTTCTGGCTACCGTATCCGACAACAACCACTTCCGAGAGCAGCTCGCTGTCTTCTTCCAAGGTCACTTTCAAATTGGCGGTCGCCTTCACTTCCTTGGAAATGAAACCGATGGAAGATACTTCCAATATGGCTCCGTCGTTTACTGTTATGGAGAACCGGCCGTTCGAGTCGGTGAATACACCGTTCATCGAGCCTTTCTCCACAATGCTTGCTCCTGCGATAGGTTCTCCTTTGGAGTCAAACACTTTTCCTGAAATCTCCACTTTGCGGGATTGGGCGGATGTGCTGGCAGAAATTGACGTTACTGCCGATGCGAAGCAGTCGGCTCCGCTCAGGGGTAAAATCGTCAAAGCGGCCAATGCTGATAAGAAACAAGTCCTCCTTGTTTCATGCCGTCTATGCTCTTTAGTCATAAGTTGTTGGTTATTAGAAATTATGTATTAATCATCTGCACAAAAAACCGATGATTTGGCTAAGTTAAAACATTTTAATATAAAAACCAAACACCAAAAAATGTTAAATTCCCATCTTTGACACTTTGATTTTAAGATATCAAGGCCCCAGAGCGCTGT
>ENA-UOJA01000169-UOJA01000169.1-human-gut-metagenome-genome-assembly--contig:-C19-NODE-169-length-67074-cov-23.044599_pt1 | contig 67074 bp, 59 predicted proteins | sample MGYA00242337_ERZ723884 | MGnify/ENA metagenome assembly ERZ723884
GCAGGGTCAAGGGGCGGAGCTCCCTTGTGGGGTTTGGGGCAACGCCCCAACTGTTCCTCGTCAAATCAATTCAAAGGGAAAAGTCAACCAAGGTGCAGGCAGCGAAGCGTCCCTGCCAGTAACTTTGCGCGTCCGCAGACGCGCCCCCAAGCTGCACATTCGACCATTCGCACATTGTCGCGCCAAATGGGCGCGACCGACCACCTGCCCCTCCAATCCGACCACCTGTCGCTTTTCGCTTGCCGAAATCCGCTTCCTGCGCTATGATATCCTCATCAGAAAGGAAGTGACCCCGCATGGATGACCTCAAATCGGACGCCCTTCGCGACATGGACGTTGAAATCCGTTTGGATGCCACCTGCCGGAAGCCCCGCCTCATCATCGAAACCGCCGAAATGACCCCGGAATTGACCCGTCTGATTCAGCAGCTGACCGCGCGCGCCGGCGTCCCCATCATCGGCTACCAGCAGGACAAGGCGTTTCCGCTCCAGCAGGATTCCCTCGTCCGTGTCTGGGCGGCGAACGGGCATGTCTACGCCGCGACGGAAACAGGCGAGTTTCTCCTCCGCCAGCGGCTCTGGGAACTCGAAGAACGCCTCGATTCGCACCACTTCATCCGTATCAGCAACAGCGAAATCATCAATCTCCGCCGCGTGATCGCCTTTGATCTCTCTCTGACCGGCACCATTTGCGTCAGCCTGCAGGGCGGACAAATCAGCTACGTCTCCCGGCGCTATGTTCGCACGATTCGGCAGGCGCTCGGATTGTAAGAAAGGAGCATCCCCATGAAAAAGCAAGTTTTCCTGCGTTCCCTGCTCGGCGCATTCGTCGGCTGCTTCATCGGCGTCGTCATTATCATCTGCATTTCGCTCGCCATCGGCGGCGGGGACATGCACGTCGCCACCCCTGCACTGCTGGCACAGGTCGGCAGCGAAGTCGGCGCATTCAGCCTGCAAATGGCAGCCGCCATGCTCATTGGCGCTATTTGGTCGGGCGCGTCCGTCATTTGGGAAGTGGAGCGGTGGAGCCTGCTCCGGCAGACGCTGACGCACTTTCTCCTGTGCAGCGTCGTCTGCCTGCCGATTGCGTGGGCAATGGGCTGGATGGCAGATCAGCCCGGCTGGTATCTCTTCGGCTTCGTCGCGATGTACGCCGCCATTTGGCTGATTAACTACTTGCAAATCCGGCGGCGTGTGCGGGAAATCAACGAAAAGCTGAAGCAGGGGTAACGCGCGTCACACCCGCCGCAGCAAGTCCAGATACGTCAGCTGCTCCGACCCCACGAAAATCGCGGTGACAGCATCCACCGCCACGGCGGATTCGCCATCCGCGTCGCCATCGTCCGTCCACTGCCGCACCCGTACCAGTCCGCCGCTCACATCCTCCACCGTGCCGACGACATCATCCACCCCGCTTCCGCAGATTTCCAGTGCCGCCGTCAGCTGATGCGCCTGTGCATGATTCAGCATCTTCCCGCGCGGGTCGTCCCCCATTGCCGGATACGCCGGCGCGTCCTCGCCGCGCAGTGCCGCCACCTTCACCAGCTTCTGGCAGTACGGCGTGTCCACCTCCACCGCCTGATAATCCGCCTGCGCAAGCAGCGCAATGCCATCCCAGCGCCCATGCGGGGCAAGCAGCTGCATCAGCACCCACTGTGCGTTCGACCAGACGATTCGCCCAACCAGAAAACACTCCGTATCTTCCGCATCCACATGACACTGCGCCACGCGCCCCCACATCGTTTCGTCAATCATCACAGCTCCGCCGCCTCCTTTGCTTTTTCTGCCAACTGCCGCTCGTCGTCGGAATCATAGCACACCCACGTCATCCCAACCCGCCGCAAGGTACACGCTCTTCCCGCGCACCCCGTTAGGCAGATACGCTGCAAATGCACCTTTTCTGCATCATAAGCGTCGCAGAAACCGCACACCTTGTGCCCGTCTGTTTTCGTCACACTGACCAGCCGCTGCTTTTCCTGCGCATCTTGCCAGAACGCCGTCCATGCACCGCCGTCTTTCGCATCCCACGGTGCAAGCGCTTCGGATGTAATACCGTTCAGATACTGCGACGACCATTCGACGCGGAGGATGTTTTCATACGGGCACAACCCCGTGCCGTCGCGTTTCCCCTCGGCATCATAGAGCGCCAAGACGAGCGCGTCCGCGTCATGCCGCAGCACCTTGCCCACAAGGGAACGGTCGGTCTGCCGCTGATTCACATACACCGCGAGCAGCTTTTCCCCCGCCGCCGCGAAAATGCCATTCCAATCGCACATGCTGCTTCTCCTTTCGTTATCCCCAGCCAATGCACAGCCTGTTCACAAACTTATCCCCAAGGTTATCCCCGTTCTGTGGATAACATCAAAATTCCCTGCGGCAATCGGAAGCACTTCCGCCGCAGGGGCTTCTTCTTATTATCCAAACACTCTGACGCGAATCACGCCCGCAATCGAGGAAATGACGTTCAGCGCCATCTTCGACGGGCGGTCGGACAGCTCCATCACCGTCACCGCAACGTCCTTGCGGGACTTGTTGACGAGGTTGTCGATGTTGATCTGCTCCGCCGAAACGCAGGTCGTAATCGTCGCGACCATGTTCGGGACGTTCTCGTGGATGACCAGCACGCGGACGCCTTCGGGCGCGCCCAGCGGCACGTCCGGCAGGTTGACGCTGTTGCGAATCGAGCCGACTTCGAGATAGTCGCGCAGCTCCGCCGCCGCCATCCGAGCGCAGTTGTCCTCGCTTTCAGGGGTCGATGCGCCCAGATGCGGAATACACGTCACCTTCTCCACGCCGAGCAGCTCCTCGCACGGGAAGTCGGTCACATAGCCGCCGAGCTGCCCGGACGCCAGCGCCGCCTTCACGTCCGCGGTATTCGCCAGTTCGCCGCGGGAGAAGTTCAGCAGAATCGCGCCCTTCTTCATCTTCGCAATTGTCGCTGCGTTGATGCTGCCGCGCGTTTTATCATTCAGCGGGACGTGGAAGGTGATGTAATCCACCTGTGCGAATACGTCCTCATTCGTCGCAGCGCGGTGGACGCTGCTGCTCAATGCCCATGCGCTTTCGACCGAAATAAACGGGTCGCAGCCGACGACCTTCATGCCGAATCCGGCGCTGGCGGCGTTCGCGACGAGCCGCCCAATTGCGCCCAGACCAATCACGCCGAGCGTCTTTCCGCGCAGCTCCGGCCCGACGAACTGTCCCTTGCCCTTCTCAACGAGCTTCGGCACGTTCTCCTGTCCTTTGAGCGTATCCGCCCACCGGATGCCCGCGGCAACGTTGCGGCTGCCCAGCACGAGCGCGCCCAGCACAAGTTCCGCCACGGCATTGGCGTTCGCGCCGGGGGTATTGAACACGGCGATGCCCTGTTTGGTGCACTTTTCGAGCGGGATATTATTGACGCCCGCCCCGGCACGCGCGATGCCCAGCAGTTCCGGGTTCAGCGGCGCGTCGTGCATGACCGCCGAGCGCACGAGAATGCCCTCCGGCACAGGTTCTTCCGGGCTGATAACGTACTGTTCCGCGGACAATTCCTCATGGATGACATCGGAAATCGCATTCAGCGTCTTGATTTTGAACATGATTCTTCTCCTTCACAATCGGGGTTCTGCGAAATCATCAGCCCCATTGTACCAAATTAATACTATTTCCAGATAAGAATGCGCCAAGATGCGCCGCGAATTTTTCATTCTGGCTAACGTGAATGAAACGCAGCGTAGCAGCGCTACGCTAAGTGGAATGAGCGGACGCCAGAAGGGAAAAGGCGCAAGCAGATGGCGCAGGTGAATCTGGAAATAGTATAAATAGCTTGCGGAAAAAGTCAAGAAACATGGGCGTGCGCTGCGAAGGGGTGTCGGGGGCGACCGCCGACATTCGTCTGTTTTCATTGCCCCCGACTCGCCTCCGCAGAGGCGAAATCCCCTGCTTGCGGGAAAAAGCAGCTATGACTGAAAGACCTGCTACTCGGTCGCGCCCATCTGGCGCGACAATATGCGAGTGGTAGATAGATCAGCTTGGGGGCGCATCTGCGGATGCGCAAAGTTACTGGCAGGGACGCTTCGCTGCCTGCGCCTTTGTTGAGCGCGTTTGGCGAAATGGTCGCCCGTGGAACAGTTGGGGCGTTGCCCCAAACCCCACCAGAGGCGCCGCCTCTGGACTCCGCAAGGGGCATTGCCCCTTGACCCTTTTTCGCGATTGAGTTGGTCGCGTTATCATGCTTTGCCCGCGTGTTTATCCTCTTTTTTCCCTACCTTAAGCGTTTGCCCTCTCAAATTCCTTCATGAACTCCACCAATTTCTTGACCCCTTCCATGGGCATAGCGTTATAAATCGACGCTCTCATACCGCCCACCGTCCGATGGCCCTTCAAATTCACCAATCCCTGTGCCGCCGCCGCCTTCACAAACGCCGCGTCCTTCTCCGCGTCGCCCGTCACGAACGTCACATTCATCAAGCTGCGATACTTCTTCTGCGCCGTCGCCTTGAACAGCTTGCTGTTATCAAGGAAGTCATACAGCAGCTTTGCCTTCTCCTGATTCACCTGATAAATCGCCTCCACGCCGCCGATGGACAGCAGCCAGTCGAACGTCAGCCCGGCGAGATAGATGCCCCAAGTGTTCGGCGTGTTGTACATGCTGCCCTTGTCGGCTTCGACCTTCCAGTCCATCAGCTTCGGGCAGATGGGCTTCGCGTGGCCGAGCAAGTCCTTGCGCACAATCACGACGCACAGCCCGGACGGGCCGATGTTCTTCTGCGCCCCGGCGTAAATCACCCCGTAGCGGTTCACATCCATCGGTTCGGAGAGAATCATGGAGCTTGCGTCGGCAACAAGGGGCGCTTTGACATCCGGCAGTTCCACAAACCGCGTGCCGTAGATGGTGTTGTTCTGGGTGATGTGAACGTAATCCGCGTCGGGGTCGAACTTCGCCGCCGCCATGTCGGGAACGTAGGTGTAGTTGTCCGCGCGGCTGGTCGCGGCGATATTGACTTCGCCGTAGCGCTTTGCTTCTTCTGCGGCAAGGTGCGCGAAATTGCCTGAATCGACATAATCCGCCTTGCCCTTGACCATCAGATTCAAGGGAATCGCGGAAAATTGCAGCGTCGCGCCGCCTTGCAGCAGCAGCACCTCGTAATCATCCCCGATGTGCATCAGTGCGCGCAAATCTGCGACTGTCTTGTCGAAGATATCGGTATACATCTTGCTGCGGTGGGACATCTCCATCACAGACATGCCCGTGTTTCCGTAGACCATCAAGTCCTTCTGCGCCTTCTCCAGCACCGGCTGTGCCAGCATCGACGGACCGGGGGAAAAATTATACACACGCTCCATTGCGTTTCGCCTCCTGCATCATTTAGTGGGTCATTTATTGCCCACCGGGTGAATTTCGTTCCATGTGCATATCATACGCGCTTTCCGCCCGAATTGCAACCCCTTTTGCAGGGAAAAACAGGAGAAATACAAAAACGCCCGCTGAACATGACCGTCAGCGGGTTTCCTTGTCACAGATCCAGCACATACCATTCTTTCCCAGTCTGCTGAAAACCCAGCGACAGGAACATCTTTCTACTCTGTGTGTTGAAATCGTAGATGTTTGCCGTCACGCGCCGCGCGTGCTCAGGCAGGTATACATCGCGTTCAGCCACTCCAGCGAACACAGTTTGTCAATGTTGTCCGCCCACTTGCAGACATCGCAATCCCGATACCACGGCAGCGCCGCTTCTGGGTTCGGATAATACGGAATCAGCGCAATCTCCTCGTCCACCACTCGATTTTCCACGCTTACCCACGCAGCCCCAAGAGCGCCAGCACCGCCGTTTCCAGTGCGCCGTCCTCGTTGTACTGCCCTGCCTTCACCTTGTATTCCGTGTCAAGGCAGATTTCCACGCCGCGCCGCACCTGCGCACCGGTGTAGCCCTGTGCCTGCCGCATCGTGCGCTCCGCCGCGAACGGCGCAATGCCCAGATTCTTCACCAACTCCTGCCGACTCAGTTTCTCGTACTGCATGATTTTCACATGCTGCATCAGCCGGTACTGCCGCAGCAGCATTGCCAGAATGCCCAGCCGCTCCTGCCCGGCGGTCAGCATATCGCGCAGGAGCATCAGCGCCCGCGCGCGCTGCCCCGCGACGACGGCGTCCACCATCTCGAACACCGTGCATTCGATGGAGCGCGTCGCCACGGCGTGCACGTCATTCTCCGTGATGGTGTCGCGGTCGCCCGCCAGCGCCGTCAGCTTCTCGATTTCCGCGCGCAGCAGCGCCGTGTCATTGCCGACCGTGAAGGACAAAAGGCTCGCCACGTCCGGCGCGCACTTCTTCCCGTTCTGCTGGAACACGCGGACAATCCACCCGTTCAGTTCCGCATCCCCCAGCGGCTCGAATGACACGATGCCACCCTTCTTCTTCACCGCCGAATAGAGCTTCTTGCGCCCGTCCGCCTTGCCGCGCACATAAATGACCAGCACGCACGAATCCGGCACTTTCGGGATGTAGCTGACGAGCCGCTCTTCCGCCTCGCTCCGCCCGGTCGTGCCATTCAGTTCCCGCACAACAACCAGCCGCTTGTCCGACGCGAACGGCAGCGTTTCGCACGCCGCAATAATCTCCCCTGCCGACGGATTCTCCATGATGCTCTCATTCAGCTCCGCCAGTCCGTCCGCCAGCACCGCCTTGCGCAGCGCTGCCAGCGTCACGCTCTTGATGTTCTCCTCCACGCCCTCAAACAGGTACGCACCGCTGACCTTCCCGGCCTTCAGCGCCTGCACAAATTCATTGTGATTCATTGCATTCCCTCAAATTCTTCGATGGTAAAGCAGCTGTCCGCCATACGGATGATGATGGCTCCGCTTTCCAGCGTACTGTACACATCCGCATCGGTGATGCCGCGCAGATAGTCCGCCGCATTCTCCCGCTTGGTGGACACCAGCACGGCAGACGGCGCGCTTTCATCCAGAAACGCCTGCGTCGTGCCGTTCTTCGACCCGTGATGCGCCGCTTTCACCACGTCCGCGGATACGGCGGCGTACTGCCCGTACCGCGCGCTCAAATCGCCTGTCAGCAGCAGCTTCACGCCCTCCGCCTCCACCAACAGCGCCATCGAGCCGTCATTGGCGTTCGACGCTGAAAATCCTTCCGGCGGAAAGAGCACCGTCAGCTTGCCTTCCGCCCACTGGAGGATGTCGCCGCGGCGGACTGTCTCGATGACCGTGCCGTTTGCCTCCATCCTCGCCAGCAGCGGGAGTACCTCTTCGTCGAAATCCGCCGCCAGGGCGCCGGACGGCATCACGCACCGGCGAATTGGTATGCCCTCATCCAGCAGTTCCCGCACGCCGCCCGCGTGGTCGCTGTGCAAATGCGTCAGCACGAGCAAATCCACCGGCAGATGCTCCGCGCGCAGGTATGATGCCAAGTCGCCGCCGTATTCGCCCGCATCCACGACCAGCACATGCTTCTCCTGCCGCAGCACCGCGGCGTCGGCGTTACCCATGTCAAGCTGCATATATTCCGTCCCGGAAAACGGCGCGGGCAGCAAAATCGTCGCCATCAGCACCGCCCCTGCCGCAAGCATCGGCAGCCGCTTTTTGCGGTTCTGCCAGCGGTTCCGGCTCTTCCCGAACGGCAGCAGCGCTATCAGCACCAGCAGCCAGCCGAGTACCACCCACGCATCCGGCTGACGTGTCCACAGCGTCGGCGCGAACCGCCCCAGTGCGTTCACCAGATGCAGAAATCCCTCGCTGACTGCGCGCGTCGCCGCCCCCGGAAGCGCCGCCAGCCACGGAATCGGCGTCAGCAGCAGCGTCACCCAATCCAGCAGGAGCAGCACATTCACCGCAATGCCAAGCAGCGGCACGCGCCCGAACCAGTACAGCTCCGGCAGCAGCACGCCGAACTGCGCCGCCGCGGAGACGGACAGCAGGGACAGTATCTTCCCCTTCCAGCCGCGCTTTTTCTGTGCGTTCGGGGCGGTCTGCGCCGTTATCCCGCAAATCGCCGCCATCACGCCGTACGTCATTTGGAACGACGCGCTGAACAGCTGTGCGGGCGCAAACATCAGCTGAATCATTGCCGATGCGCACAGCACATGCGGCATCAGCACCCGCTTGTGGCGAATCCGACCCCAGCAGACGAGCGCCCAGAGCAGCACGGCGCGGACGGCGGGCGCATTTCCGCCTGTCAGGAACGCGTAAGCCAGCAGCATCGGCAATGTCAGCGCCATCCGAAGCCGCCGATGCTTCACCGGCATCATCAGCAGCGCCAGCAAGGCAACCAGCACGCCCACATGGAAGCCCGAAACGGACAGGATATGCGCAATGCCGAGCCGCCGGAACTGTTCCTGTTCCTCGTCCGGCACTTCGTCGCGCATTCCCAGCAGCACCGCACTCGCCAGCTGTCCAGCTTTCTCGCCGCAAACGTCTCTCAACGTCTGTGCCATGCGGTGATTGAACCGTGCCGCCAGCCCATAAAGAGAAAGCCCGTCCGGCAGCGCTTGCAGTTTCGCCGCACCATACAGGCCTATCAGGATATTCTTCTGCCGCAGAGCCTGTCGAAAGTCGTACCCATGCGGATTCCGCTGTCCCTGCGGATGATAGACTTCGGCAGTCATGCTGATTCTTGCCCCCGGCATCAGGAAGTCCGGGATATTTTCATCCGCCTTAAGGTAGAACGTCCAGTACGCGCCGGATGCAATGCGCTCGCCGTTCAGCGTCACGTCCCGCAGGATAACGCGTACCTGCCCCTTCTCTGCGCGGAAGTCCACCTCGCCCGCAACCACGCCCGTCACCTGCGCGTCCCCTTCCGGCGGAAGCGTCGGATTCGCCGTGCGGATGCCCAGCGCCGCGCCAAGCAGGAACGTCAGCAGCAAGCAGCCCGCCGCGCGCGTTCTTCGCCGTCCCAGCAGGAGCAATCCCGCCAGCGCCGCCGACACGCAGAGCATCGGCATTGCACTTGTCGGCGCTTGGAAGCCGAGGGCGATGCCCGCCATCATCAGCAGTACCGCGCAGGGCAAGAGGGCGGTTTGCAGCAATGCGCGTCGTGTTCGCGCGTCAGACACGATACGTTGCGCCGATATGCGCCAGCTCCGCGTCCGTGCGAATCGCCCGCGCCTGTTTGAGCAGCGTTTCCGGGTCGATGTTCGGGTTCAGGTGGGTGATAACGAGCTTCTTCACGCGAGCATCGCGCGCCAGTTCCGCCGTCTGCGCCGCGGAGAGGTGCGGCAGACCCTCCTGCCACATTTCCGTCTGGAACAGCCCATCCGCCAGCAGCAGATCCGCGTCCTGCGCGAATTCCATCAGCCCCTCCACGGTATTGGTGTCGCCGGTGTAGCACAGCGTCTTTTCGCCGTCCGTCACGCGGTACATAACCCCCGGCACAGGGTGACGCGCGGCAAAAACGCGCACGGAAAATTCGCCAATCTGCACCTTGTCGTCCTTTTGCACGTCATGCAGGCAGAAAGCGCCGCTTTGCTGCACCACCTTGCGCACCATCGACGATTCGTCCACCGGCGCGTAAACATCCAGCGGTTTTGCTGCGCACGCCTGCAAGCGGAACAAGAGCGGCAGCACGTCGCTGCAATGATCGAAGTGCCAGTGCGAGAGCAGCAGCGCATCCAGCTTCTCCGGCGGCATCAGCGCCGTCAGCCTTCCGAGCGTGCCGCTGCCCATATCCATCGCCACGCGCGTCTTTTCCCCGCGCATCAAATATCCCGACGTTGCGCCATTCGCCGCCGGAAACGGTCCATTCATCCCCAGCACAGTCAATTCCATTCGTATTCTCCTTACCTTCGGGGAAGCGCAAGGGGCTTTGCCCCTTGACCCCACAAGGGAGTTCCTCCCTTGACCCTTCCGCGCGATTGAGTTGGTGACTTTTTCATACAGTGCCCGCGTGTTGATTAAGGAAACGCAAGGGGCGTTGCCCCTTGACCCCAGCAGGGCGCTGCCCTGCACCTGCGAAGGGTCTTCGACCCTCTCGACACCCTTTTCGCGATTCAGTTGGGCGCGCTTTCATGCTATGCCCGCGTGTTTAGCAGGGGTTTCGCGCCTGCGGGCGCGACCAGAGGGCATGAAAACAGACGAAGTCTGCGGTCGCCCTCTGGACTGCTTCGCATCCCATCTAAGTGGCTTGAGCTTTTTTGTTGCTTGTTTTTTATTGCTTGCCTAAATGATTTCGGATTACCCGACCGCCTCGTTGACCGTTTCTTCCTGCATCGCGTCCCACAGCTCCGTCTGTTCCTGCACGAAGTCCTCATCCGGCATCAGCGGCGTCGCGGTGTCCTGATCGTAGGAAACCGTCATCTGCACCAGCACGGCAGCATAACCCAGCCCATCGACATTGACTTTCTTGTTCAGCCCGACCTTCTTGCCGTCAAAGCGGCGCGTACCCAGCGTCTGCGCGGAGAGGGCGGATTTCGCCACATACACCGCCGCGCGGTCAATCGTGCCATCCACCGTCAGTTCCGCCGATACGCTCAATTGACCGTTGCGCACCGTGAACGTCACGCAGCCAAGCTGCACATCGCCGGAGACCATCGGCACGACCATCGGCAGTTGATTATTCAGCGCGCTCAAATCAAGCAAAATCGCCTTTTTAGGCGACGAAACGCCGCTAATATCCGACAGTGGCAGTCCCGCCGTGGTGACGTTGGAATCCGTCAATCTTGGCGCAACGCGAACGACCGTGAAGCTGTTTTCACCGCTGTCCGTAGACAGGGTGACGTGATACGTCGTCTGTGCGCCAATCTGCGGCAGATACACATCCTCTGACGCGAACATTCCGCTGCACACGCCGTAATCGCGCTGATAGACTGTTGCTCCCCACTCGTCGCGGATGGTCATTGTAACGCGGCTGTCCGTATCCAGCGGACATGACACGGACAGATACCCCTTGTCGCTCGTCACACTGCCGCCCTGCGACGCATCCGCATAGTACACATCTTCCGCCAGCGCCGGAAAAACTGCCAGCAGCATGAGCAGCAGCGCCAGAAATACGCCCTTTTTCATCAGGGGATTCACCTCTATGAGATATTATGAGATATTGCGCAGACCTTCCCGCCTGCACTGATTCAACGATTTTCCGATGGTTTTTCATCCCGCGCAAAAGGGCTTTTCTCAGTCCACCATCAATGTAACCACCGCCGGCACAATCACCTCGCGGAAGCGCAAATCTGCGCGCTCCGCCAGCACGCCGGGGGTAATGCACTGGTCGATTTTCGCAAATTCCGGCACATTGATTGTCTCGGAGGACGTTGTCGTCAGCGTATGCACGTCGTTTTGGAAGGTATCGCCGCGCTGCGGGCGGATGACCACCAGTCCCAAGCGTTTCATGGCGTATTCCAGCCGTGTCAGCTGGCTGAGCATTACCGCGCGCAGTTCCAACAGGGGCTTGGCTTCCTCGGCGCTCATTTCCGGCTTCATCAGCTTGGCAATCGCCTGATCCACCGCGTCGCCGAGTTTCGTCGCCATGCCGACGTAGCACTGCCCAAGCATCCGCGTATCCGCCTGATAAATCGCCGTCTGCCACTGCTGCATCCGGGCGTTCTGCTCCTCCTGCATCCGCGCGAAATCCTGCCGCAGTTTGTCGTACTGCATCCCCGCGTCGTCAAACAGCTGCGCCGCCCAGCGCGCTTCATCCTCCATCCGCTCGCGAACCGCCTTCTGCTGCTGTCCAAACGCCTCTTGGAATTTGGCGCGCCCTGCCTGTGCAAACTGGGCTTCCTGCGCCTTCAGTTTTTCTTCAAATTCCGCCAGCAGCTTTTCCTTTATCGGCTTGATTTCTTCCTCTGCCCTGCCGGTACGGGCTTCCTCTGCCTTCCTATTCGCTTCCTCCACCTGCCGGGCGGCGTTCTCCAGCGATTCATCCTGCATCTTCGCCATCAGCTGATACTCCTGCAGGCGCGCACGAAGCGCATCTTCCTCCGGCGCGGCGCTCCGCCCGTCCCGGCGCGCCTGATAAAGCAGGCGGCTGACCGACCGCAGCACACGCACGCGGGTTGTAAACGATGCGCGCACAGGCAGTTCCGGGTCTGCCGAATAAGACGCCAGCAGCTCCCACGTCATCGGCTCACGTTCGGCAGTGAACACATCCGGCACGGCGTTCGCGGCATCCGCCATCGGCGCATCCAGTACCAGCATCTGATAGCACTGCGTCACCGCGCTGTACACCAGCATGGCGCATTTGCCCTGATGCTTCTGCGTCAGCTGTGCATCCAGCTGATCCAGCAGCATGGACGCCCCCAAGTCGCGCAGCTCAATATACAGCCGGGAAAGCAGTTTCTGATAATAATCCCGGCGATTCTGCCGGCTGCCGCCCGCCAGCTGCTCCACCGAATCCTGCTGAAACAACGCCAGTGCGGACAGCGTTTCACGGCGGCTTTCGTACTCATCATCATACGCCGCCTGCTGCTGTTCCGCCCGCTGATAGCGGTCATCCTCCGCCTTTTCGCGCGCTTTTTCCTGCTGCTGGTCTACCGTCTGCTCCTGTTCCGCCATGGTATTGCTCCTTCCGCGCGTTGTGCGCTTGCTGTCGCTTTTTGCTGTTTCTTAGTATACCATCACCTTGCGCGAATTGCAACCCTGCTTGACCGCGGCGGATTTCCGTTGTATAATTCCCACCAGTGCTCTATATTTTACGGGGAGGTCATTTCCCATGCAGCCTGTTTCTTCCGATGCGCCTGCATATCCAGACGAATCATCGGCAAAAATACCCAAGGCGCCGTGCGGCACGGTCAAACGCGCGTTTCGGGCGGCTTTTCCCCCACACGCTGCCGATTCTGGCGGGCTTTCTCTTCCTTGGCTTCGCGTATGGTCTGCTGATGCGCACCAAGGGCTTTTCGTTCCTCTACCCGATGTGCATGGCGATGACAATTTTCGGCGGTTCGCTGGAATATGTCACCGTATCGATGCTGCTTTCAGCCTTTGCGCCGCTGGAGACGTTTCTGATGGCGCTGCTGATTCAGGCGCGCCACCTGTTCTATGGGCTGTCTCTGCTGGGCAAGTACGCCGGGACAGGCTGGAAGAAGCCGCTGCTCATCTTTGGCCTGTGCGACGAAACCTTCTCCATCACCTGCTCCGCTGATGTGCCGCCGGAGGTTGACCGCGGCTGGTGCTACCTGTGGGTGACAGTGCTGGACTGGTGCTACTGGGTGGCGGGCGCGGCGGTGCTGCTGCACATCTGGCGTCGGCAGATGCTCTTGTCCATTGCCGGCGGCACGATGGTGTATATACTGCTGGTGCAGATGATGTAATCGCTGTCACAAGCAAATCACACTATTTTCTTTACCAAAGCCACTAATTGCATTCGTCAAAACTCATATCAACCCCACCGGAGGACATGCCCATGAAACAGCTTCCGCTCCCTGCGCATCCCGTATTCCCTTCCCAGCTGGACAGCTTGGCAGCGCTGCCGGAACTCCTGCGCAGCCGCCAAATCGGCTGCGTTCTCGTCATCGGCGATGCCCATGCCGTCGATTGCGAATCGCTCCTGCTCCCCGTGCTGGAGGACAGCCAAATCATGTACGCAGTCCACGCCGCCGTGTCACTGTCGGACAGCAAGGACGGCGCGCTGACCCGCACGGACGTTGATACTGCCCTGCAGGCCTTCACCGACAAACAGGCGCAGGCGATTCTTGCCGTCGGCGGCAATGACGCAATGGCGCTGGGTCAGGCGCTGCTGGCGCGTCTGCACACAAAAGGACATGCAGAAACATTCGAGCAGTGGCGCGCGATTCCGCTGATTCTCCTGCCAGCAGCGGCGGATGCATCCGCTGTATTCGCAGAAACAGGTGACGTGTTCGACCCGGTGCGCGGAAAATCACGCCGCTTTTCGCTCCGAGCGCATACCAGCCGCTATGTGCTGATGGATGACGCGATGCTGGCGCTTCAATCGCGCGAATCGCTGCTCCGCACAGGGATTTGGACAATTGCGCACGCCATCTGCGCGGGCATGAGCCGCCTTCTGCCGCGCGAAGAGCGTCAAAAGGCAGAAAACGCCCTTCGTGCGCTGACCGGACAGCTGATTGCCGTCAGCGACGATGCTGCCGTGCCGGAAAACGAACGTTTCTCCTCCGATTTGGCGAGCCGCCGCGCGCTGTACACCGCGTCGCTCAATGCCGCGGAAGCCTTCGCCGTTTCACATGATGCGGTGCTGCCCGCGCTGCTGAATGCCCTGACCACTGTGAAGCAGCTTTCGCCGGACGAGACGCTCCCGCTGCTGCTTGCGCCGATGATTGCGCAGTCCGAAGGTGCGCGGCGAAAGGCGCTGTCCGACATGGCAATCGGAGCGGGGCTGTGCGTCGCGGACGCGGACGGCGCGGCGGCGCTGACGGCATGGGTACGCGACCTCGTGTTCCATGCGGGGTATGGTTTGACCCTCCCAGCGCTGTATCATCGGGATATTCCCGCCGTCGCGCGGATTGCCGCGCAGGACACGCTGCTGAACCGCTTCGCCTTGGAGGACATTCTCCGCGCCATCATGACGCCCGATGCGCCCCACGCGGATATTGCCGCGCTGTTCGCCGCGCAAAAAGCCTGCTTTGCGTCCGGCATAACGCGCCCCGTGCCGCATCGGCTTGACCAGCTTCGCCGCCTGCGCCGCGCGATTCTGGCACACGAGCAGGATATTGAAGCTGCCCTGCAAAGCGACCTCGGCAAGTGCAGGACGGAAGCGTACATGTGTGAAATCGGCATGGTGCTGTCGGAGTTGGGCTACCTGCTCCGCCGGACACGCCGCTACTGCCGCGATACGCACGTTCTCACGCCGCTGGCGCAGTTTCCGGCGCGCAGTTTCATCCGCCACGACCCGATGGGCGTCGTGCTCATCATGTCCCCGTGGAATTACCCATTCCTGCTGACCATCGAACCGCTGCTTGGCGCGCTGGCGGGCGGCAATTGCTGCATCCTGAAGCCGTCGAAGGATGCGCCCGCGACTTCCGCCATCATCCGGCAAATCTGCGCCGAATGCTTCCCGCTGGAGGAGGTTGCCATTGTCGAGGGCGGGCGCATGGAGAATCAAGCGCTGCTTGACCAGCCGTTCGACAAGATTTTCTTCACCGGAAGCAGTCACGTCGGGCAGGAGGTGCTTCGCCGCGCAGCGGAGCATTTGACCCCCGCAACGCTGGAACTGGGCGGCAAAAGCCCGGTGATTGTCGCAAGGGATGCTGACCTGACGCTCGCCGCGCGGCGGATTGCGTTCGGCAAGCTGCTCAACGCCGGGCAGACGTGCGTCGCGCCGGATTATGTGCTGGTGGCGCGCGAAGTCGAAGACGCTTTCGTTGCGGCGCTGCAAAAGCAGTTCGACCAGCTCTGCCCTGACCCGCTGCACAGCGCAGAGTACGTCCACATCGTCAACCAGAAGCACTTCGACCGCCTGACCGGGCTGATGGCATCGGGGCAAATCGTCTACGGCGGCAGTATTGACCCCGCCGCCCTGCGCATTGCGCCGACCATCCTCCGCAATGTTTCGCCGGACAGCCCGGTCATGCAGGAGGAAATCTTCGGTCCGATTCTGCCGATTCTGCCCGTCAGCAGCCTCGACGAAGCGATTGCCTTCGCCGCCGCACGACCGCATCCGCTGGCGTGCTACCTGTTCACGAAAGACCGCGCCGTGCAGCGCCGCGTGCTGGACACGCTGCCTTTCGGCGGCGGGTGCATCAACGACACCATCATCCACTTGGCGACGAGCCGGATGCCCTTCGGCGGCGTTGGACACAGCGGCATGGGCGGCTACCACGGGCGCGACAGCTTCCGCTGCTTCACGCATGACAAGAGCATCGTCAAAAAGGCGCTGTGGCTGGATTTGCCGATGCGCTACACGCCGTACAGCAAGAAGAAAGAAACGCTGATTCGCTTCTTCCTGAAATAATACGATTCCCAGACGAAAACGTGCCGCAAATGATTCCCCAAATAGGATAGTCCGAATGGCAAGCCGCTGTATGGATGCAATCGCGAAAGGGATACCCGCTGCAAAAGTGGGCATCCCTTTTTCGTATTTTCTCTGTTTCGGGAAAAGACCGGATTGATTTATGCCCCAAAACGTGATAGAATTAGTTTGTCATAACAAACCGATGGGGAGGAATCCCCCCATGCTGCTGCCGAAAGGCAGTTTTTTCAGCACCTGATGTTAGCGAAAACTAACGAAAATTAGAGGAGTGCAGCGTATGGAAAGTGAGCAGCGGAAAAACGCCATCCGCGGGGCGTATCATCTGACCGGATCGAACAATTTTTACGACGGCATGATTACCTGTTCGACCTTCTCCGGCAAGGCGGTCTGCCGCATGGTGTGGGCGATGAACCGGCGGGAGTGCGAGGACTACCTGTCAAAGGCGCTGTCCGGCATCCCGGAGGATTTCGCAGGCAAGATGCTGGAAGTTCCCGTCGGTACGGGCATCCTGACCATGCCCGTCTACCAGACGCTGCCGAAAGCAGACGTGACGTGTCTGGACTACTCGCCGGACATGATGGGTCAGGCAAAGGAAAAGGCGGAAAAGCTGCACCTGACGAACGTAAAGTTCCAGCAGGGGGATGTCGGCGCGCTGCCATTCGCGGACGGCGAATTTGATTTGGTGCTGTCGCTCAACGGCTTCCATGCGTTCCCGGATAAGGAAGCGGCGTACCGCGAGACATTCCGCGTGCTGAAACCCGGCGGAACATTCTGCGGCTGCTTCTATGTATCAGGCGAACACAAGCGCACGGACTGGATGATTCGCCACGTTTACGAGCCGACAAAGTTCTTCACGCCGCCCTACGAGACGGTGGACAGCCTGCGGAAACGCTTGCAGAGCATGTACGCGCAGGTGGACGTCGGCAGCTTGAAGAGCATTGCGTGGTTTATCTGCCGCAAGGCGGATTGATAATGACAGGAGATGCAGGAAGAATGCGTGAAACCAGCAGCAAAGTCACACTCTCCGGGGTTCCGGAAACCATGCTGCAAACCGTCTACGCCCGCGCGAAGGAAACCCAAAACCGCGGGGCAGTTCGCGACGAGAAGGCCGTCGAAATCATCCGCCGGCTCGACTACGATTTCTCCTTGGCGGATAAGGACAGTGCCATGTCCAGCGGCGTCATTGCCCGCACCATCGTGCTGGATAAGCTCGTAAAGACCTATCTGTCGGCACATCCGGGCGCGGTGGCGGTCAATATCGCCTGCGGGCTGGATACGCGCTGCTATCGGATGCAGGGCTATCAGCACTGGTATAACCTCGATTTGCCGGAAACCATCGCCGTGCGCGAAAAGCTGCTGCCGGAAAACGGAAAAATCTCGCAAATCGCCATGTCCGCGATGGACGACTGGGGCGGTATGATTCGCGAATCAGGCGACGCGCTGGTCATCATCGAGGGTCTGACGATGTACCTGAGCGAAGCGGACGTGCAGCGCATTTTCGACGTAATCGCTCGGCGCTTTCCGCGCGTCACCGTGCTGGTGGAAGTGATGAACCCGCTGGTCGTGCGCAACTTCAAGGAAAAATCAATTGAGGGCAGCCACGCGAAGTTCACATGGGGCATTCGCAGCGGGCAGGCACTGGCGGCGCTGCTGCCGGGCTTCCAGCTGGTGGAAGAGCACAGCCTGACCGAAGGCATGGCGGAGTTCCTGCCGATTTACAAGGTGCTGGGCAAGATTCCTCTGGTGCGCAATATCTCAAACCGCATCGTCGTGCTGCAAAAATAAAGGGGATGCAATCATGGTCTGGTCGATTGTCGCGCTGGAAGCCGTCAGCTTTACGGCGCTGCTGACGCTCGGCGCAATCTGGGCTGGCGCTGACATGGGACTGATTGTGTCGCTGGTGAAATAAGGAGGAATCCATATGGCGTTTTTCGAGAACACCCGCAAGCCGACAGGCTTCGGCGGCCGCCTCATGGTCACCATGATGAACATCGGGCATCGGGCGCTTGCGGACTGGGGGCTTCGCTTCCTGCCGCTGGCGGAGAATGCGGATGTGCTGGACTGTGGGTGCGGCGGCGGCGCGAATCTGCGTCTGATGCTGAAAAAGTGCCCGACGGGAAAAGTGTGCGGTATCGACTATTCTCCCGTCAGCGTAGAGAAGTCGCGGAAGCTCAACCAAACCGCCGTAAGCGCTGGCCGCTGCGAAGTGCTGCAGGCAAGCGTGCAGGCATTGCCATTTGATGACGCGCAGTTTGACGTGGCAACAGCATTCGAGACGGTGTATTTCTGGGTGGATTTGCCCGCGTGCTTCCGTGAAGTTGGGCGCGTGCTGAAGCCCGGCGGGACGTTCTTCCTCTGCAACGAGTCCGATGGCGATCATGCGCAGGACGAGAAGTGGACGGAGAAGATTCCCGGCATGACGATTTACAAGGACACACAGCTCAAAACCATGCTGGAACAGGTGGGTTTCCGCCAAGTGGAGACGCACAAGAACGGCAAAGGCTGGCTGTGCGTGACGGCACGAAAATAATGGAAAGGAGGAGCACCATGTTCTGGGACAACATCGCATGGGTCTACGACATTTTCGCGGATGGCATCAACCGCAAAGCGAATCGCAAGCTGTGCAAGGTGGTTGCGGGGCTGATTTCGCCGACGGACGACGTGCTGGAATGCGCGTGCGGTACAGGGCTGCTCAGCGGTGTGATTGCAAAGCGCTGCAAATCCCTGACGGCAACGGACTTCTCCGCGAAGATGCTTGCGCGCGCCCGGAAGAAGTACGGGCAGTATCCGCATGTGCGGTTTGAGCAGGCGGATATCCTGCATCTCCCCTACCCCGATGCGCACTTTGATGCCGTCGTCGCCGCAAACGTGATTCACCTGCTGGATAATCCGCATCAGGCGCTGCGGGAGCTTGACCGCGTGTGCAAGCCGGGTGGAAAACTTATCATCCCCACCTACATGAACCGGACGGACAAGGGCAAAACAAACCGCGTTTCCGGCGTCATCGGCAAGGCAGGCGCGGACTTCAAGCGCGAATTTACGCTGGAAACGTACCGGCAGTTTTTCGCCGACGCGGGCTATTCCGACATGCGCTTCGAACTGTGCGAGGGGCGGATTCCCTGCGCGGTGGCGCTGATTCGCATGGGCGCATCTGCGGACGCAAGGAGAAAATCATCATGACGATTGTGATTCAACTGGCGCTGTACTGCTTCCTACTGTGGCTGATTGTGAAAGTCGCGGTCGGGAATAACGCCATCAATGGGCTGTACTTCTACCCGAAGGCATTTCAGGAGTGCGCGATTTCACGGGGGCTGATTGACCGCGCAACGGTGCAGAAGAAGCGCCGGAACTGCATGATTGCGCTGTATGTGCTGCTGCTTGTCGCGCCCGTGCTGATGATTGGCGTGTGGAATCGCGTCACGGACTTCTGGACGGCATACGGACAGGGCGTGCTGTTTCTGGAGGTCATGAACTGGTTTGACGGGCTGGTGATTGACATGCTCTGGGTCGGTCACAGCAAGTTCTGGGCGATTCCGAAGATGGAGGACATGCGGTATACGCAGACGTGGGGGCAGATGCTCAAAAAGCGCCTGACGCTGACGGTGATTTGGTTCGTCGGTGCGTTCATCATTGCGGGGCTGGTCATGCTGATGCCGCACTGATTCTGTTTTCAGACGGTACGGATGAATTTGAAAACAATATACAAGGAGAAAACTGACATGCGTCTAACAACCCTCGATGAAGCATCCATTCAAGCCATCGGCCATGCCTTTGGCTACTACGATTACGGCAAGGAAACCGGAATGGGGGCGGCATGTTCTTCTCCTGACAAAACAGCACTGTATATCTGCGGTTTTGTCCGCGCGATGCTCGCCACCGGACTGCTCTACACCACCAGTGAACGCGGCGAAGCGTTCATGCCTATCGCCTGCCGGGCGAAAAGGTGAAGCTGACAGCGTTTTTCCCACTGCTCAAAGGCGTGTTTCAGGCGATGACCTTCCGGGAACTGTGCCGATTCGCGCGGCTGATGAAGCGCGCCGGGGCAAGCCTGAATGATCGCTACGACAAGGAGAAAAAGCCGCACATCTACGTCGGGCTGGTGTGCGTGACGGAGAAGTATCAGGGGCAGGGGTACATGCGGAAGGTGCTGGAGATGGCGTTCGCGGACGGCAACCGCCTGCAAGTGCCGGTTATTCTGGAAACGGACGCAAAGTCGAAATGCGACAAGTATGTGCATTTAGGGATGGAACTGGCTGGCACACGCGACGCGGGCGAACTCGGCACACTCTACGACCTCATCAAGTATCCGGATAAATAAAATTCGCCGCAGACACGGGCTGAAAGCAGCGCGTCTGCGGCGTTTTTCGTATGATACTGTCAATGTCACCCTTCCGGCGAAATAGACGTCCAGAACCGCTCGAACGTGTACTTTTCCGCTTCCTCCGCCGTCAGCCGATGCACATACGCCGCGCGCTGACCTTGGCTGCCCGCGCCGGTGGATGCGAACTCCGCGTAGTAGCCCGTCGCGGGGAAGCAGGGCTTATTCCAGTCGTGCCACCCCTCCGGATGGATATGCGCGCCCAGTTCGCAGTGCAGCAGGACAGTTTTCGCGAACTCGCGCCACGGTCTGCCGAGGTAAATCGCGCCGTCCGGGACGCCCTCGCCCTGAAAGCGGCATTTCATGAACACATAGCCGAATTCCTGCCCTTCCGGGGTGGATGCCGCCGTGCAGAAGCCGAGCGCGGGTTCTTTGCGGTCGCCGTGGTCGCGCAGACCGTCGATGCTCACGATATCGCAGTCCTCGAACCACGCCGCCGCGCCGCCGAAGATGAAGTCGATATCGCCCTCAATGCGGCAATGGCGGTAGACCTGCCTCTGCGGGATGCGCGGCAGGAACTGCGTCGGGCCAATGAAGCCGTCCTTCTGGATTTCGCGGGGCGGCAAGGGCGCGGTGAACAGCGTATCCTGGCAGGATTTAAGCGTGCAGTCCTCACAATGGAAGCCGTCGCCGTCCACATAGAGGGCAAGCGCCTGACCGACCTGCTCGCGCGGATATGCGCTGTTCTCCACCGTCACATTGCGGAGTGCACAGTCGCGGGCATTGATGAGCAGCGTTGCCGTGCGGAACGTGCCGCGTTTTTTGCCGTCGGGGAGGATTTCCGCTGCGCCGTCGTGCCAAGTGACGCGGGTCGTTTCGGCGCTTTCGCCCTCAATGCGGGTGTGCGGGCGGCGAAGCGCGATTTTTTCCTCGTACACGCCGGGCGCAAGATGAATCGTCACAGGCTGATCGTCCGCCGGAAGCGTGTCAATCACCGTTTGCAGGGATTGCCCTGGTGCCACCTGAATCAGCATCATTTATTCCTCCTGCTTTGCCGCATGGATGGGTGCGCCGTGCCCCGCCATTGCCTGATGCTCGCGTGTCAGTTCCTGATACAGCTGGGCGGGCGTCCATGCGAGGTTCGTTTCGGTCATAACGCCCTTGAGCCGCACCGGGGGAACGCGCATTTGCTTCATCGTCGTCAGGAAGCGTTCCACCAGCGGCAGTTCCGAGAACGCGAAGTAGAGCATTTCGCCGCCGACAGCATTCTCCAGCGCGGCTGCATCCGTTTGACGCTCCGCCTTTCCGCACAGTGCCCCCAGCGTCTGCCCGCAATCCGCCAGCGGCACGTCCATCACGCGCATCCCCATTTTCATCGCGCAGAACCGGATTTTCCCCAGTTTCTGCGGTGCCACATGAAACGCCAAAATCAACTTACTTTCCATATCAAAAGACCTCCCCAGAGGCGCTGCCTCTGGACTCCGGCAGGGACTTTGTCCCTGCACCCTTTCGCGCGATTGAGTTGGCGGCACTACCATACAACGCCCGCGTGTTGATTGGGGAAAACCCAAGGGGCGTTGCCCCTTGACCCCACAAGGGAGTTCCTCCCTTGACCCTTTCGCGCGATTGAGTTGGTGACACGCTCATACAATGCCCGCGTATTGATTGGGGAACGTTAGACTTTCTTCGCGAAGATCATCCGTCCGGCATTGGTTTGCAGGACGCTGCTCACCTGCACATGCAGCACCTGCCCCACCGCATCGCGTCCGCCTTCAACAACGACCATCGTCCCATCCGGCGTATACCCTACGCCCTGCGTGGCTTCACGCCCTGCCTTGACGATGCGCACATCCAGTAAGTCGCCCATTTGCACCGTAGGGCGAAGCGCGCAGGCAAGGTCATTCAGGTTCAGCGCCGCCACGCCCGCCTTTTCCGCCGTCCTGCTCATTGCCGCGTCGCATGTCACAATCACCATATGGTGCTTCTTCGCGTCCGCCAGCAGCACCTGCGCGAGTTCGCCGCCCGCCGCGCTGTCTACGCGCTTGACGCGCCCCAATGCTTCGAGCTGCGAAAGCGTTTCTCGTCCCTTTTCGCCGCGGATTCGGCACATCTCCTCCTCCGATGCGCTCAGGCGCTGCAATTCCTTCTCCACCGAGCGCGAAATCAGCAGCGTCCCCTCCAGAAATCCCGCGCGGCAGACGGCAGCAATGCGCCCGTCAATCAGCACGGTTTCGTCCAGCAGCTTCGGTTTTGCAGTCTTGATTTTCCTGTGCGACAAAGCAACCTGTTTGTTCCCTTTTGGGCTGAAGCGCTGGAACATCCGCTTGAAATCCGCCGCGCGGCGAATCCCCAGCGTCACACCCAAAACGCCGAATACCACGAACAGAATCGCGCACATCGCCACGGTAAACATGCTCGCGCCCATGAGCATCACCAGCTGTGACAGCAGCGCGGCGATAACGAAACCGCCGACAAGCCCGCTGATGCTGCCTGCCTGCTGCTCGAACGTCATTTTGTCCATGCAGCGCTCGACCAGCGCGATGAGGCGGGTAATGCTGTCAATCGTGCGCGGCGCAATCAGGTATCCGCCCAGCCCCAGCAGCAGCGCGAACGCCGCATACAGTGCCAGCAGCGCGCCGACGCTCATTGCGGGGTTGCCCGCCATCGCGTTCAGCTGCACGATGACGAACGCCAGCACCGACCCCAGCCCGATGCCCAGCGCCGTCACCAGCGCCCGCAGCAGTTTCTTCACAAGATCCGATTTCATAGCTGTTGCAAAACTCCTTACAATAGAACAACACCATTAGGGTAACACCGCGCAAATGAGGTGGTCGGCTGGCGAATGGATTTTTCGTCAGATGCAAATGCAAATTTCGAAGGTTTACTGGATGTAAATCGAGAAATTTGCATGCCGCAGATGGCGGAAAAGACATCGCCAGACGCGCCGCCGAATTGTGCGGTGGTGCCTTAGAATAAAACGCTGATTGCCTGCATTACCGTATCGACGCCCACCAGCTTCATGCCTTCCGGCGCTTTCAGCCGCCGCATATTTTCCTTCGGCAGCAGGATGGTCGTGAAGCCCAGCCGCTGGCATTCGGAAATACGCCGATCGCACTGCGGAATCGCGCGGACTTCGCCCGCCAAGCCGACTTCGCCCATCACAGCAACTTCCGCGCCAATCGCGGCATCCTTCAGCGACGACACGACCGCCATGCACAGCGCCAAATCCGCCGCCGGCTCGGACAGTTCCAACCCGCCCGCGACGTTGATATACACATCCTGATTATATGTTTTCTGATTCGCGCGCTTCTCCAGCACCGCCAGCAGCAGCGCCACGCGCCCGGTATCCGCACCGCCGACCGTCCGCCGCGGCGTGCCGAAGTAGGAGGTGCTTGCCAGTGCCTGCACGTCGCACAGCAGCGGGCGCGAACCTTCCAGGCCGCAGAACACGACCGAGCCGCTTGCGCCCTTCGCGCGGTGGCTCAGCAGCTGCTCCGACGGGTTCGGCACAATCTGCATTCCGGCTTCCGTCATCTGGAAAACGCCCAGCTCATTGACCGACCCGAAGCGGTTTTTGACCGCGCGCAGCAGCCGATATTCCTGCTGACGGTCGCCCTCGAAGTACAGCACGACGTCCACCATGTGTTCCAGCATTCGAGGCCCGGCAATCGCGCCGTCCTTCGTCACATGCCCGACAAGGAAAATCGCCGTGCCGCTCTCCTTGCACAGGCGCATGATTTGGCTCGTGCATTCGCGAATCTGACTGACTGAACCCGGCGCGGACGCCATATCAGGGCGATACATTGTCTGAATGGAGTCGATGACGGCGACGTCCGGCGATAAGCCGCGCAGTTTTTCTTCCACATTGTCCAGCGCGTTTTCCGCCAGCACATAAAGCGTCTCCGACGTGATGCCGAGGCGGTTCGCGCGGAGTTTCAGCTGCTTGGCGGATTCCTCGCCGCTGACATACAGCACACGCTTGCCCGTTTTGCACAAATTCGCGCACACCTGCAGCAGCAGCGTGGATTTGCCGATGCCGGGGTCGCCGCCGATGAGCATCAGCGCCCCTTCGACAATGCCGCCGCCTAACACACGGTCAAGCTCGCTGATGCCCGTAGACGAGCGAACCGCCACATCTTCCGGGATTTCGCGGAGGAGCATGGCTGAAGCGCCTGTGCCCGGCCGCTGTTTCGGGGCTTTCGCGGGCGCACCCGTCACAATAGGCGCGGACTCCACCATCGTGTTCCACGCGCCGCACCCCGGACAGCGCCCCACCCAGCGGGATGTTTCATACCCGCACGCGGTGCAGGCAAACAGGGTCTTTTCCTTCGCCATAAGCGACCTCCGAAAATCATATGTGTCTCCATTATAGCACATCTTTTCGCGGCATGGAAGCACCTTTCGCGGGGATTACCAATCTGCAAGCCACTATGGCAGCGGTGTTGCCGTGGGTTCTTCAGCGCGCGTCATCAGCATGTTCAGCGTCCCGCCGGACAGGGAGATACTCAGCGTCAAGTCACCGCGCGCAAGCAAAACGCCGCTGGCGATATCCTCCGCCGTCCCCATCAGGCGCGTGAACCCCTTGTCCAGCAGGGCAGTCAGGTACGATTCCGCCGCCTCCGCTGATACGCCCTCCCATACAATCTGGTAATGCCCCGATGCGGAATAATCGCGGATGTACAAAAGGCGGCCGTCGATTTCCTCCGGCAGCTCTGCCGTGAACGCATTGTCGGGCAGCGTGTCCACCATTTCCGGCTCGGCGGAGGACAGCCACGCATCCTGCCGGTGCAGCACTGTTGGCCGCGGCGTTTGCCAAATCCGCCATACCGCTATGCCCACCATTATCAGCAAAACTGCCAGCAGCACCAATTTGCGGCGCTGGCGCATTCCTTTGCGCTTCATGCTTTGCCTCCTTATGATATTACAAAAAAAGCCGACTCTATGCGGAATCGGCAAGCGCTCCCCAGGTAGGGCTCGAACCTACAACAACTCGGTTAACAGCCGAGTGCTCTGCCATTGAGCTACTGAGGATTATGGAATCCGGCAGCGACTTATCCTCCCGGGCCGTGTCCAGCCAAGTACTTTCAGCACTGGAGAGCTTAACTTCTGTGTTCGGGATGGGAACAGGTGGAGCCTCTCCGTCATAACCACCGGAAAAAGGTTGGTTTTCACCAACGACTGCATTCTATCACGATTCCATTGCGCTGTCAAGAGGCGATGACTGTATTTTTGCTGCATCTCCGCGGAAAGTGAATTCCAAAAGCAAATGCCACAGTAACAGTAAGCGCTGGTTTGCTGCTGACGGCTATCGACCGGATTTTGGGGAAACTGCTATCGTCGCACTCGACGTCATTCCCTTGTTTCCGGGATGACTGCTGAGAAGTCTATTCCTCTGAGCCGCATCTCCAGAATGATTTCCAGAACAGCTTGGCGTTGTTCCCTTTCGGCGAAGGCCTTCCAAGATTCTTCATCGGAATAATCCTTTTGAGCATCAGACCGCACAGCCAGAAGAGCACGTCTGAGATGCGTAATATTCATCATCAGATCAGTTCCCTCCATATCATCTTGATGGACTGTAAACCATGCTTTATAAAAAGCCTCTGGATAGTATATCTTAAACCAGGCAAGCTGCAGACTTGCTGTCACATAAGCAGCCGCATGTGCCCGCGGGAAAAGATACTTGATTTTTCGGCATGCTTCGATATACCATTCAGGAATTCCATGCTTTCTCATGGTGTCTGCCGTTTCTTGGCTCAGTCCTCTCCCACGCCGCACCGATTCCATGATCCTGTATGCTGCTTCTCGTTCCATACCGGCGTGTATGAGATCCTTCATAATGTCATCACGCAGCGCCGGAACATCTGCACAGACTGCGGTTTTTGAAGCGATCAACTCCCGGGCGTTGCCAATCCAGATATCCATCCCATGGGAAAGTCCCGAAATACGAATCAGTTCTTCCACCGTGGAGGGACGCAGCTCAATCAGCATGTGACGAACAAAAGCGGCTGAAAACTCCGGAATTCCGTAACTTCCTGTTTCTGAAAGGATCTGCTGCGCTGTCACGCCTAATGTCCCCGGAGAAGTGAAAAGGCTGATCACCCGCGCATCATTCAGTGGTATGTCTGACAGTTTAACGCCTGTGGATTCAGTCAGCAGATGCAGCAATGTAGGCGAATCATGTCCTAACAAATCCATTTTAAGGAGAGTACCATGCATCTGAAAGAAATCATAATGCGTAGTGGCAAAAGGGGCAGAAAAATCATTTGCGGGAAATTGAACAGGGGTGAACTCATTGATGTCCCTGTTTTCCGGCACGATGACCAACCCGGCCGTGTGTTGACCGGTCGTGGTTTTCACAGCGTAAGAGAGTTTCTCTTTGACGCTTTCTGCCTCACCGGATTCCGGACCAAGATGGTGATCCAGGAAATACTGACGGGTGTACTTTTCCGCATTCCGTTCTGATAACATACCGATGGTTCCAGCACGAAAAACATGATCGTCGCCAAACTTTTCTCGAACGAATTCATGCGCCTTCCATTGTTCTTCACTTGAGAAGTTCAGATCAATGTCCGGCTCTTTTTCACCGTTCAAACCAAAGAAGGTTTCAAACGGGATTGCAAATCCGTCTTTGTCCATGATCCTTCCACAGATCGGGCAACTCCTTGCAGGCAAGTCGGCACCAATACGATACTGGGCTGCATTGACAGCAAAGTCGGCGTGCCGGCAGGCTGTACAGCGATAATGAGGGGGCAATGGATTGATCTCGGAAATGCCTGTCAACCAGGCAACGAGTGAAGAGCCAACTGCCCCGCGGGTACCAACTGGATACCCATCTCTTCGGGATTGCTCTACAGTAAGCCTGGCTATCTCGAAGATTGTCCATGATTCCTGTCGGTCTATTATCGCCAGTTCATCTCTCAGGCGTTCCTCAACCTGCGGCGGGAGAGAATCCCCATAAAACGAATGCGCTTGTATCATGGCTTCCCCAGAGATGTGTTCTTCCGCGCCCGGTAAAACAGGATAGGATTTGCCTTCAGCCGGAAATAATGCCAGATGATTGTCAACAAGATTCGCAATCCGCCTTGGCGCATCAATCACAATTTCCTTAGCGACGTCTTTGCCAAGGAAGCGGAATGCTTCGAGCATTTCAGCCGTTGTTCTAAAATGGTATAACGGCTGAGGTTCTGTGTCCAGAATGCCGGTATTGTATCTGATCACGGCCCTGCAAACAGCATCCTCAGGATCAAGGTAGCGGGCATTGCTGACAGCAACGACCGGGATTCCGGTCTCATTTCCGAGCAGTATGGTGTCCGATACTTCTTGGCGGAGTTGAATTTGTTCCACCGGATCATCTGTCACATTTTCAACAGGTTCAATCTCCAGATAATCGTAAAAGGCAGCAATGCGCGTGAGCGCTTCATCAGAAACGCCCTCATAAATGCTTCGGGCGATTTCGCCTCCATCACATGCACTGCCAATTAGCAGTCCCTCACGATGTGTCTGGATCCACTTTCTCGGAATGCAGGGGAATCCTTTATAACAGTATGTATGACTGAGTGATATCAGTTGATTCAAGTGGATAATGCCGATCCTGTTCGTCGCCAGAAGCATGACAGGATACCCATCTTCCACCGGGCTATCTTCTGAGGGGAGCATAAAGCCTTCGCAGCCTGGAAGAAGTTTGATCTGCTTCTTGGCTGCTTCCTGAAATGCAGCCGGGAAGGACTGAACAACGCCAAAATCCGTAACAGCGATAGCCGTATGCCCCCATTCAGCCGCCCGGCTGATGTATTGAGCTGCCGAAGCAACGCCATCAGCCGGTGACATTCCGGTTCTTAAATGCAACTCAATTCTCTTTTCTAACTCCGAATCCTGTCTTCCCATAATCCTTTTCTCTTCCCGCATCAATACCGCCTCCGTATTATCTTCGGGCGATTCCATCTGTGTTCTCCTCGCATAACCAGCAGCGGATAGAAGCTCATCCAAGGAAACGCCCAGAATATCTGCCAGGCGGCAGCAAGTTGCAATCCTCGGCTTTGCGTTGCCGTTTTCCCATTTGGAGACAGCCTTGTCAGAAACGCCGATCAGCTTACCGAGTTGAAACTGCGAAAAGCCCAGTTCTGTCCTCAGTTTTGTGACCAGATTTCCAAACACATAATCCCGCATTGCCTCACCTCCTGACGTGAAAAGCATATCACAAGAAAAAGGTAAAAACCAGTAGGCAAGTATCGAAGGAAAGTAGAGCTTCAATCTTCGGACGCACAGTACGGGCAAACAGGGCTCACCCTGTCTGGATTCACACGCATCGGAACAATATTCTTATATTGGAAAAGGCTATCGTGCCGGAAGAAGCTGCTTTCATCATTTGAGTTTTTTCCATCAAGCTCATTGCACATTTTTTGTCGAGTCTCAGCTGACAGTCCATAGCTGAGATATTTATAGGATGAACCGCCTTTTGAACAGATAGTGTTGATTACCTGCGCCAGCTTAGCCTGTATCGTTCCAGCTTCAATCCACATGACTTTTCTTTCAATTCCCACATTGTTCTTGATCACAATTCCCGCTCCTTTGAGCGCCAGCGTGTAATTGTACATTGATAACAACATATTATAGCATAATACAGCGTGAATTACCAGTCTATATTGAGTTTTCATATACCAGACAAACAAAAAAATCCTGCAACCTGGCTCCGTAGAACCACCCTGCAAGCCCGTTACATGATTCAAATGCTGCCACGGGCGGCGTTCGCCGCGGTACCATCCCCATTGCAGCAAAAACCGCTCATGTCGGAATCATCCTTCCACACATGAGCGGCTTTCTTGCGGTTGTAGATTTTCTTGCTCTCGACTTTCTTCGTCACCGGGGAAAACGCCCATGTCGTGCGCTTCTGGGTGTCCAGTTCTTTGCGGGCTTTCTTGCTGAGCTTGGGGCGGGGGATAAATCGTGTCATAGCAGTTCGTCCTTTCGTTGCATTTTTATTAAAATTATCTTATCTAAAAATATCAAAAACAATACCAACAGCTTCTTTAATTGTAAAGACCTTTCCCAAAAAACTCACAGCTCCGCCGAGCACCGCCCATATGCCGCTACCAAATATAAGGCGCAGCAGCAAAATTGGCGACAGTACAAGAAGAATTATTACCACTATAACGAATATCAGGCACCCATGCCCTTTCCGTTTCCCACCGTTGCCATTATCGTTGCCGCTGTAATAATTATTATTATTGCAGCGTTTCTCTGCCTTTGTTCTATAATGAACTGTGCGACCGCAGCATGGACATGTTGCAGTTCGCGAAGCTGGATCTTTTTCCATCGTCGTGTTACATTTTTTACATTTCATTTGTTTATCCCCTACGCATCAGCATGGCATATATCAGAAAATTCTTTTATTTTCTGCGCTGTGATAGGTAATGATAACTTTTGCGTCCGGCGGGTACTTTTTCCCTGACTCCATAGACTTACCACCAATTGTTATTTGTTCCACCATATCTTGGTTCTGCATATCACCAGAATTTTTCAGGTCATACAGCGGTAAAGATTCAATATTGCTAAAGCCTGCCGCGCGTAAAGCCGTTTCTACCGTGGCATACGATGCTTTTTTAATTTTTTTCAAAGATGGCGCTGCCATCCAGCCATAGTCAGGCTGTCTTACAAAGATTAGCACCATTGATATGATAAACAAGAAAGCATTTGTGTAAAAAACAACTGCCACGGCATCGTCATCCATATGCTTATTATTTACCACAAACGGCAAGATTATTGCAACAAGCCATAGGATTGTTCCGCAAACGATGCGTACTTTCTTTGTTCCTTCAACAAAGCCAATCTGTTTCGCTTCATTTTCCATCTTCTTAAGTAAGATTTGTTCCTCTATTCCCGACTGTCCATTTAGAAGACTATCGGGAACTACCGCCACTGCATCATGATGCGCATTCAGCCGTTCACCGCAGTTAGAGCAAAAAGTCGGTTCATTACCTGCTTCAAAGGTCATCGTTTTCCCACATTTCGGACAATTACGGCTTTGCATTTTCTTTTTCCTCTCTTCTGGCGTTCGTCAGTAAACATGCATCAAAAGTATTCCTTGTGATTTCAAAAAATCCCCGACCTTTGCAGATCGAGGATTGCGTGGTCTGTACTGGACTCGAACCAGTGACCCCATCGATGTGAACGATGTGCTCTACCAACTGAGCCAACAGACCACATGCACCAGACGATTCATCCGGCGACAGGAAATAGTATACCATAACTTTGCCCCGCTGTCAAGGGGTGTTGGGCAAGTTTTTGATTTTTTCCGCGGCGCAATGTCTGTTCTCGCCACGGGAAAGCGCGCGGCAGGAAGCCCGGGCGGCGCGTGCTGCTGGTAGAGGACAATCAGCTCAATGCCGAAATTGCCGCGGAGCTGCTGAGAATGGGCGGGCTGACGGTCGATTGCGCATGGGACGGCTACGACGCGACCCGCGCCATCCGCAGCAGCGCGCGCGATTACTGCAAGCGTGTGCCGATTGTCGCCATGACCGCCAACGCCTTTGCCGAGGATGTGCAGGCCGCCAAGACGGTCGGCATGAATGAGTACATCGCCAAGCCGCTGGAGCTGGCGACGCTGGCTGCTGTCCTCCGGCGGTATCAGGGCGGCGGCGATGCCTGATGCCTTTCCTGCACTCACGCTCCATTGACTGGTCGGTGCTGACGGCGGTGTGAACGATACGGAAGGATACAGCGGCGCTGGCAGAAGGGGGAAGGGATGCCCTTTCCCGAATCCAGTCTGCATTCCATATGTCTGTTTCTCACACGCATGGATGTATTTGTTTCAGGGGGCTCGCGTCTGCGGACGCGCCAAGGGGGGCTTTCCAATTGTCACCTTGACCCCTTCGGCATCGTCATCCCTTCCACACATTTCAAAAGCATAATTGTAAATTCACCCAATCATCACGCAAAAGAATGCGCGAACGATTGACATTTTCCGCCCAAATCGGTACAATGAAGCTGGGGAGTTCTGCCCCGGCTTTTTTGATGGACAAACGCAATTTGCAACCGAAATACATGCCGGAAATAGTCTTACTTTCAGGAGGAACGGGCTCATGACCAAATCTACCACACGCCGATTCCTGTGCTGCCTGCTGGCGCTCTGCTGTCTGCTGGGCAGCCTGACCGCCTTCTCGCTGGCGGCGGGGACAAGCTATCCTTACAGCGCGTCCGTGAATGCGGATACCAACCTGCGCCGCAGCCCCTCGTCGGCGGAGAGCAACATCATCGCCCGTATCCCGAAGGGAACGATTCTGACCGTCACGGGCGCAAGCGGCAATTTCCTCTGCGTCACCTATGACGGGCAAGTCGGCTATATCTTCAAGCAGTACGCCGAGCAGGTGACGACAAACACGTCCGAATCCGGCAGCGTCGCGTATGGCTTCCCGTACTACACGACGACGAAATCCTCCGTCAATCTGCGCACGACCCGCTCCACCACCAGCGCGCGCGTGACCACCATCCCCAAGGGCACGACCGTCATCATCCACGGCGTCAGCGGCGACTGGGCGCAGGTGACGTATCAGGAGAAAACGGGCTACTGCATGACGGCGTATTTGAAGCTGCTGACGGTGGTGGAACCGACCGCCGCCCCGACGGCTGTGCCGACCAGCGCGCCTATTTTAGAAGACAGCACCTACAAAGTGCTGCAAAACGGCTCGACGGGCAATCAGGTGCTGGCGCTCCAGCAGGCGCTGGCGGAACTGGGCTACCTGACCAGCACGCCCGACGGCACTTACAATACCACCACCACGCAGGCGGTTATCGCCTTGCAGAAGATGAACAGCCTGCCCATGAACGGCATTGCGGACGCGAATCTGCAAGCGCTGATTTTCCACGGTCAGCCCAAGAATTCCTCCGGCACGAAGGTTTCCATCAAGACGCTTCCCGCCCTCTCCGGCATCACCATCCGCCTGCATGACCAGGGCGTGCTCGTCTCTACCGTGCAGACGCGGCTGACCCAGTTGGGCTACTATGACGGCGAAATCAGCGGCGTGTACGATGTAGCGACGCAAACTGCGGTCAAGGCATTCCAGAAAGCAAACGGCTTAAAGGCCGACGGTGCGTGCGGCACGGCGACACAGGAAAAGCTGATGAGCGCTGCCGCCGCCCCCGGTACGCTGCCGACCATGGAAGTGACTGTGACCGCAACCCCTGCGCCGACCGACCTGCCCCCGCTGACCACCCCTGCCGCGACCGTCCGCAAGGGTTCAACCGGCAATGACGCGCGCCTTGTGCAGCAGCGGCTGATTGATTTAGGCTATCTCTCCGGCGTCGCGGACAGCATTTTCGGCACGGCGAGCGTGAACGCGCTGAAGGAGTTCCAAGCCAAGAACGGTTTGAGCGCCGATGGCATTGCAGGCGCAAGCACTTATCAGGTGCTGTTCAGCTATCTGGCGATTTCGGCGGATTACATCGTTACCCCCGCGCCAACCGCCACCCCGCTGGCGACAGCGACTCCGACCCCCGCGCCCATCACGAAGGACAACGTCGTTACCATCCGCCAAGGCACGAGCGGCGACGCGGTGCTGCGTTTGCAGGAGCGGCTGACGGCGCTGGGCTACTACAATTCCCGCCGCGACGGGGTCTGCATGGCGGACGACGCAGCGGCTATCCGCGCCTTCCAGCGCATGAACGGGCTGTCGGTGGACGGCGTCGCGGGCTATGACACGCAGGTGCTGCTCTACTCCGCAACCGCAATCGGCAGCGACGGCATCATGGCGGGCGCATCGGTGGATGTGAGCGTCACCCTCCGCCGCGGCATGACGGGCGAAACCGTCCGTGCGCTCCAGCAGCGGCTGATTACCCTCGGCTACCTCTCCGGCACGGCAGACGGCATTTACGGCACAGCAACCGCCGAAGCCGTCTACAACTTCCAGAAGCGAAATGGACTCACCCGCGACGGCGTGGCGGGCAACAAAACACTGATTGCCCTCTACTCCGCCTCTGCCGCCACCCCGACCCCCGCGCCGACGATTGCGCCTGTGAATACGCCCTCCGCCGCATCGGTGATTGCCAGCGCCTCCGCGCTCCACCGGGGCGACAACGGCACGGCGGTCAAGGCAATGCAGCAGCGGCTGATTGACCTCGGCTACCTCGCGTCGGGTTCTGCGGACGGCATCTTCGGCGTCAAAACATATCAGGCGCTGCGTGACTTCCAGCTGGCGAACGCCCTGTATGTGGATGGCGTTGCGGGCAAGAACACAATTGCGTCGCTCAACAGCAGCAGCGCCACTGGCAGGAACACCGCGCGCCCGAACACCACCGCAACCCCCACCCCGAACATCTCCAACGACATTGGCACGACCACGAAGGTCAGCGCGGAGAACGTCGTCTACGAATACTGGTACTCGACGGTGCGCAGCGCCTGCCGCCAGTACCCCTACGCAACGGTCTACGACTACTCCACGGGCATCTCGTGGCAGGTTCACATGTTCTCCTACGGCAAGCACGCCGAAGCCGAACCGCTGACCGCGGCAGACACGGCGAAGCTGGAACAGGCATTCGGCGGCAACACATGGACGCCCAAAGCTGTCTGGGTCATCTTCGCTGACGGCACGGTTCGTATGGCGACGACCCACTCCATGCCGCACGAGGTGCAGCACACCACGGACAACAACTTCCCCGGCCATCTGTGCATCCACTTCCCGCGCACGCAGGCGCAGGTAACGGCGATCGGCCCCTACGCCATGAGCCACCAGCAGACGGTGGAAAAGGGCTGGGCGGAAACGCAGGCGATGATTGCGAACTAATTTGGATATATAAAATGCCGCCGGGAGGACATTTTGCATCCTCCCGGCGGCGACTTTCTATGCTATTCCGCTTCCTCCACGCCCCACATCTCCGGCACTTTCGGACACCCCTGCCGCTTCTTCGCGGCGCGCGCTTCGACGTAGCAGCCGCAGAGCGCGCATGTTCCGCTGTGCAGGTCATCGCAGGTGCGGCAGATGTTCAGGCGCGCGGTGTAGGTCGCTTCGTCGGTCTTCTCGTCCGCCGAGAGCGAAGCCACATAGTCCCGCACGAGCTTCGCCATATCCGCCTGACCGCTTTCCAGCAGCGTGCAGCGGCAGGGCTTTCGCGCATCAGCCACGAATCGTGACCTCCACCACCGAGCAGGCGGGCAGCGTCATCGTGAGTCCCGTTTCGGTCACGCGGACGGCGTCGAACGGCTTCACCGTCACCTTTTCCGCATCCTCGAACGTGTTCTTGTCGTGCATATCGCCCGTCAGGATGCGCGCGGTCACGTTCTTTGCAGACGCGCCGGAGAGGTGCACCACCACATCCAGCGCATCGGTGCAGGAGGTGTTCGTCGCCGTCAGGGTGATGACACCTTCCTTCTCCGAGGCGGTCGCGGTCAGCTGCTTCACGCCGCCGCACTCGCCGCAGGTGATGGCGGACGGCAGGTAGTTCGCATCGTGATGCGCCTTGTAGAGGTCAAAGACGTGGTACGTCGGCGTGCAGATCATCTTCGCGCCGTCGGTCAGGATAACCGCTTGCAGAACGTTGACCATCTGCGCGATATTCGCCATGACCACGCGGTCGCAGTGGCTGTTAAAGATATCCAGTGTCAGCGCCGCTACCATCGCGTCGCGCATGGTGTTCTGCTGATAGAGGAAGCCCGGATTCGTGCCGGGTTCGCAGTCGAACCACGTTCCCCATTCGTCGACAATCAGCCCGACGCGGTGCTCGTGGTCGTACTTGTCCATAATCGCCAGATGGCCGCGAATCAGCGTGTCCATGTAGGCGGCATTGCGCAGGGTAAGGTAGTATTCGTCCGCATCGAAATCAGTTGCGCTGCCTTTCTTGTCCCATGCATACGGCACGGTGTAGTGGTGCAGGGTAATGGCGTCGAGGTAACGCCCGGCACGCTCCATCAGCTTGTCCGTCCAGTTCCAGTCGCCGGAGCTGGGCCCGCAGGCGATGCGGTAGAGCTTATTGTCGCCATAGTTGCGGCAGAACGTCTGGTAGCGGCGGTATTCGTCGGCATAGTATTCCGGGCGCATGTTGCCGCCGCAGCCCCAGTTTTCATTGCCCACGCCGAGGTATTTGAGGTTGAACGGCTCCTTGTGCCCGTTCGCCCAGCGCTTCTGCACAACGGTGGAATCGCCCGTGGAATTCATGTACTCCACCCATTCCGCCATTTCGCGCACCGTGCCAGAGCCGACGTTCGCGTTGACGTAGGGTTCGCAGCCGATTTGGCGGCACAGCTCCATGAACTCGTGCGTGCCGAAGGAGTTGTCCTCCACTACGCCGCCCCAGTTCGTGTTCACCATGCGCTTGCGGGTTTCTTTCGGGCCGATGCCGTCCTCCCAGTGGTATTCATCCGCAAAGCAGCCGCCCGGCCAGCGCAGCACCGGCACGCCGATTTTCTTCAGCGCCTGCACCACGTCCGTGCGCATGCCATTGACGTTGGGGATGTCGGAGTTTTCGCCCACATAGACGCCGCCGTAAATGCAGCGTCCGAGGTGCTCCGAGAAATGGCCGTAGATGTTCTTGTTGATTTTCTTGCCGGATTGCCCAGCCGCGTTGATGGAAAGGATTGCCGCCATCTGCTTGTCCTCCGTCTCTTTTTTGTGCGGGTTGCGCCCATTGCGCGCATTCATAAAGTAGATATTCGCCCAATCTATCAGGATTCCTGCCGCATTTTTTCTTTTTTTACGAAATGTTTTTCGACAGTGTGATGGTCGTCACCGCGGGCGAGTTGAACAGGCGGAAGCCCATCCACCACGGGTAAATCAGCCCTTTGCCCAGTCCGGGGCTAACATACTGCCAAATTCCGCCAAAGAAGCTTAGTCCCTGCACCTGACTGTCCTCCGGAAACCAGCCCAGTTCCGGCACATACAGCGCACCCATGCCCGGAATGCGCCACTGCCCGCCGCAGTAGCCGCCCGTGACAATCAAGTCCACATTGTTCATCGCGCAGACGGCTTTCGGATCGGCGTTCTGCTTCGCGGTGGTGATGTACTCCTGCGTCAGCGGCATTCCGCTCACGCAGACTTGCATGTCCTTGTTCGTCATTTCCGCCATGGCCGCCTCGATGCGGTCAAGCCTGTCCAGCTGATAGACCGCCAGCCGCTGGAGCGCCGCCTGATCAGCCGTCAGCGTCGGCAGGGCATTCAAGCCGTCCAGCTGCTTCTGGTATGCCTTGCGCGCGCTGGGGATGTTGAGCGTATACAAATCCTCCGGTACAAACCAAATGGTGGATTTTTCCCGCGTGAATGACACGGGGACATCCAGCAGCGTCACGCCCGCGTCAATGAGCGCCTGCGCCCAATCCGCATAAGGCGAAAGGGAGGCGTGCGCCGTCGTCGCGTAGGGGGACGGGTCGCCGCTGCCGGGCAGGAACAGCACCTTCGACCCCGCCGGAAGCTGCTCAAGGAGCGCCAGCGCCGGCGCCGCGTCGCCGTTCTCGCCAATCATATTGCCCGTCATGATGACGCAGGAGACTGCGCGCGTGCCGACCGCTTTGCCAATCGACGCCTGATTCAGCCCGCGGTACTCCCCATTCAAATCCGTCAGTAGAAGAATCGACCACTGATCCAGCGAATTGGGCAAATCGGGAATGGTGACCGTTTGCCGCAGCGCCTTGACGGTATTGCTGACGGCAAAATTCGCCACCGCACCCGCGCCAAACGTCAATAGCAGCACGACCAGCAGCGTCACGCCGATTTTGCGCCCCAGATGGGATTTTTCCTCAAAAATGTTCTCATTCCGTCTGGACAAGGGCGTTCCTCTCCTTTCTGACTTTCTTGGGAAATGCGGTTACTCCGCGTCTTCCCCTGGCACATACGGCATCAGGAAGCAGTTCACATAGTACGCATATTTTCCCGACGTCGAGTTGCTCGGTTTTGCCGTCACGACCGTATAATCCACGCAGTCGCTCGCCGGAATCTCGCGCTCGTCCTCCGGCACTTCGGACAGGTTTGTCGAGGTCTTTTTGTTCGTGTTCACCTCGGCGTTCATGTCGTAGTCGTGGATGTACATCTTGACGCGGCTTGCCATATTCCCCTCCAGCGTCGTGATGCGGTATTTGCCGTCGCCCAGGTCCTTCACGTCGTACACCAGCGCAACGTGAATCGTCTTGTTGAACGAGCAGCCGTACACCAGCAGGAAGCCCGGCTGCGGCACATTCGTCGTGCGGTTCATCAGCTGATAGCCGCGCAGCAGCTTGCCGACGCTGGCTTCCTTGACGTGGTGGACGCCCTCCACCTGCACGAACACGCCATCCTCGGATTCCTTCGCGGCCTTCTTGACCGCTTCCAGTTCCTCCATCTCGACGTTCGCCTGCATCATGCACCAGGTGATATAGCCGCCGCACCAGCCGAAGCCAATGCCCTTGCCGCGCCACTCGGTGTACTTATTGACGTTTTTGAGCGTCTTGCCGTCCAGCTCCGCCCATTCGTTATAGGCAATATCCAGCACCTGCTGAATCTGCTCCGGCGGCTGCACGGGCGCTTCAGTGGAAATCGCGACCGGCGGGGGTGTCGGGGTGGCTTTGGCGGCGAGCGCCGTGGGCAGGAGCAAGGTCATCAGCAAGAGGGCACACAGCCCGCGAAGCAAGCGTTTCATCAGTGAATCCTTCCTTTCGGAGATTTCTTCAATATTAAGCATACCACGTTTTAGGATGTTTGGAAAGGGGCAAGTGAAGTTTTTACAAATGAAAGCCGCCATTCGACTTTTGATAGCGGTCGAATGGCGGCTGATGTTCTATTCTTCTCACAGATAAACACGCGGGCACTGTATGCAGTCGTCACCAACTGAATCGCGCGGAAGGGTCAAGGGAGGAACTCCCTTGCAGGGTGCAGGGGCAGCGCCCCTGCTGGGGTCAAGGGGCAAAGCCCCTTGGGTCACTCCTTCGCCGCTTCTTCCTTCGCCATGCGGGCGGCGCGCTCCTTCGCGTAAATCGCCATTGCGCATTCAAGGCGCTTCCGCTCCATCTGGCACTCCATGTCGTAGGGCTGGGAGATGTCGCCGTGGAAGGCTTCGGCGTTCGCCGCGCAGCCGCCAGAGCAGAAGAAACGCGCCCAGCAGTCCCGGCACTTCTCCTTGTTCAGCACCGTGTTGTGCGCGAACTTCGCCTGAATGTCGCGGTCGAACGTGCCGTCCAGCACACTGCCCATGCGGTAGCCGTCGCGGCCGACAAACTGGTGGCAGGGGTAAATATCGCCGTCGGGCGTTACCGCAACATACTCGTTGCCCGCGCCGCAGCCGGTCAAACGCTTGCGCAGGCACGGGCCGCCCTCCAAGTCCACCATGAAGTGGAAGAAGTTGAACCACTTGCCGTTCGCGCGGCGATCCATATAAATCTGCGCCAAGCGCTCGTATTCCTCGCGGATTTCGGGCAAATCTTCCTCGCGCAGAGCGTATTCGCACTTCGGATCGGTCACAACCGGCTCGACGCTGATCTGGTCAAAGCCCTGATCCGCCAGATGAAGCACGTCGTTGCCAAAATCCTTGTTAAAGCCGGTAAACGTGCCGCGGACGTAGTATTCCTTGTCGCAGGCATTGCGGCGGCGGACGAACTCCTGCGCCTTGTTCATGATGATGTCATAGCTGCCCTTGCCGTTGATGGTCGGGCGCATCCGGTCATGCACTTCGCGGCGGCCGTCGATGGAGATGACGACGTTGCTCATTTCCTTGTTCAGGAAGTCCATGATTTCGTCGTTCATCAGCACACAGTTCGTCGTCATTGTGAACTTGAAGTGCTTGTTCTTTTCCTTCTCGATGGAGCGACCGTATTCCACCAGCCGCTTGACAACGGGGAAGTTCATCAGCGGTTCGCCGCCGAAGAAGTCCAGCTCCAGATTGACGCGCTTGCCGGAGTGCGCCACCAGCCAGTCAATTGCCGCCTTGCCGACCTCGTAGGGCAGCAGTTTGCGCTCGCCCATGCAGAAGTCGCCCGTCGCCGCGAAGCAGTACTTGCAGCGCAGATTGCAGTCATGCGCCGCGTGCAGGCACATGGATTTCACCACGCCCGGCTCGGTCACCTGCTTCACGTCATCATAATTATCCGGGGCGTTGAGCGCGCCGAGTTCTTCGAGCTGCTTCAGTTCACCGATAACTTCGTCCAGCTCCTGCGCCGTGTACTTTTCTTTCAGCGCATCCCGAATCTCTTCCGGCGTGTGGTCATTCCACATTTCCAGCACGTCAAACGCCATGTCGTCGATGGCGTGAACAGCGCCGCTGCCAACGTCCAGCAGCATCGGCTGACCAACCGCCTTGAAGGTATGAATCATTGCTATTATTCCTCCTGAGTGAGATAAACCGCAAGGATACTTTTTGCACCCTTGCACCCGAAAAAAGCGAAGGCGCATGATGCCGCCTCCGCCTTTGCCTGTTGCAAACCGGATACGATTGCCAGACGAATCTGGAAAGCGTATCATTACTTCCGGTTGTACAGACGGTTGAGCTTGCCCTCGTTGCCCGCGAGCACGTCGCTGTTTTCCTTGTTGGCGCAGGACTGGTTGGCGACAGTGCAGCTGGTCTTGCAAGCGGACTGGCAGGATGCCTGGCATTCGCCGCAGCCGCCGTGGGCCAGAGAGTTCTTCAGGCAGGGCTTCTGGATGGTTTCGATATGCTTCATAGTTGTAATCCTCCATTTCTTAAAAAGGGGTATATGGGCATTATACACGATTCGGGTTCTAATTGCAATCACTTTCCGGAAATATTCGACACAATCGCGCCAATTATCCCGCCGGTCGCCGTTCCCATAGCAAGATCAGCCAAATATGCCGTCCACGGCGCGCCCTGACCGCTCAGCAGCGCATAGGCCGCCACGCCCAGCGCCATGTACAGCAGCCCAATCAGCGAACCGCGCAGCAGTCCGCCTTCCTGACCGCGCCCGACGGCGATGTACGTCCCGATAGCGACGGAAACGACCTTCAGCAGCTGGTTGAAGATACGCACGGTGTCCTCCGTCGGCTTCACCCACTGCATCAGCAGCGCAAAAACCGCCACGACAATGATGGTCGTCAGCATCGCCGCACCCAGCCCGCGCAGCAGCTGCATCGAGCCGCCACGGCGTGCGCGCGTTGTCGTCCGGCGCACAGTCTGTGTTCCTGTCATAGGGCAATTCCCCTCCTTCCGATTCGGTAAGGAGGATATGCCCCGCGTCCGGGCGTTATTCCTCTATCCGCTCCACGCGGAAGATGTTCAGCGTATCCGCATCCGGGCAGGAGAACACCGCTGTGCTGTCCGGCTGACCGGGGATGCTGCCGCCATAGCGGAGGATATCCGCATATAGGAACGCAACGTGCATCGCCATCGGGCAGAGCTGACCGCGCTCGGTGTCAAAATCCCACGAATCGCCGATTTTATGCCCATGATGGCAAGGACAGCTGCCCTTGCGGTCAATCAGCGTGATGCGCAGGCGTGGGCGCTTCATTCGTCCAGCACCTCCAAGCACGTTTCAATCGGGATGCCGAGGTACTTATCCTCCTTGTCGCGGTTGCGGTCAATCATTGTGCGCACGGCGTCCATTGCGCGGTGCGTCGATTCTTGGAGCGGCACGCCGTCCACCAGCCGCCCCAGCATCACTGCGGCGAAAATATCGCCCGTGCCGACGAAGCGCACCGGAATGAGGTCGAACGGAATGCGGAAGAATTCGCCTTCCGTGCCGTCATATCCGACGACGCAGTTCTCGCCGTCCACCTTCGCGCTCGTCACGACGACGGATTTCGCGCCCATTTCGTGCAGGCGAATCGTCAGCACGCGTGCTTCTTCCTCGGTCATGTCCTCGTGATAGGGCATGTCCGCCAGATACGCCGCCTCGGTGTAGTTCGGCACGATGCAGTCCGCCACGGCGACCATCTTGCGCATGTGGGCGATGGTTTCCTCCCCTACGCCGTTGTACAGCTTGCCCTCGTCGCCCATGATGGGGTCAACAAAGACCAGCGCGCCTTTCTTCGCGGACTGCTCACAGAAGTCAGACACCAGCGCCGCCTGTTCCGCTGACAGAATCATGCCTGTGGACACCACATCAAACGAGAATCCCAGTTCCGCCCAGACTTTCAGCGACTGGCGCATGTATTCCGTCGTTTCCTGAATGTAGAATTTCCCGTAATCCAGCGTGTTGCTCACCAGCGCCGTTGGCAGCGTGTACAGGTGATGTCCCATATGCGACAGCACCGGCATCATTGCGCTCAGCGACACTTTCCCGTAGCCCGCCAGATCATGCACCAGCAGTATATGCTTACTCATCTATCTTCTCCTTATTTTTGGGGGAACGCAAAGGCTCTGCCTCTGGACTCCGGCAGGGGCGCTGCCCCTGACCCTGCAAGGAACTTCGTCCCTTGACCCTTTCGCGCGATTGGATTGGTAACACTCTCATGCAGTTTTCGCGTGGTTATCCGTAGAAAGTAACGGAAAAATTCAAGCTGCATGGGAGGCGACCGGCGAAGGGGTCAAGGGGGCGACCGCAGGCTTCACCTGTTTTCATTGCCCCCTTGTCGCCTCCGCAGAGGCGAAATCCCTGCGACAATCGCAAGCCGCTATTAAAAGAACAGCCATGCCGTCCCAAAGGACAATCACCTGCGGTGATTAGCCCTTCACCGCAATCGCCTCAATCTCCACCTTCGCATCCCGCGGCAGCTTCGCCACCTGCACACACGCACGCGCCGGCGGATTCTGCGGGAAGAACTTCCCGTAGGCTTCGTTCACCGCGGCAAAGTCGTTCAAATCCTTCAGGAAAATCGTCGTTTTCACGATGTCCGCCAACGTGCAGTCCGCTTCCGCCAGAATCGCGGCAATGTTCTTCATGCACTGCTCGGTCATCTCGCCAATCGTGCCTTCCAGCAGCTCGCCCGTTTCCGGCACAAAATACAGCTGTCCGGACACATACACCGTATTGCCCGCCTGAACGCCCTGCGAATACGGGCCAATCGCGGCGGGTGCGTTTTTCGTCGAAAGAATCTTGTTCATGGAAGAGAATCCCCCTTCATCTTAGTGCGTCAGAAACGCTGTCTGCATTATACCATGATTATGCGTCGAAAACAACACCGGAGGTAGAGAAAACCGCCTCCGATTTCTCGAAGGCGGCTTTCTCAGGTACCAAATCAAAGGCCGTAGTAATAGAAGATGAGGCACACGCCGGCCAGCAGGATGAACGCCAGCCCAACCAGTAGCGGCGCATGCGTGGCCTTGCCGCGGTTGGCTTCCTTCGCCATCTTGTAGTCGTAGTAGTGCTGATGCTTATGCTTTCCGGGCGCGAAAAGCACCAGCAGGTTTCGGAAACCGTAGGAAATGATGTCCAGCACACCTTCGCGCGCCGTGAACGTCAGCAGACCCACACAGGTCAGCAGCGCCCCCGGCACAAAAAGCGCGTCGCACAAACCGCTCAGGATTTCCTCCCGCTCGCTCAGCGTCCAGATACTGCGCATCGACGCAACGCCAACAAATATCAGCGCTCCGATGGCGATGCAAATCCAGTAGGGCATCGCCCGCTTTGATTTTTTCAAAGCCCAAGCTCCTTCTTATACCGTTCAAACTCTTCGTCGTTGCAGTTGATGAAGTGTCCGGGTTTGATTTCCCGCAGGGACGGCTTGTTCACCGAGTAGTCATGCTCCTTCAGGGGCTTGTACTCAATGCGCTGCCGATGCTTCTCGTGATGCGGATCCGGGTACGGAATCGCGGACAGCAGCGACTTGGTGTACGGATGCAGCGGATGCTCGAACAGCTCGTCGGAATCCGCCAGCTCCACCAGCTTGCCGTAGTACATGACACCGATGCGGTCGGAGAAGTACTTGACGACGGACAGGTTATGCGCAATAAACATGATGGTCAAGCCCATCTTGTTGCGCAGGTCGTTCAGCAGGTTGATAACCTGTGCCTGAATCGACACGTCCAGCGCGGAAATGGGTTCGTCGGCGATGATGAGGTCAGGCTCCAGCACGATGGCGCGGGCAATGCCGATACGCTGGCGCTGGCCGCCGGAGAACTCATGCGGATAGCGGTCGGCGTGCTCGCGCACCAAACCAACCAGATCCAGCACCTCGTAGACCTTTTCGTCGATATACTTTTCGTCCTTGATGCCGCGGATTTTCAGGCCTTCTGCGATAATCTCACGCACAGTCATGCGCGGGTTAATCGAGGCAATGGGGTCTTGGAAGATCATCTGCATCTTGGTCATGATGTTGTCCTTCGCGGCAACCTTCATGTCCTGCTCGTAGCGTGCCTTCCGTTCCTCCAGCGCCTGACCGGACAGCGTCTTGCTGTCTGCCTCAAACGCCGCGGTCAGCTCTGCCTTGCGCTTCTCGCGGTACTTCTCGACGCACTTGCTCTTTTCCACAGAAGATTCCAATGCGTTCGTGCGGGCCTGACGGATTTTCTCCTTCAGTTCCTTGCGCATTTCCTTAATCTTCTGGTCGTATTCCGCCTTCAGCGCCGCCGCCTGTGCCGGATTCTTCTCCGTTTTTTCCTTCAGCGCGGCCTTCATCTGGCGCTGCTTTTCCTCGAAGTCGTTTTTCAGGCTGCGAATCAGCACCGGCAGACCGTTCTGCGTGGACGAAATGCGCAGACCCTGGAAGTACACGTCACCCTCGGTCGGGTCGTACAGGTTGATGATGGTGCGGCCCGTCGTGGTCTTGCCGCAGCCAGACTCGCCCACCAGACCAAAGACTTCGCCCTTCTTGATGTAGAAGCTGACGTCATCAACGGCCTTGTTGATATAGTCGCCGCTGCGGAAATACTGCTTCAGGTGATTGACACGCAGGAGGACGTCGCTTTCTTCCTCAATGCCCGCGTGCTCCAGACGCGCCAGCGTCACCTTGTCCGTGATGGCGTTCATCACACGCGCAATTACCAGCAGCACGATGCCAACCAGCCACAGCCACACCCAGCGCGCCGCCAGCCACCACAGCGCAATCACCAGCGAAATGGCGTTGCTGTCATCAGACTTCTTGATGGTCGTTTCTGCCAGAGACTTCAGCGCGGTCTGGTAGGTCGGCGCTGCCGCCACGGATACCTGAACCGCCTTCAGCAGGCTGCTGAGCGAGCCGTCAAAGTCTTCGCTCTGCATCCGCTCCAACAGCGTCGTCGCGAACACATCCAGCGTGCCGAGGTTTTCGCTCGGATAGCGTGCCTGAAGCGCCTCGTACTTGCTCTGCACGAACGCTTCCAAGTCAATCGCTTCGCCCTGCTTCTTCTGCTCCACCAGCGCGGCAAACTCGTCGCGGATATCCTCCGTGTCGACGCGCTCCATCGTGCGCTGCTCCGCCAGTGCAGCGGCGTAGTCCTCAAAGGTCAGTGCATTCAGATATTTCTTCATGGAAGCCGGCTTGTTGCCCGCATCCACCGACGCACGAACCATCGTCGTCAGCGTTTCCACAAATTCCAGATAGCTGCCTGCTTCTTCGCCGTGCTCCTGCGCAAACGTTTCGTAGAACGCTGCAACATCCGGCTCGGTATTGGCGGTGGCAATCTTAATCGGCTTGCCCTTGGGCGCCGCCGGCGTCATGACTTTGTTCAGGTAGTCAAACGATTCCGCCAGCAGGCGGCTGTCGCTGCCGCTTTCCTGCTGCTCATAGAGCGTCAGATACGCATCCACGTCGAAATTCTGATCGAAATCAGCGCAGAAAGCATCCAGCTTCTGCTTGGACAGCGCGTCCTGCCCCGCTGCCAGTTCATTCACCCACGTCGTATAGAACGTCAGCGCGCGATTCTGGCGCACGTCCCCGCCCAGCGTCTTGGTGGACGCGGCATCAATCATGGCGGAGAAATACTGCTTGTCGAACCAAGCGCGCGTAACCACGGAAGCGTTCTGCTGATAAGAGCGCAGCGCCCCCGATAGCGTAGACCATCCCGCACCGTCATTCGCCACAACATAGATGCTCATTACGATGGCGATGGCCATAACCACCAGCCCAATCGTTTTCAGCACCGAGGCGATTCCCTTTGCGATTTTCATGCTTCGGCGGCTCCTTTCTTCGCGTTCTGCAAGGCTTCTGCTGCCTCTCGTTCAGCCTGCTCCTTCTTCATGCGTTCAATGCGTTCCACCACAATCGCCGGCGGATTTACCTTCGGCGCGTTCGGATGCAGCAGCCACGTCGCCGCCATATGCGTCTCGCTGACATGGAACATCGGCGGCTGTTCCTCAAAGTCGATTTCCATTGCGTACTTGTTGCGCGCGGCGAAAGCATCGCCCTTCGGCGGCAGAATCATATCCGGCGGCGTACCGGGGATAGCTTCCAGCTTCTCGCGCGTCTCCAAGTCCGGCATGGAGGACAGCAGTGCCCATGTATACGGGTGGCGCGGGTCGTAGAACACATCATCCGCCGTGCCGTACTCGACAATCTTGCCGGCGTACATGATGGCAATGCGGTCCGCCATGTTCGCCACAACGCCAAGGTCGTGCGTGATGAAGATGACCGACAGGCGGCGTTCCTTCTTCAGGCGGTTAATCAGTTCCAGAATCTGCGCCTGAATGGTCACGTCCAATGCGGTTGTCGGTTCATCGCAGATGAGGATATCCGGGTTCGCGGACAGCGCAATAGCGATAACAATGCGCTGACGCATACCGCCGGAGAACTCAAAGGGATACTGATAGAAGCGCTTGTGCGGCTCCGGAATACCGACTTCCTTCATCAATTCGATGGCGCGGTGGCGTGCCATACCCTTGGTGAGCTTGAAGGCGTAATCCTGCGCGCGCGCCTTCATGTAGTCCACCATTTCCACCGCCAGCACGTCAAAGTCCTTCGTCTCGCTCGCCGCGATGAGTTCCTCAAAGTGCTTCAGCAGACTCCGGGTCATTTCGCAGAGGTTGTGCTGCGCCATATCCGCGTCAATCAGGTTCTTCGGGATGACGGACGGCGGATTCTTGCCCTTCGCCTTCTGCGCCTCAAACTTCTTCTGCTCGCGGGCGTAGCGCTTTTCTTCCTTCGGATTGTGCGTCTTGGAGCGGGCATAGCGGTCGATATAGGACTGTGCACCCGAACGGTAGACGTACGCCTGATTGTCCTTATCCAGCTGCAGCTTGTCGATGGCTGCTTCAACCGCCGCAGCCGATTTGTGCAGCGCTTCCTTGCATTCGCCCTCGTTCAGCGGCTTTTGCTGATAGACCTTCAGGGCGCTGCGGAGCGTATCCACCGCCGCCTGCTGCGATTTCGCCGCCTGCTGGCTGGAGTACTGGAGCGCGTGAGCAATGTCCTGCAAGAAGTCAATCATGAACTCGCGGTCGAGCGTTTCGCGCGCCATCTGGTTCAGCTCGGTGATGGACTGCTTTTTCGGGTCAGGCGTTTTGCCACTCGCCGCCAGATAGCCGATGCAGAAGAAGTTCGGCTCCTGCGCATTCACCATCGCGCCCAGCTTAGCGGTCATGTCCGCCATCAGCGCGCGCATTTCGCTTTCGCGGCGGCGCGTGTAGTTCTTCTGGAAGCCTTCCAGCGCCGTATGCCACTTCGCGATTTCCGGGTCATTCTCATCGAAGGTGTACGGGTCGAAGATATGCTTCAGGGACTTGCGGATGCGGCCGCAGATTTCGCGGACATCCTTGTCCTTGCTCGTCAGGATGGCATTGTCGATTTCGTCCATGCCGTCCATGCACTCAACGATGGATTCCATCGCTTCCTTATAGGTATATTCCATCTTCAGCCCGACGGAAGCAAAGTGGTCGAACTGCTTCGTTTTGGCGTGGATGGCTTCGCGCGCCTGTGCGCCCTGTCCGCGCGCTTCGGCATCCGCCACCATCGTCTTTTCGAGCTGCGCCAGCAGGCTGTTGAAGCGTTCCTTGCCATCGCGGCGGCGTTCCTTGTTGTTCAGCAGCATGGCTTCCGTCAGCTGCTTGCCGATGCGCATGATAGGGTTCAGGGCACTCAGCGGGTCTTGGAACACCATGGCCAGCTTGTGGCCGCGCAGGGTGTGGAACTCTTCTTCCGGAATTTTCAGCAAATCCTTGCCGTCGTAGATGATTTCGCCCGCATCCACCATGGCGTTGCCCGCCAGAATGCCCATGATAGCACGGGTGGTGACGGACTTGCCGGAACCGGATTCACCGGCGATGGCGAGCGTTTCGCCTTCCTCCAGATTGAAGGAAATATCGCGCACTGCGCGAACCGCACCGTTGTTTGTGCGGAAGGAGATGGTCAAGTTTCGGACTTCCAGCTTTGCCATATCAGTCGTCCGCTCCTCTCAACGAAGGATTCAGCGCGTCGCGCAGGCCATTACCAAACAGGTTGAAAGCAATTTCCAAAATGGCGATGAAGATTGCCGGGAACATGATGATGTGGGGGTAGGTGCTCAAGTACGCCTGACCGCCGGAAAGCAGCGTGCCGATGGAAGTCAGCGACGACGTTTCCAGATTGATGATGTGCAGGTAGCTGAGCATGGATTCGGAGAAAATGACGCCGGGGATGGTCATGACCGCGCCGGTCACGATGGTGCCCAGGCTGTTCGGGAAGATGTGCTTGAAAATCAAGCGAGCGTCGGATGCGCCCAGCGTGCGCGCCGCCAAGACGTATTCCTGACCCTTGAAGCGGTAGAACTGCGTACGCACGCGCGCCGCCGTACCAACCCAGCCGGTCAGCACGAAAGCGAACAGCAGGGATGGCAGCACGCCCACCTTTTCCGCCAAGTGCAGCTGGAACAGGGTTGCGACGACCATGAACGGCACGCTGTTCAGCACGTCGGAGATACGCTCCATCACCATGTCAACCGCGCCGCCGTAGTAGCCCTCGATGGAGCCGTACAGCACGCCGAGGATGAAGTTGATGCTCGCCACGACGATAGACAGCAGGAAGCTCAGGCGCGCGCCGACTGCCAGGCAGGTGAAAATATCCTGCCCGTAGTTGTTCGTGCCGAAAATGAACGTGGGTTCATAGCCGTTGACATAGCGGAAGTACTCCAGATAATGCACACGCACGCGGTAGCCCGTCTGGTTCTTCTGGGCGTAGGTGTACCACTGCCCATCCGCACCGTCGTCGCCGGCAATGCGCTTGCTGTTGTAGTTCGCCTTGTTCGGGTTGTCGGACGTGAGGTAGTTCGGAATCAGGCTGCCGTTTTCATCCAGCGCCGGATCACCGTTGGTGTTCACGCTCTCGTCCTTGAGCTGGTACCAGAAGTTCGCGCCGCCGTTGCCCATCATGTACTGCGAATTGTGGGTCTTCTGCAGCGGGTAGATGACCTGAATGTCCTTCTCGTTCTGATACGCCATCAGGTTGTTGTATTCCGTTTCGCTCAGGTTGACATACGCGAAGCCGACCAGCGCGTAGGAATCCACGCGCAGGTTGTAGTACTTCACGCCATTGGCATCGGTGTAGTCGTCATATACCTTCTTCACGACCGGCACGCCCGTTTCCTGACCGATGGCGTTGTAGTAATGGTAGCCGATTTCGCTGACCTTTTCCTTGCGCGCGCCATCCCAGAAACCCGCGTTTTCAAACAGCGTGTTCTTCGGCAGCACCGACTTGTAGTAGCCGTCGCGGAACTGCACCGTGTACGGCGAGACAAACGGCGTGATGATGGCAAACAGCAGCAGGAACACAATCAGGCAGAACGCCACAACGGAGGACTTGTTCTTGCGGAAGCGCAGCCACGCGTCGCCCAGATAGCTGATGGACTTGGTCTGCAGCTTTTCGTCATGGATGCGCTCATCCTTGTGAATAAACGCAAACTTTTCCTTCGGGATTTCCGGATACAGATTCTTTTCCATCATTTCTTCGACCCCATTCTGATGCGCGGGTCAATAAACCCGTAGCTGATGTCAATGACAATGCCCGAAACCAGGCCGATTGCCGTATAGAACACGTTCAGCGCCATGAAGAAATTATAATCGCGGACATTGATGGAGTTGATGTACAGGTTGCCGATGCCGGGAATGCCGAAGATGTTTTCGATAATCATCGAGCCGCCCAGAATACCGATGAATTCACCAATAATCATCGGCAGGATGACGACCATTGCGTTGCGCAGCGCGTGACGGGAAATTGCCTGTGCCTTGGTCAGACCTTTCGTGCGCGCCAGCAGCATGTAGTCACCAGTCAGCACCTCGCTCAGCTCCGCACGGGTGTAGCGCGTCAAGCCTGCCACAACGCCGAAGCCCAGCGACAGCACCGCCGGAATCAGCGATACGAACATCGTCCAGCTGAACAGTGACCCGCCCGCCTGTGACAAACTTGCCGCCTGCAAGGGGAACCAGCCGAGCTTAAAGCACAGGAAGTACTGCACCAGGAAGGCGTACACATAGCTTGGCACCGAGATGAAGACCATGACCATGGTGGAAATGAAGTTATCCTGCCACTTGTTCTTCTTCAGCGCCGCATAGATGCCGAAAGCAAGGCCCAGCGGGATCGCAATCAGGATAGAATACAGGTTGACCAGCACCGTGTAGGGCAGCTTCTGCATCATGACATCCCACACGCCCATGCCTTCATACATCTGCTCGCCGACACCCCAGTCCCATTCGGTCAGGATGCTCTTCAGGTACAGGAAGTACTGCACCATGATCGGCTTGTTGTAGCCCATCTTTTCGCGCTTAGCGAGCACGAGGTTGATGTCGCGGCCCATTTCGCGGACGGCGGGCAGCGGCAGCAGCTTAATCAGGATAAAGCACATGGTCATGATGATGAACAGCACCAGGAACATGTACAGGACACGCTTGATGATGTATCGTGTCATACCATTTTTGGACATTCCACGTTACCTCCGTTTTTCATATTGAGCGGAAGGGGCGGGGAACCCTGCTGCCCCCCTGCTTCCGGCCGTCAGAGTGCGTCGCCCCACCCGTGACGGGGTCGCGGAGGATGCGGCTGGAGATGCGCATCACCGCGGACTGGGCTTGCCTGACTGGATTGAATCCCTATTGGGCATTTCTTAAGGAATCACTATTCTGTACTTTTCTCTTTGGAATCATAGCGTCCCCTTAAGAAACGCCCGAAAATCAACCGTTTTTTAACACGCACATCAGGCATGGGGGTCAAAAGGCCCCCATGCCCGTGCCGAGTTTCAGAGAATCACGGCAAATGTGCGCCTTGAATTAGTATTCCAGGGTGTTGTTGGCAATGTAGTCCGCCCACTCAGCGTCATCGTAGTTGTACGTCATGTACTGGATGCCGCCGAAGCCGATCAGCGTGACGTAGGAATCAACAACGGTGTTCACCTTCTGGGAGTTCATGCTCGCGGTGTTGCGGTAGTAGATGGAGGAGCAGGGATACCAGTTCATGAACGCGCCTTCGACAGCGGTCGCAAACTGCAGACGAGTGTCGTAGGTGTAATCAGTGAACTTGCCCAGCTTTTCATCGATGGACGGAACTTTCTGGCTGTTGCACCAGTTCGCCCAGTTCTGCAGGGTGTCGGTGATTTCGCCAACGCCTTCCACATTGTAAACAATGTCGATGGTGGTGGTGTCATAGCCGTATTCTTGCTGGTTGCCGGTGCCGTACGCATCGTCGGTGTAGCAGTTGCCGAACACGCCGAAGGGAGCCATCGTCGCGCCGCCCCAAGTGGTGAAGATCATGTCCGCGTTGCCGGACTGCATGGTTTCGTAGTAGTCGGTGTCCACGGTCATGGTCATTTCGACCTTGCCTTCAAACGGCGTGCCAACGCAAGCGTTCTTCAGCGCGGCGTTCAGGTAGTTGAACATGGAGACGTAGATAGCGTCGCTCTGGTACACGCGCAGGTCAATCTTGATGTCGCTGGTGCCATCGTAGATGCCGGCAGCAACAGCCTTGTCATACGCAACCGCCATCAGCGCGCGCGCCTTTTCGACCTCGTAGCCGGTCATGGCTTCGTACGCTTCGTCGAGGGTGTCGTAGTCGCCGCCCTCGCCCCAGGTCAGGTCGAACAGACGGCAGAGGACTGCCTTCGCGGGTTCGCTGTCACGATACAGCGCGCCGGTGAAGGGGTCGTAGCAGTACAGTTCGTTGATCAGGCCAAAGCCAGCCGTGCCAGCCGCGGTGAAGGAGGAAGCGAATTCCTTACGGTCATAGGAGTAAGAAATCGCCTGACGGAATTCCGGGATCGCCAGAACCTGACTATTGGTGCCGTGAGACAGCAGCTTCTCATAGTCGGTGTTCATGGTCAGCTTGGTGGTGTAGCCGTTGTTCGGGCCGTACTTGATGTACTTGCTGTTGCCGTACTTCTTCAGGTCGTCCGCCTGCAGAGCGATGTCATCAATCTCGCCCTTTTCAAACGCCAGCACCTGAGTCGCGTGGTCGGCAATGCAGGTCACCTTGTAGTTGTCCGTCTGATACTGGCCGACGTGGTTGCCGTCATGATAGCCATACCAGTTGTCATTGCGGGTCAGGGTGTATTCCTTGTCCAGTTCGAAGGAAGACAGCTTGTACGGGCCGTAGGAAACCGTGTCCTCCACGGAACGGCCGTATCTGGTCTTCACTTCGTCCGCTTCTTCCTCGGTGGCAACTTCCTTGCCGTCCTTGTAGAAGGTCTTGCAGGCTTCGTAAACGGGCTTGTAGACCAGGTAGGCGGAAGACAGGTTGTAGGGCACATAGAAGTTCGCTTCGTTCACGGGGCTGGCCAGGATGAAGTCAACGGTGTAATCGTCAACCTTCTTGAAGCCAACTTCGTCCCACGTTGCGGCATCCGCGATGCTGGCGGTGTACAGGTACTGAGCCTGCATGGACTCATACTGCTGACCCGCGGCGAAGTAGTTGTCAAACAGGTACTTCGCGGAGACCCACGCTTCGGCAGCGGTTTCGTCTTCAACAGAAGCATCGCGGTACATCGTGTCGTCCGCAATGTTCACATACTGCGGCGCGGGATTGCCCTCCGCGTCCAGCGCGCCGACCATGCCCCAAGCGCTCATGTCGAGGTACACATCGGTGCCGGCGGCAATGAGGTTCTCGGCAGTGTCTGCAATCAGGTCATAGGTCGTCTTGCCCGCGTAGAGGTAGTTCTTCGCATTGTAGATGACGAACTCGCCAGCATAGTAGCTGTCAGCGCGGCGATTCAGCATCTTCGGGTTGAGCAGCTGCTGCATGGAGTACACATAGTCATCAGCGGTGATGGGGGTGCCATCTTCCCACTTGGCGAGCTTGTTCAGCGCGATACGCCAAGCCTTGGCGGTCTCGCCTTCCTTCACGCCGTACTGACCGACATACTCAGCGGTCACGTCCACCGGCATTTCAGCAGCCAGTTCGGGCATGACGGAGTAGCCGTCCTTTTCAGAATTCAGAACGAAGGTGTAGAAACCAGAACTGACATAGCTCAAAATATCAGAGTCTTCGTTCGTTTCCCAGGACAGCGGGTCCCAGTTCAGAGAAGAGTTAATGCCGGGAGTGTAGCCATTGTAGGTGTACACCTTTTCATCGGTGTAATCCTTGCCAGCTTCGCCGACATACTGATCGGTAGAAACCGTCTGCGCGCTCCCCTCGCTCTTTTCCAGCGTGACAGTGCCCGCGTTGTACACGCGCTCACCGACATCGTAGGAATCAGCAGGCGTGAACGTGCCTTCTGCCAGCGCAGCCGCACTCAGCATCATGCACGCAGACAGGACCAGAGAGAGAATCTTCTTCATGGTCTAACCCCTCCAATTCATTTCGTACCAGATGACACGATGCAAATGATACGTTGATATTCATTATAGAGGAATTGACGCAAGCTTGTCAAGGGCTTGCCGCTTGCAATTTTTGACCAATCTTCCTGCGAAATTCCCCACTTTCACAGCAATCCCTTGATTCGACGATGTGAAATCGTTTTCGCGCAAAATTGTTTTTTTTTTGTTTTTTTCGTTCTTTGCCTTGATTTCTCTGCCTTTGCGCCATACTTGACGTTTCCCGTTTTTTCACCTATACTATCCTGTGCAGTGAAAGGAGAATTCCTTTATTATGAATGTTGACTTGACCCATGGTTCGATTTTCCGCGGACTGCTCCGTTTTTCTCTGCCGCTGATGGCGGGCAATCTGCTCCAGCAGCTTTATAACCTCGTGGACACCTTCGTCGTCGGGCGATACTGCGGTGAAATCGCCCTTGCCGCCGTCGGCAGCGCGTTTTCCGTCATGATTCTGCTCACGAGCATCGTCACCGGGCTGTGCATGGGCAGCGGCGTGGTTGTCAGCCAGCTTTTCGGGCAGAAAGACGATGCCGGCGTGCGCAAAGCGGTCGGCAATGCGTTTGTGCTGATTGCGGGCGTATCAGCGCTGCTGACCATCCTTTCCTACGCGCTCCTGCCCGTCATGATGACGCTCCTGCGCATTCCGCCTGAAGCGCAGGGCGTTCTCTCCCGCTACCTCTTGATTGTGTTCATCGGTATCATCCCGACGTTCCTGTATAACTTCGGGGCGTGTATGCTCCGCGCCGTTGGCAATTCAACCGCGCCGCTGGTTTTCCTGCTGATTTCGTCGCTGACGAACGTCGCGCTGGATTTTCTGTTCGTGGCAGTGCTGCCGTGGGGCGTGGCGGGCGCTGCCGTCGCGACGCTTATTTCGCAAGTACTGTCCGGTTTCCTGTGCTTAGGTTATGTGCTCTTCCGCGTTCCGGCGCTGACGCCCTCGCAGCACGACCTGCGCCCCGACCGTGCGCTGTTCAGGCGCATCTTCTCCGTCTCTGCCATGACCAGCATTCAGCAATCCATCATGAATTTCGGCATCCTGTGTGTGCAGAGTCTCGTGAACAGCTTCGGTCTGGCAGCGATGGCGGCATTCACCGCCGGCGTGAAGATTGACTCGCTGGCGTACAGCCCCGCGCAGGACTTCGGCAACGGCTTCGCGACCTTCGTCGCCCAGAATCAGGGGGCAAATCAGCCGCAGCGCCTCCGTCACGGCATCCGCACAGCGTTCCTGCTTTCCGGCGGCTTCTGCCTGATTGTTTCCACGCTCGTGGCGATTTTCGCCGAGCCGCTGCTGCTCGTGTTCCTCAAAAATGCATCGGCGGAGTCTCTTTCCATCGGCGTAACGTACCTGCGCACCGAGGGGCTGTGCTACATCGGCATCGGCTTCCTGTTCCTGCTTTATGCCATTTTCCGCGGTTTGGAGCAGGCGGGCATGAGCATCGTCCTGACGGTGCTTTCGCTTGGGCTGCGCGTTGTGCTGTCCTATGCCTTCGCGCCGCATTTCGGCATGATGGCGATTTGGCTGGCAATTCCGGCGGGCTGGCTGATTGCGGATATTGTCGGTTTCGTTGCCATGGGGCGGCGCGGACTAATGCGTTCCGCTTCCAAGAAGACGGGCAAAAGTGCCTGCTGACATCGGGATGGATTCGCCGCTTTGTGACAAGTTTGTAACACCTGCGCGCGCGCCCCTTGACGAATCCAACTCGGCGTTGTATGATGGGGATACTCAATAACGAAAGGATTGTGCGGAACGGGTATGAAGAAGGAAACGAATCCCAAGGCGAAGCGGAATGGCCTGTGGTGCAATGTGCTGATTGTGGCAGCGCTGCTGCTGATTGTGGCGGTACTGATGGTTGTGCTGCGGAGGAACGCGCCCGCGAGTGTAGACGCCAATGCGCCTTTGCTGCCCCTGACCGCAACAGATGCGCCGACCGAAGCGCCGACAGAGGCGCCGACAGAGCTTGCGACCAGCACACCAGAGGCAGCGGCGACCCCCGAAATCACCGCGGCACCGGAAGCGGCTGCCGCGTCGGAGGTCACGGACGCCCCCGAAGTCACCGCCACCCCCGACCTGTCGCAGGTGAAAGCATTCCTCGTCGTCACCGTCGGTGACAAAACGTATCAGCCGATTCCGCTGACCGAAGAGGGCTATTATCGCCTCCGCCACGGCGACTGCATCAACATCGTCCATGTCACCCCGACAAGCATCGACATGCACGAGGCGAACTGCGACAATCAGGATTGCGTGGAGCAGGGCGAAGTGACGCTGGAAAACAAGGGCACACGCATTCTGGGCAACATGATTATCTGTCTGCCGAATCAGGTGACGCTCCAGCTGTACAGCCGCGACGAATTGATGGACTGGCTGACGACCGTGCAGGAGGACGCAGCAAATGAATAAGCAGCGAATCACCACAAAGCAGCTTGCGCTGTGCAGTGTGCTGCTGACGCTGATGCTGGTGCTGAGCTGGGTAGAGAGCCTGTTTCCACCGCTGATGGGCGTGCCGGGCATCAAGCTGGGTTTAAGCAACGGTGTGCTGATTTTCGCGGTCTACATGCTGTCCCTGCCGACGGCGTGGGTGCTGATGCTGCTGAAAGTGGTGCTGTCCTCGCTGTTTTTGGGCGGCGTGGCGGCGCTGCCGTACGCACTGGCAGGCGGTGTGCTGTCGCTGGCAAGCATGTGTCTCCTTTCGCGCATGAAGTGGATGCACCCGGTCACGGTCAGCATTGTCGGCGGCGTGATGCACAACGTCGGGCAAATCGTGATGGCGATGATTATCCTCCACACGTCGCAATTGGCGTACTACATGGCTGTCCTGATGCTCAGCGGCATTCTCTTCGGCGCGCTGACCGGCGTGAGCGCCACGCTGGTGATGAAGCACATGAAGCATATCAAGTGGGGGAAGTAGCGAAGGGGGCAGGGGGCGACCGCAGACTTCATCTGTTTTCATGCCTTCTTGTCGCCTCCGCAGAGGTGAAGCCCCCTGCACGACAAAAATCAACTAACACAAAAAGCAGGACTACCTCCACACCGGAGACAGCCCTGCTTTTTGTTGTGCGAATGAAACCATCAGAAGAAAAGGAAACGCTTCTTCTGATACGGCTCGCTTGACATGCCCTTGAAATCATAGCCCGTCGCGGCAATCGCAGCTTTCACCTGCGCTTCGTCCAGCGGATTTTCGGAAATGACCACCGTTTCACCCTTGCCGTGGGAGGAAGTCACCTTCTTGACCGCCGGGAAAGCCTTGCGGATTGCGTCATTGACATGGCTCTCGCACATGCCGCACATCATGCCATCAATTTTCAGCGTCGTTTTTATCATCAGCCCTCATCCTTTCGATGAATGCAATATACCCCATCAGGGTATCTGAATGATAGCACCAGCGCGGTGGATTGTCAAGCGGTTTCGTTCGATGTGACTAACTTTTTAAGGTAACACCGCACAAATGCGGTGGTGCCTTAGCGGATGCCCGACCAGAGCGCGTCATTTTCCGCTTGAAACGCTTCCCTCAGCGCATTTTCATCTTCAGTAGATACATCCTGCTCAAAAATCAGGATGCCGTCCATATCCGGATCATGCTCCCAAACCTGCAGGGTCAGCACATCATTGTAGTGCCGGACGGTATAACCATCCGCGTCGAACGTCCAGTCCTCTTTCTCCTCGCCAACCGCCCAGCGCAGCAGCACCGCCTCCGTCCCATCAAAACGGTACAGCGTTTCTCTGTGAATGCCGCCCGCCAAGCCGCCGTTCACAGAACTCCTTACAATTTTGTGTTCCGCATCAAGGTCGTAATTCGTGAACGTCAGCGGACAGAGAACATACTGTTCGCCATCAAAAATGAAAAACTGGTAGACGAAATTGCTCGCGCCGCGCTGTGTCAGTATCACCACATCGTTGATGCCGTCGAAGTTGACATCCGCATAGGAAAGGTACGGGTCTTTCTCGCCGGACACGAAGCAGAGTTCCTGCCCGTTGTCCGCAATCAGGCGGTGGATGTACTCGTTCTCCGTCGTCTGCCCGATAATTTCCGCGCGGACAGGGGCGATGGTCATCAGGAGAAGCAAGGCAAGCAGGCAGAAACGGGAAATACAGTTCTTCATAAAGAATACTCCTTTCGCATGGGTGTGCTAATGAAAGAACGAATACGGGGCGGCAATTCATCCGCAGAAAAAAAGGAAATTTCTTCATCGTCTGAAATGGAAATGCTTGCAAATTACTGATGTTTGCGTTATAATGAAAATGGTAATTTATGATTCATACTATTTCCAGATAAGAATGCGCCAAGATGCGCGGCGAATTTTTCATTCTGGCTAACGTGAATGGAACGCAGCGTAGCAGCGCTACGCTAAGTGGAATGAGCGGACGCCAGAAGGGAAAAGGCGCAAGCAGATGGCGCAGATGAATCTGGAAATAGTATCAAGGTTTCTTGCTGGGGAAGTGGGGAAAGGGGTGTTTGCCACGGCGCACGAAGGAGCAGCGCAGTACTGCCGCAAAGTGGACAAGCGTGAAATTCCGGTCTGTCCGATTTTAGGGGTCAATATTGCAGTCATCAACATGAATTGGCTGCTGAAATATTTGGCGCAGAATATTCATCAATTGCAGGGAGATTACATCTGCGTATCGAATGTACATACAACCGTCGTCAGTTACGAGGATGCGGACTACCGTGCCGTGCAGAACGGCGGTTTGATGGCGATTCCGGATGGCAATCCGCTGGCGCAGGAGGCGCGGCGGCGCGGGTATCCGCAGATTCAGCGGACAACCGGGCCTGACCTGATGATGGAGGTCTTTCGGCAGTCCACGGCACACGGCTGGCGGCATTATTTCTACGGCAGCACGCAGGAAGTGCAGGAGAAAATGATTGCGCGCCTGCAGAAGGAGTATCCGGGGCTGGTAATTGCGGGCACAGACGCGCCGCCCTTCCGCGAACTGACACCGGAGGAAGATGCGCTTGCCGTGGCGCGCATCAATCAGGCGCAGCCGGATTTTGTGTGGGTCGGGCTGGGAGCGCCGAAGCAGGAGCGCTGGATGGCGGCGCACCAAGGGCGTGTGCATGGGCTGATGATTGGCGTCGGCGCGGGCTTTGATTTCTTTTCGGGCAACGTGAGGCGCGCCCCGTTATGGATGCAGAAGCACAGCCTGGAATGGCTCTATCGCCTGATGCAAGACCCGAAGCGGCTATTCCAGCGCTACTGGAGCACGAATCTGAAATTCATCTGGAACGCGACCATCAGGAGAAAGTAAATGCAGCAAGCGACAAAACAGCCCGCTGTACTGCTGGTACACGACTATTATCAGGTTCCCGGCGGCGAGGATGTCGTTGTGGCGAACGAGAAGCACCTGTTGGAAACGCACGGTCACGCTGCGGCGCTGTATGCGCGGCGGAACGAGGAAATTTCGCGCATGGGAGCGCTGGAAAAAATCCGCAGTGCGCTGGGGATGTTTTTCAGCATCCGTACATACCGCGAGGTTCGGCGGAACATCCGCGAAAACCGGATTTCGCTGGTGCATGTGCACAACACGCTGCCGCTGATTGGCCCGGCAGTGTATTACGCGGCATTGCGCGAGGGCGTTCCCGTGGTGCAGACGGTGCACAACTTCCGCCTGCTCTGCCCGAACGCGCTTTTCTACCGCGACGGCCATATCTGCGAGGACTGCACGAAAAAGGGGCTACACTGCGCGGTGAAGCACCGCTGCTACCGCGGCAGCCGCCTGCAGACGGTGCTCTGCGTGCTCAGCACACGTTTGCACCGTGCCCTCAAAACGTACAGCCGCCTGCATTACATCACCCTGACGGACTTCAACCGGCAGAAGCTGCTGGCGCTTAAGCAGATTCCGCCGGAAAACGTGTCCGTAAAGCCGAACTTTGTGGAACCGCCGGAGACGATTGTGCCATACGCGGCGCGCGAAAATCAGGTGGTGTACATCGGTCGTCTGGATGCGCTCAAGGGCATTCGGCTGCTGCTGGAAGCGTGGGCGCGCTACGAGCGTTCAGGCGGGGGCATGAAGCTGATCATCTGCGGTACAGGGCCGGAGGAAACATGGTGCCGCGAATATCTGACGCGGGAAAAACTGAAGCAGGTAGAACTGCGCGGCTTTGTGCCAAATTCGGCGGCACGGGCGCTGATGGGGCAGTCCAAGGCGCTGATTCTGCCGACACAGTGGTATGAAGGCTTCCCGATGACAATTGTGGAAGCCTTCAGCGCCGCCACGCCGGTGATTTGCTCGGATTTAGGCAACGCGGGTTCCCTGATTTCGGACGGCGTGACGGGCTTCAAGTTTCCGGCGGACTCGGCGGAACAGCTGGCACAGACGCTCAACCGGCTGCAGCACGCGGAATCCGTCAGCGAGGGCGCGCTGAAAACGTATCAGGAGAATTTCACGTCGGAAGCAAATTATCGTCAGCTGATGGCGATTTACAGCAAGGCGATGCAGAAAAGCGGCGAAAGGAACGAACCATCATGCGGCTGATTGTGGCAGATGTACGGAGCACCAGCACAGACGGCATTGCCGCTGGGCATTATTTCACCGTCGCGCAGAATTATCTTGACCTGTTCGGCGCGGAGATGGATGTGCGCATTGCGGGCGGGCCGGTATACGGCGACCGCTTCGGGGACAAGCTGATTCGTCTGCCGCATGATTACATCGCGGGCAGTTCGGCGGTGCGCAACAAACGCGCCGTGTTCCAGAACGTGCGCGCGCTGCTTCGGGAAGCGCAGGATGACGTGATTGTCCTCCAGTGCAGCGCCGTCGCAACAGCGTATCTGGGGCTTGCACTGTTCAAGAAGAAAGAAACGCGGGTCTACACCATCCAGTACAGCACCGACGGCGTCAATTCGCTGCTGAAGCGGGGGCTGTATGCGCTGTGCAGGCGGAAAATCAGCGGCGTTATCTGCCCCAATGCAGCCATTGGCGCGGCGTATGGGCGGCCGATGTGCGTCGTATCCGATTACATCAGCACAGGAACGATGCAGCCGCCTGTGCCGTATGCGCAGCAGCGCTATGATTTCGGCATGGTCGGGCTGATTACGTCGGACAAAGGCGTCGTTGAGGCGGCAAAACAGCTGCGGAACACGCCGTATCGGGTGCTGATTGCGGGTCGGGTGCAGGAAGCGCCGCTGGAGGCGGAGCTGCGGGCAGTCTGCGCGGGCGCAAAGAACATCGAGCTGCGGCTGGAATACCTGTCCGAAGCGGCGTATGACGAGGCGATTCGCCAATGCCGTTACTGCATCCTAAACTATTCGGAGAATTACTCCCTGCACAGCAGCGGCGTTGTATTCGATATTCTCTTCCGGGGCGTGCCGATTGTGGGCAGCCGCTGCGGAACACTGCAAATGGTGGAAGCAAACGAATTGGGCAAAACGGTATCCAGCATGGCGGATTTTGCGCCGGAAAGGCTGCTGGATGAAGCCGTGCATGACCGCTATGTGCGCAACATTGCGCGCTACTGCCAATCGCAGGCGCAGGAGCGGGAAAAGCTGCGGGATTTTCTGACGCGGGGCGCAGCGGAATAACCATGCCGCACAGCGCAAAGTGAAAGGAGGGGCTGAAGCGTGAAGGTCATGTGGATGGGGAATATTATCCTCCCTGCCATTGCGGAAAAAGAATCGCTTCCCCCGGTGTATATCGTGGGCTGGCTGGTCGGGCTGTCGCGGCGGCTGACGCAGCTGCCGGATGTGGCGCTGACGTATGTGTTTGACGCGCCGAAAGCGCTGACGGGCGAAGTGGACGGTTACCGCTATTATGGGCTGGTCAACCCCACACGCCCTACGCAGCGGTGCGGCGAAGCCTACACCCGGCAGCTGGAGGATATTCTGCGCAAAGAGCAGCCGGATGTCATTCACCTCTGGGGCACGGAAAATCAGCACACGCTGGCCATGGTTGACGCGGCGGAACACCTGGGGATGCGCGAGCGGATTGTAATTTCCATTCAGGGGCTTCTGTCCATATACGCGGAGCATTATCGCGCTTATCTGCCGGAACACGTCTGCCACGGGCACACGCTGAAGGATTTGGTGAAGGGCAATATCGTCCGGCAGGAAGCAATCTACCGCCGCGTCGGGCAGTATGAGCAGGAAGCCCTGCGCAGGGTGCAGCACGTTATCGGGCGCACCGACTGGGATGCTGCCTGCATGGCGGAGTTTGCCCCGCAGTCTGCCTATCATTTTAACAACGAAACGCTGCGGGACGAGTTCTACACCGGCGAATGGTCGCTGGACAGCTGCGAGCCGCACAGTCTCTTCTGCAGTCAGGCGCATGTGCCGCTCAAGGGGCTGCATCTGCTATTGCAGGCGCTGGCGATTGTCCGCAAGCGCCATCCCGATGTCAAGCTCTATGTAGGGCGCAAGGACTATGGACGCATTCCGCCGCTTGCGCGCAATGCCTATGAACGGTACATCCACCGTCTGCTGCGCGAAAACGACCTCTACGACCATGTTGTTTTTACCGGAAGCCTGAATGCACAGCAAATGAAGGAGCGGTATCTAAAAAGTCAGGTGTTTGTGCTGCCGTCGAGCATTGAAAACTCCCCCAATTCGCTGGGCGAGGCGATGCTGCTTGGCGTACCGTGCATTGCGTCGGATGTCGGCGGCGTGCGCTGTCTGATGACGCACGGCGTGGAAGGGCTGATTTATCCGGCAGACGACCCGCATTTGCTGGCATATGATATCTGCGAGATGTTCGCGCATCCGGAAAAAGCGGCGCAGATGGCGCGCGCCGGGCGAGAACATGCCGGAAAAACGCATGATGCGCAGAAGAATCTGGAGATACTGCATCAGATTTATACGGAGATTGCACGATGAAAATCCGAATCACAAAGAACCATGTGGATGCACTCTGCGTGCTGATTGGCGTGCTGGGCATGGGCTCGCTGTATTTTCAGGTGTTGCGGATGCCGCTGATGGCAGCCATGCTGATTGCGTCGATTCTGCTGCTGACGCGGGCGCATCATCCGAAAATCAGCGCCCAGAACATACGCCTGACGCTGCTGCTGACGGCGGCGCTGCTGCTGACGAGCTTCGTCAACCCGCAGAACGGCATCCACATCAACGATATTGTCATTTGGCTTTGCAACATCGGCTATGTGCTGGTTCTGCAAAGCTGCATCGGGTATCGGACGTATATGCGGCTGTATACCAAAGTCATGCTGGCAGAGGCGGCCATCAGCCTGATTTCCTTCGTCATCGGCGATTTGCTGTCGCTGCCGCTGCCGCTGCTGCACTACGAAGTTTCCAGCGTCAACGGATTTTATCTGACGCCTTATTTTACCTTAGGCTGGCTGAACATCCCGGTTTTCCACCGCAACGCGGGCATGTTCAACGAACCGGGCAGCCACCAGATTTTCCTGAACTTCGCGCTGCTGTTCCTGATGAGCGACGAAACGCGCATGGGCATGAGCAAGAAGAAATACTGCTGGGCAATTGCGCTGCTGATCGTCACCATCCTCAGCACGCTGTCCACAACAGGCTTTATTTGTCTGGGCGTTGTGCTGCTGACGGTGGCATTCCGCAAAAAGGGCGGGAAAATGGCGCGCAGCATCAAGATGGCGGCGTTCATTGGGCTGATTTTGCTGTTTGTCATCGAGTCCGTCACGGGCGTGGTGGAACGCAAGATTGTCGGACGAAATTCCGGCGGTTCGTTCTACACGCGGTGGAACGACACCTTCAGCGGCTTTGAAATCGGGCTGGAATCCCCCATTGCGGGACAGGGCGTTTTCTCGGAGCGGAAGGCGGAAATCCTGCTGGAACACAGGGTGCAGAACATTTCCAATGGCTTTGCCGCCTTCGTCATGGATACAGGGTTGATTCTCCCGGCAGTTTGGCTGTGGCTGACGTACCGCGGTATCCGCACCAAATTTGCCAAGGCGCGTCTGCTGTATGTGCTGGGCGTTTTCCTGCTGTATTTCCTGTGCATCAACACGGAGGGCGTTTTCCTGAACATACTGTTTTTGGGGCTGCTGGGCAAGTGGCAGCCGGACGCGGAGGACACGCCTGATCTGCCGGCAAATGCGCGCAGCCAGAAGAAGCGCAGGAGGCGCTGCACTGTGCCGCCGGAAAAACTGCGCCTGACGTTTAACACGCAGCCGGAGGACGCGGCGCAGGAGCAGACAGGCGAAACAGGCGGAGAGGAATCATGAACACAGCATCAAGGAGCGAAAACACGGCACGCAACATCGGTGTAGGCGCAGTACGGCAGGTGGTTACGCTGCTGTTGGCTTTTGCCGTGCGAACGGTGTTTGTGCGCCGGCTGGGCGCGGATTATACGGGTGTCAACGGGCTGTACAGCAACATTCTGGCCATGCTGTCACTGGCGGAACTGGGCGTGGGCAACGTGCTGGTGTACAGCCTGTACGCACCGCTGCACCGGGGCGATGCGGGCGAAATCCAGCACCTGCTGGGCTATTATCGTCGCATTTACCGCCTGATTGCGCTGGCGGTAGCGCTGCTGGGCGCGGCGGTAATCCCCTTCCTGCCGCTCATCATCAGCAGTGAGCTGCCGATGGCGCAGCTGATCGTCTACTATGTGCTGTACCTGGCGAACTCCGTGGCATCCTATCTGGTCATCTACAAAACGACGCTGATTCAGGCTGACCAGAAGGCATATTTGCAAAACATGGTTTCCGCCGCGGCGCTGGTGTTGCAGTATGCGGCGCAGATCGCGTGCCTGCTGATTTGGGGCAGCTATCTGGGCTATTTGCTGATTCAGATTGCCTGCACCCTCCTGCAGAACGCAGTGCTGAGCCATTTGGCGGACAAGATGTACCCCTTCCTGCGGAAAAAGCAGAAATGTGCGCCGATGCACCGCAAGCAGGAGCTGAACGACAACATCCGCTCCATGTTTCTCTACAAGCTGGCGACAATACTCATCAACAACACGGACAACATCCTGATTTCCATCATGCTGGGCACAGTGTTCGTCGGCTACTACTCCAACTACGCGTCGCTGACGACGTATGTGACGACGTTCGTTTCCATCGTAATTACCGGCATTTCCGCCAGCTTGGGAAATCTGAATGCCGAGAAGAATTCGGAAAAGTCGTACGCCATGTTCCGCAACCTGATTGTCCTCTTCGGGGCGATTACGGGCTTCTGCGTCGCCGCATACGGCGCGATTGTACAGGACTTCATCCCCATCTGGGTGGGCGAAGAATACCTGATGGACACAGGGACAGTGGCGGCGGTGCTGTTCACGTTCTACCTGAGCACCATCGTCGCGCCTGTGTGGATGTACCGCGAAACGCTGGGACTTTTTCGGCAAATGAAGTATGTTATGTTTATGACGGCGCTGGTCAACATCCTGCTGTCCATCCTGCTGGGGCACTTCTTCGGCGTGGCGGGCATCATCGGCGCAACAGGGCTGGCGCGGCTCTGCACCATCTTCTGGTATGAGCCGAAAGTGCTGTTCCATCGCACCTTCGGGCGCAGCGCTGCCGCGTATTTCAAGGCGCAGGGAGGCTTGCTGCTGCTCAACGGCGCGGTGATGGCGCTGTCGCTGCTGCTGTGCGCGCGGATGGGGCATACGCTGATGTGGATTATCATCAAGGGCATCACCTGCGCGGCGGTGACGGCGCTCCTGTACACGCTGGCGCTGGGACGGACGGCAGAATACCGCTGGATGCTTGAAAAAGGGCGGAGTTTCTTGCGCAAATGGAGGAAGAAGGCATGATCGATCAGGAAATGCAGCACTGCCGCAAAATTGTGCGTTTTGACCCTACCATCTCAACAGCGAATCAGGGAGATTTCATCATCCGCAACGCCTGCGAGCATGTGCTGCACGACTGCTTTCCTGTGCAGCTGTCCGTCGCCGTGCCGGTTCGGGACAGGCTGTCGAAAGTGTCGATGAAGCACGTCGGCAGTGCGGATTTCGCATTTGTCTGCGGGACGAATCTGCTTTCCTCGGACATGCGCCGCCAAAGGATGTGGAATATCCGCCTGCGGGACGCGGTGATGATGCGCTGCGGCGATTTGCACAAGCGGGAGCTGCTGAATTTCCGCCTGATTCGTGAGAAATTTCAGCGCACGCATGTCATTTTGCTGGGCGCGGGGTGGTATCAATACCAGGACGAGCCGACAGGATACACGAAGCGGATTCTAAAAACGCTGCTGGATGGGCAGTACCTGCACGCGGTGCGCGACGAATACACGCGTCAGCGCCTGCTGAAGCTGGGCATCACGAACGTGCTGAATACGGCGTGTCCGACAATGTGGGGGCTGACAGCCGACAAATGCGCGCAGATTCCGACGCACAAGGCGGAGCGCGTCGTGACAACGCTGACGGACTACCGCAGCAATCCTGAGCAGGATGCGCAGATGCTGACCATGCTGCAAAAGCACTATCGCGAGGTGTATGTGTGGCTGCAGGCAGTTGAGGACTACGCCTGCCTGCGCCAAATGGATGCGCGCGTGACGCAGAATTTGCACCTGATTCAGCCGAATCTGCGAGATTACACGGCGCTTTTGGCATCAGGCGGGATTGACTACGTTGGCACGCGGCTGCACGGCGGCATCCACGCAATGAACATGGGCTGCCGAAGCCTGATTCTGGCGGTAGACAACCGCGCAAGTGAAATCGCGAAGGACACGAATCTGCCTGTCCTGCCCCGCGGCGGAAATTTGGATGTGCTGGAGGAGCGCATCTGTTCCGCATGGGAGACGCAAATTGATTTGCCGACCACGGCAATTCGGCAATGGAAAAATCAGTTCCGCGAGACAGATGCAGAGAAAGTGCCTTGATTTTCGTATAAAATGCGGCTTTCTGCGCGGTAAGTATTGACAGCCGACTTGTAATTTGTTACAATATAGCTGGAATTGGGAAAGAGATTGCTATATCCACTGGGAGCACTGCGGCTCGCCGCGAAAAGAAAGGTGGAAAGCAGCAATCGCTTGCCATTGGCACAACCATACGTCGTGCCGGAAGATTGCACGGAACAAGGAGTGAGGACGATGAAGGACAAAAAGTGGATGCGAAAGGCATTGTCTTTCCTGCTGGCTGTATTCATGGTAACGGGCAGTATGGGAACAGTGCTGACGGCGGCTGCAGAAGAGCCGGAAACTCCGCCGGCGGAAACGGTTGAGGTCGTGCCGACGGAAGCACCCGAAGTGACGGATGTTCCCGAAGCAACGGAAGCGCCCGAAGTGACGGATGTTCCCCAAGCAACGGAAGCGCCCGAAGCGACGGATGTTCCCGAAGCGACGGATGTTCCTGAAGCAACGGAAATCCCCGAAGCGACGGATGTTCCCGAAGCAACGGAAATCCCCGAAGCGACGGATGTTCCTGAAGCAACGGAAGCACCCGAAATCGTGGACGAAGCAGCCGTAGATTACAGCCGCTCCGTGCTGGATAACGAGTTCTTTGACTCCGGCTTTGCCGCGACGTTCAGCAGCGCACAGCTGTACCTGAATCCGACGGGCGATGAGCTGGTTGGTCGTGTAACCGGCGTGGTGTATGTCACGCATCGTCCGCAGAAGGGTCAGCTGAATGAACGGATCTCCGTCTGCGTGTATGACCAGACGGCTGGCGTTGCATATGGCTATCTGGCGGCGGATGCAGTGCATCCTGTGCCGGAAGAGGGCATTGAGAATCAACGTCACACCGGTGTTTTCGCGAGCGGCGTGGAAATGCCCAGTGCCCTGCTGGTGCTTGCGGCTGCGACGGAAGAACCCGTGCCGACCCCTGCGCCCACGCCCGTCCCGACGGAAGAGCCTGTTGTCGTGCCGACCGAAGAACCCGTTGTTGTGCCGACCGAAGAGCCCGTTGTTGAGCCGACCGAAGAGCCCGTTGTCGTGCCGACCGAAGAACCTGTTGTTGAGCCGACCGAGGAACCCGTTGTCGTGCCGACCGAAGAACCTGTTGTCGTGCCGACCGAGGAACCCGTTGTCGTGCCGACCGAAGAACCTGTTGTCGTGCCGACCGAGGAACCCGTTGTTGAGCCGACTGAAGAGCCTGCTGTCGTGCCGACCGAAGAGCCCGCTGTCGTGCCGACCGAAGAGCCCGCTGTCGTGCCGACCGAGGAACCCGCGTCGACCCCCGCGCCTACGGACGTGCCGGATGACCTCGAAAACATCGACCGCGCGGATGTGATTATTCCGGGCAAACCGACGTTCGAAATGGACAAGGCGACGGCGGAGCTGGGCGAGAATATCACCTTCACCATCCACACGAAGAATGCCACCAAGATTTTGATGTACATTGACGGCAGCGTCAACCGCTACATCTACGACGTGCCCACCGACACGTCGACGCTTACCATGTCCTTCTCCTCGATGGGGAGCAAGGGGGGCAAGCGCACCATCTCGTTCCAAGCCTACAACGGCAATAGGTAGATTGTCAAGCAAGTGCAACACCGAAAAAGACCTCAAAAGGGGTGCGCCA
>ENA-UOJA01000171-UOJA01000171.1-human-gut-metagenome-genome-assembly--contig:-C19-NODE-171-length-66780-cov-12.375901_pt1 | contig 66780 bp, 48 predicted proteins | sample MGYA00242337_ERZ723884 | MGnify/ENA metagenome assembly ERZ723884
TACCTATATAATATAGGCAAACGCCCAACTTCTTGATTTTCAATCAAAGTCCAATTTAGAGCGAGTTAAAACATTTAACGCTTTTCGGTGCCGTACTTCATGGCACCGGAGCAAACTCTTCCGCACGGGAAATACTCCACATGAATAATGACTGGGCATTCTACCGAGGAGAGGTCAACAATGGAGCACGCACAGACCTAGATGACTCCTCCTGGATGCCCATAGTAATTCCCCACATCATGCAGCTAGAAACGAAACATTGCGGTGGAAATACTATCTATGACGGTGTCGGATGGTATCGCCGTTACTTTACTCTCTCCAAAGCCTATAAGAACAAACGTGTCGTGGTATCATTCGAAGGAGTAATGACCAATTGTGAAGTCTATTTGAATGGTGAAAAGATTACCACACATCACGGAGGCTACTTAGGCTTTATCGCCGACTTGACCGGACGCATCCGCTGGGACGAAAACAACGTACTGGCCGTACGAGTATCGGCCGCACATGATCCGCTTACCCCTCCGGGTAAACCCCAGGAGAGAATGGACTTCTACTATTATAGTGGAATCTATCGAGATGTACACATGGTCATCACAGACAAAGTTTACATTACCGATGAGCTACAAGAAGACATCGTAGCCGGAGGAGGACAATTCATAACATACCCTGAAGTTAGTCCTGAATTTGCCCGGACACATGTCTCCACTCATATCCGTAACTTATCCGATAAAGGAATGTATCTACAAGTGGTCTCACGCCTCATCGACTCAAACGGAAAAACTGTATCAGAAAACAAAACCCAAAGCAAGCTAAACCGGGAATCAGCCACAACCGTGGAACAAGACCTCCCACTAGCCCATCCGGCCTTATGGCATCCTTATAGCCCTAACCTCTATACATTACAGACTCAGCTGATTTCACAGGGGAAAATCCTTGACGAGAGGCAGCAACAGATTGGCATCCGACACATCCGCTACACTGCCAAGGAAGGCTTTTTCATCAACGGGAAAAAACTTTATCTACGAGGAGCCAACCGGCACCAGGCTTATCCCAACGTAGGTGACGCAGCCTCCAATTCCATGCAGGAACGTGAAGTGATTGATCTAAAAAGAGGAGGATACAATGCCGTGCGAGCAGCCCACTACCCTAACGACCCGGCCTTTTTGGAAGCCTGCGACCGCTATGGGCTGCTGGTCGTGGAATGCATTCCGGGATGGCAGTTCTTTAATTCTGATTCAACTTTCATTCGCCGCTTGTTCGAAGTGGGGAAAGGCATGATCCGCCGCGACCGTAACCACCCTTCTGTCGTACTATGGGAAACAGCTCTCAACGAATCCCGCTATCCAGTATCTCTGGCCAAATCCATCTTCGAGCTCTCTCATGCCGAATATCCCGGTGACCAGATGTACACCGCTGGCGACTACCTGGGGCATGCCGATATGGAACCTTTTTACGACGTGTTTTATAAACAGGTAGCCGGATACCCCAAAAGCGGAGATGTGATGGACAATCAGATGGAAGACATGCTTTCCATCAAGCCTTTATTCTGCCGTGAATGGGGAGACGGAGTAGGTGAAAAACCGCGCGTAAGTCTCAAGGAAAACGAGGAAGAGCAAATGCGTCAGTGCCGGAGCCGTATTGAACAGCTCAACGGAAACGGCTATTTCGACTGGTGCATGCTGGACGCCAATCCCCACATGGCAGGACACTTCGTATGGAGCTACAACGATTATGCCCGTGGAAGTGAAGATGAAACCATGTACAGCGGAGTGGTAGACATGAACCGCTATCCTAAATTCAGCTACTTCATGCTGCAGAGTATGCGTTCTCCAGCCATCTCACAACCTGGTCTATATGAAGGGCCCATGGTATTCATCGCTTCTTACAACGCTTCTGAACAATTTTCTTCCTCCACTACAAATATCATGGTCTTTTCCAATTGTGAAGAAGTTCGTCTCTATCGTAATGGCAAGTTAGCAGGTACACAAATACGAGCAGAAAGGACTCCCCTTTACCACTCGATAGTGGAAAAAGGAGGAAGCCCAGTCTTCGTTTTCAATACCGGGAAATATGAAGCAGGCACTTTAAAGGCGGAAGCATTGATAGGTGGGAAAGTGGTAGCTGTACATCAAGTCACGACGCCGGAAAAGGAAGACCATCTTGTCGTAGAAGCCCGTACGAACGGAATCGTCCCAGTTGCTGATGGTTCAGACATGATTCCGGTCTATGTCACCGTATGCGACCGTAACGGCAGCCGTGTATACAACTCACAGAAAGAAATCACCTTCCAGGTATCGGGTGAAGGCAGTCTGATAGGCGATGGAATTACCCGCATCGGGGTAAACCCGCAAAAAGCGGAAGGTGGAGTAGCTTTCGCATTTGTGCGCACTACCCGAAAGGCTGGCACCATCAAAATAAGAGCTATGGCCGACGGACTCACTCTCGGAGAGACAGAAATCACTACCCAGGCTTTCTGCGGAAAATACCTTCCGGACGGAAACCACCACATGTTCAAAGGACAGGAAGAGGACAATGCCGTAGTAAAAACCAGCTCATGGCAAAAGCGTGTACTGGGCATGCCTCGTTTGAAGATTGCTTCCGTTCAGGTAGAAAGCAGCCAGAAAGGGTATCCTTCCTCACATATCATCGACCAAGATGACCGGAGCTGGTGGATTACCGGAGACAGCAAACTTCCCCAGACCATTACATTGGACCTGGGCAACCAGACTTACGTCAAGGCAAGCCGCATCGTTTTCCAGAAAGACAGTTCTTCTTACCGCCACAAAGTAGAAACTTCGGAAGACGGTAAGCACTGGCTCACACTATACGAACGTGAATGCACTGGATGGGAATTCAAGCCCATGACCGTAGACAGAGAAATCCGCTATTTCCGACTCACCATCGAAGGGGTATCAGAAGGACGCGCTGGACTAGGAGAAATTTCTTTATATTAACCTTTTATACGATTATACCAATGAAAATAAAACTAACCCTAGGACTCTGTTGCGCAACACTGGTATTGTCAGCGCAAACCAAACTACCCTCCATTGATACCTTTCCTCAAAAAAAAGATATCTACAAGAAAGGATGGATTGACTTCAACAAGAACGGGAAAAAAGACATCTACGAAGACCCGACACAAGACGTAGAAAAGCGACTGGACGACCTGATTTCACAAATGACCCTCGAAGAAAAGGCTGGACAGCTGGTTACTTATTACGGGTTCAATAAGGTGCTGGAAGACAGCGTACCAACCCTGGCATGGAAACAAACTGCACTCCGCAATGGAGTCGCCAATATCGACGAACACCTAAATGGAGAAATCTACGACTTGAAACGATTAGTGGCCTGCATGCATGAAACACAACGTTTCTTCGTGGAATATACCCGATTAGGAATCCCGGTAGATTTCTCCAATGAAGGAATCAGAGGATTATGCGCTCCCAAAGCAACCAGTTTCCCGTCTATGAACGGACTAGGATGTACTTGGGACAAAGAATTAGCTTATCTCCAAGGAGAAATTGAAGGAAAAGAAGCTAGAGTATTAGGATACACCAACGTTTATGCTCCTATTCTGGATGTAGCCCGCGACCAGCGCTGGGGACGATGGGAAGGAAGCATTGGCGAGGACCCGTATCTGGTAGCACGTCTGGGTGTAGAGATGGCCAAAGGTATCCAAAGCCAGAAGGTCGTTTCTACCCCAAAACATTATGTCGGATACGGCGATTGCAAAGCTGCCAGACAATGGGATGCCCGTACCGACCCACACGTCACTCCTTCAGAAATGTATTACATCCATGAATACCCTTTCCGCAAGGTATTCCAGGAAGCCGGAGCATTGGGAGTCATGTGTGCTTACAATGATTACGATGGAGTTCCCATGTCTGGAAACTATCATTATCTCACCGAAGTTCTCCGACAGGAAATGGGGTTCAAAGGGTATGTAGTGTCAGACAGCTATGCCATTGGACGTTTAGCTGGTGTACACAAAGTGGCCGCAGACGAAAAAGAGTCTTGTCTACAAGCCTTAAAGGCAGGATTAAATGTACGCACTGAATTTAACAAACCTGATGATTACACTCGATACATCAAAGAACTTGTTGAAGAAGGAAAACTGCCAATGAAACGAATAGATGAGCTGGTGCGCCAGGTTCTCTACGTCAAGTTCTGGATAGGCCTGTTTGACCAACCTTATATCGGTTCCGGAAAAGATGCCCATACAATCGTTTCTTCCGCCCTTCACCAGGCAACCGCACTAAGAGCCTCACGCGAATGCCTTGTATTGCTTAAAAACGAAAAACAGATGCTCCCATTAGCAGACCAGTACAAACGTATCGCTGTCATCGGCCCTAATGCAAACTCTAAAGGATATGTTCCCACCCATTACGGTCCTCGCGGATTTGATAATTTCATCAGTGTATATGAAGGTCTGAAAAAAGTTTACGAGAAAGACAAAAATATAAGTATCACCTATTCCAAGGGGATTGATTTAGTAAATAAAGGATGGCCGGAGAATGAACTAATTCGTGACACTCTAACTACCGAAGAACAAAAAAGTATTGCAGAAGCAGTACGTATTTCCCAAGAAAGCGATATTATTGTAGCTGTATTGGGAGATGGTTCAAGCACTTCCGGAGAAAGTCGTACACGAAGCAGCTTGGATCTTCCCGGCCACCAAGAAGAACTATTACAAGCACTTGTCAAAACCGGGAAGCCTGTTGTTCTGGTTTTAATTTGGGGACGGCCAACCAGTATCAACTTTGGCAACAAATATTGCCCCGCTGTGTTAGCCGCAGGCTATCCTGGTGCACAAGGTGGACTTGCCATTGCTGAAGCACTAAAAGGTGACTATACTCCAGGAGGAAAATTAAACGGAACCTGGCCGAAAACCGTAGGACAACTTCCTATGAATATTCCAACAAAGCCCAATGCCAACATGGAAGAACTGCACTATCATACGGTGGCCAACAAAGGATTACTTTACTGTTTCGGACACGGACTGTCTTATACACAATTTAAATATGAAAATTTGCACATTGACAGTATCCATACCCATACCGGACACGTACAAGTTTCCTGCAAAATAACTAATACAGGACGTTATGAGGGCGATGAAGTGATACAATTATATGTAAACGATGTCATTAGTTCCACAACGACCTATGAAAAAAACCTTCGCGGATTTGAACGTATCCACCTAAAACCGGGTGAAAGCAGTACCGTACACTTTTCTCTCGTGCCGGATGATTTGATTCTAATCAATGCAAACCACGAAAGAGTAGTTGAACCTGGAGAATTTAAGGTGATGATAGGCAGTTCTTATGAAGACATCCGTTTAACTGGAAGTTTCTATTACAGAAGTACTCAGATGAACCCGACTCATCGAACCAACAAAAAGGAAAAAATTATGAATGATACAGAATATGGGCAATAACACCAGAAAATAAGATGAAACTAAAATTTTTATTGACATTGTTTCTGATATTTAATATAATAGTCGGAAACAGCCAGACCCTACAGCCCAACTCACAAGTCCGGAAAGTATATGTGATTTTTAAAACACATCTGGATGTCGGATTTACCAATTTGAGTTCAGTGGTTACACAACGTTACATTCACGAATTTATACCTAAGGCTATTAATGTCGCAGAAAAAATGAAATCCGACGGTAGCGGCGACCGTTATGTATGGACAACAGGCTCCTGGCTCATCTGGAAGTATCTTCAAGAAGCATCGGAGGAAGATATCAAACGATTGAACAAGGCCATTCAAGAAGGAGATATTATATGGAATGCGGTTCCATATACTGTGGAGTCGGAAACAATGAACCGAGACTTGTTCAATAGTTGTTTACAGCTTTCAAAAGAATTAGACCGCAAATACGGAAAGCATACGATTGCAGCCAAAATGACCGACGTACCCGGACATACACGAGGTATCATAGCTCCACTGACCAATGCCGAAATACGCTTTCTCCATATCGGAGTCAATTCAGCCTGCCCCGTTCCTGATGTTCCTCCATTTTGCCGCTGGAAAGATTCGGAAGGCAACGAATTAATTCTTGCTTACCAGCAAGACTATGGAGAAGAGACCTTACTCCCAGACGAAAAGACTGTGATCTCAATCAACTTTACAGGAGACAATCATGGTCCTCATCAATATGAAGATGTAAAACGAATCTATGCAAATATTCGTAAACGTTACCCTAATGCGGAAGTCATAGGAGCTTCCTTAAACGATGTAGCTGAAATCCTTTGGAGTATGCGTAATGATTTGCCGATTATTACTTCTGAAATAGGAGATACTTGGATTTATGGTTATGGAGGCTCTCCTATACGCATGGCTAAATATCGAGTACTTTCCCATCTTTTCTCAAGATGGGAGAAGGAAGGTAAATTCAAGGGATACGAAAAGGGGAAATTGAATTTTGTGGCCGAGTTAGGATTGATAGCGGAACATACCCAAGGGATAGACGTAAAAAATCACCTGCGTCATTGGGATGCGTACAATATGGAAACATTCAAAGCTTTTCGTGCAGCAGAATTATTCAGCAAAGCAGAACAGTCATGGAAAGAAATAGATGCCTATATAGGGAGTGCCATAACTTTATTACCGCCTTCCTTGCAAAAAGAGGCAATAGAAGAAGTCGCGAAAGTAGACCAAATCTCTTTAAAGGACATCAAAGAGAACACTACTTTGACTGACTGGCACCAATCATTAATGAAAGGATTTCAGATTACAGGTTTATCCTATCAAATGTTTAACCAAAAAGATTATGACAAATTTCAAAAGAACTATATGCGTACACGTCCGGAGTGGGGAATAGCGGATCTCGGAAAACCTAGATTGGAAAATTCAGAAGCCATAAGTGCTACTCTTAACGCACAAATCACAAAGCAATCTACTACTAAAGAAAAAGAAGGAATACGTACCGTGTCTGAATTGAAATTTCCATTTTATCCTGAACTACCTTCAGGCGTATATCCCGAACGTATACAAACCGAAACATGGATTTCAAACAATGGAAAACAAGCAGAAGTATCATGTACTCTTTTCCGCAAACCCGCAGTACGCCTGCCTGAAGCCTACTGGCTCTCATTCAATGCAGATAATATCATTTCCATTATTGCAGAAAAAACCGGTGAAAGAGTAGACGTAATGGACGTAGTAGAAAAAGGTAACCGGCAGATGCATGGGATAGACCGGTACATCGACCTCGTTACCACTACGGGAACTTACCGTATATGGAGCAAAGAAGCCTTTCTTGTCAATATAGGAGAAGCTGACGGACTCAATTACTCCACCAGTTATCCCGATATACGGAACGGCATTCATTTCAATCTAAGCAATAACTTATGGGGGACTAATTTCTCTATGTGGTGGGAAGGTTCCATTACATTCCATTTCAAAATTGAAAAACTAGATAATAGTTTCATGTAAGGTCATTAAAAAACACCGACAATAGCGAAATTCCATCAATCATAATATCCCGCTTTTGTTTTTATAAAAAGTCTCAGCACATTTCCCAATTTGTCCTTGAATATTCTCTGTTTCACAGTGCGGGATTTGTATTTCACAGTGTGAAATATGTATCCCACACTGTGGTTTTTGTATCCCACAGTGTGAAACAGAGAATTTGCTTTGAAATTTTTCGTTTTATACAAGAGATTTGGCTTTTATATGTAATGTAATTTTCATTTTTTCATCTCTCTCAAAAAATTTTCTCGATAAAGTGAGTATATTTTTATATATTCCCCGTATTAAAAGAAAACAGTAATAAGAAATGAAACAATTACGCCAACAAACATATAGAGTCTTGCGCATGCTTCTACAATACTTCAGGCAAGCAGAAATCGTAGAGTCGCCTGAAGAAATTGATAAAGTATGGGAACAAATTAAAATACAGACCGCACGTCAGCAAAAAATCAGACAACGACGTATCTTTTATGTATCAACTTATGCAGCAGCCACTATTGCAATACTTATTACAATCGGAGCATTGGTTTCTGGCAAATTCCAATTGGGATACGACACTGATTGGCTCGAAAAGTACGCCATGATAACTGATTCTATAATTACGAATAAAAGTACAGACGATATAAAACTAAAATTATCAAACGGAAAAGAAGTGTTAATTCAATCCAATGGCACAGTAGCCTACGCTTCCAAAAATACGTTAGTAGTAAACAAAGATACAGTACATTACGAAACCTCAAAAGAAGAAAACATTGACCAAATTATCACTCCAGCAGGCAAGCAGACACAAGTTGTTCTTGCAGACGGCACTCGGCTTTGGGTTAACGCCAGCACACGTGTGATATATCCACATGAATTTAAGGAAAACTTACGTGAGATTTTTGTGGATGGAGAAGTCTATTTGGAAGTAGCTCACAACAAGAAAGCGCCCTTTTTCGTTAAAACAAAAAATTTTAGCGTACAAGTATTAGGCACAAAATTCAATGTATCTTCTTATCAGGAAGAACAGCTCTCTTCTGTAGTATTAGTAGAAGGAAGCGTAAAAGTAGAAAACAAATCTCAAGATAAAACAATCCTGGTTCCCAACCAGCTAATTCAAATTAAAGACGGATATCTGGGAAAGCCTGTTAAAGTGAATGCAAATAAATACATTAGTTGGATTAACAATCTGTTGATATATGAAGAAGAACCATTACCAATGGTGCTAAAGAGACTAGAACTTTATTATGGAAAGAAATTTATTATACAAAATAACATCAGTGACATCCAAATTTCAGGAAAGCTGGAACTCAAGAATAGCCTTAGCAAAGTTCTACATACTTTATCTTACTCCTTCCCCATTGATTTTGAAGAAAAATCAGACTCTATATGGGTTATGGCTAGAAATAACTAATGTTTAACCATTAAAATAATACTAACCATGATAAAAAACACTACATAAACCAATAAAAAGCCGGAGTAATATGGGGGGCATATTTTCCGGCTAGATTAAGCTTCGCAAAAAATAGTTGAACTTAATATAATGCAAATGTATGAGAAATACAAAAATTAATTTTAATAACAAAGGAAGAAGTTTTAAATCTTTATTATTAATTGGCTTTTGTTCGTTTAATTTATCCGCCTTTTCACACACGAATATGTTATATGCTCAAAGCCAGAGTTTTACAATCGAAATGACAAATACAACTGTAAAAGGCGTATTTGACTACATCGAAGCAAACAGTGAGTTTGTCTTTTTATACGATAAGAATGCTATCAACCTGAACAAACAGGTGAATATGAACGTAAAAGGACGACCTATTCAAGACGTACTAGATGAAGCATTGGAAGGACAAGACGTGGTGTATGAAATTAACGACCGCCAGATAGCCCTGAAGAAAACAACCCCTCATGCCCAAGCGACTCAGCAAACCGTCCGCATCAAGGGAGTAGTAAACGATGCTACCGGTCCGGTTATCGGTGCTAATGTGGTAGTGAAAGGCACTACAAACGGTGTCATTACCGGTATAGATGGTGACTTTACATTGGACGTACATCCCGGGGATATCCTGCAAATTTCCTACATTGGTTACAAAACACAGGAAATTGAAGTGAAAAACCAACGCGAATTCAGCATCCTGCTAAAAGAAGATTCTGAAGTGTTGGAAGACGTAGTAGTGGTAGGTTACGGTACACAAAAGAAAGCAAACCTGACAGGTTCCGTAGCTCAGGTAGACAGCAAGGCACTGGAAAGTCGCCCCATTCAGAACCTTTCTACAGGTATTCAAGGATTGATGCCAGGTGTAACAGTTAATGCCGGGGGAGGTGCACCAGGTATGGATGGTGGTACCATTCGTGTCCGCGGTGTCGGCACACTGAATTCAGCTGACCCCTATATTCTGGTAGACGGTATCGAGACTAGTACCATGAACGAAATTGACCCGAACGACGTAGAAAGTATCTCTGTGTTAAAAGATGCAGCCTCAGCCGCCATCTACGGTTCAAAGGCCTCCAATGGTGTTATTCTGATTACGACTAAGCGCGGTAAAACGGGTAAGCCCAAAATTTCTTATAATGGATATGTGGGTATTCAGAATGCATCTAAACTGGTAGAGCGTCTAAGTTCGTATGACTATGCGCGTCTATACAGCAAAGCCATGGAAGAAGAAGGACTAACTCCACGTTTTAACTCTGAAGAAATTCAAAAGTTTAAAGATGGTACTGACCCTAACTATCCTAATACAAACTGGTATGACGAAGTATATCAAACTGGTGTACAGCATTCTCACAATGTGAACATAAGTGGAGGAACAGAAGATGTGAAATATATGGGTTCAGTCAGCTATCTACATCAGACGGGCATCTTGCCCAATGCAATGAGACGACAGTTCAGTGGCCGTACGAATCTGGATGTCAAACTGACTTCCAAGCTGAATGCCCGCCTAAACTTGGCTTATATTGACAATGATTATTCCGATCCAACTGACAGCTATACGGGAGGTGGATCTTACCAAATCATCAAAGCAGCCAATCAGATGGCCCCTTGGATTGTTGGTCGCTATGAAGACGGTACGTATGGTACGATCTCTGATGGCAATCCTCTTGCATGGTTAGACGCAAACCAGACTGTGGACCGCATGAATCAAAACTTCACCGGCTCACTGGCTTTAGACTACCAAATTATGGATGGTTTGAAAGCTACAGTAACCGGCTCGTATGTCAATGACCAGCAACACTATAAGGAGTTCCGTAAAGAAATCCAATATAATCCCAACAAAAAATCCAATCCAACCCAATTGGACGAACGATTCTATCTGTGGGATCGTACTACCCTAGATGCCTTACTGAATTACGACAAGCAATTTGGTGCACATGGTGTAAAAGGAATGGCCGGCTATCATCTGGAGAAATACAACTATTCTGAAAATAAAGGAATCCGAAAAAATTTCCCGAATAATGATTTGACCGATATGAATGCTGGAGATGCTGCTACACAGCAAAGCGAAGGCTTCACCCGTGAATTGGCCATGATTTCTTGGTTTGCCCGTGTCAACTACGACTATGCCGGCAAATATCTATTTGAGGCTAATGTTCGTGCAGATGCTTCCTCTCGCTTTGCCGATGGCAACCGCTGGGGATATTTCCCTTCTTTCTCTGCAGCTTGGCGTCTAAGTGAAGAATCCTTCATGGAAGGTACCCGCAATTGGTTAGATAACCTGAAACTACGTGTTTCATGGGGATTATTGGGTAACCAAAGCGCACTGGATGATTACTATCCTTGGTTAAACACCTATAAGCTGGACGGAACATACATGTTTGGTGATGTTGTGAATACCGGTTACTGGCAGGAAACCTACAAACTAGCCTCCATCAGCTGGGAAAAAGCTCGTACCTGGGGAATTGGTCTGGATGCTTCACTATTTAATCATGTAGACTTCTCGATTGACTACTACGACCGAAAAACTACCGACATCATCATGGATGTACCCGTACCACAAGAATTTGGATTGGCAGCCTATAAGGATAATGTAGGAGCAATGGTTAACCGTGGTGTGGAAGTAACTCTGAGTTATCATAACCAATGGGGAGATTGGAGTTTCGGAGCTACCGGGAACTTTGCCTACAACAAGAATGAACTGTTGGATTTGGGAGGAGTAGAGTCTATGGTCGATCCGAACGATAAGAACAAACGCCGCCAGATAGGTGAACGCTTAAACTCATATTATGCCTATAAAGCTGTCGGTTTCTTCAACTCTGATGAAGAAGCACAAGCTTGGATGGATAAGTATGCCGGAAAAGAAGGCTATCCGTTTAACGGTACTTTTAAAGGAGGTGATTTAATTTATGCTGATACCAACGGAGATGGGGCAATGACAGAAGACGACCGTGTATTGCTGGGATCTAGTGACCCTTCATGGACATTCGGATTAAACTTAAACGCCGGTTACAAGGGCTTTGACCTATCAATGATGTTTACAGGAGCAGCCGGAGTCAGCCGATTGCTAGACAACAATGCTGTAGGCGATTTTGCAGGAGATACCCAACACCCTGCATCTGTTTGGCTGGATGCCTGGACACCGGATAACAAAGATGCCAAGATGCCGCGTATAGATTATGGACAGGATTCTCCCAGCCGTGCCTGGAACAATATGTCCAGTTTCTGGATTCAGAATGCCAATTACCTACGTCTGAAAAATCTCCAGTTTGGTTATACTTTCCCCAAAAACTGGCTAAAAGCTTTGCATGTAGAAAATCTGCGTGTGTACTACTCTGCTGAAAACTTGTTTACTATCGACAATATGCTGATAAATGTCGATCCGGAAAGCACAAGTGCATACGGATTCTCCTATCCATTGCTCCGGACACATTCTTTTGGAGTAAACCTGACATTCTAATTTTATCAACTTAAAAAACAAGAAAATAGGTATGAAAAAACATATATTTATCATTGCAGTAGCTGCTATTCCCTTATTAAGCACCTCATGTAATGACTTTCTGAACACTGTGCCGTATGATGCTTTGTCTCCAGAAACTACATGGAAAACAGAAGCTGACGCAAACAAGTTCTTAATTGGCTGCTATAGTAAATGGATGGATGACGGAACAACTTTGTATGCCGACTGTGGTTCTGACATTGGTTATAACAACTTTGCATGGGATGGATGGAAATATATTGGTAATGGTTCACTTTCCTCAGGTAATGATGATATTGCCGATTTCTATGACTTTAATGCCATTCGTAATTTCAATGACTTCCTGGCCCACATTGAAGATGTACCTTTCACCGATGAAGCTAAAAAGAAAAGCATGATTGGGCAGGTAAAAACCATGCGAGCCTGGCAATATTTCGAAAAGAATTGGTATTACGGAGGAGTTCCTATCATCGACTCCTACGAAACAGCAGCTGAAGCACAAGTTCCCCGCAATAAAGAAGAAGAAGTTAAACAATTTATCTATAAAGAACTGGACGAAGCCATTCCTATGCTAAGTACAGAAAAAGGAGAAATCGGTACTATCAACCGTGCAGTAGCGCTAGCCATTAAAATGCGTTCAGCTCTATATTATGGAGACTATGCTCGTGCCAAACAGGCAGCCGTAGATATTGCCAAATTAGGAAGCTACGATTTGGAACCTTCAGAAACCAATACAGCATCTGGCTACCAGAAACTGTTCCGAGTAGAAGGACAAAATTCAAAAGAAATCATTCTATCTATCGCCCATGATCAAGTACTGATTTCTAACGGATATATCGGATCTATGTACAATAATGCAGATGGAGGATGGTCATCCATGGTACCTACGCAAAACCTGGTAGACATGTATGAAATGAATACTGGTTTAACCAAAGAAGAAGCAGGAAATGCATACGACCCGACACATCCATTTGCAAACCGTGACCCCCGTATGGCTGCTACTATTCTCTACCCGGGTCAGAACTGGAACGATATGGATGGAAATTCTGTCATAATTAACACGTTGGACAAGAATATCAACGATGAGCCAAACAAAAATGATCCTAATGGAGAAGATAATGCCTCAAAAACCGGTTTAACCTGGGCCAAATACTTAGGTACCGGTGCAAATTACTACGCTGACATGTGGAATGCCAATGCCAACACCATTATTTTCCGCTATGCCGAAGTATTGCTAAGCTTTGCTGAGGCCAAGAACGAGCTGGAAAACACCCCTCAAGACAGCGTGTATGAAGCACTAAACAAGATTCGAAACCGTGCCGGTATGCCAGATGTAGACAGAAGTAAATATGCTACAAAGGAAAGTTTGCGTGAACTAATTCGCCGCGAACGTACCGTAGAATTGGCCGGAGAAGGATTTCGTCGAGCAGATATCCTACGCTGGAAAGATAACAATGGAAAGATGCTGGCTGAGACCGTGCTAAATGGCCCGTTGAACCGCATCACTGGTACTATAAACTACGCAGAAACCGATCCGGAAAAACGTGCAACAGTTACCGGTACGGAACTAGTTGAAAACCGCATATTCCAGCCTAACTTCCGCTATCTGCCGATTCCGCAGAAATACAGAGATACAAATCCAAAACTGGATCAAAATCCGGGATATTAATATCTCATGAGAATCTACCCTTAAATTACACGGGTATGGCACTTGCACGAAAAGTGCTATACCCGTTTTTACTTTTAAACACATTTTTATGCACATAAAATATTATCTGGCAGGCCTACTTCTTACCTGCCCCTTCCTCTTTACAGAAGCACAACAAGTCTGGAGTCCTGACAACGGGGACGGCACGTTTACCAATCCTCTGATGTGGGGTGACTGGCCAGACCCAGACATCATCCGGGTAGATGACGAATTCTATATGGTATCTACCAGTATGCACTACGTACCTGGTTCTCCCATAGCCAAGTCCAAAGACCTGGTCAACTGGGAAATGGCAGGCTATGCTGTAGACCGCTACGATGAAGAGCCAGGATATGACATGAAAGATGGAAAAACCCTTTACTTGAACGGTTCATGGGCAAACTCTATTCGCTATCATAATGGAAAATTTTATGTAGCATTCTGCACTCCTTACGGCTGGGGCACGGAAAAAGGGCATTTTTCTGTCTGTGAAGCAGAAAAGGTAGAAGGCCCGTGGAAACGAACAGTCTTCCCAGAATATCTGTACGACCCAGGACTATTCTTCGATGATAACGGAAAAGTATATGTAGTACATGGGCAGCATGATTTGTTTGTGACAGAACTGAATGCCGATGCCCGGTCTGTAAAAGGAAAGCCTGTCAAAATTTGGGACAAAGGAGTGGACGATGCACACAACTCAGGAAAGCATGCTGGAATGGAAGGTTCGCATGTTTATAAAATCAATGGAATATATTATATTCTTTGTCCTGCAGGAGGCACGGAAGGATGGCAGGTCTGCCTGCGCTCCAAGAATATCTATGGTCCTTACGAACACAAGGTAGTCATTCAGGATGACAGCTCCTATCCCACCAACGGACTACATCAAGGAGGAATGGTACAATTAAAAAATGGAGACTGGTGGTTTATCATCATGCAAGACCGTGGCGCCATTGGTCGTGTACCCCATCTGCTTCCTGTGAAATGGATAGACGGATGGCCTATGCTGGGTATCAACGGACATGATGTATCGATTTATCAAAAGCCAAACGTAGGAAAGACTTATCCGATAAAATCTCCGGCTACTACCGATGAGTTCAACTCAACAAAACTTGGACTGCAATGGCAATGGAACCACAATCCGGACAACAACCGATGGTCACTCACCGAACGAAAAGGCTATATGCGATTAAAGGCTTCCTATGCCAAGGAATTGACCAGCGCTCGCAATACACTGACTCAGAGAGTACAAGGACCGTTGTCAACCGGTACAGTGGAAATGGATGCTTCCGGACTGAAAGACGGTAACATAGCCGGTTTCGGTGTGTTCCAAGATCCGTACGCCTACGTAGCTGTACGCCAGGGCGATGGAATACGCAAACTTATCTTTTGCTACAAAGGTAAACAAACCACAATAATTGAGAACCTGAAGCAGGATAAGATATGGTTTCGCGCCCGAGTTACAGACAAGAATTTCACCGCTCGTCTGTATTACAGCCTAGATGGAAAAGAATTCTCTCCCGCGGGTGAAGTTCTCCACATGAATTTAGGCTATCCCTGGACTGCCAACCGATTCGCCTTACTGAACTATAGCGAAACTGAAGATGGTGTGGGGGGCAAAGCAGATTTCAATTGGTTCCACTTCTATAATAAATAAGACCGGAGTCTTAAAAAAAATGAGATAATTAATCGATATACAAACATTTAAAATGTGAATTAGGAACGATTTTCAGATTCTAATTCACATTTTTGAATTTATCATAAACGGTCATGAAGAAAATAATACTTTTATTGTTAGCATACCTATCTCTATCAACAATCTATGCACAAAACACCATCAAAGTATTAGACCAAGATAACACAGAAACTTCTGTCAGCCCCTTTCTATGGGGTAGTTATTATGAAATAGGCTATGGCAGAAGTGACTTATTATGGGGAGAGTTACTTTTTAACCGTAGCTTCGAAAATACCAAACCAGTCAGCGAGTCCAATGGCTGGTACACAGCTTACAGAGGAGATGTAAGCCAGGCGCAATGGTGGCACTCCGGTTACGAAGAGCCCAAATGGTATTTATTCGTTGACGAAAAAAAAGAAAGAAAACTTCCTCTTATATCCAATAACTATTGGCCTTCTGCCCATGGAAAATATTTCATACAAATTGACAATAAGAAGAAACAGACTCCAACTCTATTATTCCAAGAACGCATTTACATAGAAAAGGGTAAGAAATATAATGTTTCAGGATTATTTTCTTGCGGCAGCTACTTAAATGAAGAAAAATATGCAACAACAAGCATACCTATAACGGTTGCCCTTTATAAGGAAAGTAATTTCCACACGCCTTTGTCAAGTTCAGAAATAGCAGTAAACACCAATCAGTTTGTTTTGTATAACACTTCACTGCCAGCTACTGACTATGAAGGCTGGTGTACGTTTTCTGTAAAAGTACCAGCTGGAACTTGCGTAGGAATAGACCTGCTTTCACTGATGGCTGACGATGTGATAAAGGGATGGAAGCGGACTTCTGTCGAACGTATCAAAAACGAGATTCGCCCGCGCACCATGCGAATGCCGGGAGGATGCTTCGCCTCACTTTATGACTGGCGTTCCGGCATCGGACCACGCGAAGAACGTCCCGTTAGTTACGATACCTGGTGGGGATGTGAACTGCTAAACGATGTAGGAACAGTTGAACTAGTAGAACTTAGCCGAGCAATAGGTGCAGAGCCATTCTTCTGCGTACCCGTGATGTTTAACAACGAGTTCAATGCCGCCGAATGGGTCGATTTCTGCAACAATCCTGCCAATGCCCAACGGAAAGCTTACGGGTATGAAGAGCCACTAAACGTAAAGTATTGGGAACTAGACAATGAGCCATATCGCCGTTTCGATGCCATCACATACGCCAAGCGCTGTGTAACCTTCGCAAAAGCAATGAAAGCCAAAGATCCTTCCATTCAAATAGCCGTAGGAAACTATTGGCTATTTAATAAAAAATTTAAGGAAATCCTTGAAATTGTAGGACCTTATGTAGATTTGATAACCAATAGAGGTGGTACACTGGAGGAAATGCGCGCTGATATCACAATTTTAAAAGCCTATAATAAGACTCATGGGACAGATATCAAACTCTGTCACACCGAATATCGAGCGCCCGTCTCTCGAAATGAAGAAACGACCAATGGATTGAATCAAAAAGATATGAAAGAAGAGACACTCTTTAATGTATCTACCCACTGGAGCTTTGCCATGAATGCTGTGGAACAATACATCGCATTCCAAAACATGGGTGGAAGTTTCTTCACAGCCAATTATACCAACTTAGCTGATGGCTGGGGGGAATGCTTAATAAATACAGCCAAAGAAGGTGTCTTTCTAAGTGCACCTGGAGTCGCTTTCTCCCTCATGAATTCGCTGGATATTGCCTACCCACAAATTGTTGAATTTGAGAAAGAAGATTCCAACTTAATCGTACAAGCCGCTTGGAACCGAACACGCGACAAATTGACACTAATACTTCTAAACTTCAATCCACAAGAACGTCATTGCCACATAGACCTTAGCAGAATTAAGAGGCACTTCATCAGAAGGACTGGCAAAAAGATTGCTCCAGAATCAGGTCAAAGCTTCAACACACTACAAAAACCAGAAGAAGTAAAGGTGGAATCATTTACCCCAAATGAAGGGAAAAAAATAAATTTGAAGCTAAAAGGTATGTCACTGGTCGCAATAGAATTACAAGCCCAATAAAATTAAGTATTTCATTTTATAAAACAATTTATGCTTCACATCAGATATTTCATTTAAATATTTATTCTATGATACTGACTAAAAACATAATAACTACGCTACTTGCAGTCATCCTTACAAGCAGTTGTACAAACAAACAGATAGACACCTCCGTCTACCTTGACCCCTCCCGCCCCATCGAAGAAAGAGTAGAAGCTCTTCTATCGCAAATGACACTCGAAGAAAAAATCGGGCAAATGGACATGGTAGCAATTTGGGACAAAGAAAAGATACTAGAACAAGGGAAATTTGACTATGGTGCATGGATTGGAGAAGCCCGTCCGGAAGAGATAAACAAAATCCAGGAGTATTCGGAAAAGACGCGACTGAAAATCCCCTATCTGATAGGAGTTGACGCTGCACATGGATATGGAGTTTTACCCGGAAAAACGGTTTTTCCCACTGCCATCAGTATGGCCGCTACATTCAACCGTAACCTAGTAAGAGATATCTATGCTGCCTCAGCCCAAGAAATCCGGTCTACCGGTAACCAATGGACTTTCGCTCCTTGTATAGACATTGTACAAGATGCCCGTTGGGGACGGACTGGAGAAACCTATGGCGAAGACCCCTATCTAGCCAGTGAATTGGTGAAAAATGCAATCCATGGTCTACAAGGTAATAAAGACCCTCAAAAAAAAGTAGCAGCCTGTATGAAACATTTATTAGGAGGTGGTGCATCCATAGGAGGTTGCAATCATGCTTCTGCCGAACTCTCAGAACGAGCCATCCGTTCTTATTTCCTGCCTCCTTTCCAAGCCGCCATTGAGGCAGGAGGAATGACTATTATGCCCGGACATAATGATGTTGCCAGTATTCCTGCACATGCATCAAAATGGCTCTTAACGGATGTAGTAAAAAACGAACTAGGATTCAACGGATTCTATATCAGCGATATGGGAGACGTAGAAAATCTTCGTCGGATACATCATACAGCTTTCTGCCAAAAAGAAGCTGTGAAACAGGCTTTCAATGCCGGTCTTGACATGCACATGTATTATTCAGGAGACAGCACCACTCTTATGAGAAAATGGCTGGAAGAACTGGTCGCCGAAAAGGAAGTCTCCATAAGCCGTATTGATGATGCCGTAAGACGTATTCTCCGAGTAAAATTTGAACTAGGATTGTTTGAAAATCGCTATGTAGATGCAGGCTCGGAAATCAATGCTCCGGAAGCACACCGTCAGCTGGCACTTGAAGCTGCCCGTGAAAACATCGTATTACTAAAAAACGAAAACAACATTCTTCCTATTGACACCCGCCAATATAGACGTATCCTTGTTACAGGACCCAATGCCCACAATCAGGCTTTACTAGGAGACTGGAGCAATCTCCAGCCAGAAGAGAACGTCATTACCATCTTGGAAGGTATACAAAAAGTAGCTGAAAATCAAGCTGAGATAGTCTACAGTAATAGCGGACGCATACGTGGAAAAGCATCTAATGAGAAAATAGAAACAACTGACCCGGTCACTCAGGCTAAAATATTGCAAGAGGGAGGAGAAATATCAGATTATAGCATTGCGGATGCCGTGAAGAAGGCAAAGACATGCGATCTGGCAATTATCGCAGTGGGAGGATATGCCCTCCGACCCGACTGGGGATTACGCACTTATGGAGAATCAGCCGACCGGCCGTCAATCGATTTTTTCGGAAGACAAGAGGAACTTATCCGTGCTATCCAAAATACTGGAATACCCGCCATTGTAGTTATTGTTAACGGTAAACCACTAAACAATGAATGGACAACACAGCATATTCCTGGTATTATTGATGTATGGGAACCAGGCATGTATGGAGGGCAAGCTTTAGCGGAAATATTATTCGGAAAAGTAAATCCTTCCGGCAAACTACCTATTACCATTCCACAGCATGCCGGACAAGTCCCAATATACTATTATCAGAAAGATACCAGATATACTACCGGCTATGGTCTTGGCTCTTCCCGAAAAGATGATCTGCCAGCTTTCTGTTTCGGCCACGGACTAAGTTATACCCAATTTGAATATTCCAACCTGGAAATGGATACAATATATGCTCCAGGTCAAGATATCAGAATATCTTTCAAGGTCAAAAATACCGGAACACGAGCAGGTAAAGAAACTCCTCTTCTGTTTGTCAGCGATGTCGTATCCAGTGTAGTGACTCCCCGAGCCTTGTTAAAAGGATTCGAAAAAATAAGCCTCAACCCCAATGAAGAAAAACGTTTAGAGTTTATCATACCATACAAAAGCCTAGGGCTGTGGAATACAGATATGAAATATACGGTAGAGCCCGGAGAATTTGATATTAAAGTAGGCCGTTCATTTGACGACATCAGACTAAAAGGAAAGATACGTATCATTAATAAAAACTGACATAGAAAGTAATAAGTAAAATTCATAAACTCCTATTCAGATGACATTCAAATACTATTTAATCGCATTTCTAGCTTTTTCTCAGGCAGTTCCTTTCCAAGGAATCTGCCGAGAATATCATGTGAACCGCACTATCGGTTCCGACCAAAATAAAGGAGATGCACAACATCCACTGAAAACCATACAAGCTGCCGCCAAAAGAGTACAACCGGGCGATGAGGTCATCGTACATACAGGCATTTACCGCGAACAAGTCAGCCCAGTACGGGGAGGGACAGAAAAGCAACCTATCATCTTCCGTGCCGCACCAGGAGAAAAGGTCGAAATAAAAGGCTCGGAAGTGATGAAAGGCTGGAAACATATAGATCGTCATACCTGGATGATAAAAATCCCCAATTCATTCTTTGGCACATTCAACCCATACGCTGATACAATCCATGGCGACTGGCTGGAACGGGGCAAGTGGAGCCACACCGGAGAAGTATACCTGAATGGAAAACGGTTAAAAGAAGTGCCTTCACTGGACAGCCTTGTCTTCACTGGACATAACCAGCCTTTCTGGTTTACAAAGGTAGAGCAAGACACAACTTTTATCTGGGCTAATTTCATTGGACACAACCCCAACCAACAAAATGTAGAAATCAATGTCCGACAAACCGTATTCTATCCTAACAAGCCTTTCGTGAACTACATTCATGTAAAAGGGTTTCACATGAGTCATGCAGCCACTCCTTGGGCACCTCCCACAGCGGAACAACCTGGGCTAATAGGTACTCACTGGAGTAAAGGATGGATTATCGAAAACAATGTCATCAGTCATTCTAAATGCGTAGGAATTACCCTAGGAAAATATGGAGACGAATGGGATAATAAATCAGAATCTGCAGAAGCATTTGTCAGAACAACGGAACGCGCGCTACAAAATAAATGGGACAAAATGTACATTGGAAGTCATATTATTCGCAATAATACAATCTCACACTGTGGCCAAGCTGGAATAGCTGGAAGTTTAGGTGCCATCTTTAGTACTATCTCTAACAATGAAATTCATGATATTGGTCTTGAACAAACATTCTGGGGATATGAAATAGCTGGCATCAAGTTTCATGCTCCAATAGATATGTTAATCAGCCATAATCACATCTATCGCACAGAAGGTGGAATCTGGTTAGACTGGATGGCGCAAGGAACCCGTATCACCCGAAATTTCCTACACGATAACAAATTGCAAGATTTGTCTTTAGAAGTCAATCATGGTCCCATATTAATAGACAACAATCTATTTCTCTCCCCAGAACTTGCCCAAATAAAGTTATCGCAAGGAGTCAGCTTTGTTCATAACACAATAGCCTGGAAAATTTGGCCTACTGGAGTAAAAGATGATCGAAGAACTCCTTATTTAACCCCACATAACACAGAAATAGCGGGTCTTCATGATTGCCCATGTGGAAATACGTCATATTTCAATAATCTGTTTTTACGGGCGGACATGACACCTTATAACGAATGTCTATTGCCAGTTCATCTGGAAGGGAATTTATATTTATCTGAATCTAGGCCCTCACAATATGACTTGAACGCACAGACAGATTCTGTATCCAATCCTCAAATTCAAATTATAAAAGAAAAAGGGAACTGGTTTCTCTCTATAAATGTCAATTCAGATTGGAACAAATGCAAATTAATTCATATCTCCAATTTAGGAAAAGCTCAAATACCTAATCAAACGTTTAAACGACCAGGAGTTCCTGAAACTTTTGATAAAGATTATACAGGAAATAAACGCAAAAAACGATTTATCTCTCCTGGGGCTATCAACTTCTCTGAAACTGGTATACAAAAAATTAAAGTATTTACCTCAACATTTTAGAATATTCTCTACCGTAATAGCCCAAGCTCCGGACTTATGTCTTGGAACTTGGGCTATTTTTAACGATGTATCCAAAGTTCCGGATTCAGTTTCACCGTTTCCTTACGCAACTGGAAATGCAAAATCGTTTCTCCTTCTGCATTGGTATGGATTTCTCCCAACACATCACGGGCACGTACCAAACTGCCTTTCTTGACACGCACTGTAGACAGGTTACAATAAACGGAGATATAGCTTCCATGACGTACCAGCACATTGGTCAGGCCATTATATTGGAAGACAGCCGAAACTTCACCGTCAAAGATTGCACGGGCATTGGCACCCGACTTTCCTTTGATATCCATTCCCTTATTGTCCAGCTTCACATTACGAAGTCCTTTCACCTGATACTGTCCATAATGTCCTACCACCACGTATGGTCCGGTAATTGGCACAGGAAGGATTCCTTTATTTTTCTCAAAGTTACTTGACAAGCGACGGTCTTCCGAATCCACCTTATAAGCTTCTAACTTCTCGACAGGAGTCTTCGCTGTCTCTTTTTTAGCCGACGCTGATGTTTCGGCACTTCCCTTTGCTGCTTCCGCTTTCTTACGAGCCTCTTCGGCTTTACGGCGAGCTTCCTCTTCCGCACGCTTACGAGCTTTTTCGATTTCAATTTCTATCAGACGGTCAATTTGCGCATTCAGTTTATCCGCAGAACGACGCTGTTTGGCCAGTTCCGACTGAATGCTCCGCTGTTTCTTTTGCAAGCCTGACAAAATCTGCTTGCGTTCCTGCTCCTGTGCTTCCAGCTTAGCCTTCTCCGCTTCTCCCTGCTTGAGCAGGTCTTCCTTCGCCTTCCGGCTGTTTTTCAAGGAATTGGCCTTCTCGGTGACTTGTTTTTGCTTCCGCTGTACCTGAATGCCTTGCAAACGCTGATAATCGGCATATTCACGCACATACCGCAAACGCCGGTACATTTGCCCGAAATCTTCGGCTGAGAAAATAAACATCAGCTTGTCTTGTATAGACTTATTCCGATAAATGTATTTTACAGACAATTCATATTTCTGCCGCTTTTCTTTCAGTTCTTTCTGCAGACTCTTTAAATCTCGCTCCAAACGGCCAATCTCCTGCTGAATGGCCTTTACATCATTCTCTATGGTCTGAATGTATTTTTGTCGTTCCTCTATTTGCCCTGAAAGTAAAGCCAGGTTTCCCAGCTGACTTTTCACGTCCTTCTTGGTAGACTGCAACAAGGTTTCCGATTCGGCAATCTGTTGTTTCAGCTCATTACGCTGTTTTTCCAGTTGACGAATCTTCGGAGTAGTTTGAGCAGCAAGCGTACAAACGCAAAAGCAAATACAAGATATGACTACAAAACGTTTCATTTTTCCAACCACATTTTGAGCAAGGTTGTTAATTCTATTTTCTTATATCTGGAAGACAGGCTTGTCCGCGTCTCCCAGTCTTCTCCTACTGACATACGGGAAAGCTTCATGTCCAGACTATAAGTTTTTCCAGTCCCCTGCAACTCTGCCAATATATGCTGAGGGAAATAAGCCGTACCTAATTTCCCAAAATCTCCATACGTCCAGTTTAATGCATACGGAGTGCCAGACAGGGCCACAGAAGTGCTTTCGAGCCATCCTTTATCGGCCGTAGTCCGGAAACGGTAGGCCAGTTTCCGGGTATCTTTCACTTCCCACAGAGCACGGTCTCCTTCTGATGTCATCCGGAAACGATGCAAATCGGACACCTCAACGGTTTCCTTACCCGGCAAAAAGATTTCGTTCAGAAACAAAGACTGCAGCACATTAAAGCTCAGATTCAGATCGGCCATCCGATTCAACTCATCAAAAGAAACTTCCACATACTGCTTGTGAAGGCGGTCAACGGCTAAAATACGGTCTGGAGAAATTTCCAGACGTGCTACTTCAATGCCCAGCAAAGGAGCCACCGACAATTGTATGACTTCTCCTTTCTTCATTCGGAGCGTAGCCGATAATTTCGTATTCTTCCCCCCGTCTACATTCAGGTTCAAAGCGCCCTTTCCTGTCACACAATTCCAGTGAGGAAGACCGGAAATCACCTTTTCCTGATACTCTTCTCCTTTCAGCCCACCAATCATCGGGGTGCGTTCCGCATAACGCAGAGAACGACAAGAAGAGGCCAGTACAATCAGGCACACCACATATATCCAGTAAATAAACCGTTTCATTCTATGTATTTTTTCAATGCGATTTTACGTTTCAAGCGCTTCAACTCAGCTTCTGTACGCGGAGTAGCTCCATCTTCTTCCTTATTCTCCATGCTATCCGCCTTTTTCCAGTATTCCAGCGCTTTTTCCTTTTCGCCTGACATATAATAAATGTCGCCGCAATGTTCCACAATCACCTGACTGCTGTCTCCTCCGTTCTTCATGGCCTGTTCGATATAAATACGCGCTTCGGTATAGCGTTTCTTCTCAAACAGAATCCAGGCGTAAGTATCCAGATAAGTCGCATTCTCAGGTTCTGCCTTTACGGTCTTGTAACTCATTTCCTCGGCTTTATCCAGATTGGTCCGCTCTACAGACAGATAGTAAGCATAGTTGTTAAGTGTACCGATGTTGTTCGGATTATAAACCAATGAAGAATCATAGGCTGCATAAGCTTCTGCTTTCATTTCCTTAGAATGGTACAAATCTCCTAAAATGGCATAAAAATCTGAGACAATTCCTTTATCACTCTTTTCATTTACCTGCTTCAACCCTTGCTGGAAAATCTCCATTGCCTTATCCGTTTCTTCTTTCTGATAATGAGCCAAGCCTAAATAATAGTAGAACTCCATGGCATCGGGATTGTATTCCAGCGCAGGAGTAGCCACACGAATCACTTCATCGAGGTTATTGTCACGAATAGCATAGCTAAGCAACTGTAAGCGTGCAGGCTTGTTTTCCGGATCGAGCGACAGAACCTGATTCAGTACAGGTACAGACTCTTTTTCCATATGCTTTGTGATCATGTATTGCGCACAAAGCATGGCCAAATCGGCATTTTGCTGCGGACGGTCCAAGATTTCCTTGAACAAGGATACAATCTGTGTACTGTCCTTCGTGGTCTGTTCCGACTGAAGAATAAGCTGACGCATGATTTCCATCTTGGTGTTCGACTCCACATCCTCATTCAACAGAATGGTATCCAATTGCTGACGATACAGGCTGTCCTTACCCAACTGTTTATAATAAGAAGCCATTGATAGCAAAGCCGGTGCATATCCCGGTTCTTCTTTTAAAATCCGCTGGTAAACCGCATAAGCCTCCTCGGGCTTGTCGTTATTCAGGTACACATCGCCTAAAATCGTTTGATAGCGTAAATCATACGGATACTCTTTCGACAGACTTTCAATTTCATTAAACGCCTGTTCCTGATTATCCATCAGCAAGTACATTCTGAACTTCTCCATACTGATTTGCTCAGACTTTCCATCCAGTTCTTCCAGACGGTTCAACACAGAAACTACCTGTGCGTAGCTTTTTGTCTGATTATACAAATCGACCAATGCCATCAGCGGTTCCAGTCGGGACGGAAACTGATGTGCCATGTCGTCATACACGGCTATGGCTTTCGCCCAATCACGCTTCCGCTGGTAATAAGCAGCCAAAGTCTGTTTATACCAAAAATTTGATTCATCCGAACGTACCGCTTTCTTCAGCGCTTCTTCGCCTTTCTGTTCCTGGCCTAAGACCATATAGAACTGGGAAATCTCATACAAGGCTGGAGCGGAACCCGGATAAATATCCAGACAGTGCTTATAAAGTTCAAACGCAGCATCATACTCTCCCTTCTGCTTCAGGCGAACTGCCTCCAGAAAAAAGTAGTTATACTTCCTGCGCTGTTCGTATGACAAGGTATCCCTTTCCTCATTTGCCAAGTTTTGCTTTGCCGAATGCTGCTTTCCGGTGGTACCACAGGCAAACAGCAAGAAAACCATCCCGATGATTCCTAATAGTTTTTTCATACATTCAGGTTTATACGGTTCCGGTGTGACCAAATCCTCCTGCCCCACGCTCCGTTTCGTCCAACACTTCCACTTCTTCCCATTCAGCCTGTTCATGACGGGCTATCACCATCTGCGCAATACGTTCACCGTCTTCAATCACAAACTCTTCAGCTGACAAGTTGACTAATATCACGTTGATTTCTCCCCGATAATCGGCATCAATGGTTCCCGGAGAATTCAATACGGTAATGCCTTTTTTGATAGCCAGTCCACTACGCGGACGCACCTGAGCCTCATACCCCTGTGGCAATGCCAAAAATAATCCGGTGGGTACCAGACAACGCTGCAAAGGCTTCAACACAATCGGTTCATTCAGGTTCGCACGAAGATCTACCCCAGCCGACTGTGGAGTAGCATATTGCGGCAACGGATGCCGGGAAGTATTTATAATCTGTATTTTCATCTATTTTATGCTTTTATGGAGTTGCGAAGTTACACAATCCACAGAATTAATAGTTACGTTTACCATTTTTTTATATTTTTGCACTTAACTTTTAGAGCTTCTTTAAATTTAAGTACCACATCACAAAGGAGTTACATTATGAACTGGAAACAATTGCTATCAAATAAAAGATTCGGTCTGGAGAATCTTCATGAAGCCCGAAAAGAAGACCGTACAGAGTTCCAACGTGACTATGACCGCCTGATATTCTCAGCTCCTTTCCGGCGTTTGCAGAACAAGACACAAGTCTTTCCCTTGCCGGGAAGTATCTTCGTACACAACCGACTGACACACAGCCTGGAAGTTTCATGCGTAGGGCGTTCGCTCGGCAATAAAATCGCATCCGAGCTATTAAAGCTTCATCCGGAACTGCATGATACGCATATTTCAGAAATAGGCTCCATTGTATCGGCCGCCTGTCTGGCGCATGACTTGGGAAATCCTCCTTTCGGTCATTCGGGAGAAAAGGCCATCGGCACGTATTTTTCCGAAGGAAAAGGACGAACCTTACAAGCGTATCTTTCAGCAAAGGAATGGGATGACTTCACTCACTTCGAAGGAAATGCCAACGCATTCCGCTTGCTCACCCACCAGTTTCAGGGACGACGTCCCGGTGGTTTTGTACTGACGTATGCCACGCTGGCTGCCATCGTGAAATATCCTTTTTCCTCGCAACTGGCCGGAAGCAAACAAAAATTCGGATTTTTCACCAGTGAAGAAGAGGCTTTTCAGAAGATAGCTCATGAACTGGGACTTAAAAAAATTAGCAAGGAAGGAGAGCCATTGAAGTATTGCCGCCATCCGCTGGTGTATCTTGTAGAAGCGGCAGATGACATCTGTTACCAGATGATGGACATAGAAGATGCGCATAAACTGAAAATACTGACTACACAGGAGACCAAAGAATTGTATTTACGTTTCTTTGCACCCGAGAAGCTAGACCATATCCAATCGATATGCAAAATGGTGGACGATACCAACGAACAGATAGCCTACCTGCGTTCATCGGCCATCGGAGTATTAATCAGTGAATGTGTACGCACCTTTATTCTGCACGAAGAGGAAATTCTAAAAGGTGAATTTCAAGGAACGCTGATTCAGAAGCTCAGTTCAAGAGTCAGAGAGGCTTATGAGAACTGCTCACATACGGCTTTTGAAAAGATTTATTGTTCGAAAGATGTAGTCGACATTGAACTGGCCGGTTATCAGGTAATCACCACGCTGGTCGACTTAATGATTGAAGCCGTAAGATACCCGGAAAAGGCGTATTCCCAGCTGTTAATCAACCGAGTGTCCAGCCAATATCATATCCAGGCTCCTACCTTATATGAAAAAATTCAGGCTGTACTCGATTATATTTCCGGTATGACAGATGTCTATGCACTTGACCTATACCGAAAAATAAACGGGAACAGCCTGCCTGCTCTATAAAGAATATTATTATTTCTGCGTTTTATTTACCACCGGATTGGCTCCAGAAGTTATCTGCAGAGCCTCCGGATGTTCACGCAGATAGGATTCGATGTGACGCACACGCTTTTCTTCAAGAATCTCATCCACGGCAATCAAAATACCGGTTTCTTCCACATCGCCAAAGCCATCATTAATCGCCGTACCGAACATACGCATGGTCGGCGACAAGCTCATATAGGCATTCACCAAAGGGGGAATGTTATATCCCAACTTGCGCACCTCTGTATTCAACACTTTATAATCTTCCTTAAAGGTATCGTAGCAGAACAGCTTCTCAAGCACCTTTTCATCGGTTTCAATCTGCAAAGGCTGCATCGGGGTAATCAACTTATCTTTATCATTGAAATGTTTCTTCAGGAAATAAAGAATCATATCACGTCCGAAGCGGTTATAGCTAGGATACATGGTCATCTTTCCAAAGAAATATTTTACCTGCGGCATGACGACCGTCAACGCTCCCAGACCATCCCACAAATTATCCAAGGCAAACAGTCCTTTTGAGCCTGCTCGAGTAGACTGATATTCAAGCGTCACGAAAGAGCGTCCTAATTCTATCGTGGTAGGCAAATAGTCTTTCAGGAATTTCTCGGAGAAATTGAACATGTGAGCTGTTGCCAGCAAAGGCTTACCCTCGGCATCAAATTCCACTTCATCTCCTAACAGATAACGGTAGCCACCCAGGATTTCTTCGGCTTCAGGATCCCATACAATCAATTGTTGATAAGGATTTTCCATCAAGTCATATTCATCAAGATCCATTGACTTACCGGTTCCCCCTCCAGCGGCACGGAATGCAATTTCACGCAAACGCCCAATTTCCTTCAACACATTAGGCGCATTCTTCCATGTAACAATGTAAATCTCGTTGTTGCTCTTGTTCGTAAATCTTAAGCGCTTGTCTTCCGTCAGTTCCGATTTTAGAACTTCCTTGTCAATCGGAGCAATTATATCTTCCATAATCCAATGATTAAATCGTATTTTCTTTTCACAGTTTATAAACTAACTCTCTTACATAGTCCGCCCATTCCGTTGCCGAACGTGATTTATCAAACGTCTGCCATGGAATCGGTTTGCCAATTGTTACCTTAAAGGTCTTATGACGGTTTTTAAACATTTCATCAGCCAGATAAAGCATGGCTATATTAAACTTAATCCCTAAAAATTTACACAGATTGGCTAAGTTGTAGAAAAAATCAGAATTTCTTCCTTCGAAATGCACCGGGATGACATTCCGTTGTGTTTCCACACTTTTAGAGATAAAGGTTTTCTTCCAGGCTAAATCTTTTATCACTCCTTTTTGTCTTCTGGAACAGATGCCAGCCGGGAACATAATAATATGAGAATCAGAGCGGAATCCAGCCTCTACCATCTTGGGGAAATCGCGCGACTGGGATCCAGTCTTATTAATAGGAATACACAAAGGAGCTAACCCATGGAGATTCATCAGCAAATCATTTACAAGGTATTTTATGCGACCATTGTAATGCTTGCCCAATATATAGCCTAAGGCGATACCATCCTGTCCTCCTAAAGGATGATTAGACACAAACGTGCATAAGCCATCGGAGGGAAGATTCTCTATCCCTTTCACTTCCAGCTTAATGTCAAGGAATTCCATGCAGGCCTCCAGAAAATCCACACCGGTCTTGTCGGCAACACTTTTCAGGAACACGTTAATTTCGTCCTGATGCACAATATGCTTTAAGTATGACACTAAAAAACGTGGTATGCGGTCAGCCTTTTTCCCTGCTTTGTCTCTCAATACTTTGTCAATGTCAATTAAAAATATTGAATTTTCACCCATTCTACAAAAGTTTACTTTGCAAAAGTAACTCATCTTTTGAAAAGACACTCATTTTATGACAAAAAATACACTTATACAGACAAAAAAAATTGCAGAACTAATTTCATTAAGACAAATCTTTGACGTTTCTTCCTTGTTTTGCACAGAAAGAGTAACCTGTTGATAACTTATTTAAATTTTCTATAGAAAACATGATGCGTGATTCTATGGAAATTTCTAATTTTACCGCTTGAATATATAATAAGGTGAATTTACAAGAAAATCGCATGGAGAAAACAGAGTCTACATATCATATACCGGTACTATTACACGAGAGTATTGAAGGCATGCATCTTCAACCTGGAGGCACTTACGTGGACGTCACATTCGGAGGAGGAGGACATTCCAGAGAAATATTACGGAACATGGACAGTAAGAGCCGGCTGTTCAGCTTTGACCAGGATGCCGATGCGGAAAGAAATATTATCAACGACCAACGTTTTACTTTTGTCAGAAGTAATTTTCGCTACCTGCACAATTTCCTTCGCTATTATGGAGTAGAAGAAGTAGACGCCATCTTAGCCGATTTAGGTGTTTCATCTCACCATTTTGATGACTCTGAACGCGGTTTTTCTTTCCGCTTTGACGGAAAACTGGACATGCGAATGAACAAACGTGCAGGCATTACTGCCGCCGATATTGTCAATACGTATGAGGAGGAAAAGCTAGCTGACTTGTTTTATCTTTACGGAGAGTTGAAAAACAGTCGCAAACTGGCTGCCACGCTTGTAAAGGCCAGAGCACAAAAGCCAGTGGAGACCATAGGGGAATTCATTGAAATTGTAAAACCACTTTACGGAAGAGAAAGAGAAAAAAAAGAATTGGCAAAAGTTTTCCAAGCACTTCGAATAGAAGTAAACCAAGAAATGGAAGCGCTGAAAGAAATGCTTTATGCCGCAACGGAAGCTCTCAAGCCCGGAGGAAGACTGGTAGTCATTACCTATCATTCACTGGAAGACCGCATAGTGAAAAACATCATGAAAACGGGCAACATTGAAGGAAAGGCTAAACAGGACTTTTTCGGGAACGTAGAAACTCCATTTAAGTTAATCAACAACAAGGTTATTATCCCCAGCGAGGACGAAATACAGCGTAACCCACGTTCACGCAGCGCCAAACTGAGAATCGCAGAAAAGAAGTAACACATGGAACACCAAGAAATGACACCACAAGAATCTCCACATATTACCTGGAGAAGCATATTAGGAGGGGAAGTACTGGTACACCTGATGAGAAAACAGGCTAACTTAATCATACTGATTATGATTCTTGTCATCCTGTACATAGACAACCGCTATTCCAGTCAGCAGGAAATGATTGAAATAGACCGTTTGAAAAAGGAATTAATCGATACCAAATATGACGCACTGACTATTTCCTCTGAACTGACAGAGAAAAGCCGCCAGTCGCGCATTGAAGAGTATATTTCTGCAGAAGGGACTCCACTGGAAACAGCTTCCACACCACCCTATCTAATAAAAAACAAGGATTAAAATGGTACCAGGACAAAAAAATATCATATTACGATATACGCTCATTATGTTCATCATGGCATTGCTGGCTATTGCAATTATTGCAAAAGCAGCAATTATCATGTTTGCTGAGCGACAATACTGGAAGGATGTGGCCGACCGTTTCATCAAAGAGAATGTGATTGTCCATCCCACCAGAGGCAATATCATTTCTGCAGATGGGAAACTGATGGCCAGCAGTCTGCCGGAGTATAAGATTTACATGGATTTCAAGGCAGGTGGAGAAACCAAAGACACCATGCTGATGAACCACCTAACGGAAATATGCGAAGGGCTTCATCAAATCTTTCCTGATAAGAGCGCAAAAGAATTCCGCCAGCACATTTTGAAAGGCAGACGGCAGAAGAGCCGGAACTACCTTCTCTATCCACGGCGTATTTCTTACATTGAATACAAAGAAGCCAAGAAATTACCCGTATTCAACTTAAGTAAATTTAAAGGAGGATTTCATGAACTGGCTTTCAACCAGCGCAAAAAGCCATTCGGTTCATTGGCGGCACGTACGTTAGGCGATATGTATCCGGATGTTGCATTGGGAGCAAAGAACGGAATAGAGTTGACGTACGATTCTATCTTGAAAGGACAGGATGGTATTACTCACCGTCAGAAAGTCATGAACAAATATCTGAACATCATCGACAAACCTGCCGTAGATGGTTGTGATATTATTACCACAATTGACGTCGACATGCAGGATATTGCCGAAAAGGCTCTTGTAGACCAGCTAAAGAATCTTGAAGCGATATTTGGTGTAGCCATTGTCATGGATGTAGCAACTGGAGAAGTAAAAGCTAACGTAAACATGACCCGAGCAGGTGACGGTAACTATTATGAAATGCGAAATATCGCCGTAAGTAACTTGATGGAACCGGGTTCTACCTTCAAGACGGCTTCAATCATGGTCGCACTGGAAGATAAATTTATCACCCCTGACTACATGGTAGACACGGGCAATGGTGTGGTCAATATGCACGGAAGCAACATGAAGGACTGGAACTGGTATAAAGGAGGATATGGGAAAATAGATGTAACCAGAATCATGGAAGTGTCATCCAATGTCGGCGTGTCAAGCATCATCGACAAATTCTACGGAGACAATCCACAGAAATTTATAGATGGACTGAAACGCATGAGCATTGACAAGCCTTTAAATTTAGGTTTCGTAGGAGAAGCAAGTCCTCGTATATTGGGGCCTAAAGAACGATACTTCGCCAAGACCTCTTTGCCTTGGATGAGTATCGGATACGAAACAATGATTCCTCCTATCTATATGCTGAATTTTTACAATGCCATAGCCAATAACGGAGTCATGGTCAAGCCTAAGTTTGTAAAGGCTATCGCAAAAGATGGAGAAATCATACAAGAATTCCCGACAGAGATTGTAAATCCTAAAATCTGTTCGGACACTACTCTGACTATGATTCAAGGGATTCTACGAAAGGTGGTTTCTCAAGGACTGGCCAAGCCTGCCGGAAGTAAGCAGTTTAGTGTATCCGGAAAAACAGGTACCGCCCAGGTTTCTCAAGGGAAAGCTGGATACAAAGCTGGAGGAGTAAGTTACTTAGTCAGCTTCTGCGGCTATTTCCCATCTGAAGCGCCTAAATACAGTTGTATGGTATCCATTCAGATACCGCATGGTCCTGCATCAGGAGGTTTGCAAGCTGGTAGCGTATTCAGCCGGATTGCTGAACGTATTTATGCTAAGCATCTGTATCAGGATTTAGCCTCAGCAAAAGACTCAACTTCAATTATTATTCCTGAAGTAAAGAATGGTGACTTACGCGAAGCATCTTATGTATTACAGAATCTGAATATTCAAAGTAACAGTTCAAGCATACCGAAAAGCAGCACTCCTATCTGGGGCAAAGCGAACTGCACAACGACTTATGCTGAACTGAAGCGAACAAATACAGAGAAGAATTTAGTACCTAGCGTAAGAGGTATGGGAGCAAAAGACGCAGTCTATTTATTGGAAAGCAAAGGACTCCGTGTACGTTTGTCAGGTACAGGAAAGGTAATCAGACAAAGCCTGAATGCAGGCTCTTATTTACATAAAGGACAAACAATAACATTAACATTAAACTAGAAAGCAATGAGACTTGAGAATATGCTAAAAGCTGTCAACGCACAGCAAATCATAGGAGATACCAACCTGGAGGTAAATGGTATTCACATGGATTCTCGCATGGTGAAAAACGGATTCATGTTTGTAGCCGTAAAAGGAACGCAAGCTGACGGACATAATTATATTTCTAAAGCCATTGAGAATGGAGCAACAGTAATCGTCTGTGAACAGCTGCCTGTACAAATTGAAGCTAATGTGACTTATGTACAATTGTCAGACACGGAAGAAGCTGTTGGCAAACTTGCTACTACATTCTATGGAGACCCGACTTCCAAACTGGAATTAGTAGGAGTAACTGGTACTAACGGAAAAACGACCATCGCTACCTTATTATATAATATGTTCCGCTTGTTTGGATATAAGGCCGGATTAATCTCTACAGTGTGCAATTACATCGACGGAGAAGCCATTCCTACTGACCATACTACTCCAGACCCGATTACACTGAATCAGTTGCTGGGACGTATGGCTGACGAAGGATGCAAATATGTATTCATGGAAGTCAGTTCACATTCTGTTGTACAGAAACGTATCAGTGGTCTGACTTTTGCCGGTGGCATTTTCACGAACATCACCCGTGATCACCTGGATTACCACAAGACATTTGAAAATTACCTGAAAGCCAAGAAAGCATTCTTTGACAATCTTCCGAAGCAGGCTTTTGCGCTGACTAATCTGGATGACAAGAACGGTACGGTCATGACGCAAAACACCAAAGCCAAAGTGGCTGCCTATTCGTTACATTCTCTTTGTGACTTCAAAGGCAAAGTACTGGAAGACAGTTTTGACGGAATGTTGCTTGACATTAATAACCGCGAAGTAAACGTACAATTTATCGGACGCTTCAATGCATCCAACCTGCTGGCTGTATATGGAGCAGCTTGCCTGTTAGGAAAACGCCCGGAAGATATATTGGTAAAACTGAGTTTGCTTCGCCCTGTTTCCGGACGCTTCGATGCCAAACGTTCTCCCAAAGGCTATACAGCCATCGTTGACTATGCACATACACCTGATGCATTAGTAAACGTATTGGAAGCCATTCATGAAGTGTTAAGAGGAAGAGGACAAGTCATTACAGTAGTAGGTGCCGGAGGAAATCGTGACAAAGGAAAACGTCCTTTAATGGCAAAAGAATCTGCTCAAAGAAGCGACAAAGTAATTATCACTTCTGATAATCCACGCTTCGAGGAGCCGCAAGACATCATCAATGACATGTTAGCGGGACTTAGCAAGGACGACATGAAAAAAGTCATCAGCATTGTCGACCGCAAAGAAGCTATCCGTACCGCATGTATGTTGGCCCAACCACAAGATGTCATCCTGATTGCCGGAAAAGGACACGAAACCTATCAGGATGTAAAGGGTGTCAAATCACATTTTGATGACAAAGAGGTATTGGACGAAATATTCAAAGGAGAACTTTAAAAAACAGAGACAAGACAATGTTATATTATTTATTTCAATATTTAGAGCAATTCAATTTTCCGGGAGCACGAATGTTCGGATACGTATCGTTCCGTTCATTAATGGCTGTCATCCTCTCCTTGTTGATTTCTGCCATCTTTGGAGAATATTTCATTAACCTGCTCAAAAAGAAGCAGATTACAGAGACGCAGCGTGATGCGTCTATTGATCCTTTTAACGTCAATAAGGTTGGTGTCCCGACAATGGGAGGTATCATTATCATCGTAGCCATTCTGATTCCTTGCCTGTTATTAGGTAAATTGCATAACATCTACATGATATTGATGCTGGTTACCACCCTATGGCTCGGAACTTTAGGCTTTTTGGATGACTATATCAAGGTTTTTCGGAAAGACAAGGAAGGACTTCATGGCAAATTTAAAATCATCGGCCAGGTAGGTCTCGGACTGATTGTCGGCCTGGCTCTGTATCTGAGTCCGGATGTAGTAATACGAGAGAACATTGAAATCCAACAAGACGGTCGTGTGGTTGACGTGGTCCATAAACCTGTGGATGAGAAATCAACCAAGACAACAATCCCCTTCTTCAAGAACAACAACTTGGATTATGCTGACTTTGTAGGATTTTTAGGAGAGCATGCACAGGATGCCGGATGGATTGTCTTTGTATTCATCACCATTTTTGTGGTCACAGCCGTTTCCAACGGAGCCAACCTGAACGATGGTATGGATGGCATGGCAGCCGGGAACTCGGCCATTATCGGGGTTACCTTAGGGATACTGGCCTATGTGTCCAGCCACATAGAATATGCAGAATACCTGAATATCATGTATATTCCAGGAAGTGAGGAACTGGTAATCTTTATCTGTGCCTTCATTGGAGCACTGGTCGGTTTCTTATGGTATAATGCCTTCCCTGCGCAAGTATTCATGGGCGATACCGGAAGTCTTACTATTGGAGGACTTATCGCCGTATTTGCCATCATCATACACAAGGAGTTATTAATTCCTATTTTATGTGGAGTATTCCTGGTCGAGAACCTGTCGGTTATTCTTCAAGTGAAGTATTTCCAACGCGGTAAGAAAAAAGGAGTCAAACAGCGTATATTCAAACGCTCACCGATTCACGACCATTTCCGTACGACACTGGCGCAACTCGACCCGAACTGTACTTATTTGATCACACGCCCTCACAGCGTATTCCATGAGTCCAAGATTACAGTCCGCTTCTGGATTGTAACCATTGTATTAGCAGCAATTACGATAATCACACTTAAAATCAGATAAAGCAATGGCAAGAATTGTCATCTTAGGAGCAGGAGAAAGCGGAGCTGGTGCCGCTGTCCTAGCACAGAAAAAAGGATTTGACACATTTGTATCAGACATGTCCCTCATCAAGGACAAGTACAAAGCAATGTTGAACGAAAGAGGTATTCAATGGGAAGAAGGTAAACACACAGAAGAGTTGATTCTGAATGCGGATGAAGTGATTAAAAGCCCGGGAATTCCCAATGATGCTCCTATCATTCTGAAATTAAAGAATCAGGGTACTCCCATCATTTCGGAGATTGAATTTGCAGGCCGATATACCAATGCTAAAATGATTTGTATCACAGGCAGCAATGGGAAAACGACCACAACCTCACTGATTTATCACATCTTCAAGAAAGCAGGCCTGAATGTGGGACTGGCAGGCAATATCGGGCAAAGTCTGGCTTATCAGGTGGCTGAATGTAACTATGACTATTATGTCATCGAGCTCAGCAGCTTCCAGCTCGACAACATGTATAAGTTCCATGCCAATATCGCCGTGCTGATGAACATCACTCCAGACCATCTGGACCGTTACGGATTCGAAATGCAGAATTACGTAGATGCCAAATTCCGTATTATCCAGAACCAAACGGATGATGATGCCTTCATTTTCTGGAACGACGACCCCATCATACAGAAGGAACTTCATAAATATGGTATTCACGGACAATACTTCCCATTCGCTGAAAAGAACGAAGAGGGAGTAGCCGCCTTTACTGAAGAAAACAAGGTGTACTTCACCCGTCCTATCGCATTCAACATGGAACAGGAAGAATTAGCTCTGACTGGAACTCACAACCTCTTCAACTCCATGGCTGCCGGTATTTCTGCTAACATTGCAGGTATTCGCAAAGAATGCATCCGTGAAGCGCTAAATGACTTCAAAGGCGTAGAGCACAGACTGGAAAAGGTAGCACGCATAAAAGGAGTGGATTATATCAACGATTCAAAAGCTACTAACGTCAATTCATGCTGGTATGCCCTTCAAAGCATGAAAACCAAAACAGTTTTGATTTTAGGAGGAAAAGACAAAGGAAATGACTACAATGAGATTGCCGACCTTGTAAAAGAGAAATGTAGCGGACTAATATTCTTGGGACTCCATAACGAAAAATTGCACGACTTTTTCGGCAACTTTGGTCTTCCGATTGTAGACGTACAGAGTATGCCTGATGCCGTAAATGCGGCTTACAACATGGCAAAAAAAGGAGAAACCGTGTTGCTGAGTCCGTGCTGCGCAAGCTTTGACCTGTTTAAAAGTTATGAGGACCGAGGCGACCAGTTTAAAGAGTGTGTAAGAAACCTATAAGCATCATTAAAAAGTTAGAATCATAGCACATGGATTTGCTAAAAAACTTTTTTAAAGGGGATAAAGCGATCTGGATTATTTACCTGTTCCTCTGCCTGATATCCATTGTAGAGGTATTCAGTGCATCCAGTACGCTTACCTATAAAAGTGGAGACCACTGGGGACCGATTACCAACCATCTGACCTTGCTGATGGTTGGTACCATCGCTGTATGGATTGTGCATAATATTCCCTGTCGCTGGTTTAAGACTTTTATCGCTTTACTACCTATATCATGGGCATTACTGATAGCCGTATTCGTGATTGGTGCCCTTACCAACGGAGCCAAACGATGGATTGATTTAGGTTTCATTCAGTTCCAGCCCTCAGAAGTAGCCAAAATGGCAACCATCATCACCGTCGCATTCATTCTTTCGCGCATGCAGGAAGAAAATGGAGCCAACAAAAAGGCTTTCAAGTATATATGCGGCATTACGGCTGCTACTTGTGGACTCATTGTGACTGAAAACCTTTCCACGGCAGTCTTGTTGGCGGGAAGTGTTTTCCTGCTCATGTTTGTAGGCAGAGTCCCTTTCAAGCAACTCGGATTACTTGCAGGTATCGGTTTTGCCTGCATCATCATTGGTGTAGGAACTATCAAATATATTCCGGGAGAAGCCTGGGATAAAATCGGGCTTCATCGTATGGTAACCTGGCAAAGCCGCTTGAACAATCATTTTGACGAGAGTGAAATACCGGCAGCCAAATTCGACATCGACAATGATGCACAGATAGCCCATGCCAATATTGCCATAGCAAGTAGCCACATTTTAGGAAAAGGCCCGGGAAACAGTGTACAACGAGATTTCCTGTCACAAGCTTTTTCCGACTTTATCTATGCCATCATCATTGAAGAGTTGGGACTTGTAGGAGGAGCTTTCGTAGCCATTCTTTACATCCTGCTTCTGATGAGAATTGCCAAAATAGCTAGAAGCTGTGACAAGTCATATTACATATTTCTGGTTACAGGCATTGGGATTCTGCTTGTGTTGCAGGCCACGTTTAATATGCTGGTAGCCGTAGGAATCATGCCAGTCACCGGACAGCCTTTGCCACTTATCAGTAAAGGAGGTACATCAACTCTCGTCAACTGTGTTTACATTGGAATGATTCTGAGTATCAGCCGATACGTAAACGACTTGAAACGTCAGCAGGCAGAAGAATTGCTCGCACAACAGACAGAACAATCTCAGGAGATTGCTCCAGAAAATAATATCATACCACAGGAGAAATCCGTTTAAAAGTTTATTCTTACCTTTGCAGGTAAATCACATTAGAATATGGAAGAAAAATTACGCATCATAGTAAGTGGAGGTGGCACGGGAGGACATATTTTCCCCGCCGTTTCCATAGCCAACGCCATAAAGGAATTATATCCGGATACTGAGATTTTGTTTATCGGAGCAGAAGGACGAATGGAAATGCAACGCGTTCCTGCCGCAGGTTACAAAATTATCGGATTACCGGTTGCTGGATTTGACAGAAAGCATTTATTGAAAAACATCAGTGTACTTATCAAGTTGTTCAGAAGTCAACTGATGGCCCGTAAAATCATAAAGGACTTCAAGCCTCATGCAGCTGTAGGTGTAGGAGGCTATGCCAGTGGTCCTACCCTGAAAATGGCAGGCATGATGGGGATTCCCACGCTGATACAGGAACAAAATTCTTATGCCGGAGTCACCAATAAGTTATTGGCTCAAAAAGCTGAAAAGATTTGCGTGGCATACGAAGGAATGGAACGGTTCTTTGATAAAAACAAAATCATTCTGACTGGAAATCCGGTCAGACAAGGATTGTTGAACAAAAACATATCACGTGAAGAAGCAATCCGCTCGTTCGGATTAGACCCGGAGAAGAAAACCATTCTAATCATCGGAGGCAGCCTGGGAGCACGCACAATCAACAACTGCATGATGCAGGGATTCGACAAAATCAAAGAATCGGGAGTGCAGTTTATCTGGCAGACCGGGAAAATCTATATCAATGAAGCCCAACAAGCTGTAAAGGCTTACGGGGAACTTCCAATGTTGCACGTAACCGACTTCATATCCGATATGGCTGCTGCTTATAGCGCTGCAGATGTGGTAATCAGTCGTGCAGGCGCAGGTTCTATTTCAGAATTCTGCCTGTTAGGCAAACCAGTCATACTGGTACCTTCTCCCAATGTAGCAGAAGACCACCAGACAAAAAATGCACTGGCACTTGTCAACAAGAATGCGGCACTTTACATTAAAGATAGCGAAGCAACTCAAAAACTGCTGGATACCGCCATCGAAACGGTTCACAAACCCGATTTATTGAAAGAATTAAGTAACAACATTACCAAACTGGCTATCAAGGACTCTGCCACTATCATCGCAAAGGAAGTCTGCAAGCTAGCGTTAAAATACAAAGAAAATCATGAACATTAATACCATACAGGCAGTCTATTTCATTGGAGCCGGAGGCATAGGTATGAGTGCCCTGGTACGTTATTTCCTATCAAAAGGGAAAAAAGTAGGCGGTTATGACCGTACTCCAAGCGAACTGACAGAGAAACTGATTACAGAAGGAGCAGACATCCATTATGAAGAAAATGTATCTCTCATCCCAGAAGCATTTCTTCATCCGGAAACCACGCTGGTGGTCTACACACCTGCCATTCCTACAAACCATAAAGAATTGGTTTATTTCCAGGAACATCAGTTTGAAATTCACAAACGTGCCCAGGTGTTGGGAATGCTGACTCAGACTGAGAAAGGGATGTGCGTAGCCGGAACCCATGGAAAAACAACTACTTCTACCATGGCCGCTTTCCTGATGGACCATTCGCACGTGGGATGCAATGCATTTTTAGGAGGTATTTCCAAGAACTACCAGACTAACCTTCTACTGTCGGATAAAAGTGACTATGTAGTTATCGAAGCAGACGAATTCGACCGTTCATTCCACTGGCTGACTCCGTATGCTACGGTTATTACCGCTACCGATTCAGACCATCTGGACATTTACGGTACGCACGAAGCTTACCTGGAAAGTTTCCGTAAGTACACCTCACTTATTCGTCCGGACGGATACCTGATTATCAAGGAAGGACTGGAACTGAAACCCGATGTACAGCCGGGAGTTACCGTATACACCTACTCTACCGAAAAAGGAGACTTCCATGCCGAAAATATCCGTATTAATGACGGTGAAATTTATTTCGACTATATATCTCCTTTAGGCAACATCACCAACGTGCAGTTAGGAGTACCTGTCTTTGTCAATATTGAAAATGGTATTGCCGCTATGGCTTTAGCACAAATCGGAGGTGCCACCACAGAAGAAATAAAGGCCGCAATGCCACAGTTCAGAGGTGTAGATCGTCGTTTTGATTTCAAGATAAAAAACTCACACATCGTCTTTCTGAGTGATTATGCACATCATCCGGAAGAAATCCGACAGAGTGTAAGCTCTATCCGCAAATTATATCCAAACCGGAAAATCACGGCCGTGTTCCAGCCTCATCTTTACACGCGTACCCGCGATTTCTATCAGGATTTTGCCCATAGCCTGTCACTCTTAGACGAAGTGATTCTGTTGGATATTTATCCAGCCCGGGAGGCTCCGATACCAGGAGTAAGCAGTCAGCTTATCTATGATAACTTACGCCCCGGCATAGAAAAAAGCATGTGTTCCAAAGAGCAGATTATGGAAGTACTGAAAAATAAAAAGCTGGACGTACTCATCACGCTTGGAGCTGGAGACATAGACAATTACGTTCCACAAATTTATGAATTACTAAAAGATAGATGATTAAACGAATTCTCATACTCTGCATTCTGGCAACGGTCTCTATTTACCTCATAGTGGCCGTTACTATATTCAATCGCAAGCCCGAAAATCAGGTCTGCAAGGGTATGGAATTGGTTGTTAAAGACAGCGTTGACTACGGTTTTATCACTGAAGCAGAAGTAACCAAACTACTAAAGCAGAAGAATCTATACCCGGAGAAAAAGCGTATTGGCACAATCAATGTCCGCCAGTTAGAGGAAGTGCTGTCACAGCATCCTTTCATCAGCAGAGCTGAATGCTATCTCACTTCGGGAGGGAAAGTAGGAATTGAAATCTACCAGCGTATCCCTCTCTTACGAGTCATGAGCAGCAATGGGGACAATTATTACATTGACCATTCCGGGAAAATCATGAATGCCACAGGAAAACCAATTCATGTAGCCGTTGCCACGGGTTTTATTGACCGAAAGTTTGCTCAACAGGAATTATACGAATTAAGCCTGTACCTCCAGCGTAATCCGTTTTGGAAAGCCCAAGTGGAACAGATAAACGTAACCCCGAAAAAAGAACTGGAAATTGTTCCCCGAGTAGGCGACCATATTCTTTTTTTAGGGAAAGCCACTGATTTTGAAGAAAAATTCAGTAAATTGCAAACGTTTTACAGCAAAGTGCTCAACCGCATCGGCTGGAACAAATATGAGCGAATCAGTATTGAGTTTAACAATCAAATTATCGGAACAAAAAAAGAAGACTAAGATATGGCAGTAACAGATTTTATAGCAGCTATCGAACTGGGTTCGACTCACATCACAGGAATTGCCGGCAAAAAGAATGCTGATGGAAGTATCCAGATTCTTGCCTATGCCAATACTCCTTCGTCAGATTGTATCAAAAAGGGGGCAATCTTCAATCTGGATAAAACCACCCAAGTGCTGGTTTCTGTTATCCAGAAGCTGGAAGAAGATTTGCAGGCTTCCATCAAGAAAGTCTATGTGGGAATAGGCGGACAGTCTATACGAAGCACACGTAACAATGTGACCAAGCAATTAGGAGAAGACACCAAAATATCACAAGCGCTGATTGAATCACTTATGGAAAGCAACCGGGAAATCTCACTGATAGATCAGGAGATTCTGGATGTAGAACCACAAGAATACAAAGTAGGAAACAATCTGCTGACTGAACCGGTTGGTATTTCAGCCGACCGCATTGAGGGGCGTTATTTGAATATTATCGCACATCATACGCTCAAAGACAGAATTACCAAGTGTTTCAACCAGACTAAATACGAAATAGCAGACTATTTCCTTTCGCCGGTTGTTACCGCCAGCGTGGTACTGACTGACAGTGAAAAACGCTCCGGTTGTGCACTCGTGGATTTAGGTGCAGACACAACGACTGTAGCAGTATATAAGAACAACATCCTACGCCATCTGGCAGTCATCCCATTGGGAAGCAACAACATCACCAAAGATATTTGCAGCCTGCAAATCGAAGAAGAAGATGCGGAACAGCTGAAACTCCGCTACGGATGTGCATTGACACCTCCAGCAGAAAATGACGAAATCGCAGATGAACAGGAATACAGCATCGAAGGGAAATGTAGTATTGCAGCCCACAAACTGGAATACATCGTGGAAGCTCGTGTGAATGAAATCATCTCGAATGTATGGAATCAAATCATGGTATCTGAATACGGCGATAAATTGCTGGCCGGACTGATTCTTACCGGTGGTGCTTCCAACATGCCTAACATGGACGAAGCATTCAAACAGATTACCAAGATTGAAAAAATCCGTATTGCCAAAGGAGGAAACATTACACTAAACGGTGCCATCGAAATTCCCAAAGACGGTACACAAAATACACTGATCGGATTATTGGCCGAAGGTAAAGAAAACTGTCTCAAGGTAGATCCTCGAAGAGGTCACCAGCTCGACTTCATTGAAGATTTGAAGGAAAAGGAAGAAGAAGCCAAACGCAAAGAAGCCGAACGTATTCAGGCGGAAGAAGCCAGACGCAAAGCGGAAGAAGAAGCTGAACGCATCCGCAAAATCAATGAAGAGAAAAAACGCCAGGAAGAAGAACGTAACCGTAAACGACTGGAAGAATATACTGCATACGTAGAAGAAGCCAGTCTACTTCTCAGCAAGAAGAAATACAAAGCTGCATTGAAGGAAGTAGAAAATGCACGGCGCATGCACCTCGCTGAAAAGGAAGAAGAACTGAATGAACTGGAGAAGAAAATCAACAAGGAGAAAAAAGAAAACAGTTGGTTTGACCTCTTTGCCAAGAAAGTTACAAACCTTTCAGATGAAATATTAAAAGATAACTGATTATTCATTTACATAAACATATTAGGATTATGTCAGACGAAACAATGGTACCTTTCGATTTTCCGAAAGACTCTCCACATATAATAAAAGTAATTGGTGTGGGTGGCGGAGGAGGTAATGCCGTCAATCACATGTACAAAGAAGGTATCCATGATGTGACATTTGTGGTCTGCAACACGGATAACCAGGCTTTGGAAGAATCACCTGTGCTCCGGAAACTACAGCTTGGTAGCGAAGGACTGGGAGCCGGAAACCGTCCGGCCAAGGCACGTGCTGCTGCTGAAGAAAGCATCGAAGACATCAAGAATATGCTGAATGACGGATGCCGCATGGCATTCATCACGGCTGGTATGGGAGGTGGAACCGGAACCGGTGCAGCTCCTATCATTGCCAAAACAGCTAAGGACATGGAAATCCTGACCGTAGGTATCGTGACCATTCCGTTCCTGTTCGAAGGAAACAAGAAAATCGACCAGGCGCTTGACGGAGTGGAAGAAATGAGTAAGCATGTGGATGCCCTGCTGGTTATCAACAACGAACGCCTGCGCGATGTATATTCCGACATCAGTGTAATGAATGCCTTTGGAAAGGCAGACGACACACTGTCTATCGCCGCAAAGAGTATTGCAGAAATCATTACCTTGAGAGGTATCATCAACCTGGACTTCAACGATGTGAAAACCGTGTTGAAGGACGGTGGTGTAGCAATCATGAGTACAGGATACGGAGAAGGTGAAGGAAGAGTCACACAGGCTATTACCGATGCCCTTCATTCCCCGTTGCTGAACAACAACGATATTTTCAACTCCAAGAAAGTGTTGTTCGTAATTACCTATAGCCCGAACAGCGAACTGATGATGGGTGAAATGGATGAAATCCATGAATTCATGAGCAAGTTCGGCAAGGACGTAGAAACCAAATGGGGTCTTTACACTGATGAAACGCTGGAAAACAAAGTAAAATTCACCATTCTGGCTACGGGATTCGGTATCAAAGACGTTCCGGGCATGGACAATGTGCTCAAACAGCGTTCACTTGAAGAGCAGAAACGTTTGGACGATCTGGAAGAAGAAGAGCAAAAGAAAGACGAACGTCGAAGCGACTACTACGGAAAGAGCATCCTGAAAAGCAGCATCCGCAAGAAACGTCCGAACATCTACATCTTCAGCCAGGAAGACTTGGCCAACGATGACATCATCAGCATGGTAGAAACAACCCCTACCTACAAACGCACCAAGATGGAACTGGAGAATATCCGTTCAAAAGCGACTACAGAAGAAAAGATTGTATCGGAACCGGAAACCACAACCAACACCGGCTCCATGACGATTACTTTCTAAACATCACAAAGAGAACAACATTTAAACTTTATAATGAATATGGATTTATTTGAACAGATTAGCAACGATATCAAAGAGGCAATGAAAGCCAAAGACAAAGTCAGACTGGAGACTTTGCGCAACGTAAAGAAATGTTTTCTGGAAGCAAAAACCGCTCCGGGTGCCAACGATACCCTGACCGATGATGCAGCCCTGAAAATCATGCAGAAACTGGTGAAACAAGGAAAAGATTCAGCTTCTGTATACGAAGGACAAGGCCGCGCTGACCTGTCAGAAGAAGAAATGGCTCAGGTACGCGTGATTGAAGCATACCTTCCGAAACAGCTTTCTCCGGAAGAGCTGGAAGCTAAACTGAAAGAAATCATTGCCCGCGTAGGCGCTACCAGCGGAAAAGACATGGGTAAAGTGATGGGAGTAGCTTCTAAAGAACTGGCTGGTCTGGCTGAAGGTAGAGCAATTTCTGCCAAAGTAAAAGAATTGCTGGGATAATCTCATTCATATCGCCATCAAAAAAAACGGGATTCTCTTTTCTCAAATGAAAGGAGAGTCCCGTTTTTCTTATTCTATCATTATCGCACATCAAGCAAAAAGTTCCTTCAGCACATCAAGCGATTTCAGTTCAGGGAATTCCGGAAGATGCAGACGATAATATTCCATCATCACAGTCAGACAACGCTGTCGCTCCATACGGTTCATACCGAAAAGAAACATTGTTTCATAATTCATACGTGCCAGCTGACAGATGTGCGACGACTCTTCAGGAGACAGACAGATGCCGTGCAAAGGCTTGTTCTCTACGAAACACGCATTCAGCATATCAAACCAGCTTCCCTCCCGATAATCTTCCAGATTAGGATAAAAACCCAAGAACCTGGACAACCTGATCAGAAACACCAGGTGGAAATTAGCATAATCACTCCGGCAGGCATCCAGCCAGCGAATCGACGACACCAGATAAGCAAACAGCGGTTCGTTCTTCCCTTCCTCGCGTAAGGCATGCGACAAGAACTCAGCCAAAAACATCGCGATACTTAATTTGTACGGGTCGTAAGGCACTGACTCCAACGGATAAGACAATCTTGCTTCCTTCACCGGAGGTAAAGAAGTACGGGAACGCACATCGGCTTCCACCTCAACCAGGGAAAGCGGACGAAACAACGCCCCGTTTACCAGCGACTTGCGCGAACGCGTGGCAGGTATCACAAACGACATACTTCCATGCTGACAAGTATAGATATGTACAATGTTCGATTTGTCACTGTACCTGACTACGTGCAGCACTACTCCATCCAACTTCTGCAACATATCAGCAAGTAAAGAACAAATTCATCACTTTGTCACGGTCCTTTCTCCGCACCGTCAGCGAAACACTGCCCGAACCTTCTTCAGAAGATACCATCAGCAGAGGAATATCCTTCAACAAAGTCACCAGACCTTTTTCCGACATCTCCCCTTTGCGCTCAGCCGTCTCTTGTACACATATCACTTCCACCTCTTTCTCCACCGTCACTTCCGCAAATACGGAAAGTTCCTTACAAACGTTCTGCAAAGCAGAAGCATCCGCCCCCGTCACCACAGAAAAACTTCCAGCCGAAGAAGCCATGGCAAAAACAGGCATGTCATAATGCGCCATCACGGCAAGAGCCCTCTCTAAAAAACGAAAAGAGGCCACCGCCTCCAACGTACGTAAACGCACATACACTAATTCCGTACACTCAGCCAACACCTGGAAAGAAGAAGGCTCCCCTTCTTTATCTCCCCATTCTGCCAGACAGACCTTTCCATTATACAGGCCGACGGACCTTAATTTACAGCATTCCATCTTTCAAATTATCCTAAATATAAAATCCATTTTTGCGGACGAAAGATAGAAAAAGTCCTTATACAAAACAAACAAAATCTATAAAGAATTCTCTGTTTCACACTGTGGGATATAAAAACCACAGTGTGGGATATATATTTCACACTGTGAAATACAAATCCCGCACTGTGAAACAGAGAATTTGTAAAGCAGTTATAAGAAATATGATTCGATGAAAGAAAAAATTCTCTTTTACACTATCAGAGAAAATGGTTTCTCCTGCCTTCAGGACCCCTCTTAGCACAAACGAGTAGAAAAAACACAGCAAATTTCATAAAAAAAGGAGCGAATGTTTTGGAGATTTCAAAATTCTTCCTACCTTTGCATCCGCAAACGAGAGATATGTATCCTCGTGAGACTTCAGGAGTTCTTCCTGAAATAAAGGATGGCCCGTTCGTCTATCGGTTAGGACGCAAGATTTTCATTCTTGAAAGGGGGGTTCGATTCCCCCACGGGCTACATAATAAACAGAAATCACGAACAATATTAAAGATTAGTCGAGATGGCAAATCACAAATCATCTATTAAGAGAATCAGACAGGAAGAAAAAAGAAGACTTCACAACAGATATTATGCGAAGACAATGCGTAACGCAGTGAAGAAACTTCGTGCAACTACAGACAAAGCTGAAGCTGTTGCATTGTATCCTAGTGTACAGAAAATGTTGGATAAGCTGGCTAAGCGCAACATTATCCACGCGAACAAGGCTGCTAACTTGAAGTCTAAACTGGCTGCTCATATCAGCAAACTGGCTTAAGTTTACACTTGACGTAAGAAAGATATTAAGGCTGGATGTCATCATCTAGCCTTTTGTCGTATCTACCCTCCTCATGCCTTTTTCACGATTTTTAGAGTGCTGAAAATCGGTTCGTAACAGTTTTTTTAGTATCTTTGAAAGCTTAAAAAAACGAAGAAAAAAACATGAGTGAAGAACTGACACAGAACAGCGGAAGCAACTACTCGGCCAGCAGTATCCAGGTGCTGGAAGGACTGGAGGCCGTTCGTAAACGCCCCGCCATGTATATCGGCGATATCAGCGAAAAAGGCTTGCATCACCTGGTCTACGAGGTAGTGGACAACTCCATTGACGAAGCCCTTGCCGGTTATTGTACACATATAGAAGTAACTATCAACGAAGACAACTCGATTACCGTACAAGACAACGGTCGCGGTATTCCGGTCGATTTCCACGAAAAAGAAAAAAAATCAGCCCTCGAAGTCGTAATGACCGTGCTTCATGCCGGAGGTAAGTTCGACAAAGGTTCCTATAAGGTTTCCGGAGGTCTGCACGGTGTGGGTGTATCCTGCGTGAACGCCTTGTCTACTCACATGACCACCAACGTATTCCGCAACGGAAAAATCTACCAGCAGGAATATGAATGCGGAAAACCGCTGTATGCCGTTAAAGAAGTGGGTACAACCGACATTACCGGTACACGCCAGACTTTCTGGCCGGATGGAAGTATCTTCACCGTAACTGAATATAAATACAGCATTCTTCAGGCCCGCATGCGCGAGCTGGCTTACCTGAACAAAGGAATCACCATCACCCTGACCGACAAGCGCGTGAAGGAGGAAGACGGTTCTTACAAGCAGGAAAAGTTCCACTCAGAAGAAGGCGTGAAAGAATTCGTACGTTTCCTGAATTCCAACAATACACCGCTCATTGATGACGTAATCTACTTGAATACCGAAAAACAGGGTATTCCCATCGAGTGCGCCATTATGTACAACACCGGATTCCGTGAAAACCTTCACTCGTATGTGAACAACATCAACACCATTGAAGGTGGTACACACGAAGCCGGATTCCGTATGGCACTGACACGTGTATTGAAAAAATATGCAGAAGAAAGCAAGGCGCTTGAAAAAGCCAAGGTAGAAATCTCAGGTGAAGACTTCCGCGAAGGACTGATTGCCGTGATTTCTGTAAAAGTATCGGAACCTCAGTTTGAAGGACAGACCAAGACCAAGTTGGGTAACAACGAAGTGAGCGGTGCTGTGAATCAGGCTGTGGGAGAAGCCCTGACTTATTACCTGGAAGAACATCCGAAAGAAGCAAAGATTATTGTCGACAAAGTGGTACTGGCTGCTACCGCACGTGTGGCTGCCCGCAAGGCCCGCGAATCGGTTCAGCGTAAAAGTCCGATGGGCGGCGGCGGACTGCCGGGAAAACTGGCCGACTGCTCTAGCCGTGTAGCCGAAGAATGCGAACTCTTCCTCGTCGAGGGTGATTCTGCAGGTGGTTCAGCCAAGCAAGGAAGAAGCCGTCAGTTCCAGGCCATTCTGCCATTGCGCGGTAAGATTCTGAATGTAGAAAAAGCCATGTGGCACAAAGCGTTCGAAAGCGATGAAGTGAACAACATCATTCAGGCGCTGGGCGTACGTTTCGGTGTGGACGGCGAGGAAGACAGCAAAAAGGCCAACATTGACAAGCTGCGCTACCACAAGGTCATCATCATGACCGATGCCGACGTCGATGGTTCTCACATCGACACACTGATCATGACACTGTTCTACCGCTATATGCCTGAAGTAATTCAGGGTGGTCACCTGTATATCGCTACTCCTCCTTTGTACAAATGCAGCAAGGGTAAAATCAGCGAATACTGCTATACAGACGAAGCCCGTCAGGCTTTCATCCAGAAATATGGCGAAGGAAACGAACAAGGCATCCACACCCAGCGTTACAAAGGTTTGGGTGAAATGAATCCGGAACAGCTGTGGGAAACTACCATGAATCCGGAAACCCGTATCCTGAAACAGGTAAATATTGAAAACGCGGCCGAAGCCGACTATATATTCTCCATGCTAATGGGCGACGATGTAGGTCCACGCCGTGAATTTATCGAGAAAAATGCGACGTATGCAAATATCGACGCATAATCTCATTTTTTAATTCATTATTATTAAATCCATCCTCACATCTTACACGAGGGAACCTCCGGAAGCCGAAAGGACATCCGGAGGTTTTTTATTTGCATGAATCCATGAGATTCATTATTTTTGGACAAAACTATGAGCCACAACTAATACATAAGATATGAAAATTACTTTTCGCATACAATACCGTACAGTCTGGGGAGAAAGCCTGTGCGTGCTTCTCAGCCAGAATCACATACAACATACCGTAGAAATGACTACCCGCAACGGAGAAGAATGGACCGGAAAGGCAGAATTCGACTTTCACCCTTCCGAACCTATCTGCTACCGTTATGCCGTAAGCCGTCAAGGCACCCTTGTACGCCAGGAATTTGGCGCCATCCCCCATTCTTTCTATCCGGGCAACCTGCAACAGCAGCACTACCTCATAGAAGACTGCTGGAGAGATCTGCCACAAGATGCCTACCGCTATACATCGGCTTTCAACAATACATATACGCTGGAACAACCTTCCCGCTTGTCTGACAATACCGGCAGATGTATCACCTTCCGCGCACTTTGCCCCGGCCTGAGCAGCCACGGACAGCGTCTGGGCCTCATCGGAAGCTGTGCAGCACTGGGTAGTTGGGAGTACTGCCGCCCGCTGCGAATGAAGGAAGTACAGCCCAACGTATGGCACCTGACACTGGATGCCTCCTCATTGGAATATCCTTTTGAGTATAAGTTCGTGGCCATTCATGAAGAAACCGGAGCCGTAGAGAAATGGGAAACCCGACCGAACCGGATATTCCCTCTGCAACCGTTGCAACGCGGAGAAACCTACCTTCCCATGGAAACGGAAGTGTTCTTTGACGATGCCCCGCAACGGATAGCCGGTTGCGCCATTCCCGTGTTCTCCCTTCGCTCGGAAGGCAGTTGCGGCGTAGGGGACTTCGGCGACCTGAAGCTACTGGCCGACTGGGCAGATGAGACCGGACAGAAAGCAATTCAGATTCTTCCCATCAATGATACGACTATGAGCGGCACGTGGACTGACTCTTATCCTTATAACAGCATCTCCATCTACGCTTTTCACCCGATGTACATCGATCTTCGCCAACTCCCAGCCCTGAAGGACAAAAAAGCCGCAGAAGCGTTCGAAAAAGCACGCATCGAAGTGAATTCCCTTCCCATGATGGATTATGAAAAGGCTAACAAGCTGAAGATGGACTACCTGAGAAAAGTATACCAGATGGAGGGGAAAAAAGTACTTGCCTCGGAAGATTTCCTGAATTTCTTCCAGCATAATGAGGAATGGCTTCAGCCTTATGCTGCTTTCTGCTACCTGCGCGACTCGTATGGCACACCGGATTTCAATCACTGGCCGAAATATTCTACTTACAATGCCGATGAAATAGCCAGACTGTGTACGCCCGGAAACAAAGCCTACACCAAAATCGCTTTCTACTATTACCTGCAATACCAGTTGCACGTGCAGCTGCTTGCCGTAAGTACGTATGCCAGAACAAAAGGCATTCTGCTGAAAGGCGACATTCCCATCGGTATCAGCCGTTCCAGCGTAGAAGCCTGGGTAGAACCCCATTATTTCCACCTCAACGGTCAGGCAGGTGCTCCTCCCGATGCTTTCTCCGTCAACGGACAAAACTGGGGATTCCCAACCTATAACTGGGAAGTAATGGAAAAAGACAACTACCGCTGGTGGCGCCGCCGTTTCTCCAAGATGGCAGAATACTTTACGGCCTACCGCATCGACCATATCTTAGGATTTTTCCGCATCTGGGAAATTCCCGACCATTCGGTACACGGTCTGCTCGGACAGTTCTCCCCTTCCCTTCCCCTGAGCATGGATGAAATCAGAAGTTTTGGTCTGAACCTGGACCGGGACTTCATGACACAGCCGTTTATCAACGACAAGGTGCTGGAAGAAGTCTTCGGCGCACAAAGTGAGTACGTACGGCAACATTTTATCACGCCCAACGGAAAAGGAGGCTACGCATTACTGCCGGAGTTTGATACCCAGCGAAAAGTGGAAGCTTATTTCAATGGAAAAGAAGACGAGGATAGCCTGAAACTAAAAGAAGGACTTTATTCCCTGATCAGCAACGTGCTGTTCGTCACAGACCACCACGACACCGAGAAGCTCCATCCCAGAATTGCCGTACAGAATGATTCCGTATTCCAGCAGCTGAACTGGAAGCAACAGGGAGCCTTCAACCACCTGTACAATCATTACTACTACCAGCGCCACAACGAATTCTGGTATCAGGAAGCCATGAAAAAGCTTCCGGTGCTCACCCAGTCCACGCATATGTTAGTATGTGGAGAGGATTTAGGTATGGTTCCGGAGTGTGTGCCCTGGGTAATGAAACAGTTGCAGATACTCTCACTTGAAATCCAACGCATGCCCAAACAAATGTACGAAGACTTCGGACACCCTGAAAACTATCCGTTCCTGTCGGTATGCACCATCGGTACGCACGACATGTCCACTTTCCGCGGATGGTGGGAAGAAGACCCAGCCCTCACGGAGCGCTTCTACCATCAGGAAATGCACCATCAGGGAGAGATTCCCGTACATGCTCCCGGATGGCTCTGTAAGGACATCGTATTCCATCACCTGAAAAGCCCTTCACTGCTCTGCATTTTGGCATGGCAGGACTGGATGAGCATCAACGAGCAGTTACGCAATCCGGATATAGAAGGAGAGCGCATTAACATACCGGCCCATCCACGGCATTACTGGCGATGGAGAATGCACCTCACACTGGAACAACTTCTGAAAGAAAAGGAACTGAACCAGACAATCCGTGAATTGATTGAAGACAGCAACCGTAAATAGAAATATACAATGAGGGCCTGAAATTCCAACAACTTCAGGCCCTCTTCATTTTTTCTTATCAGAAGTTTACTTCTTTCCCAATAAAAATTCGTCAATGGTCTTTCTCAAAGCCTCTTCAGGCAAAGCCCCTTGCGCCACCTGAGGAGTTCCCTTTGCCGGAATGAACAGAAGGGTCGGGATGCTGCGTATACCAAAAGCTGCCGACAACTCAGGTTCCTTATCTGTATCAATCTTATAGACCACAATCTTTCCTTTATATTCCGCAGCCAGTTTCTCCAGTACCGGGGCGATAGCCTTACATGGGCCACACCAAGTGGCATAGAAATCCACAATAGCCGGTTTATCACCTTCGTACTTCCATTCCTTCGGATTCTTCTCATAATTATATACCTTGGTCAGGAAATCGGCTTTAGTCAGATGAGTAACATTGGCTTGTACAGCTGCACTCTCCTGTACTTCCGCCTTGGTTTCTTTACCAGCATTATTTCCACAAGCCGGAGTCAGCATGGCAGCAGCCAGCGCCATCAACAGCAATCTTTTCATAATTCACAAAATAACGGGTTATCAATTCTTTTCTTTGTGTACAAAAATAGTGCATTTTGTAATAAGAACAAATTTTGAATCAAACAAGTTGAGAGAAACGCGCGTTTATAACTTTTATTGCGAAAGTCCGATGGAATACTATAAAACATCAGCGGGATAAACAAATGTACTTTGTTCATCCCGCTGAGATTTAATCTTTTAATCTGCCCTGACGGCTATTAATACCCTTCTTCGTTGAAAAATTTATACAGATTGATATTAATACATTATATTACTGTCAATGAAACTTGCGCAAACAAACTACTCCATTTGAGGCAATTGTAGTGGGGTAAGCAGGCAAACATTGACCGCTATCTTTAATCATAAAATCTGCAAGCTTCTTAACCTAAAGATTAGAAACTTGCAGATTTATCAAAGAATTTTATAGATTAAATTGCTGAATACCAGTAGATGAAGATATTCTTAAAGGGAGATTATGTATTATTTTTCTACAACTACATTCGGATATTTCTTTTTCCATATATCTCTTCCCAGATCAGCAGAAAATACAGAGGTAATCAGGAATTTCCCCACTCTAGTATCCGGGGCCTCCGGTTTCAACTGCTGTAGATAAGTACATTCTTTCCCGTAATCATCAACAGCATATACTACCTGCTGTCTGATAAGCACCGCACCATTAGGATCCTGTTCCGCAAAGTTGTTGTCGCAATAGTATATATAGGCAATATCTCCAGCTTCATCATATTCGACTCCCCAGGCTGTCATCGCATGATTTCCTGTTTTGGGACCGGCAACATCAAACACATTTAGACCGATAGCCCTCTTGTTGAGGAGGGCATCCGTAACAAATGCATTGAACTGCTCTCTATCTGGCTTGTGCGGGGACCTTGCCGTCAAGGCATTATTTCTCGTGAATACTTCCGGAAGGAATCCTTTAAACCCATTGATATCGCCCCCAAGATAAGCCCCGGTAAAAAACCATTCAACTCCTTTAGGATCATCGTTGCCAAAATTCGGGAAATGATCTTTGAAGAACTGGAAAACTTCTGACCTGTTGACTGTGACATAATCTGGTTCAGGAAGAGAACCGTCCCAGTTGCCAACTCCGTTAGGGTAAAGCGGTTTGAATTCATAGGACGGACGTTTGAAAGTACCAGAACCGGTCATCACTGAAGAATCATAATCTTCATCGTATGCCACAAGGTATTCTTTATTCAAACACATCCACCATGACACTACATTTGATGCAGATGCCGCCCAGCACATTTGGGAATCATCTTCATAGTTTTCATGAGACTTGTTGCAGTCATACCAGCCACATCCTTCAGCCCATGTGAGATATTGCTCCTCATAATAACGATTGTCATATCTCAACCACTGACCTTCAGGCAAACCATACTTTTGACCGAGCCTATATGTAGGAAGATTCTCCTTACCTGGAAAATCAGGCACATTCAATCCATATACCCACAATGACTTTCCTGCAAGTTCAGGATTGCCCGGTTTCAGAGTAAGGTTTATCGAAATCTGCTTTCCAGACTTGAAAAATGTAAGGTCATTATTCTCTTCTGTCTTTTCAGGAGCATTAAAATACGCTGTCTTACCCTCTGCAGCAATCTGCAGAAGTCCGTCATTGTCCCTGTAAGGGAGCGCACTTTGAGGAATAATCACAGCGGAAAAATTTCCTTCTGCATCCTTGAATGGAGTAATCCATTTGAAATCGGTTCCACTCACTTCAACTTCACCGGTAAGGAGATTGAAATTGCCCTGTGTCAGACTCCTGACTTTAACCTCTGGCGAAGTCACACTGCCAGAGAGAAAAACCCTGATTCTGTGAAGAGCATGCCTGAAATTCATATCAGCTTTGTATACACCTGATCCTACGACTGTTTTTGAAAACAGCAAATCCGAACTATTAAAACCGTCTCCAGTCTGGTCTAATGCCATATTCAGCTGATAAGTCTCTGGATTCTGTTGCTCTCCGGTTGCCGGGTAATGAGCCGACAAAGATATTGATCCTTCACCAAAATCACTACGCTTCAGACGTGGTATCCACTGCCCTCCCGAATATGTAAGTTCACGATAAGAAAGACCTTTATCCCCTTGAATATAAAGCCCAACTTTATCGCCCTCTGTAAAACTTCCGGAACCATCACTTGCAAGATCAGCCCTTGTCTCCTCTTTGGAAAAAACAATATCCAGATATTCGTTATCCCTGTCCTGGTAATTATCCTGAAATTCGGAAGAACAAGAAAAGAAAGATAAAAACAAAATGCTGATAAAGATACTAGTGTATATACCTTTAAATACAGAAAAACATTTAACCATAAAAATTAATATAAATGCAATACAGGTAAGATTTAATTTAGTAAGTCTGGAATGGGGCTTTAGACCATTAATTTTGCAAAGATATCAATTTATCTGGTAATTCATCGGCAGACTAGCCTGCCGATGAGAATTTTTATTCGTCCGGGAACAAATTAGTGTCAAGATTGATTGCAGAAACCTGAGACAGGCAAGATTTCTCACCCTTTGCTGTCTTTCTCATAAACAGGATGACCAATTCCTCGCTAGGCATGGCCAGTATGTGGGGATGAAAGCGGTCAATCGCTGTTTTCCATACAAATTAATCCCCTGTAAATCAGCATAATTTACAGGGGATTAATAATATTTCTGTGCTTACAATCGCACTAATATTCTTCTTCGTTGAAGAAGAAATCTTCTTTACTCGGATAATCAGGCCAGATATCTTCTATACTTTCATAAATTTCTCCTTCGTCTTCCATTTCCTGCAAGTTTTCGATTACTTCCAGTGGAGCACCTGAACGCATTGCATAGTCAATTAACTCGTCTTTAGTTGCTGGCCAAGGAGCATCTTCCAGCTTTGAGGCCAATTCCAATGTCCAATACATAGTATATAATTTTAAACAGTTTTACTTCTTTATATTGATTCGCAAAAATATAACAAATTCTTTCACTCGCAACGCTTATCCCAATAAATTTCGCTTTCGTCTGTTAAATTGTTTAACCGGCGTGACAAAACGAACAGATAATCAGACAATCGGTTCACAAAACACTTTGCCTGCTCCTCCAATTCATAGGAAAGACTTTCTTCCAAGGCCTGAATCCGACGTTCTGCCCGACGACAGACCGTACGACAGACATGACAAACAGACGCCGGATAACTCCCTCCCGGAAGGATAAAACCTGCAAGCGACGGTAAAGAAGCGTTTATCTCATCGATAGCCTGTTCCAGACGCTGCACATTCTCTACTGAGATATGACTCTTTATCGGAAAAGTAGTCTTTTCCAAATCGGTAGCCAGATAAGAACCCAATGAAAACAGTTTATGCTGCACAAAGCGTAATAACTCTTCATGCTCTGCATCCTTCATTACCGAAATTAACAACCCGATAAAAGAATTCAGTTCGTCTATGGTTCCGTATGCGTCCAGACGTATATCTGCTTTTGAAACACGTACTCCTCCTACCAGCGAGGTGGTACCTTTATCACCTGTCTTGGTATAAATCTTGGTCATTTTCATATATTTAAGGTCTTAAAGTCAAAGAAAGTTCACAATACGATGCTCCTTTACACGCTCTTTATCAAAAAATACCAGTCCGACATCATAAAGGTCGAATGTAATTCCCGTACGAGAATCTGCTATAACTTCCTTCCACCACCTTTTCTTCTCTGGAGTAGCATAAGGATTACCGATGATGAAACAGGTATGTTTATCGGCCAGTGGGATCAGTCGTTCAAACATTTCCTTATACGCTGGAGTATGGGCGATATGTACCACTTCCGGCTTTACTCCCTCCTTAAGCAACCTATCCATATCTGCCTCACAGTTTCCGGTCAGGTAATCAATAGAAGATTTACCGGAAAGAATCCGTTTCACTGCATCTTCCGATTGTTCTGAGAACGTATAAACCTGCATGCCTGTATTGGCTTCGGCCATATAACGAGTACTTATTCCGCTGCCAGTTTCCACTTCCCATACTACAGAAGGCCGGAGGTGATTAATCAGACGGAATAAGAACTTATCGACCTTTTCCCGATAATGAGGCAAAAAAGCCACCACACGTCTCAAGTGATGCAATGGTGCATAGGCATAGAATGGTAAACGTTCGTAAATGACAAACGTAATAAAAAAGAAATCGGAAGGAGAATGTACTCCGTATCCGCAACGATGCCGGAAACGACGACACCAGTTCCACCCTCTTAATATAAAATCCCCCATTTTTCGGACGCTAATATTGGTTGATAACGGGGACAAAGATAAAATTTATAGCGGAAAAACGAAAAGGATAGTGTAATTATGATACAAAATATCCTGAATGGATGCAGAAATCATTCCGCTTCCATCCAGGATCAATATTTCATGAAAAACGTGGTTTATTTACGTTGTCCCAATTTGTCATCCAAATACAGAATGCCAGCTGCGTCGCCACATTTTCTGAGCTTCTCTACAATGTTCTGTGCAGTAGCTTCTTCTTCTACCTGTTCACGAACATATCCCCACAAGAAATCCTGTGAAGCTTTGTCTTTTACTTCAGAAGCAACATTTACCAACTCGTCAATCAAGCTGGATACATGACACTCGTGCTTGTATACATGTTCAAATACTTCCTGCACGCTGCCCCATCCTTGTGGAACAACATCAATTTTATCCACTTTAGCTGCACCACCACGTTTAACCAAATAATCAGCTAAATCATAAGCATGCTGCAATTCTTCTTGTGACTGTTTACGCATCCATGAAGCAAAACCGTCAAAACCTTCTTTCTGCAAGTAGAAAGACATGGACAAATACAGGTTAGAAGACCACATTTCCGCAGTAATCTGCTCGTTGATGGCATTTTGCAATTTTTCTGAAATCATAGTTCTATGTGTTTAAGTAAGTAATTCAATATCTATGAAGTAAACCACAAAAAAGATGCCAGATAAGCTCTTGCCACGTTTTTTCCAACAAACTGACAGGATGTCACCAGACCAAGTCTATCTACGAAAGCATGCGAGCTTTTCCCCAAAAGAAACGGGATAAATTCAGCTTATCCATGATCCAGGCTATCGCCAACGAACCGATTACACAGAAGCATAAGGACACACATAAAAAGAGCATTCCTGTAGGTTCAAAAGCCAATACAGGCACCAAAGGCTTCACTGCCATTGTAAATACCGGAGAAAACACTAACAGTACAAAGGTGTGAGAACCTATGTAGTCCAGTCCTTTTTTCAGATAATCGGGTAAATAGCGATATACAGCCAACAAAAAACTAATTACCAGATAAGTCAGAGCGGCCCCGGAAAGAGTTGATTTATTCAAATTTGTCTCATCTGCAGCCAGCCATATTACAGGCAGCAAAGCCCAGAATGAAGCTGAAAAGAAAGTACGGAAGTCGATTGAGCTACGTCTCAAAGCCACTCCAGCGGTAAAGTAAAGCGCATTTATCAAAGAAAGTATTCCACAAACTGACAATACGGCATAGCTTAAGGCCAGTATAATTAAGACGGAAACGGTATTACTCCACTTTCCAGCCAATTTGTCCACCAATAAATAAACAAGCCCACACAGCAGCAACGTATGAAGATACCAATAGGGACCCAAAGGATGCAAGAACAATTTATCCAGCCATAGAGGAACACTTAAATGCCCCACTGATTCACGAACCGGCAGAATAGCAGACATGATGACATAACCTGTTTCCATCACAGCGTATGGAATAAAAATCCACCACATTGTACGCAGAAACGGACGTATTCCTTTGGCTATATTCATGACATAACCGGAAATAATCAAGAAAGCAGGCATGTGGAAAGTATAAACCAAAGATTTGGCGTATGGATATTTGTCACCGATATATACAAGATGAAACACAATCATCAATAAAATAAAGATGGACTTCAAGTAATCGAGCTCTGCAATACGATTTTTCATGGAGCATAAGAATTGATTGGTAATAAAAAAAGGTTGACTTAATCAAGTCAACCTCTCTGTACCCAGACCCGGGGTCGAACCGGGATGGATGTTACTCCACTGGTGTTTGAGACCAGCGCGTCTACCGATTCCGCCATCTGGGCATTTGTTTTCGTTTGCGTGTGCAAAGGTAAACACATTTTCTCGAACCCACAAGTAAAATGACATTTTTTTATAAAAAAATCCCCGGTTATCCATTCTTTCAAACGGACAACCGGGGATTTCAACCTATTTTCATTTATTTCTGACGGATAAAAATGTTAATCGGGGTTCCCGACAATTTCCATCGTTCACGAATCTTGTTCTCCAGGAAACGGCGATAAGGCTCTTTCACATACTGAGGCAGGTTGGCAAAGAACACAAACGACGGTACCTGCGTATTCGGCAGCTGGGTAATATATTTGATTTTAATATATTTTCCCTTATTTGAAGGAGGTGGATAAGCCTCAATCAAAGGCAACAGTTCTTCATTCAGACGGGCTGTCGGAATACGGGTCGTACGTGCCTGATAAACTTCCTTCGCAGCTTCCAGCACTTTCAGAATACGCTGCTTGGTCAATGCAGAAGTAAAGATAATCGGGAAGTCCGTAAAAGGAGCCAAGCGGTTGCGGATAGCATCTTCATACCCTTTCATCACCTTGGCCGTCTTTTCTTCTATCAGGTCCCATTTGTTTACTACCACTACCAGTCCCTTCTGGTTGCGCTGTACCAGTGAGAAGATATTCAAATCCTGCCCTTCAATACCGCGGGTCGCATCCAGCATCAGAATACATACATCCGAATTTTCAATGGAACGGATGGAGCGAATCACCGAATAATATTCCAAGTCTTCACTCACCTTGTTTTTCTTACGGATACCCGCCGTATCTACCAAGTAAAAGTCGAATCCAAACTTATTATAACGAGTGTAAATAGAATCGCGTGTAGTTCCAGCAATTTCGGTGACAATGTTCCGGTCTTCTCCGATAAATGCATTGATGATAGATGATTTTCCGGCATTCGGACGTCCTACCACCGCAAAACGCGGAATATCTTCATCCAGAATTTCCGGCGTATCTTTCTTGAACTTGCTCAACACCAAGTCCAGCAAATCGCCTGTACCACTTCCACTCAATGCCGAAACGCAATAGGGGTCTCCCAAGCCCAACGAATAAAACTCGGCCGCATTGTATTGCAAATCATTATTATCCGTTTTGTTGGCCACCAGCAGCACCGGTGTCTTCGAACGGCGCAGGATTTCTGCCACTTCCATATCCAAGTCGGTGACACCGTTCATCACGTCCACCACAAATAGAATGACATCCGCTTCCTCAATGGCCAGCATCACCTGCTTGCGGATTTCTTCCTCGAACACATCATCCGAGTTCACTACCCATCCACCGGTATCTACCACAGAGAATTCTTTTCCCAGCCATTCCGACTTTCCATACTGTCGGTCGCGGGTTGTACCGGCCTGTTCATTCACAATCGCCTGACGTGTCTTGGTCAAGCGGTTAAACAGTGTCGACTTTCCCACATTGGGACGTCCTACAATCGCAACTAAATTTCCCATAATTATCTTTATTTACGGCTTCGCAGCCGATATTAATCCAATTGATAACCAAAATTCTTCAATTCCTTATCCGAGCTTCTCCAGTCCTTGTCCACCTTTACAAAAGTTTCCAGGTAAATGGATTTCTGGAAGAAATGCTCCAGTGTCTTGCGGGCTTCAGTAGCCACTTTCTTCAGGGCTTTTCCCTGACGCCCGATAATAATACCTTTCTGCGATTCACGTTCCACATAAATCACGGCATTGATATGAATACTCTTTGCATCTTCCTTAAACTGCTCCACGACCACTTCCACTGAATAAGGAATCTCCTTGTCGTAATACAACAGGATTTTCTCACGGATAATTTCTGTCACAAAAAAACGTGCAGGCTTATCCGTCCACTGGTCCTTTCCAAAATAAGGAGGAGAGTCGGGCAGCAGTTCCTTGATGCGTTTCATCACCACATCGACATTAAATTTTGCCATGGCCGAAATCGGGATAATTTCTGCCTGAGGCAACATTTCATGCCACTCATCCACTAATTTCACCAGATTTTCCTGATTGGTCAGGTCAATCTTATTAATCAGCAACAAAACAGGTACTTTCAAGGCACGTACCTTTTCCATGAACTCCGCATTCTTATCCGGTTTTTCAATCGTATCGGTAACATACAGCAACACGTCTGCATCCACCAGCGCCGATTCCGAAAAATTAAGCATGGACTCCTGAAGCTTGTAATTAGGCTTCAACACCCCCGGAGTATCAGAGAAGACAATCTGCATATCGTCCGTATTGAGAATTCCCATAATACGGTGACGCGTTGTCTGAGCTTTGAAAGTCGCGATGGAGATACGTTCCCCCACCAGCAAGTTCATCAATGTAGACTTTCCGACATTCGGATTGCCCACAATATTCACAAATCCGGCTTTGTGCATAAGTAAATATTCGTTCACAGACAAAAAAACGCATCGATTGGGATGCGTTTTTTATCTGTAGTGTTAATTCTTTCTTTATTTATTTCCATCATAACCCCACTTCACGTAGCTGGCACCCCAAGTAAATCCAGCACCAAACGCCGTGAAGATGATATTGTCACCCTTCTTCAACTGCTTTTCATAATCCCACAGACAGAGCGGCAACGTACCGGCGCTGGTATTACCATAACGCTGGATGTTAATCATCACCTTGTCCAATGGAACTTCCAGACGAGAAGCAACCGCATCAATGATTCGCAGGTTTGCCTGATGAGGAACAATCCAGTCGATGTTGTCCTTGTTCAGACCGTTTCTTTCCGCAATCTGAGCCGTTACATCCGACATATTAGATACGGCATATTTGAATACCGTTCTACCTTCCTGATACAAATAATGCATCTTGTTGTCAATGGTGAAGTAAGAAGGAGGACAAACCGAACCACCTGCTTTCATGTGCAAGAACGGAAGTCCTTTGCCATCCGTACGCAGGATTGAGTCCATGATACCATAATCTTCCGTAGTGGCTTCTACCATACAAGCCGCAGCTCCATCCCCAAAAATCGGGCAAGTGGCACGGTCTGAATAGTTCACCATAGAAGACATCTTATCTGCCCCTACAATGATAATTTTCTTGTGACGCCCCGACTGAATCATACTGGCAGCTGTTTCCATGGCATACAAGAAACCACTGCAAGCAGCCTGCAAATCGAAAGCATACGCATTCTTCAGTCCTAATTTGTCACAAAGAATAGAAGCAGTAGAAGGGAAATGATAGTCAGGAGTGGTCGTCGCCACAATCACACAGTCAATAGAAGCCGGATCCGAATCCGTTTTCTGCATCAACTGCTTAGCGGCCTTACGAGCCAAATATGAAGTTCCCAAACCCTCTTCGTTCAGGATACGTCGTTCTTTCACCCCGATACGAGTCATAATCCACTCATCGTTGGTGTCAACCATTCTTGACAATTCTTCGTTTGTCAGAACATAATCAGGTACATATCCACCGACTCCGGTAATTACTGCATTTATTTTTTCCATCATTTCTTAATTTCGTGGCCTATAAAAAAACAGCCGGGGAGCCGAAATGGCTCTCCGGCTTTAATTTCCCTAGAACATGCAAAAGATGTTCAACAAAGCGTCAAGTTATTAAAAAGCAGCTTCTTTTTCGATAGCCAACTTACCTCTGTAATAACCACAAGCCCCACATACTGTGTGATAAACATGCCATGCGCCGCAGTTCGGGCAAATAGCCAACGTAGGAGCAACTGCCTTGTCATGAGTTCTTCTCTTCGCAGTTCTCGTTTTTGATTGTCTTCTTTTAGGATGTGCCATTTTTCTAAACTTTTATTTAATTATTATCTAATATTTTCTTCAATTCGTTCCATCTCGGATCTATCTCACGTGCTTCAAACGCGTCATCATCCAAGGCCTCCTCATCGTCCAGGCCCATTTCATTCATTTCTTCTTCCTCATCGACTGAAGTACGCAAATGTTTGTTCAAGGCCCCCATCATACCTTTATTACATTTTCCGGGAGCATGCACATGCTTCATCGGTATGCTCAATGCGATAAACTCGTACATAAACCAAGCGACGTTGATATAACCGTCTTCTTCCGGCACAATCACCATATCGTCTTCGTCCGAGAATTCGAGTCCGAGTTTTACCTTCAATGTGTCATCCGTTTCTACCGGCAACTCCATGTCATCCAGGCAGCGGTCGCACGGCACAACTACGGAACCCTCAATATGGAAATTCAAGACATAAATGCCCATTGTTTTCTTCACATCCAACTGCACCTGCAGTTTTCCTTTTTGAATCTCCGGAGCATCAATATCCGCGAAGAACTGATTTGTCAGTGAAAACTCATAATGAGCCGAGTTTTCCTTCATGTTCTTCAATTCTATTTTATATGTAGCAAGTTTTCCCAAGTCGCAATACTATATAAATCGGGCGACAAAGATACAAATAATAATTCATTTTATCTAGTCTTTCCATTTTTTATTTATTAAAAATACTTGTTTCACTTCGAATCTGCCTTCTTAATACCTATTTTAATATACCCATATTTCCTAATCATTAAGACCAGAACGCTATTGCTTTCCTCTCCTTTATCTTTAAAGAAGTAACATTGCACCCTGATAGAGTAGAGTTTTAATATAATTAACCCTAATATCGTAAATAAATATAGTATTAATAGCACATTTAATTAGTAAATTAAGTAACTTTGCGGCACATATCAAAGAAATAAAACCTTATCTGTATGTTAACTCAAATAATTAATGCCCGTATTTTAACTCCACAAGGTTGGTTAAAAGACGGTTCTGTACTAATCAGAGACAACAAAATCCTGGAAGTAACCAATTGCGACCTGGCTATCGTCGGTGCGACACTTATTGATGCAAAAGGAATGTATATCGTGCCGGGAGGAGTCGAGATCCATGTACATGGTGGAGGTGGACGTGACTTCATGGAAGGATCTGAAGATGCGTTCCGTGCAGCTATCAAAGCTCACATGCAGCATGGTACCACAAGTATTTTCCCGACGCTTTCTTCGTCTACCATTCCTATGATTCGTGCCGCTGCTGAAACTACGGAAAAATTAATGAGTGAACCTGACAGTCCGGTACTCGGACTCCATTTGGAAGGACATTATTTCAATATGAAAATGGCAGGAGGACAGATGCCGGAAAACATCAAGAATCCTGATCCTGAAGAATATATTCCACTTTTGGAAGAAACTCACTGCATCAAACGATGGGATGCTGCTCCTGAGCTTCCCGGTGCTATGCAATTCGGTAAATATATTACATCAAAAGGGGTACTGGCAGCTGTTGGACATACACAAGCTGAGTTTGAAGACATCTATACAGGATTCCATGCCGGTTATACTCACGCTACTCATTTCTATAATGCGATGCCGGGATTCCACAAACGTCGCGAATACAAGTACGAAGGAACAGTAGAAAGTATCTACTTAATGGACGACATGACAGTGGAAGTAGTAGCCGACGGTATTCATGTTCCTCCTACCATTCTTCGTCTGGTACACAAAATCAAAGGAGTGGAGAAGACGGCTCTGATTACTGATGCATTGGCATGTGCTGCCAGCGACAGCAAAGAAGCCTTCGACCCTCGCGTCATCATTGAAGATGGGGTTTGTAAACTGGCCGACCGTTCTGCACTGGCAGGTAGCATCGCCACTATGGACCGCCTGATTCGTACCATGGTACAAAAGGCTGAGATTCCATTGGAAGATGCGGTCAGAATGGCTTCAGAAACACCTGCCCGCATTATGGGTGTTCTCGACCGTAAAGGTACACTGGAAAGAGGAAAAGATGCAGACATCATCGCTCTTGACCGCGACCTGAACGTTCGTGCCGTATGGGCAATGGGAAAACTGGTGGAAGGTACCAACAAACTTTTTTAACGACTTAAATATTCGACAATTATGTTGACTCAAATCATAAATGGGCATATTCTTACCCCACAAGGATGGTTGAAAGACGGTTCTGTCCTCATTAGTGACGGAAAAATCCTGGAAGTAACTAACAGCGACCTGGCTGTTATCGGTGCAACGGTAATTGATGCCAAAGGCATGTATATCGTACCAGGATTCGTAAGCATGCACGCACACGGAGGTGCCGGACACGATTTTACAGAAGGTACTACCGAAGCTTTTCAGAAAGCCACACAAGCTCACCTGGTCCACGGAGCAACTTCTATCTTCCCCACACTAAGTTCTACCAGCTTTGATAATATCAAAAGCGCAGTAGCTACATGTGAAGAACTAATGAAAGCACCCGAAAGTATCATTCAGGGGCTTCATATTGAAGGTCCGTACCTCAATAAGAAAATGGCCGGAGCACAGTGGGAAGAGTTCCTGAAAGATCCAAATCCGGAAGAATACATTCCCCTGCTGGAAAGCACACAGTGCATCAAGCGCTGGGACATCAGCCCAGAGCTTCCTGGAGGACATGATTTCGCAAGATACACTCGCTCTAAAGGCATTCTGACTGCAGTCACTCACACTGAAGCTGAATATCCGGAAATCAAGGCTGCATTTGAGGCTGGATTCACTCACGCCGCACATTTCTACAATGCAATGCCGGGATTCCACAAACGCCGTGAATACAAATATGAGGGTACAGTAGAAAGTGTATACCTGACAGACGGAATGAGCGTAGAAGTGATTGCCGACGGTATCCATCTACCTGCTACTATTCTGAAATTGGTTTACAAGCTCAAAGGAGTAGAACAAACCTGTCTGGTTACCGACGCTCTTAAATATGCAGCCAATGAGGGAGGAGTCATCGATGATCCCAAATATATCATCGAAAACGGAGTATGTAAATTAGCCGACCACTCTTCATTGGCAGGAAGTCTGGCAACCATGGATGTATTGATTCAAACCATGGTGAAAAAAGCCGCCATCCCATTGGCCGATGCTGTTCGTATGGCTTCCGAGACTCCAGCCAAGCTTATTGGCATCGAGTCACACAAAGGAACTCTCCAGAAGGGAAAAGACGCCGACATTGTTATCCTTGACAAAGACATCAATGTTCGCTGCGTATTCTCTCATGGAAAAATTGTGGAAGGCACCAATACAATGATTCACTAACCTAACCTAATTATATTATAGAAATCAATCAAGAATTCCCTGGACTGTGAAGTCCGGGGATTTTTTTATCCTTATACTTTAGAAAAGTTAGCACAATATAGCCTTCCATCTCCCCCTCCATAGTGCCTTCTACATTCCACCAAACATGTCAGAAAGTCCTAGAAGGACAACAACCCTATGGCAAATAAATATATCTTCAGTATGATTCCCTTTTCAAGCTGATTTTCGTACGTTTTAAGCCTGTTTGAATGCTCCGATAAAGAATGACTCTCCTTTTCGGAGAAAACGTCTCCTGCCGCATTTCTGAGAGCCGTCCGGGTGAGCGGTAAAGAAGCAAAGGAAAGCAAAGGGGAAAAAGGAAGGAAAAAAGAAACCGTCAGTAGAAAGAGGAAGCCTGCCGCGGAAGGTACGGAAACGGACGCAGGCGCACGGACAGTACGGATACAAAAAAGCCCTGAAGCGTTTCTGCTTCAGGGCCTCTGTTAAAACGGCGACTACCTACTCTCCCACTTGCGCAGTACCATC
>ENA-UOJA01000173-UOJA01000173.1-human-gut-metagenome-genome-assembly--contig:-C19-NODE-173-length-66393-cov-30.674832_pt1 | contig 66393 bp, 58 predicted proteins | sample MGYA00242337_ERZ723884 | MGnify/ENA metagenome assembly ERZ723884
CAGAAAAAGCCATTAATTCTAAATAAAAACTTCCTGCCTTATAAAATTAGATTGGATATAAAGCATTGATTTCAATTTAGAAAATAGAAATGACTTACGTCATAGAAAAAAGAATATGAATGCTTTAAAGATATGTTACCACAGGACTATAGAAAAAAAAAGAGGAATATTATTAAGATTTTATAAATATATTTATATTCATTAATTAACTGGACTTTTCAAGAGGCAATGTTTCAACCTGCACCTCTTCATTTGGATCAATCTCATCGAGTTTGTATTTCCAATGATAAACTACAGGTTCTTCATTTACTTCTTCGAAATATTTATATATACGCTCAACAAGTTCATCTTTTGTTTTTACTCTGATTCCCTTTAGCATTTGCCGCGTCATCTTGCTAAAGAAACCTTCTACGAGGTTAAGCCAAGAGCCATGCTTGGGTGTAAACACAAATTCAAATCTTCCGGGAACAGTGGCAAGATATTTTCTTGTTTCTACAGAAGAATGAACTTTTAAATTATCCAATACAAGGCGGATTTTTTCCTCTTTTGGATATTTATTGTCAAGCAGTTTTAGGAATTTTACATAATCGTTACTGTTATGAACTGATTGTCGAATGATTATCATCCGGAAGAAGCTCATCGGATGTTGTAGCTATCGCTTGTATTCCAGGTTTTTCATCAAACTGCAATGATAACTGCTTATACACCAGCAATACATTATGCATTTTCTGGTCGAAATCCGGATCACGATTCTCGCAGTAATACTTTATTTTGTTTGGTCGAATTCAAATAAATTCGGCAAAAATATAAACATATACCCATAAATACATTTTTCACATCGACGGCTTTCTCTCGTAAAGCAATAAACTGTCGAGCTTCATTTTAATTTGTACTGGATACACTGGTATAACCATAAATTTTCCATTATTTCCTCCAATAGTGAAAGGGCTTATCTATGCAAACCGCATAGACAAGCCCTTAAATTATAAAAAATCTAATTCAACTGTAAATCAGCGTTCTAACTCATATCATTTTCCCGCATTTGAATTTAACGATATTTATTACATTCAGCAACATATATTCCAGACGCAAATAATAGGGCTAACCGCAATTAGTGGTTGAAAACAATCCGAGATATAAAACATATACATGAGGTATGGTGGTTGAAACCATGTACCGTCAGCAAAGCGGAGCCACCAGCCTTTGGCGTCCTTCATCCAATGGCTGTAGCCATCATTCACGGTCTGATTGGCTGTGCCGGTGATGACGCCCTGTTCCACATTTCTGTAGCCCTTCTGACTGTCTATTGTCACCTTGTTGGACGGATTCAGGGTTACTTTAACACTACTTTCGTTCGGATCGTTGCGATTGGAGCCGCTGCCTCCGGACGTGTTATTTCCGGAAGTATTTCCGGGAATTACCGCCAGATGAACTTTCTTTCGGTTTTACCGTCACCGTGACGGTTTGTACCTTATCCTTGAAATTCGCCATGGACGCTTTCACATATACCAGATATGTTCCCGCATCGGTAAAGCCCGGAATCTCTTTCTGATAATCCACACCATCCGTAGAATAGGTAAATACCGCATCCGGGCGAACATTTTTAAGTTCGGTTTTCACAGGAGCATTGATCTTCGGCTGCTGCTCGGTGCCGTTGTAGGTGAGCGGGTCTGCCGATACCGTCATAGACGCGAAATCACGTGGCTTGATCCTTCCTTTCTGTGATACCGTCCAGTTTGTCAGCTCATAATTCTCTGCCTGATCACCTGCTAACAAGATGTTCTTCGCAACTATATCGCACTCTCCAACTTCTGCACTCTGATATGCCCACTGCACCTGAGCTGCATGAACATCCTCAAGTGCAGGAGTATTATTATTGCCGTCGCAAAGCTTAATTGCCAGATTCTGCTCCTCTGTAATATTCGTAGTCCCATCATAGACTTTATCGAAGGAACCTGTTATCTGTGCTTTTAATTTACACTTGTTAATCTGCGTTTTATTTTGGGAACAAAATACTTTCGGCTCATAATTATCTGTTATCACTTTTACAAATACATACTGGCCAGACTCATTTACATTTACAATCATAGGGCACTCTGACTTCCACTTATCTGGTAATTTACTGCTGTCCGATATTCTAGACAGTTGATATTGATAGTCATACTCCACATTCTCTGGTATACCAGCCGCTTTAATTGTAGCTGCCTGATATCCCTTAGCGCCATTATATACACCGCTTGCGGCTTTCACCGTCAGGTCCCATCCGGCAGGAAACTCTGCTTTATCAACAGTCAATGTTATATAAACCGGAGTACCTTCTTGATAAATTCCACTTGCCTGTGTCATAACCTTAATTTTAAAACCACCAGCCTTGTTTACCTTCAGCTGACCTGTTGACCCATCAATCTCTCCTTCACCCTTAGATTCACTTCCTGTATATTCAGCAAGTTCATAGTGCAGAGCTCCGGCATTCGCCGGTTGCTGAATGTGTGCAAGCTGTTGAACGTTAATTTTATTTTCGCTATATACAGCCTCTATTTTCTCGCTATAACCTGTTATTCCTGTCGGTTTCTGCTTGGCAGAATCCGGCAAACTTCCGGTTCCGCTGATTGTACCATGGTTTTCTAATGTTCCAATCTCGCCATAAATGTCACCCTCCACCGACCGATTTACAGTTAAATTTCCTTTATTTATCAGCGTACTTCCCTCTTCAAGCACTACTCCATCCACGGTCAGAGCTGCGTTCTCCTCTACCGTCACCGTTTTTCCTTTAGCAACATCAAGAATATCCACCGTTAACTTTCCCGGAGCCTTAATCACCGTGGAAGTTCCATTAGCAACAAACCCTAAGAAACCAGCTTTTGAAGAAACAGCCATCTCACCTCCAGATAATTCAAACGTACCAAATGTTGTCAATCCCTTACAATCGTTTCCAATTACTTCCATCGTACCACCAGTCATGATAAACTGGCCTCTTACACACATGCCATATCTGGTATTTCCCCCATCCCTGGTTGCGCTTGCAGTAATATTTCCACCCGTAACCCGTAACGTTCCATTCATCCCAATCAGAATTCCCGATGCTCTTCCATCATCCACACCTCCAAGCGACTGTGATGCACTTGCATTAATAGTACCACTCTCAATAGTTAAATCTCCCATAAGATTGATACCAGATCCTGCATTTCTTCCATACGCATTTAAAGCACCATCACCGTTAATTGTTACTGTCGTTCCTTCACCAATCCAGAGGGCGTTAGTGCTTTTATTTGAAGCTGTTGCATCTAACGTATTTGTCCCTTCTAACTTAATGATCCAGTTTGACCAATTACCCAAGTATAAACTATTCATGTTTACATTGTTCAAAGTTAAATAATGACATCCATTTTGGTAACTAGGATTGATTCCCATTTTCTTTAAGTCATCATAATAAAGGCCTGAATAGCTGTTACCATCCCACCTAATATCTTTTTGTTCTCCATTTATCATTACTGACATTACCAGCTGCGGACTTGCCACCATTACCGCCTGATCACCAACCACGGACACTTCCACCACCAGCGCGTCCACGCCTTCTGCCAGTTCATATCCCTCTTCCAGTTCTGCCTTAAACTCATAGGTGCCTTCCGGTGGCCAGCGGCCTTCTTCGTCCTGCACATATTCCGTGCAGGTCCAGTTGGTGATCTGCAGATTCTCCTCTTCCCAGTCTTCGCCGTCTCCCACCTGGGCAATGATGGCCTGTGGTAAATACTCGGTGATTTCTGTAAAGGACGGCTGAGCTTCCTCAGTGATTCCGGTCAGCTCCAGCCTGCCATCAAGCAGATTTTCCTCCGGATCAGACCATGACCATGACAGGATCTTTGTCTGTGGAACCGGTCGGATCTCTCCCCATACTGTATTCCCAAAAGCTGTCGATATTGCCAACGTCATCGCCAGCCAGATTGCCGCTGATTTTCGTGTGTTTTTCATTACCACAACGCTCCTTTCTGATTCCTTTTCATACTTAATATACGCTCATAAAGTCAGTCTATTGCTCTGCTTTCATTATTTAACCTGAATTATTCACAGCTGTGCCGTGAAAGTGATCAAAAAGAATCTTTAAAATGCTTTTTTCTCAGCACCAAAGCCATACAAAGCATTGATGCGAACAGGAGCAGATATACTTCTGTAACAGGAGCCTCTCCTGCTTTCGGAGGTGTCAGGCCTGTATTATTCTCTGCTGTTGTTCCGGACGATGTATTACCGGATGGCGTATTTCCGGATGTTTCAGTCCCGGATGACCCTGCTCCGGAAGTTCCTGCATCTTCAAGTGCAGGTATCGTAACTGCAGGTTTTGTTGCAGCACAGATACTGCATTGTTCATGCTTAGATCCAGCCACTCCGACTGCCGCCGGTGTATCAATGACCCATTGCCAGTCATGTGATCCGGTTGCCGGGATCTCTCTGGCAGACCGACTGTTGCCGCATCTTGAACAATGAATTGATTCACTGCCGCTTGTGCCACATGTCGGAGCAACATCTACCGTATAATCGGATTCCCAGGCATGTCCACCGTAAATATCCTCACATAGATTTCCGGAAACTGCAGTCGTTGTTCCTGCTTCTACCGGAACAGCGGCTTCGTCACCCTCACCATATGCTGCCATACCAGGATTTTTCTCGCTGTCAAAGGAACATTCTGTATAGGTGCCTTCCGTATGTGTTCCAACAAATCCTCCGGCCTTATAGTCTGGGCTGGCTGCAGTCACCTTTCCTGCAACATGGCATTTATCCAATATTGCACTACCTGTTGCACCTGAAGTGCCGATTTCTCCGACAAATCCTCCCACTTTCGGATTCCATTCGGTTACTGAACTTGTCACATCACCGAGTGCAGCACAGGAAGAAGCTTTTCCTTTCTCCATGTATCCTGCAAATCCTCCGGCACGCCAGTCGCTTGCAACAATATCAACTTCTGCAACGCAATTTTTGAAAGTACTCATTGTTTCTGGATCAGCTTCCTGCGCATATCCCACAAAGCCTCCGATTGCCCATAATCCTGTGACTTTTCCGGTTACTTTGCAATTCGTATAAGTGGAACTGGCATCTATTCCCACAAAACCACCTGTATTATCACCGCCTTCGATTTTAACATCTGCCTGGCAGTTATCTACCGTCGCACGACATACCTCTCCGATCAGTCCGCCTGATATCATTGTCTTTCCCACTTTTGTATTTGTAATTGTTCCTGATACGGAAATATTATCAAAACGAATCGTATGACCAAAATTTGCTATTACATATCCGGCTAAAATGGCAGAACTACTTCTTCTCATTCCCTCATCCGTTGCATAAATTCTGGCATCCACAATGTTGAGATCTTTCGCACCCACATTTGTTGCAGTTCCTGCATTATCTCCTATATTCCCAAAAAGTCCCGCACTGTTTTTTTCTGTACGCTCGTCTACAATAAGACCTGTGATTGTCTTTCCGTTTCCATCCAGAAAACCTGCAAACGTTTTATTCTCGCTTGCTCCGTTCTCATACCACTTCCATACGCCGATTGGATTCCATCTGTGTGCAGACAGATCGATATCATTTTCCAATCTGAAATACACATCCTTATATACTGTTACCTTATCTTCCACATCTTTTGCAACCTTAGCAAGCTGTGCTCCGTCTGTGATCAGATACGGATCTGTTGCCGTACCGCTTCCGCCTGCAAATTCTGTTGCCGCATTGTCCCTCCATGCTGTTGCCGGAACTTCGTCATCTGCCAGAACCGGCATCTGCATGAATAACACTGCGATAAAACAGATAAGCATTGCTCCTACATACTTAATTTTCTCTTTCATACCAAATACCTTCCTTTATTGTAATTCACCTAAATATTTTGTAAAAATATTTCATATTAGCTTATTTTATCTTCAAAAATAGCATAATTCAATCCACCTGGCTCAAGCGGTTGATTTTCGGCTCAAGTGGTTTTTTTCTGTTGTTTCTTGTTTTTTATCCGGAATTCATCTATTATGAAGTCAGATTATTTTTACGAAAGAGGGATTTGCCATGAGGATTGCACTGGTTGACGACTGTCTGGATGATTTAAGTATTATGCATCAGTTTCTTGCAGATGCATTAGATACGGACTCTGTCATTACAGAATTTCATAATGGAGAAGATTTTTTACAGCACTGGAGTGCAGATACTTTCGATCTGATCGTTCTTGATATTTATATGGAGCAGTTAACAGGGATCGAGACCGCACGGGGCATACGGGAAACGGATCCGAATGTCTGCCTTGTATTTGCCTCTACAAGCAATGAATTCGCAAGTGAAAGTTATGAGGTGAATGCCTGCTATTATCTTCATAAGCCTTTTTTGAAGCAACAGGTTCTTGCAATGCTTGACCGGATTGGTCAGCAAAGTCATGAGGTTTCACGTACCGTCCTTCTTCCGAATGGAAAAAAGGTACTTTTACGCAGCATTATTTACGCAGATTACGCCTCTCACCGGGTAACTTTGCATTGTAAAAAAGATGAAACGATCACCCTGCGTGTACCTTTTCAGGAGATCGAACAGCTTCTGTGCCACTATTCCTATTTCTATAGTCCATGCAAAGGGATTGTCGTTAATTTTTATGAAGTGTGCGGTCAGCCCGGTACGGTATTTTCCATGTCTGATGGCTCACTGATCCCGATCAGCCGCCGGAAATCCGCTGATGTACTGTGTGCTTACTCATCGTTTTGCTTTGATAAGATCAGAAAGGAGATGCCATAATGCTTCCACCACTTTCCCACATTTTTGAAATCTGCCTGTACTCCCTGCTGAACTTTTTCCCGTTTTTGATATTTGCATTATATCCGTTCCGGGATGATCTCCGTTTTTCACGCACGAAAACCGGACTGTTGATTGTCGTCCTCACGTTTCTTCAGATTCTGTTCGGACTTCTTGCCCGTTTTTCAACCGGAAATATCTCTGCCATATTGTCTTTGATCAGTACGCTTTCTTATGCAATTTTTTACTTTGCTGCCATCAGAAAATCACCCGGCCAGCTTTTATTCGTACTGCTTATGATTTCGAATATTGCCAATCTGACCGTCATTACCGCAAAGTGTCTGGAAGGGCAGTTCTTCCCAGATTTTGCTCTTTTGCCTTACCGTTATTCAATGTCTTTGTTTATGGTGATCGCTGAAATTTTTATTTTAATACCGATCTTTGTTTTTCTGAAAAAAGTGATCACTCCTGCAATTTCCTGCTCACAGTCTTTTCATGAGTGGCGTTATCTCTGGCTGATCCCGGCAACCTTTTACCTGATCTGGTATTATATGGTCTATGGCAATTCGTCTTTATCCGGGCTTGAGATCGCACTAAATCCCAAAAATATCATTGTATCTGTCTTTATCAATGCCGGAGCACTTCTTATTTATTCCATCGTTGCCAGATTGATCGTAAATCAGGAACAGATTTTAAAACTGCAGCAGCAAAATCATCAACTGGAATTGCAGACTGTCCAGTATGAAAAACTTCAGGAAAGAATTGAAGACGCCCGCCGTACAAAACATGATCTGCATCATCATCTATCTGTTATGCAGGCTTATTTGGTGAAAAAAGATTATGAAGCCTTAGCTTCCTATCTGGAACAGTATTGTAAGCAGTTACCGGATCATTCCCCGATCACCTTCTGTGAAAATATCTCTGCAAATATCGTTCTGTCCTATTATGCACAGGAAGCAGAGCGTCTTGGTATTGCTTATTCTGCAGTTGCGAGTATTCCGGCATCCTGCCCGGTTGAAGCCAATGATCTTTCTGTTCTTTTTGGAAATCTGCTTGAAAATGCAGTGGATGCCTGTGTAGCTTCTAAGACAACTGCACGAAGCATCGTTGTCCGGGCAGTTTATAAAAAGGGGTCTCTTTGTATTGCGATCGACAATACTTTTGATGGTAAAATTATGCAGGATCCGGATGGAACTTTCTCATCCACCAAGCATGCCGGCAAGGGATTAGGTACTGTTTCCGTCCGGACAATTGCTTCAAAATATCACGGCACCTGCCGCTTTGACTGGAAGGATCAGATGTTCTATGCATCCGTGATCTGCTTTGAAAAATAAAGGATTTTGATTGTTTTTGTTATTTGTTAATTTATTTTGCCGCCATGAAAACCTTAGTTCCCTTACCTTCCATACGTTCTTTGTCGTTGCAGACTAGATAAATGTGTTAAAATTTTCAAATTAGGGTAATAATCATCCGGGTGCTACAAATATATCTGCTCATCAGATTCCACGCAATAGCAAGACATAGCACCACCTTTTTCTACAAATGATGCTTCGGTATCAATACACATATAACCGGTTGCTCTGTAAATATGGTTACTTTCATCATCATTTAGATTCATTACCGGAACATGTCCTACAATCAAAAACTTATCTAAACGGTTAAGGTCATATTCTTCCATATGGTGGATATCATCGGATAATAAAAAATCGTATAAATTTATGTCCGCCGCTGCCTCAATCGATTTTACAACATTAATTGTTTTATCCTTATTAAATGTTATGCAATTTGCAGAAAGTCCGGAATGAGTAACAACTGTTTCACCATATTTTGTCCGGATTTCCTCATAAATAGGCAGACTTTTGAGGAAAAGATACAGATTTTCTTTCGATTCTTTCGTCATCTTATTAAGACTTTTTATTGTGCCTGCGCCACCAAATAATTTATAAGTAAAATCATCCAGTTTTCCATCAAGATAGTTCTGACAAAACATTTCATGATTTCCCATAAGTATTTTCATTGAACCTGTTTCAATGTACGGTTCTATATATTTAATCAGTTCAATTCCATAATTACCACGGTCAAGAACGTCGCCTGCTATTATCATTTTATCACGGATTCCGTCAAAATCTATTTTTTCAAGCAGGTTTTTAAACTCTGTGATTTGCCCATGTATATCTGAAATAACGTAATGCATAGTGAGTCTCCTTTAATATGGAATTATTATAACATATACGGATTACGAATTTAAAGCAGATAGCGTATGAAGATGGCTATTATAAAGGTGAAGCTACAGGCAGAGCTGAATTTGTATTGTCAATGTTTAATTCCGGTAAAACTCCGGAGCAGATTTCCGACTTCTGCGGATTGGACTTAGATTATGTTGAGGACATTATTAAATCATATTAATTGATGTAACCTCAAAATGTATTTTTCATAAAAATAAAAAAATATAGGCGTATGCCCTTGCTTAGGGCATACGCCTGTGTGCTATATTCTAATAGTAATATCTAATATCACAATATGAATATATTGTATATGTTCTGCTATATGTGTAAATCTTTTTATAAGGACGTCGTTTATATATATAATTTTTCTCACGCCAATAAGCAGTCCAGTTATATGGGCAATGATGGTATTCTTCTAAACCACAATATCCATACCCTCTGCCACCCTTATCTGGTGCATCACTTGCTTGTTTTCCTTCAGCGGCTGAATAAAATTCACATTTACCATAAGAATTAATACCTATAGAATCAATACCTCCACCTCCTTCAGGATATTTATTATGATAATGCCAATAATGATAATCTGTATAATCTAACCACCATTCAGCATCTCCTGTATCTGATGGCATTTCGGTATCCCGTCTATGTCCAGATTCCCATTCTCCTGTATAAACCTTACGTTCACCAGTTCTTGTCCATCCATTAAGTGATGTGCTTTCACTTTCTGTGGTATCAGTTTTACTCCTTGTATGGACATGTCGTGTATCACTTTCAGCAACATAATTTTCTGACTCTCCACTCCAACTACCATACTCTATCCGTAAAGTTCTGGTTGCCCTATACGTGCGACCTTTATAATTATAAGATGCTGTTATGACTGTACTGGCATTTGAGCCTTTGTTCTTGTTAAAAGCAACGTATCCATTATTAACGGTTGCAACAGATGTATCTGATGATGACCAGTTAATAGATATGTTTTCCTGATTTCCGACATCATAAGAGGCGGTTAATTGTGATGTACGATTGCCATTTGTACCACCATTAATTGATATGCTTGGCGTTTTTACACTAATCAGGTATGAATAATTTTTTCCACCAAATGACAAAGTAACATTTTTATTTCCTGCCGAATTCATATCAGGGTAGTTTTTACCAACTCTGCTATCATCAGCTGAAATTTCAGCGGTACTTCCATCATTATAGGTTGCAGTTATTACGGCACCCGTAACTTTGACTGTATCGCCAATATAATACGTTGTTTCATTAGCATTTTTGCTTAATGTAATATTGGTTACATATATTTCAGCCCATCTCGCATACAAAGTAGCATCCTTTTCATCCTTGCAGACAGAGGACTCTGTAACCCTGTCACCGCCGGAAGCACTGGTATACCAGCCTTCAAAAGTGTATCCTTTTCTTTTAGGAGTAGGCAGTGTGCCATATTCTTTGTCATATTCCGCCTTTATCGAACGCTCACTAAGAGTACCGCTTCGTGGGTCTAATGTAATTGTAATTGCCTTATTTGACCAATATGCATACAATGTATGTTCTTTTTCATCTGTTACTATATCAGTTTTAAGAACTTTTGTACCACTTCCATTTGCTTTAGTATACCAGCCCATAAATGTGTAACCAGTTCTCGTTGCCAGTTTTTTGCCATACTCTGTTCCAAGATTATACTTAACATTTGCATCTCCTGTAATGCTTCCGCTACCTGCGTCATAGGTAACAGTTACACTTTTAACTGTCCAATGTGCGTATAATGTGTGCCTTTCACCGGTTGACATTACATCACTTGACGTTACTTTAGTGCCACCATTTTTTTCTGTATACCAGCCATCAAAAGAATAATATTTTCTTTCAGGAGTTGGGAGACTGTATTTTTCACCCATAGCAATATTGGTAGAAGAAGTTCCTACTTTTCCTCCATTTGCGTCAAAAGCTACTCGCACATAAATTCTTTCCCATCTTGCATAAAGTGTCTGGGAATTTACATTATTTACTTTAGTATCAGCTTCTACCTGTGAACCTGATTTTTCCGCTGTATACCAGCCAAGGAACTTATGATACTGCATTGTTGGTACAGGAAGTTCACCGTAGGTTTCTGTATAATATACCGTTCTTTCTGATTCCGGACAAGTTCCGCCTAAAGAATTAAATTTAACGGTTACAGGCTGTTTTCCAAGGCTCACTGTAAGAAGTATCTTAGTACCTCCCTTTTGTGAACTGCCTGCCTGTGGTGCCTGTGATATTACTAAACCTGCTGCAACATTGTTGTCGTAGATTTCATTTTTCTCAACTTTGAGGTTTGCTGATGTAATCATTTCAGTTGCTTCATCAAAATCCTTGCCAACAACGTCCGGTACATTAATAAGTGCTTCATCCGATACTACAGTTATTGTAATTTCATATCCTTTATATACTTTTGCACCTTTTTCTTCACTCTGTTTGATTACTGTTCCAAGTTCATAATTTTCGTCATAAATATAATCAACTGTCACAACCAATCCAAGTTCATGAAGTTTCTCTTCTGCATCTTTATGCTGTTCGCCTACAACATCAATCATATCAAATTTAGGCGGACCAGAAGATACAACAAGTGAAATTACATCCCCTGCTTTCGCCTGTGTTCCGGCTGCCACACTTTGGCTTACGACACAACCTTCTGCGACATTTTCATCTTCTTTATAAGTTATATCACAATCCAGACCACGTTCTTTTACTATGTTAATTGCTTCCTCTTCTTCAAAGTAAACAACATCCGGAACAATATATGACTGCTTTCCTTTAGATAAAACAATTTCTACTGTCGCATCTTTCTGTATTGCTTCGCCTTCTTTAACGCCCTGTGCAAGAACGTACATTGCATCATAATCTGCGTTATATTGATATTCCGAAACAATAAGAATAATTCCCTGTTTTTCACAAAGTTTTTTCGCCTCATCAAGAGAAATACCTACTATATCAGGCATAACATCTTCATCAAAACTGTAGTCTACGTCAGGATCTCTTCCCAATGACACTGTAAGGGTTACTACTGTTCCGATACTTGTTTCTGTTCCTCCCGCTATACTCTGGGCACATATGTATCCATCAGGAAAAACACTGTCATAATCTTCTATTATTTCGTAAGATAATTCCATATCTTCGAGATTTTTTATTGCTGTATCTTTGTCAAAGCCCACAACAAATGGCATTGAAACACTTCGTTCTCCCGCACTTATTACAACACCTAAATTGTAATTTATAGGAACAACGGAACCTACTGTCAGTTCCTGCATAAGAATACAGTCCTCTGCAATCTGGCTGTCATATTGTTTACCGCTCACAACAAGATTAAGGTTTTTCTCTACAAGTGTAGCCTGCGCCTCATCCTCAATCATACTTACTATACGCGGCACTCTTGTCATTCCGTCAGGTATATAAATATCTCGCGGTGTATGCTTTTTGAAGCCTATAACTCCTGTTAAAAATAATACAATAAGGGTTATTATTGACACTAATGCAGTCGGAACGGCAATTTTTACACCTAAAGGCCATTTTAATATATCTATCTTCTTGATTTTACCGTTTCTTCTGACTACTTCTTCCTCAGTTGTTAATTCCTCAATAAGCGTAGGCATATCCGGAGTTCTGTCTTCAATTCGCACATTCATTGCATTAAGTATTGCATTTTCAACATTTTTGGATATTGTCTTGCAATACTTACTAGGCGGTTCAAGCATATCTTTTTTTCCGTTTTCAAAATATGCTCTTCGTTCCATTGCGTCAGGTGGTGTTTTTCCTGTAATCATTTTATATAACACGGCACCTACTGCATAGACATCTGTATGTGGTCCCTGGTCTCCACGACTTCTGTACTGTTCCTCCGGAGAATATCCCGGTTTAATTATTACCGTAAGACTTCTGCTGTGACTTGTTGTCGCATATCTCGCAGCACCAAAATCTATCAGTTTAATCTGACTGTCTGTGGATATCATTATATTATCAGGTGCAATATCTCTGTGTATAATGCCTGCCTGATGAACCGTCTTAAGAGACTTCATAATTGGCATCATCATCTGGATTGCAACTTTTTCAGGCAATGTTCCGTTTTCCTTTAAAAATTCTCCGAGAGTTACACCCTCAAGATATTCCATTATGATATAGGCGGTACCATTTTCTTCAAAGCAATCATATATTTTAACAATACCCTGCTCATCCTGAAATTTCGCCAGCCTTCTTGCTTCATCCAAAAACTTTTTCAAACCATCATTAAACTGCTGTGCTTTATCACCATTAAATACTGTCAGCTGTGGTTTACCTGGCATTCTTGTTGAAAATTCACTTGGAAGATATTCTTTAATTGCTACTCGTTTTTCAAGGACACTGTCCCATGCTATATATGTAACACCAAATCCTCCGTAGCCGACTACTTTACCAACAATATACTGTCCGTGCAAAATTGTTCCCGGTATCATATGGATGGCCTCTTCGGGCATAGAATTTTCTACATACCCACAATGAGGACATATATTTAATTCATCACTGTATGTTTCCATACATCCTAAACATCTTTTCATCATCATTCTCCTTTGTATCCAAAGTTATCTATTTCGCTAAGAATGTTCTTATAAAACTGTGCATCATCACCAATAAGTGTTTCAATAGCACCTTTATTAACCGGTAATTTAGTTTTATCTCCCAAATCACCTTGCATATACAAATAATCCTGTGCGGTAGGGTCCTCTATAAGATATGCTAAAAGCCTTTCAGCAACTTTTATCTCATCTTTTCCTGATATACCTGAGATACTCCAGTCACATCCTGCACGACATTGTACCTCATCACCTTCAAGTGTAATATGTTTACACTTACCGGTCATAGTCTCATATATTCCTTCAATGTCTTTACTGCTGCCAAAATATATTGCACTTTGTCCCGAAACAAATGCTTCTTTGCCATCTTCTATTTCTCTGTATTTGCCAAAATCCACTTTATCGTTGTAATACTCTATCCAATCATCATCTATTGAATAGGTAATTTCTTTATCATCCGATACTATTTCATTAATATCTTTCAGAAAATCTCCGTCAAATTCTGCTTTAGTTGTGTTAATAAATACTACAGGCATTACAAAGGATGTAGGTATCTGTTTTTCTGATTTATAATATTCTTCATAATTATTCAGAAAATATAATTTGTCGGTATCAACTTCCGAAATAACATTTCCAAGAGTTTCAGCATTAGATAATACAGCTTCGTCAATACCGGTACTTTCAAATAAATCCGGCAGATTATTTTCTTCTGCCGCCGCCTTTAATCTCTCCGAATATTCTTCTTTCGGAATTGCTTCATAGTTAATTTCCACATTGGAGTACATTTCCGTAAAGTCATTTAATGCCTGTGTTATACCTTTTGCCTTATGGCTTTCTTCCATGTTATCCGCATCGTCCATCACATACCATACATTTATCTTTGCATCCGGGAGGGTTGCTTCCCCTTTCTGTTTATTCCAATTTCTTGAAAAGTATGTGACAAGTCCGGCAACAATCAGTACCGAACTTGCAATCCCTATCCATCTGAAATTCTTTCTTCTTTTTTTTACACTTTCCACAGAACGGACTTTTTTCTCGGATGTGATTGCTGCCATAAATTCATCAATAGTCTGATATCTTAAATGAATTTCAACAGACATTGCTCTCATTATCGCATTACTCAGATTTTCAGAAATTTCAGGAATCAGTTCATGTGGAGGTTGTACCTTATCCTCCATTTTTCTGTTGGTGGATTCATCCGGTTTCACTCCTACAACCATCCTGTACATGGTTGCTCCAAGCGCATATATATCCGTCCATGGTCCCTGTTTATTGACAGAATCGTACTGTTCTGCAGGTGCATAACCCGGCTTTAATACGATCGACAATGTTTCGTTAGCTGAAAAACGTGCTGCGCCAAAGTCGAACAGTTTAATTTTTCCGTTACTTAACATATATATGTTATCCGGTGCTACATCCCTATGAATATATCCGGCTTTATGAATATCTTTTAATGCACCGCCAACAGAAAGTGCTATTGCTACCGCTGATTCGCCATCAATTCGGCCTCCATTTTCTTTAAGGAATTCATCCAGCGTAACCCCTACGAATAATTCCATAACAAAATATGCTGTGCTGTTTTCTTCAAAAAATTCCATAACATCAACAATATATGGGTTATCAAGAAATTTTGTAGCATTACGCGCTTCATCAAGGAATCTTTTTAATCCATCGGCATAGTCTTTATATCGTTTCCCTTTAAACACAACAACATCCTTTGTTCCAGGTGTTCTATATACCAGTCCCGCCGGATAGTATTCTTTTATCGCAACCATTCTCTCCAATTTGGTATCATACGCTTTGTATGTAATTCCAAATCCACCGAATCCAAGAACTTTACCTACAATATATCTTGATTGGAGCACAGTTCCTGCAAATAACATATACAATTCTTTTGGTGGTTGTCCCTCCGTATATCCACAATATGGACATACCCCAAGGTCTTCATCATATTCTTCAAAACAATTATTGCATCTCATCATAAGCCTCTGATTTCGTCTATTTTCCTATATAGTCATCCCATGTAAACTCAGGACCGCAAAATGGATAAAACATAAACATAGCTTCCCCAAGCTGAATAATATCTCTTGATTTTATTTCTGAAAAAGTCATAAGAAGTTCATCGTTAAGATATACCATTCCGTTACCGTCACCAGGCTGTATCAGAAAAATTCTTTTCTTTGGTTCATATGTAATAACTGCATGCTTATCCCTTGAAACTGTTGGCTCCGGTATCATTACATCCATTCCGGCTCCTCTTCCTATCATGTTTTTGCCTGCTTTAAGATTAAAACTTTCTCCCTGACATTCGTCTCCTTTAATACAAACAAGCCAGCCAACAACAGGTTCTGTCTCTGCATCTGCGTAAATACCCACAGTTTTTGCCGAGTCATAAGCGGCTGCCGAGTTGTATACCGGTTTCTGTATTACAGGCTCAGCATGTGACACCAATTGTGGAATAGGTGTTTCATTCTGAAAAGCACTGTTTGAGTTTTTCTGGGTATATTCAACACTATGTATTTTTTCTTCGCTCTCTTTAACCGGCTCCATTGCAATAGTCTCAACTCCTGTTGAAGTCCTGACGCCCGTTGTTATATGGTTGTCATCAAGCTTAACCGAATTAGATATTACGTCTGTCATTGCCTGAGTCGCACACTCATCATTATTAATTACAGGTTCATAATTTTCTTCTTTCTTAACATTTCCAAACGGCCATTTTTTCTTTTCTTTATGCTGTTTTTTCTCTGCTACATCCTGCATCAATAACTTCTCATCGTCTTCTTTAGTTGCTGCGGGATAACCGCAAACCGGACACACACTATATTTTTCTCCGTCGAAAAAGTGTAAATCCGGTCCTGAACATCTTGTCATTTTCATATTTTTATCTCCTTTTTTATCTTATTCTGCATATTGCTACTGTTGTATTATCCTGATTTTTTCCTTTGGCAAATAAAGCGGCTTTATGTATCAGTTGCTCTGCCATACTCTTTACATCCCTGTTTTTCAGTAAAATATCTTTTATCTCATTAATATTGAGGGATTTATACAAACCGTCTGTTACCGCCACTAATATGTCATTTTTATTCAGCTCATACAATTCCTTATTCAGGTCGTAAATTTCAATTCCACCCAGTCCGAAATAACTGCAAAGTGTGGACTTATCTTCGCTTAGTTTTAAATATTCATCATAGGATATTTTTTCTAGTCTATAATCATTTTCTGCCTTTAGAGCCACTGTATGATCTCTTGTTAATTGGGCAATGGCATTATTTCTTAAAAGATATAACCGGCTGTCGCCTACCGACAGGCAATACATTCCTCTCTTTTGCAATGCCAGCATTACACAGGTACTTCCTGCATGCATTTTCTTTCCGTCTTCGTTATGTAGATTGGAAATTCTAATATCAACTGAATCCATTGCATATACAAGAAAATCTTCATCAATTTTTTTCTGATTAATTCTCTGCCTATATAACCTGATTAACTCATTTACAGCTATACCGCTTGCAAGTTTACCGCTTTCAAATCCACCCATGCCGTCGCATACAACCACTGCCGCATTTTCTTCCGATACATCAATCCCGTAAGCATCTTCATTTTCTTTTCGCTCACCGATATCACTTACAATTGCTATTTCGTAATATTTATTTTTTTGGTATTCCATATTACCCAATCCATATTCCTATTGCGGAGTTGTTGTCCATATTCTTGTCTTTACCATTTTCATGTACAACCTCTGCCATTTTTTCAATCCATTCCTGTACAGTATTGCTTTTTTTAAGTATTTTGCACATTTCTTTTTCTGTAATAAGTTCCCAAAAACCGTCGGAGCACATAAGAATGGCCTGGCACTCATCAGTCCTCAATGGTTCTTCTATCTTGAATGCCGGTTCTTCCCATTCAATTCCCATTACCTTAAGTAATCTGTTTCTGTCAGGATGATTGCGAATATCCTTTTCTTTTATTTCCCTTGCCATTACAAGCATCTGCGGAACGCTGTGATCCAATGTGCGTTCCTTTACTTTATTCTTTTTGAAAACATAAATTCTGGAATCTCCGATATATCCTCTATATACAGTATCTTCTGAAATCAACACTGCTGTTGCAGTTGTCTTCATTTCATCCTGTGCTTTCTGTGCTATCTGTTCGGAAAGGAGCATACTCTGTGCAACCATAAGTGTATCTGCGATAAACTGGTCAGGTTTACTGACTCCCGCGTGGTAACACTGGTCAAATACTTCCGTTACCATACCAGAGGCAACCTCCCCTTTTCCGTGTCCTCCAAGACCATCACACAACACATAGCATTTTTCTTTTCCATCCTCCAGTGTAATGCAGGAATCTTCATTTACTTTTTTTCCACCTACATTGGTGTACATATAACTGGTTATCATTGCTTACCTCTCTACTGTAAAAATAAAACATTCATCCGCAAAGTAGATTTCTGAGTTATTAAAAATTTCTACCGGATTACCAACGGGTATTCTAACACTATTAATAAACGTTCCATTTTTTGAATTACAATCAATCAAATAATACTTTCCATTTTCGACTATAATCTTTGCATGGTTACGACTAATAAATTTTCCCGTTAAACACAAATCATTTTCTATATCTGTTCCTATTTCATAACAATCACCTTCAATAAAACTCCTGGTGCCATTTTTTATATTTGTTAAACATGCAATCAGCTTATTATCCATGGTCTTTTCAACACTTTCTTTATTACTATGAATTATTGTTAACGGATTGTACTCAATATTATTTTTATCCTGTATCCTATCTTTAGCCTCCTTTCTATGTTCTATTTCTACGCTTTTCTTATTTTCTAATGCCAAATCTAACATTTTGCTAAAACCATTGATTGAAAATGGTAAATTACCTTCAACATAGTTTATATATTCTTTTATAAAGCTTTCATTTTCTTTACTGAAGCTTTCATTTAACAACACTAATTTTCTTAAAAACTCTTTTGGTGAGTTTTCCCTTTTGTTATTCACTACAGGCCATAAAATGCAATTTATTTCTCTTGTTTTAGAATTAATAAAAACGTACTTTTCATCTAACTCCAGATTATCAATATTAATTTTATCCCTTTCTAATTTCTTAAGATTATCGATAAAAAGCCTCAGCATACTGATAAAATCACGTTTACTTACTGATTCCGCAAAATACTGTTGGATTCCTATCATTCCATAAACATTGCATTGGATTATTGTACACTTTCCCTTAATAACAACATCTATTGGCAATATGCCACTATATTTATTCATTTTTTCTATTTTATAAACATATTCATTAATCATTTCAGGATAAGACAGTTTATTAATAACTTTTATAGTACCATTTTTATTTTTTAATGTTATTTTTCCCAATTAACACCATTCCTTATTTATTAACTTCTTGGCAAACTATTTGCCCTATTAAAAGCATTAGTCTGTACTTGTTTATACTTTGATATTGCGAATCTTAAAAATGATGCATATGATTTCAAGCCTTCTACAGTTTGAGAATACAAGGATTCGTTTCCGTCAAGTTTTTCAAAATATATTTTAAATTGATCGGCATCCGTTCCCTGCCATGCCATTTTCAAATCAATGACTTCTCCTTTTACTTGTTCCATTCTTCGGGTGAGGCATTCAACATATTCTTCTATTACTAATGCCGTTCTCTCCATCTGTTCATAATCAACTTTAATACATGCCATTCTTATATCCTCCTATCACTTAAACTGATCTGCTAGAGATTTATTGACACTTTCTGTGTTATCATATCCAACTCCTACTTGCTGAAATAAAAATGAGACATAATTATCAAGTTCTTTATATCTTTGTTCACAAATCTGAGTTTTCATTTGATTAAATTTCCCAATAGCATTGGTTGCTGCCGGACCATCCCATGCATCATTCAATCTTTTAACCGCCTGATCTGCCATATCAAATTCTTCCCTCATTTTTTCATTTTGTGTTTTTATATTATTTGCCAGAATTGTAACCTGGTCTGTATTAATTTTGATGTTATTCATTTATCAATTTTCTCCTTTTCAGACTCTTCTATAAAATCTCTCATTATTTCATATTCATTGTCTTTGTATCCTTCATATATCAATTCAGATATATCTTCTTCATCAAAAAAGAAAAACAATCTATTATCATATGCTCCCATCGGATATCTTATTGCTGTATAGTCTTTACTTTCTCCACTTTTGTTTGTTGGAAAATACCCAACAATCATAAATTTCATACTTGGTATTTTATGTATTAAAACTATAGTCCCTATTGGTAAAATATTTCTCATCTTAATTTGCAATTATTCCTTTCATTTTTTAAACCATCTTTTTATGCAACTTCCCATATAATCCACTCCACTTTTCCAATCATCAAATGATGAATTTTCTTTAATTAAAGTTTTTAATTGTGAAATACCATCTAAAACTGCAGGAAATCCCTTTTTATCAGAAATTTTTTCATATTCTTTTTGCATATCATATCCGAACACTTTAGATATCGTTGCTGCTGGTATATATGCAACTGCTAATGTGGGTGCATTCAATGTTTTGTCTCCAACAACATCTAATGCTGAAACCACAAATGTTTTCCAATAAACCCCCTTCACTGTTGTTTCGGTATCTATTCCGTCAATCCAATTACTTATCATATTTATGCCATAATCAAGTATAAAATCTCCCATTACATTTCCTTTTATTGCAGGAACTTCAGATACCCCCTCTTTAATAACATCTAAGAGTTTATTCGCACCATCAACCATATCATCTGTATTTTTAGCTACTAAACCTTTTATATATTTTGATGAGCCCAATACCAAATTGTTTATGGTGTCTATATCTTTAATAAATTTCACCCCATTATCAATTGGTGCTGGCAAACTAACATCTTTCCCTGTTATCCATTCATAATACTCTTTATATTTGGAAATATACTCGCTATTTGATGTTAGCAATTCTACTACTTTCTCGTATTTAGTTACATTGCTATCATTATTACTTAGTATTTTCTTATATTCATTTATAGTATCAATTATGTTTTCACCAAAAAATAAAACGGGATTAAATCCGTTAAAATTCTCATCTATTTTGCAACTATTTCTCTTATCAATAAGCCATTTATCATAATCTAATTCTCTCTCTAATTTGTTAAACTCAGATACTGTAGTTTCAATAAATTCGGCACATTTTTTTAGTTTATTATTGCATCCCCATAAATTACTTTTCGATAAAATTCCATGCAGTTGTATATCTTCTGATTTGTTGCTCAACACCTGCAACTTGTTACTTATTCCTTTGCATCTAGAGTACGCACTATTTATTCTCACTCTGTAAACATCTAATTTACTGCTATCAACACAAATATCTATCATTAAAAAGTTCTACCTCCACCTGAGTGTATAGTTACTGTACTAATTTTTTTACTTATCGTACGATATTTATTAATTACGTTATCAATACACTCTGCACATTTTTCATTTCCAATTCCTATAAATTCTTTTTTTAATCCATTTGATATATTTTCAAGTTCCTTAATTATAGAATTAATTTCTGAGCAAATATAATCCAACTCTTTTTTTTCTTCTAATTTCATTTTCCACCTATTTCCCTTATGTACATCCACCACAATGGATGGATGTACTCAAATTCTTTTTATTTACTTAAATGCATCTGCAAGACTTATATTTTGGGTTTCTGTTTCAAAATATCCTTGCTCAATATTTGCTCTAAGAAACTGCACATACTGTGTAATTATATCTTCATAATTTTGAAAATACTTAGCCGCAAACTCATCAAAAGCTGATATTGTTGCCTGTGCAGCTTCACCTTCCCAGATATTCGCTAACTGATCTACTGTTGCCTTTCCATTTGTCAGTTCTTCTGTAAGACGTTTATTAAGATTTTCAATATTGGTAGCAACCTGTGAAACCTGGTCTGTATTAACTCTTATACTATTACCTGCCATAATACACGTCTCCTTTCTTTAATTAATAAGTTTCTTTACTTGGGTTATATTACTATCCTGACGTGCTATATAATTAGCTTTCTGTCTGTCGAGCATCTGACTGGCTGCAGATAACTTTGCTGCCATGGCTTTTAACTCTTCTGTAAAACCATTTATCTGCTCAACAAAAGCAATATTATCAGCACCTTCCCATGCAGTTCCCATTGTGTTTGCTTCCTGCATTAACTGACTGTAAATATCTGTATACGAGTCTGAAATTGCCTGTAACTTCTGAGCAGCCTTTCCCATATCATCAAAAGATGCAACACTTATTGTTTTTCCCATAGTTTTTCTCCTTTCATATGTTTATCTATATCAACATGAGCTGTGAACCGTTCTTTATTCCCAATTCAGCAACCTCAATGTTAATATTAAAAATAATACCTGTCTGTGCATCACACAAAACTGCATCATCTGCAGCTTTATATTTTCCATTAGAAAGTTCCGTTAATGCACATGCCACCATTTTAATAACATCTCTCATCTTACTTTTTAGTGGTATAAATACATCATATTTTTCATCAGCTGCCGGTACAGCCACTTCAACCAACACCTTTTCATTCGTCATAATAATCTTCCTTATCGCCTAACAGTTTTATTTTTTTACATTTTCCTTTTATTAATGAATAACCAAACTCATCTGTAATTGTTTCATACATATCTGGTGTTTTTTTATTTGGCTTAATCAAATACTGCTCTGTGATTCCACTTCCAACCCATATGACCTGATTTGACGAAGCATTAGTCTTATACCATTTTTCAAATGAATACTCCGATAACTTCTTACATTGTTCTGCTACTATTATTGCAATGTTATAGTTACTTGACCCTTTTTCCAATATAAGCGATAGCTTTTCTTTTTTTTCATCAGACAGCATTGCTCTTAATGTAGCTAAGGAATTGATTACAATAAAGAAAGGTTCATAATTTTGTGTTTTTTTGCCTGCCTCTATTGCCTCTTTATAAGCATTATTTCTATCTCTAACTGTTATAAATATTTCATCAATTTGTTTTTCACATTCTCCTATTGCTGTACATACTTTCAGATTTTCAAAACTTTTTCCAAGTATGTTATCTCCATCTAAAACAACCCCTTTAACAATATTGGCCTGATTAATAAATGTCAGAAAACAAGTAATAAATTTTTGGTATTCAAGTTCTGTTGAAGTTATTATGTTTATATATGATTCATCAAATGGGTAATAATGCACATTTAATGAATCTTTCTCTACGCCTATTGGAATTCTAAATTTGTGATTTATATCTATATAGTCATTCAAGAAATTAATATCTACTTTTTCAGGTAGTATCGGAACCTTATTAGCAACTATACCCTTCCATTCTTTTGCTTCTTCTTCACACATATTTCGTATAAATGAATACAAATTTTTTTCTCTTGTTAAATTAGCAAGCTGGAATTCATATAATTCATCCATCCTGATTAATCCGCGTCCTTTGAACTTTGAAGGAATCAGTCCATCATTTTTTCCAATAATAGACGAATATTCTGAATCATCGTTCATCTGCAACACAAGCTGTTGTTTGAAATTTTGAGCCAGTCTAAATTTAACAGCTCCTGTTCCCAATGCAGTTATTACAAAATAGATACCATACTTTGTACCTTCTCTGGTTAGATATGAAACGGCTTCTTCTTTTTCTTCATAATTTTCTGTAAATGCCGAGAAATTATTAATAATAACAACAATGGATGGCAAAGAACTATTTGATTCTTTTATATAGTTCACATAATCTCCACCGTAATCAACAAAAAGTTTCTTCCTATTTTTAATTTCATCTAAAAGCATTTTAAATAAATTACTAACCTTTTCAGCTTCATACGATAAAATAATTTCACCAACATGAGGTGCTTTCGCAAAAGCTCTAAGCGTCTCAGACGCAAAATCCAAAGCGTATATATTTACTTCCTCCGGACTATGTTCTTTGATTAATGAATACATTAATACATTTACAAATGTTGTTTTTCCACTACCCGCAACACCGTATACAATTGCGTTTCCTTCTTTTGATATAGGAAGTTTCAACTCACACTGTCTCTGTCTTGCCGGATCATCATATTCTCCAATTACCGGCATCAAATTATATCTTTCCGAAGAAATTCCATATTTTTTCTTTATATCTTCAACATATATTTTTCCGGGTATTGGATCCAGCCATAAAGGTTTAACCTTAATATTCTCACTATCTGCAATACTTCTTATATACTTTGTTATTACATCCAATTGTTTATTTTCACTATCTGCGTGTCCTTTATCCAGTTTAACCTGTTTAATTGCATGTCCATTAGTATCAACAACTACCACACTGTCATCCTGCTCTTTAACAACTTTTTCAGCAGGATTATATGGTGCTCCTGCCCAAGCTGACTGTCCTAATTCAAATAATTCATTATATCCTACTTGCAGGAAAAAACGTCCTGTATCTGTTAATTCAGCTGCATCCGGTCTCTTTAACATATCCATACTATCTGCTCGTTCTTGTACCTTTAAACATACTCGGAATCTGCTGTTACTCCATATCTGGTCATCCACGACACCACTAGGTTTTTGCGTGGCAAGTATTAGATGTACTCCTAAACTACGGCCTATTCTGGCAGCACTGACCAACTGCGTCATAAAGTCCGGCTGTTGTGTTTTTAATTCAGCAAACTCATCTGAAATTATGAATAAATGTTGTAATGGCTCAGATACCTTGCCTTCTCTATATAGCTTTTGATATTTATATATATCTATATTACTTACATTTACCAATTTACTAGTTTGGGCAAATATCTCCTGTCTTCTTTTCAACTCACTTTGAATAGAGACAAGCGACCTGTTTATTGCTGCGCCATCAAGGTTTGTAATTATACCCGCTGTATGTGGTAAATGTTCAAAGGATTTTGCCATTCCTCCGCCCTTGTAATCTATCAAAATAAAAGCAACCTCGTAAGGGTGATAATTTACTGCCAACGAAAGGATATATGTGATTATAAATTCAGATTTACCCGAACCTGTCATTCCCGCTACCAACCCATGTGGGCCATGAAATTTCTCATGCAAGTCAAGCATAAATGTTTCACCATATATATCTATGCCCACCGGAGTCTGCAATGTCTTTGTTGGATTATTTTCTTTCCAACGTGTTAATACATTTAAATGTTCTACCTTCCCAACACCAAATAACTGCATAAACGTAATAACACTAGGTAACTTGGCATTTGAAATGGTATTGTCCAGAATGGTATTAGCTAATTTTACACTCATATCTAAGGGATCTTTTGTTACATAAATATCTGGAACAAAACTTATGCTGTTGCCACTTATATCATTTTTGTCAAACAATTTACCTGTATTTCCATCTAATGAAACAATCATGGAACACTCTTTTGGCAAATCTTTTAACTCTTCAAAAAATGTTACAATACTTATATTTATTCGCTTTTCCATAATTAAAATCTTTTTTATCACTTCAGTTCTAATTCCAAGATTTTTACTTATGTCAAATATTATGTAATAAGGCTTTACAGCGTTTATCTCAGATTCATTTATATGTTCACGTTCTTCAATTATATTTTCAAAATATGCAGATATTTCCTTTACCTCATTAGCATTTCTTGCAATAAATCTAAAATTTTTATCATCCGACCATACATGTGGAATCCATTTTACAAATTCAAATTCTTCTTTTTCACTTTCATCATATATACATACAAATTTAACTTCATCATAACTGTATAATGCTGCCAACTGGATAATTAATCCCTTCGCAAATTCTATAACTTGTTTTTTCTGACCAATTATTCCAGAAATATAATTTTCAAACATAGAGTAGGTAATCGGAATATTATGCAATGTTTTATCGCTCTCACACAACGAATACAATTCTTCACGTAAATTATCATCATCTAAAGAAAAATGCCTATCAGAATAAGATATTTCTGCATTGAGATTCCCTTCTCCATAGCCTAATCTCACTCGTAAAAAATCATTTTGACCATAACCTCTTTCCCAGAGATTTCTGTTCTTTTCTATAATTCTGTTTTCACACTCCTGAATCGTTGCAAAATTTTCATTAAGAATTTCTTCCTGTAACTGTGATTCATCGTTGATTTTTGCCGCCATTTTATCAAGGTATACACGATACTTTTTTTGTCTTAAATTTTCTTTTTTTCTCTTGCGTTTCTTTTCATATAACTTAGTCACGGTTGGAAGCAATACAGTGCCGACAAGCATACTTCCACCCATCACCATTGAAGTTGTGTTATGGCTGACCGCTGCCGTTATCAGTGTAACTACTGACATCATCCCCATTGCCATTGATGAACCCATAACCAATGGCCATGGTAATTCCTCTGAAATCGGACTTGATGGTGGCGAATCAATTTTTAAAGTATATTTATTAATATCTCTTTTAAATCTTGGTGATCTGTAAAAAAACGGTTCAGGTATCAACTCATATTCATAGTCTTCTTCTGTTTTTTCTTCCATCTGTGGAATATATTTATATAAAGATTCAGAAATTCTCACACAACCATCAGGATTATTTATTGCTATAAAGTTCTTACCAACTACAATTTTTAAACCCATAACATAAATTACATCACCTAATTTTAAGTCCGTCTTAGCTATTCGTATTCCATTGACAAAAGTACCATTTGTACTATTAAGATCCTGTACGCTCCATTTTTTATTTTCTAAAATTATTTTTGCATGCCGTGAAGACACCACTTTATTCTGATAACATATATCGTTATTCTCACTTCTGCCTATAAAAATTTCGCATCCATCCTCAATCAAATACTTTGAAAACACTTGTCTGTCTTCAGTCACAGGCTCAGTAAAAATATAAATTTTTTCATTATTTTCATTTAAAAGTATATAAATATTTGATGGATGTAATATTGTTGACTTAATTGGATTATTATACCCATCAATTACTTTAACCATTTTTGAGGACTTTAATACCCACTCATCATTTATTCCTTCTATATTGCTGATACTCTTTTTTTCATTACCAACATAGCAAAAAACCTCAAACTGACCATTCTTTTTCTCAGGTAAAACTATACTCTGAATTTTATCATTGTATATTGTTGTTACTATCATTTCATCACCTAGCTAATTGTTTTTTGAATTTCTTTTTCCATCATTTCAAATTCCGATGCTGTATCATTTAAATAACTGATTATTTTTTTTATTTTATAATTTTCAGAAGTTACGCTAACGCTTCTGTTAATATATAAAGGATTCATAATCACTGCCTCTTTTTTGAGATTTCCGATTCTTGCATCCAAATTATTAATCCTATTACTAATCCTCCCTAACTGCTGAGAGTAGTTTCTTAGGTTATCTGTATTAACCTGTATAAATTGATTAGCATTAAGATAATTGCATGTCTCCCTAAAATCTTTGTCCAAGCTATATCTTATGGTATATGACACATGATTAAGAAAATTTTCAACCTGATTCTTATATTGATTCCAAACTATATTGTATCTGTCATAAAGATTTCTTATCGCCATAACAGCTTTTTGCGCTTCATTAATTGTCAGTGCATATATCTTTTCTTCCTCTAATAACAATGTTCTCATGTATGTATATTTTTTTTGTATAGACATAACGAGCAAAACCAATAATGACTGCAACACAGCTTGACTTGCAAACCTTGTCAAATGAGTAATTTCCATATATTTTCCATTATCAAATTCAGCAGAAGACGTATTATGTGACTCAATAAATCCGTAACATCCCTCTTTACATTTAGCATACCTTACCGGGTATATTTCGATGCCTATTTTTGAAACTATATCTCCCTCTATATCAACAGCATCATATTTTCCTGACCAAAATGCTTTTATCTGTTCTAGTGATAAATTATATGGATTAATTGGCTGTGCATTTATTACATGTGCCTTTTTTATCATCTTTGAATATTCTGCAAACACATTTGCCACAAGCTCACCGCCTTTTGAATGTCCATATAAATAATTATTTCCATCAGATTTACAATATTTTTTAAAAAATTGTTTTGCCTTTCTATCCTGTGTTGAATTTCCATATACTGTTGCCGCGATGTTATCTATAGTATCCAACTGTTCATTTATTGTTTTAGAAATATCAAATATATTTGCCAAACCCATTAGCTTATCCATATTTTCGGTTCCACGAAACGTCATACCCACCTCACCTGTTTCTGGATTTTCAATGGCTATAGCTACAAACCCTGTTTTACCGTTATCATTTTCATAACCTCTTATAATGTAATTATTAAATCCCTGACTCTCTAAGTTAGTTTTTAAACTTTTAGTCCTGCCAGGATTAATCTTTCCACTCGAGTCTTTAATTCCCTCTATTGCATCGCTAAGCTTCATTCCAATGCAATCATCTTTTAAATCAGCATAAGCCAGCTCATTTAATACATTATTATCAAAATCCGAACATTCTGCTAAGTTTTTTATATTTTGTTTACCCATTTTGATTCTCCTTCAACCCATCCACTGTATCTTACAAACCTACGAAGACTTTACCACTTTTTTGTTGATTTATGCACAATATGTAATAATCGGTAATTTTTTTGTAACTTTTGGTAAAAAATAGTCCAAACAGGATACTTTTCCTATTTGGACTATATCTTAATATTTAATTTTGCACACACCCCAGCATCCGTTATATCTGACCCATGCACAGCCATTATATGCGCTTGTTGCTTCCTCAAAAATATATGGAATAACAAGTTTTCCTGTTGTGTCAATATAACCCGCTTTACCGTCTTTGTAGACTGCTGCCAGCCCATCTCTGAAGCATCTGGCAAAATCATACGTTCCCGGCACTATCTGTTTGCCATTTTCATCTATAAATATGTACTTTCCATTCTTTTTAACGCTTATACATTCCGAATTTCCGATTTTACCTGCCACATAATAATCATCAACCGTATCAACAATTCTGCCGGTTGATAAATTATATATCGTATATGTATCAAGATAACTTACATTGCCATTAACTTCATACCAGCCACCGGTATTTTTATAATCGCCATCATAGTATATATTAGACAATATGCAAATGTTATCTTCGCCATCATATTTTGAAACTGAATCAAAAATATATAAGACTTCACTCCATGACCAGAATTTACCGTCATATGTATTATAATACAAGTGCGGTCTTTCCCCTATTCCGCCTGCCCATGCACCCGTCTTATTACCATTGATATCAATAACTGAACCACTATCATCACCGTGACCTATATAAGCATGTCCATGTGGTTCACTTACTTCTATTTCATAGGAATAGTCTATAACGACATTTCCATTAAAATCTACTAACCCATATTTATGCGGCTGATATTTTTTTAAATCCGTATTATTTCCTTCAATAAATCCATAATATGCCCTGCTCCACCAGTCACCCCCATCAGAAAACCTCATGTCTGAATTTTCTCCAACAACTTCACTTAACGGAATTACAGTATCACAACTAAGGTATGGTTCTTTAATCCATTTTACATCATCTATCGAAAACGGTTTTGATTCAGGTACCGTGGGTTTCTCCGTTGGGGGAACCGTTGTCGTAGATTCTGTTGTTGGAGCCTGGGTTGTAGGGGTTTCCGAAGTTGTTTCCTTAACGGATGTAGTATTTTCAGTTGTTTCCTTTGTTAGAGAGGTTTCTTCGGTTTTACTTGTTGTATCTGTTTCTTTCTGAACATATTTATTGTCATTGACAGGTTTCTTTTTTAAAGCATTATTAATAACCATAGCTGTTACCACAGATATAACCGATAACACCAAAATACCGATTCCTGCCCTGATACAGTTTTTTATTTTAAGTGTATTATCCTTTACGCTGTCAAGGCTTTTGTGGCATACACAACAACTGTTTTTTTTATAATTTTGTACTGTCCCACAGTATGGGCATATCAATTTGGTTTTCTTAAAAATTGTTTTAAAGGAGTATATTATCGTTTTTTTATCCATTAAAATATTCCTCATTCATAGTCATCTATCAGGTCAAAAACTGTATCATCAAGGACGTACCATCGTCCGCCTGTTTTATACATCGGAATTTCTTCTTTCTCTATGCTTCCATCCCAATGATATTCAACAATTATTACACATGAATCAGTGATATTTATGCCACTGTCCAACTCAGACAACATAGAATAAGCATAACGTTCAACTTCACTATTAGACTCTGTTTTTTTCACAATAGTGAAACTATCTATATCATAATCAGAAATTTCATATTCCACACTGGTAGCTATTCTTTTTCTTGTCATTCCAGTTTTACTGCATATCTTACCAACCATTTTCTTTGGAACTGTCACGGAAATAAAATCATCACCATTTTCAGTCATTAATGCTTTAATATATTTTTCAGCCACTTTCTTTGGTGAGGAAACATTTAACTTAATAACTATAAATACAATGACAAATATAGCCAATAAAGACACTACTATATAAATTCGCTTCTTTCCTTCTTTACTACCATAAGAATTTATTTCTTTATATTCACCTTTGTAACTTTCTATTCTATTAAAAGTTGCTTTTAAATTTTCTACTTCTTCATCTCTTTCATTCTCTTTTGTATTAATCTTAGCTCTGTAAGCCGTCTGTGAGTTAAATATTCCCTCTATTTTGTGCCCACATTCGGTACAAAAGTTGCCATCCGTTCTTGTAACCTTTCCGCAAAAAGGACATATTTCCTGCTGTACATTACTCATATAATTTCCTCCTAGATTTCTTTTATATTTAATTATAAAGGTTCATTATCGCCATAGGCATCATGCTTAATTAATACCCTGCCTTCCGATATACCTATGACAATCCTGTTACACTTCTTGTGTTCCGGACATTTTAATACAATTTCATTACCGTAAGCATCAGATACCTCTTTAATCAGTGCTTTTGTTTTTATTTCATCCGATGATTGAATTTTTGAAGGGTTGCTTAAATCTATGATATCAGAATTATATTCTATGGATGAATCCAAACCATAATATCCTCCTGCGTTTATTTTTTCCTGTATTATTGCTCTGACATTTTCTAATTCATTTCCTTCCTCGCAATATCCCATACACATATAAACGCTATCAACAACCCAATAATTATTTTTTTTAACGGTACTCATTTCAAATCTAAAATTCATTACTGACTTGTCGCCCTGTATTCTGAAATCCCCCATGACAATCGTTGTATTCAAATCAACATCACCATATTGTCCAAATTCTGATGGATTAAAGGAGTATCTTTCATTAAAAGACACATTTGTAATATTTCCTATATTACTCCTTTCATTATTTATACTTTCATATAAAACCTTAAGCGACTTGTCATCACTATTCCTGCCTTCCCTGATTGCCGTACAAAGCTTATTTACAACACCGTTAACAGTTTCATCCTTTAATTCTGTTACATTCTGCTTAATAGGCACAGGTGTGGTTGGTTCTTCGGTTGGTTTTTGTAATTCTGTGGTTGGCATTTCAGCAGCCTTAGTCTCCGGTACTATTGGAGTTTCCGTAGTCACTTGTTCTGTGGTTGAAGCTTCCGTAGTTGCCTTCGTTACCTCAGGTGATGTTTCATTATCAGACTTTTTTGTTGTCATTGGTTCTGATGTTTTGTCTACTAAAGAGCTTGTCTTATTTTCAACATAAACAGTGTTGTCCGTTGTTGAACCTTTTCTCATAGAATTATTAATAATAATCGCTGCAACTACAGCTGATAATGATAAAAAAACAATTCCTATACCCACTCTTATACAATTCTTGATTTTGAGAGTATTATCTTTTAAGCCATCAAGGCTTTGATTACATTTACTGCATTTTATATTCTTATAGTCCTGTATTGTTCCACAATTTGGACATATTATTTTTGTCTTTTTAAATACATCTTTTATAGCATACCTAATTATATTTTTATCCATTGTTTTGTTTGTCTCCTTAAATGTAAAGTGATTATACATCATAACATTCTTACCAAACTGTAAATGTAATAAAATGACGTTTTTTTGTAACTTTTGGTATTGATTTTCCTGTCATACCAATTATTACATTTAAACTGCTGTTCATTACATATTGCTACATTTCTCTAAACTTTATGTTATGTTGATTTTAATAAAATATAAGGAGGTAACAACTATGTTTTGTTATAAATGCGGTAATAAATTACCAGACAATTCAAAATTCTGCCCTAACTGTGGAGCAAACCAGAATACCGCCGATAATAGCCAGCCGGTTGCATCATTCGCTTCCCCAACGCCTGTTAATTCCACTTCTGATTCTGGCTTTGGAGCGAAACTCCATATTCCAAGTTTGTTTAAATCAGATGAATTCTTTGAAAAAGTGCGTAAAATATTTATGGGAATATTCTTATTAACATGTTTAATACAGTTTTTAGGATTTGTCCTCAAATTCCGGGGCGGAATAGCTATTGAGTTTGATACAGCCAATTTGTTAGTAGATGGTACCGAAGTGTTATGTTCCGAATTAGGAAACAGCCTATACATTCTGCTTACTGTATTCATTATGATTGTCATTTTTATATTAATCGTTGTCATTTTATCTAGCAAATTAAGAACATTAAATGCTTCCATATCTATTTTTGTATTTTCAATTATTAATTGTATATTATGTTCTAAATTTACATCTGCTTTCTTGGATGCAATTTCTCTCGATTATTATGTAGATGGTTATAATATGGAATATATAAAAAGATATTTCCTTGGTTCCTTTTCTTCTGCTCTTTCAATGGTTAAGTTTGCTAAGATATTTCTTATCATTATGTCCGCCATATATGTAGCATTTCAGGTATACAAAAAATATACCCAGCCTGCCACTCCTATTTCTAACAAAACAAATGAATATGAATATTAGAAACGGACTGCTAAAACTGCATAACGTAAAAAGGTCACCCCAAAACCTGAGGTGACCTTTTATAATAATTATTTATATAATTTTACATCCGCAAACAAAATAAAAGCCCTAAACCAGCGCACAGCTTAGCTTGGGACTTCCGAGTGCGCCTTCAGGGGTTCGAACCCTGGACACCCTGATTAAGAGTCAGGTGCTCTACCAACTGAGCTAAAGGCGCATAAAACATTTTGTCTTTTGTTTGACGCAAGTGTTATTATATATGAGTCGTTAAAAAAAAGCAAGTGTTTTTTTTAATTTTATAAAAAAATTTTCAAAAATTAATTTCTGTACTATTTACAGTTGAAAATCTTCTTGAGTTCGTCGAAACCCCGCTTGATTTTAAGCAGCTCGCAGTTAAGTCGGCGGCAGCCGGAACAAATGCACATGCAGTGGAAACGTTTTTTCATTCTACTCCCCTCCCAACATTATTAAAATTTTACCTTGTGGCGATAAGCTTGTTAATAGGATTGCCAAGCTTTGAAAATTTGATTTCGTATTCGGTCATTACGTTGCCATCGTTCATATCGCTGTTGTGAAGATCGTATGTGACGCTGTCTAATTTCCAGCCGGCAGCTTCAACCTCTTCCAAAGAAAAATCAAATAAAGGTCTGTTGTCGGTCTTGAACTCCACACGCCCTGTTTTTGCAAGAATATTGTTATATCTGGCAAAAAACTGTCTTGAAGTAAGACGTCTTTTCGCGTGACGGTCCTTTGGCCATGGGTCTGAGAAATTAAGATATATTCTTCCAATCTCACCGTTTTCAAATACATCCTCTATTTTCTCGGCATCCATCCGGATAAAGCGAAGGTTAGGCAGCTCCATTTCCCTCTGCTTTTCCAATGCACGGACAAGAACGCTTGAAAACTTTTCTATTCCAATGTAATTGATATCAGGGTTCTTTGACGCAAGCTCCATGATAAATCTGCCTTTGCCCGTTCCGATTTCAAGATGGATTTCGTTGTCGTTGCCGAAAATCTCATGCCATCTGCCTTTATTTTCTTCAGGTACATTAATTGTATAATCACTTTCTTCAAGTGCCTCTCTGGCACCTCTCACATTTCTTAATCTCATGTCTATGAGTTTCCTCCGTATCTAAGCGATATTATTAGTATATACAAACGCCCCCGAATATGCTACTATAATTTCAAATTTTGTTAAAGGGATTTAGTATGAAAAAAATAATTGCTTCAACTCTTACTTTTATATATATTATGTGTCATTTAAGCCTATGCCGGGCGGCTGATAATAATGACATTCTGCCTGAATTTCCCGATATTAAGTCACAGTATATTGTGCTGATGGACGCCGATTCCGGGGAGGTTCTTTATCAGAGGAATATGGATAAAAAATGCTATCCTGCAAGCACCACCAAGATGATGACGGCTTTGCTTACCATAGAGAATACATCTATGTCAGATGTGGTTACCTATTCCAAAGCTGCGGTTGACAGTGTTTCTCCCGGTGATGCTAATGTAGGAATTGCTGTGGGCGAACAGCTTACGGTAGAGCAGTCCTTGTATTGCCTTATGCTCCGCTCCGCCAATGATGTGGCTTACGGACTTGCAGAATATGTGGGCGGTACGGCTTCCGGTTTTGCATCGATGATGAATGACAAAGCTGCTGCCTTAGGCGCAGTTTCAACGCATTTTTCCAATCCAAGCGGTCTCACCAATGAATTTCACTACTCCACGCCTTATGATATGGCATTGATAGGAAGGGCCTGTTTTAATAACAAAACCCTTGTAAATATCATGAGCTATACAGGTGTATACAAGATAGGCAAGACTAACACAAATAACAATATCCGCTATTACACACACCGTTTCCAGATGTTAAAAGGCGGCGAGTATGAGTACCGGTATTCAAAAGGCGGCAAAACCGGATATACCGATGCCGCAGGCAACTGTCTCGTATCTTTTGCCGAAAAAGACGGTATAAGGCTGGTGTGCTCAGTTATGAATTCAACGGCTTCGGGAAGATACACCGACTCCATCGCACTTTTTGATTATTACCTTAATAACTACCGTAAATGTTATCTTGATGATAATAATATGTCATCTTCATCTTTTGGACTTGATGCCCTTGATATTACCTATGAGATGACATCGACAAACGGCTACAGCATAGAATTCGATGATGGGGCTTATATTCTTGTTCCGTCAAATGCCAGTATATCGGACCTGACAAAGATTGTAACATACGCAGATAATGCCGCTTATTCCGGTAAAAGCGGCGGATTTGCCTGCATCAGCTTTTATTACAAAAACCTGCCTCTCGGTAATTCCACTATCTATATAAAAGACAATAAAAATTCTTCCGTCACACCCGGAACTAACGGAGTAATGACGGAAGAAACACACATCACTATTAATAAAGACAAAACAATTTATATAAATATTTTTGTATTAATCGGTGCCGTGGCTGGGCTTTCACTCATTATTGTACCGGTTGTCATAAGAGTAAAAAACAGGAGACGTCACAGAAGAGGTTTTCACTTCTGAGCACCCTGTCTCTGGCGCTGTTTTTCCCTTGAACGTTTTGCCCTTCTGCGCTCTCTTTTGTGGTCCTGCTTCTGGATGATTTCAGCAACGCCGTTTTCGTCGGTCTGCTTTAAAATCTTAATTGCATAATATAAATCATCCTCGGTCTTTTTAAATCGTATTTTACCCTTAAAAAGACCGTGGTTCTCACAATATGCCACGCAGTAATATACATGCTGGTTATTGGAAAACCATTTTATTCTCTGCTTGATTTCCCTGTTGCACAAGAAACATTTCGTGGTACGGATAACACCGTCCAGCATAATTTTTTCCCTGTCACGATAGCCCTTTGATATAAACTTACTGTAGGTAGGATACACTAACGTGAATTCCTCGGCCCGTGATGATGGTATCTTGTATGTGTCCACCGAGGTGTACTCATATATTTTATCCATATCCATCAGCCCAAAAATTTTTGCCGTATACTCTGCATCCGCAAAAGCCGAGTGAAAAGCTTCATTCTGCACAATATTTTTATCTGCGGTTACAGTTTCAAGCGAGCTCCGCTTCTTGCCATCGTCATAACATATACTGTACGATTTCTGCAAATCGTAGTAAATAAGCGGCATTGGAAGATTAAGGTTTATCTTGTAATAATCACAGTTACGCTGAAGTTCTGTAAGGTCCATGCATCCCCATGTACAGAAAATGTAATCATCCCCGCACCATTCCATAAACTCTTTAACAGCCTGTGGAAATGGCACTCCTTTTTCAACAAGTTCACCCATGGTTGTGCCAATAAGGTCCTGCATAACAGGATGAAGCGTCTGATATACACCGGGGGCTATATTTTTTGCAAAAGTATCTATGACTCTCCTCTGTGAATCCAGTTTGACTGCACCAATCTCTATTATTTCAAATGGCATATCCTTAATTTCTTTTTCTTTTCCGTCAGGACATTGATTCCATTCCAAATCAAACACTATATAATTCATGCTCTGTCCTCTCTTCTTTTTTATCTATAAATTTCCATTCTCACATACAAATAAAACTATATTAGCATTGTACCATAAAAAAAGACGAAATACAGTAACTTTCTTTAAATTCCAGTATTTCGTCCTTTAATCAACTATTCAACATCATTAATTTTTTGCACAGTTTTTAATTTTTATCTTCTGCAATTTTAAATTTCTGAATCATTTCACGCAGATTTTCTGCTTCACTGCTCATCTCCTGACTAGATGCTGCACATTCTTCAGATGTTGCCGAATTCGTCTGTACGACATCATTGATCTGTTCAATTCCATCATTAATCTGTTTGATTTCTGTTGCCTGTGTCTCTAACGTATCAGCAATATTTGTGACTTCTTTTGTAATGATCTGGGAATTCTCAGCGACCTCCTGCAATTGTGATGCCGTCTGCCCTGCAATCACCATACCCTTTTCCACGGCTTTCACAGAGGTTTCAATCAATGTTGCGGATTCCTTTGCTGCCTGGGCACTCTGGTCTGCCAGCACATTTACCTGATTCGCTACAACTGCAAATCCCTTTCCTGCCTCCCCTGCTCTTGCAGCCTCAATGGAAGCATTCAATGCAAGCAGATTCGTCTGGGACGCAATTTCATTGATTGTTGCAATGATCTTGTCAATCTCTTTTGATGCCCCGTTGATCTCATTCATGGAATCAACCATATCCCTCATTTTACCATTGCTTTCCAGAATGGCATTTCCAAGTTCGTCTACTCTTCCACTGATTTCTTTTGCAGATTGTGAATTTTTTTCTACCTGTTCAGAAACACCTGCGACTGTTGCAGTCAGTTCTTCTACAACTGCTGCCTGATTTGTTGCTCCATCCGCAAGGTCATTGGAGCTTGCTGCTACCTGATCTGCGGCACCCGAAACTTCATCTGAAACATGCTGGATTCCCTTTATTGTCTCTGCCATGCTTTCTTCAAACAACATAAAGGAGTTTAGAATTCCAACGAAATCCCCTTTCCACTCTACTTCTGGCTGCACATCAAAATTTCCTTCTGCAAACAGCTTCATTGCACGTCCAATATCATCTACATAGCTTCCCAGAATGCGGATGGATTTACGCATACTGTGTGCCAGTCTTCCAATCTCATCATCTGAATGGTATTCCAGCGTGCTGTGCAGGTTTCCATCTGTTAATTCCTGTGCAACGGCTTCCACTTCACGTAATGGTACTAAAATTGTCTCAAGTACTTTTTTGCCTGTTTTTGTTGTCAGTTTCCATGCCAAAACCAGACAAACAATAATACACGCAACTCCTGCCACTGCAAAAATAACCGTAACTCTGACTGACCGGCTGCTTTGCTCATCGGTCATTTCATCTAATCTTATTGCAATTTCTACAGCTTTATTTAATGCTGGGGTACAATCATTCAGAATTGAATCAACTGCCTTATCTTTGTCACCGCTTTTGATTTTTTCCATGATGGAATAACCAATGTTTCCCCAGTCTGCAAGGGCAGATGAGTATTCTTCATAATCCGCATCCGGAACAACTCCGGATTTCTTTAAATTATTCAGATGGGTATCAACTTCTGCAAGCAGTCTCTCTACCGTCTGCTCATAATTGTCATAAGAGGATGCATCATTATTTAATGCCATTTCCCTGATATTTCTCGCTGCTGCGTTAACATTTATCCTGCAGATTTTCACCGCCTGGTCTGCAACAGTAACATTTTGTACATAATGCTTCATATTGAAAAATAGAATACCTATGACCACAATAGATAACAGCCCTGAGACTAACATCATAATAATGACTTTTCTGTAGCCATAGTTTATCCTTTCCTTCAGATGCAAATTTTCCAATTTATTTTTCTTAATATTTTTCTTTGACGCCATAGTTTGCTATTTCCTTTCTCTTTTACTCGTTCCTTATATATCAAATTTTTTTCTTAAAGTCAATAAATTTCAGGAACAATTTTATTATTCTATTTTACATAAAATATTGTACCACTCCCCCTCCGAAAAATACAGTACTTTTACCAATTTTTTCTACAGTTACCTCTCCCATCGAACGTGATGTAATCTGGAATGTCTTGCCGGTGGTTCCCTCGTAAGAGCCAATTTCCATAATCGTAACTGTGACAGTTCCTGCATTGATGTTATTGCTATACGAAACGGTATAGTCTGCATTTTTGGCAAGCAGGAATATAGTGTTTTGTTTCACGCAAGCACCATAAAATAAAAAAAGCAACAATGAATTTTCACGATCATTGTTGCAAAAAATCAATGTTCCCTGCGGGAATCGAACCCACAACTAGTGCTTAGGAGGCACTTGTTATATCCATTTAACTAAGAGAACAAAACTGTATTCCCATTATAATAATTGAACGGGAATAAGTCAAGGTATCAGTCGATACTTATTTTGCCCTGAAGCCATACACTACCCACAAAACGTCTGCCCACTTCAGGTTCACCAAGTAATGTACTACTGTCTATTATCACATGAAATACCATTGAGTTACATTCTATCAAAAGCATATACAGATAATTTCCTGTAATATCATTTTCCAATGTATCAATTTCCAGAATGTTTCCCACAACTGAATACATATCCGACTCAAGTCCCGCAGGAACCATAGAGCTGTATACAATCGAATATACATCCTCATTTTTTATTCTTTTACCTATATCAATATATGTATCAAGGTCAACCATGGTAAGCTCCGTGATTGCGTCCCTGTCACCGCTTAAAGCACGGCCTAAAAGATCTCCTCTGTTGACATCGGAATCGGTCTGTTCTGGCTTGTTATTTAAATTTGCAGGTAAAATAATTTTTCCCTCCAAAGCAAGTCCCGTGAGGTACACATTGACATTTTCAAAATCTGACTTTTCCGGATTACAGCTTATAAGTTCAATGTCATTTGTTACAAAAAATATGGGTGATAATTCACTCACCTGGCCGCTTACAATTCCAAGGTAGCCCTCGGAATCTTTTTTCATGGTTATTGAGACACTTTCTGCATAATATGAATAATTACTTACTACATAGGGAAAACAATTTGTATAGTAAAAACTTCCTGTTACGGAATTATATTTTCCTCTGATTTTGATACCGCCACGGTGATTGCCGTCACAATCAGACAGCAGGGGCATATCCAGCTCCGCTGTAATAAAACGACTTTTTCCCGGTTCCTTTTTAACATATTTCACTACGTTATTTTCAACGGACTTTTCTATATAATCTTTTATTATTTTATCCATGTAAGGGGTATCATACACATCCATGAACCCTATTGCAGTAACGTAATTATGCATTTCTTACCTCAATTATTTCTTTACAATCTTGGTCATTCCACCCATATATGGCTGTAATGCTTCGGGAATATTGACGCTTCCGTCTGCATTAAGATTATTTTCAAGAAATGCGATAAGCATTCTAGGAGGTGCAACAACTGTGTTGTTAAGTGTGTGTGCGTAGTATTTGCTGCCGTCTTCCGCTTTTACCCTGATGCCAAGACGTCTTGCCTGTGCATCTGAAAGATTTGAACAGCTTCCTACTTCAAAATATTTTTTCTGTCTTGGTGACCATGCTTCAACGTCTACAGATTTAACTTTAAGGTCTGCAAGGTCTCCTGAGCAACATTCAAGTGTTCTGACAGGGATATCAAGTGTTCTGAATAAGTCTACTGTGTTCTGCCATAATTTATCGAACCACATTTTGCTGTCTTCAGGTTTACATACAACTATCATTTCCTGCTTTTCAAACTGATGTATTCTGTATACGCCTCTCTCTTCAATGCCATGCGCTCCTTTTTCTTTTCTGAAACATGGCGAATAGCTTGTAAGAGTGTAAGGAAGATTCTTTTCCTCAAGAACGTTATCAATAAATTTACCAATCATTGAATGTTCACTTGTTCCGATAAGGTAAAGGTCTTCGCCCTCAATCTTATACATCATTGCTTCCATTTCATCAAAACTCATAACACCTGTAACAACGTCGCTTCTAATCATGAAAGGAGGTACGCAATAAGTAAAACCTCTGTTAATCATGAAATCCCTTGCGTATGATATTACTGCGGAATGAAGTCTTGCAATGTCTCCCATAAGGTAGTAGAAACCGTTTCCGGCAACTCTTCTTGCACTGTCAAGGTCAATGCCGTTAAAGCTTTCCATAATCTCTGTATGATATGGAATTTCAAAATCAGGAACTACAGGTTCGCCATATCTCTGAACTTCAACGTTTTCCTGGTCATTTTTACCAATTGGTACACTTGGGTCGATTATGTTTGGAATTACCATCATAATCTTTTTAACTTTAGCCTGTAATTCTGTTTCTTTTTCTTCAAGCTCTGCTAATCTTGCTGAATTAAGACCAACCTGCTTCTTAACTTCTTCTGCTTCTTCTTTTTTGCCCTGTCCCATTAAAGCACCAATCTGCTTTGAAAGTTTATTTCTGTCGGCACGAAGGCTGTCAGCTTCCTGCTGTACCTTTCTTGCTTCTTCATCTAACTTTATTACTTCATCAACCATAGGAATCTTATGGTCCTGAAATTTCTTCTTAATATTCTCCTTTACGATATCAGGATTTTCTCTCACAAACTTAATGTCTAACATTTTTATTCCTCCTAAATTTCTTCATCTGTTGTGTCAACTATAAATACAGTGAGACATTCTAACAAATTCTTTACAGGTCCGTCCTTCAGTTCATTACCTGACGAATCCCTTATAATTTTAATAATTGGTCTGTCTGCCAATCCTTTGTTTTGTTTTATAATAATACCAACTTCATTTTCATTGGTAATTACCTTACTGCCGTTAGGGAACCATGCAATATTGGATAGCACTTTAATAAGCATATCATAATCAAAAGAATATGCTGCGACGGTTCTGAGGTATTCTATTACCTCATGTATCTTCTTTTGTTCATATCCTATTCCCTTAATCATTTCATCAAAGGTGTCGCATATTGCCACAAGCATAACTTCCTCGCCTATGTCTTTTCCTCTCTTATGGAACGGATAACCCGTTCCGTTAACTTTTTCATGATGACCAAGGATTATATTTTTTGTTCTCTCCGTCATCCAGTCACAGAGTTTTACCTTTTCATATCCGTAAAAAACATGTTTCCTGTAATCAAATTTTTCATCTGCCGGAAGCCTGTCCACATCTGTGTCCATGTAATATGTCTTAACATCTACAATTCCTATATCGTGCAATAATGCTCCAAGTGCAATATCATGTAATTTTTCTTCTTCAAATCCAATCTTTACTGCCATTACGACGGACAAAACCGCTGTATTTAAAAGATGGGTATATATATCATTGTTTCCTCTTTTAACATTTATTATCTGCTCCGTTATCTGAGGATTTATCAGAATATCATCAATTATTTCTTTAGTTATCTGAATTATTTTGTCTTTTTCTTTATCATCTGAAATATTAGCTTTATTATCTATGACATCTTTGATTATATCAACACTGTCTTCTTCTATGTTGTTAATACAAAAGTTTATTGCAGCTTCATCTTCTTGACTGTCAACTATATACACTTCCGATATATTGTTTTCCGCAAGTTTATCTATGTGTTCTTTTTTTAAAACTGTTCCTTCGCTTAGCAGCATCAGCCCTTTACTATTGGACACTTCTTTTGCTAATATTTTACCATTTTCTATGTCGACTATCTGGATTTTTTTCATACAACCTATCCCTTTTATGACAATTATTCATCTCCTGATTCTGAATTAATTGCCTTATTCAATGCTTTCTTTTCTTCTTCTCCAAGATTTATATACGATTCGCCATTTATTATTTCTTTTACATATGTGTAACATCCTTCTCTGCTATGCATTGCATTTATAAGGAATCCATTGTTTCTGTTATCTAGCAATGCAAGTGCAAAACTTAATTTGCCACCCATTTCATTAAAAGCATCATATTTTACCATTCCCATTTTAGAAAAGGCAAATCTTAATGACTCATTTATATCATCTAACTGTACTTTTTTAGCTGCGTCTTCTTTCTTCAATTCATCGACTTCTTTAAATCTTTTAAGAATGACTTCCTCAAGGCTCTTTCCGTCTTTTCCTGACATAAAACTTGTATACGTCAATTTCATCTTTTTGATTTTTACAGAATTAATAATCAAAAAAACAAGCATTACAACCATTACTACAGCCATACCTAAAATCACATATAGTGTATCAACACTAAATAATCCAAAAAAATCTAACATCTTTAGCCTCTTTCTATTTTTTGATTAGTTCAATTATTCTTTCAAAATCATCCTGGGAATAATATTCTATCTCAATTTTTCCTTTGTTATTATTCTTATTATGTATAACGACTTTAGTTCCTATAATTTCTTTAAGTTTACTTTCAATATCCCTATAAACAAAATCATCCTTTGGTTTATCCTTTGGCTTTTTTGTTTCTTCAGAGCCGATATTCTTTATCAGTTTCTCAACTTCACGGACACTGAGTTTCTCATCAAAAGCTTTCATTGCAAGGGCATACTGTGTATCACCATTACTAACGGCAAGAAGTGCTCTTGCATGTCCTCCGGAAATCATATCATCAATTACCATTTTCTGTACGCGTTCATCAAGCTTTAAAAGTCTAAGCGAATTGGTTACAGCCACACGGCTTTTTGAAACTTTTTCTGCAACTTCATCCTGTTTCAACTTATAATCTTTAATTAATTTCTGATACGCCAATGCTTCCTCTATAGGATTAAGGTTTTCTCTCTGTATATTTTCAATAAGAGCAACCTCCATTGCTTCCTGTTCTGAGAAGTTTTTGATTACAACAGGGACTTCCTTCAAACCGGCTTTTTTAGCGGCTCTCCATCTTCTCTCTCCTGCTATAATTTCATAATAATTATCGCGTTTAGTAACTACAATAGGTTCAATAACTCCATATTGCTTTATTGAATCTGCCAGTTCCAATATCGTATCTTCATCAAAGTTTTTTCTTGGCTGATTACGATTAGGTTCTATATCATTTATTTTCAAAACTGTATCAGCGGTAACTTCTACTATTTTTTCTTCTGGTTCTTTTACTCCGGGAATAAGATTATTAAGTCCTCTTCCCAAACCTTTTTTTACTGCCATTCATCTTCTCCTCTATGGATAACTTCTTCTGCTAATAATCTGTAACTTTCTGCTCCTGCTGATTTAGAATCATACAAATTAATCGGTAATCCATGGCTTGGTGCTTCCGCAAGTCTTATATTTCGTGGAATTATTGTTTTGTATACTGTCTGTTTAAGGTTAGCTTTAACATTTTCCACAACCTGCAGAGATAAATTAGTTCTGGCATCATACATTGTAAATACAACGCCTTCTATTTCTAATTCGGGATTCAATTTCTGTTTAACAAGATTTATCGTTCTGATTAATTGTGATAATCCTTCCAATGCATAATATTCGCATTGAATAGGTACAAGAACAGTATTAGCAGCAGTCATTGCATTTACTGTAAGCATTGATAAGGAAGGTGGGCAATCAAGAATTATAAAATCATATTTTTCTTTAAGGGAGTTAACTATTTTCTTTAAAATATATTCCCTGTCATCTATATCAATAAGATCTATCTCAGCTCCTGCAAGATTAACATTGGATGGTATAACATCCAAATCATCCATAACACTTTTATATATGCAATCATCTATTGAAGCTTCTCCGAGCATCAATTCATATACAGTATTTTCTGTGTTATTTTTGTCAATTCCAAGTCCGCTTGTTGTATTTCCCTGTGGGTCAACATCTATTACTAGTACTTTCTGGCCTTGTTCTGCAAGACATGCTGACAAATTAATTGTTGTTGTTGTTTTTCCGACGCCACCTTTTTGGTTGGCGACTGCAATTATTCTTCCCATGTTTACCTCCACTAACTTACGCCCATACATTATAGCACTTTTGTATTGTTATTTCCATAGTTTTATTAAATGTTTCACGTGGAACATTATTGGTTCATTTCGTATCTGAATGTTTCACGTGAAACATTCTTTTCGCAGGTTCTTTAATCAAAAAGGTTTCACGTGAAACATCACATGAAACCATCATTTTGAAATAATTCAGAATTTTTAACCGCAAAAACAGCAGCCTGTGTTCTATCATTGACATTAATTTTTCTAAAAATACTAGACACATGATTTTTCACAGTTCGTTCTGTAATTTTAAGTTCATTAGAAATATCTTTATTAACATACCCTTTTGAAATCAATAATAATACTTCAATTTCTCTTTTTGTAAGATTTTTAATTCTTTCTTCAGGGTCATCCTCCTGTGTAACATTTATATTTAAAAATTTTTCAAGTTCGGGTTGTATGTATTTTTTTCCTTCATATACGGAATATACCGCTCTTTTTAATATCTCAACATCACAATCTTTTGAAATAAAGCCATCACAACCTTCTCTAATAACGTATGACATTTTTTTAGCATTATCATTATCACTTATTATTATCGTACCAACATTAAAGCAATGTTCTTTCATAAGTTTTATAATTTTTGCTCCGTTAATTCCTGATATATTAATATCAATCAATACAACATTCGGTTTAATTTTATTTACTTCACTAAGACATTCAAAACCATCAGACGCACTTCCCACGACATTCACTTCGCATTCATTTTCCAGTAATGAAATGATTCCCTGTCGCACAAGTGTATGATTTTCAGCAACAAATACATTAATAGGCATAAAGTAACCCCCGTTTCTTAAAACAGTTTTAAAAGTTTATCCATTTCCATTTTTGCACGATGCAAATCAATATCCATAAATTTACGTATAAGTATTAGTTTATCATGAATATTTCCCACCGGTTTTTTTCCCAATACATTTTTATAGTTAAGATGTTTAATATCTTCAAGTTTATTTATTATCTCTTGTTTCTTCTTATTAATATCATCAATTTGCTTTTTCTTACTCTCAATTATCTGGTTAAGAGTATTAATCTCTGTGTCAACATTATTACTCTGTGTTGCCGAAAAAACATTATATTCTTTATCAATATTTTTCTTAATAGCAGTAATTTGTTTTTTAGTATCTTTAATCTGACCTTCAATTCTGGAAATACTTTTCTCATAAAAAGCAGCCTGACTATTTAATTCATCTTCATAAGATGATAAAAAATCCAATATATTCTTGCTCATTGTAACCCCCTTGTTATTTTAACGGTTCTTTTGACGGAAGTCCCGATTTACGCGGATATTTGATTGATGTATTTCTTAATTTACCGATAACAATAAAAGTTCTTGATATATCCGTTTCCGGTAAAATAAAATCAATTTTTTCTTCTATCTTGCCACCAAGCATATTCACAGCTTTTTTTGCACTGTTAATTTCTTCTTCACATTCTCCGGCTTTATAAGATACAAACTTTCCTCCAACCTTTACATAAGGAATACAATACTCGCTTAAAGTAGAAAGATTGGCAACTGCCCTTGATACGCACAAATCATATTTTTCCCTATATATATCATTGTGGGCATAATCTTCTGCTCTCCCATGTATTGCATTTATATCTTTAAGCTGTAATTCTGTGATTACTTCATTAAGGAAATTAACTCTTTTATTAAGTGAATCAAGCAGGGTAATTTTCACATCAGGAAATACGATTTTTAATACCATTCCCGGAAAACCTGCGCCTGTTCCGATGTCAATTATATTAGTAACTTCTGACATATTAACAGCTTTAATAATTGAAAGACTGTCGGCAAAGTGTTTTATAACTACATCTTTGTATTCGGTAACTGCTGTCAGGTTCATTACTTTATTTTTTTCTATAAGTAATTCATAATAATTTATCAGTTTATTAATCTTGTCCTGATTTAATTCAATCCCTATATTCTGAATATATTCTTTTAAAAAATCAACCATCTTTTCTCCTATGCTGCTCCATATATACAAGTAATACCGTTATATCTGCCGGAGATACGCCCGATATTCTTGATGCCTGTCCGATAGACCTTGGTGAATAATTTTTTAATTTCTGTTTTGCTTCAATTCTTAAACCGCTGATATCGTCGAAATCAATATCTGCAGGTATAAGTTTATTTTCAAGTTTTTTAAAATGTTCTACCTGTTTCTGTTCTCTTAAAATATATCCCTCATACTTAATGTTGATGTTTACCTGTTCTATAACATCTGCATCAAGTTGTGGTCTGTTTTCATCAATTTCTCCGAGAATCTCATAATTTAATTCCGGACGGCGTATTAATTCTGCCAGAGATGCACCATTATTAAGCGGTGTACTCTCATATCTTATTAAGAGATTATTAACCTTTTCACTGCCGCCAACACTGACATTTTTAAGTCTTTCAATTTCGTTGTCGATTGCTTTAATTTTTTCAACAACTTTATTATATCTTTCATCGGACAAAAGACCTATTCTGTGTCCCTGTTTATAAAGTCTTATATCTGCATTATCCTGTCTTAACAAAAGTCTGTATTCTGCCCTGCTTGTCATCATTCTGTAGGGCTCTTTATTTTCTTTTGTTACAAGATCATCAATCAATACACCGATATATGCTTCAGATCTGTCAAGAATAAGCGGCTCTTTATTAAGGACTTTCATTGCTGCATTAATTCCGGCGATAAGACCCTGTGCTGCTGCTTCTTCATATCCGGAACTTCCGTTTAACTGGCCTCCGGAAAAAAGACCTGATATATTCTTAAATTCAAGTGAGGATTTTAACTGGTTAGGATTAATACAGTCATATTCTATTGCATAAGCATTTCTGACTATTTTTGCATGTTCAAGTCCCGGCACCGTCTTATACATAGCATACTGTACATCTTCCGGAAGAGAACTTGACATTCCTCCCAGATAATATTCATGTGTATAATTTCCCTCCGGTTCAATAAACACCTGATGTCTGTCTTTATCCTTAAACCTCATAACCTTATCCTCAATGGATGGACAATATCTTGGCCCGGTTCCATGGATAACACCTGAATAAAGAGGTGACCTGTCAATATTGTCTCTTATGATTTTATGAGTATCTTCGTTGGTGTATGTAAGCCAGCATGAACGCTGTTCTTTCTGGATGCTTTCAGGATCGGTTGTAAATGAAAAAGGTACTATCTTTTTATCCCCAAACTGTTCTTCCATTTTATCAAAATCAATGGTTCTTCCGTCAACTCTGGCAGGTGTTCCTGTTTTAAACCTTACAATTTCTATTCCCAGTTTTTTCATGGATTCCGATAAATAATTGGCTGCAAGAAGCCCGTTCGGGCCTGTATAATAACTTATATCGCCAAAAATACATCTTGCTTTAAGATATGTTCCCGTACAAAGGACTACTGCTTTTGTATAATATTCGGCACCCGAAAAAGTTTTAACACCTTTAATAACGCCGTTTTCAGCCATAAGCTCAGCCACTTCAGCCTGTCTGATAGTAAGATGTTCTGTATTCTCCAGTGTTTTTCTCATAGTTGCACTGTATTTAGATTTATCAGCCTGTGCTCTTAATGAATGAACCGCAGGTCCTTTTGATTGATTTAACATTTTTGACTGTATAAATGTCTTATCAATATTAACACCCATTTCTCCGCCAAGTGCATCTATTTCCCTTACAAGATGTCCCTTAGAGCTTCCTCCGATATTCGGATTACATGGCATAAGTGCGATACTTTCAACACTCACCGTAAACATTATAGTCTCAAGTCCCAGTCTTGCACAGGCAAGTGCAGCTTCACATCCTGCATGACCTGCTCCGACTACCGCTATATCATATTCTTCAACAACATTCATATCTTCACCTGTTTTCTAAATTATTTTCCCATACAAAATTTACTGAATATTTCATTTACAAGATCGTCTTCCACCGATTCACCGATGATTTTACCAAGTTCTTCATAAGCATTAAGTAAATCGATAGTATAAAAATCTTCCGGCATTCCTTCATTAATACTTCTCTTTACAAGTCTAAGACTTTCTAATGCGTTGTCAAGTGCTGCTTTATCTCTTTCATTGGAAATATACACTTCATCATTAAAATCTATCTTACCTTCCGTAAACATATCCACAATGTAATCCGTAAGTTCTTCAAGTCCGGTATTTTCCTTTGCAGAAACAAGAAATACACGGTTATTCGTTAATTCCTTCATCTTATCCACAGTTATGACTGGTTCAAGGTCGGATTTGTTTAAAAGTACAACCGCCTTATTATTTTTTATCAGCTTAAGAATTTCATAATCATTTTCATCCAGTTTTCTGGATGAGTCAACTACATACATAATTAAATCAGCATCTTCTGCCGTTGCTTTTGCCTTATTAACTCCTATGTTTTCCACAATATCTTCTGTGTTTCTTATTCCTGCGGTATCAATGAGATTAAGTGTTATTCCGTTAAGGTTAATCTGTTCTTCTATAATATCCCTTGTTGTTCCTTCTATATCTGTAACAATAGCTCTTTCTCTACCTGATAAAATATTTAAAATACTTGATTTTCCCGCATTTGGTTTCCCAAGTATTACGGTATTGATGCCCTGTGTGAATAACTTTCCGTTATCCACAGTTATCAACAGCTTTTCTGCTGTTTTTACCCACTTATCCACATAGTTTTCCAACTTATCCCCAAAATTATCAAGAGAAATGTGCTCAGGATCATCTAAAGCAGCCTCAATAAATGCTACATTGTGTATAATTTCTGCCCTAAGATTGCTTATCTGTTCCGATAATTTACCATTTAAGAGGTTAATAGAGTTTTTAAGAGCATATTTATTTTTTGAATTTATGATATCAATTACTGCTTCTGCCTGGCTTAAATCAATTCTACCATTTAAAAATGCCCGCTTTGTAAATTCACCCGGTTCCGCAGGCCTGGCTCCTGACTTAAGTACCGCTTCAAGAACTTTTTTCATAACAAAAGAACCGCCATGGCAATTAATTTCTATGGTATCTTCCTTTGTATATGTGTTAGGAGCCGCCATTACCATTACAAGAACTTCGTCTACTATTTCATTATTAAAAACTATATTTCCATAATGAATAGTATGGGATTTGACTTCAGACATTTTCTTTTTGCTCTTCTTAGGCACAAAAATTTTGTCAATAACAGAAAATGCTTCTTCTCCGCTGATTCTTATTATTCCGATTCCCGAACCCATTCCTGTTGCAATAGCTGCAATTGTTTCTCTCATATTTCTTACCTCAGATTATTTCTTACCTCTATATAATAACAAAAAGGGATGTATTTCACATCCCTTTTTTTATCAGATATTACTGTTTTTTCATAAATACAACTACATGTCTGAATGGCTCTTCGCCCTCGCTCTTTGTAGATACGTATTTATCATTCTGAAGAGTTGAATGAATAATTCTTCTTTCATAAGGATTCATTGGCTCTAAAGATACAGGACGTCTTGTTCTCTTAACTTTATATGCAATATTTTTTGCAAGTGATTCAAGAGTTGCTTTACGTCTTTCCCTGTAATTTTCAGTGTCAAGTTTGACTCTGAAATATTTACCGCCTTCTTTGTTAGCTACAAGGCTTATAAGATACTGAAGTGAATCAAGAGTCTGTCCTCTCTTACCGATAAGAACACCCATATCACCACCTACAAGGTTAATGTCTATGCTGTCATCATCGTTAAAACTAATTTCTATAGTTACCTCAAGGTCCATTGTCTTAAATATATCATTTAAGAATTTTCTGATTTTATCTTCAACTGCACCTTTATCAACAACTTTTTCCGGTTTAACTTCTTCAGTTTCTTCAACTGTTATTTCTTCTATGATTTCGGCATTTTCTTCCTGCTTCTTTGATACAAGAATTTTTGCTGGCTTACTGTTTATAAAACCGAATAAACCATTTGAGCCTTTTTCAATTACTTCATATTCAAGATTATCACTTGATGTTTCTAACTGCAATGCTGCATTTATTAATGCTTCTTCTACAGTCTTTCCCGTAACCTCAATTTTCTCCATAATAATTCCTCTGTTTAAAAATTATTTGCTATTGTTATTTTTTTCATTAAACATCTTTACCATATTAGCCTTAGCTGCAAGACTGCCCGGTTTTGCTGAGGTATTATAATAACTTGTTGATTCCTTGATTTCTTTATCTCTTTCTTCTTTTCTGTTTTCACGGGCTTCCATTTTATGAACCTGTTCAACATACTTTGAAGTTACATTTGAAATCTTTACAGGAGGCAAACCTTTTTTAGCTCTTTTAATATTAGCTTTTTCAATGTTTTCCTTAACAATTTCATCTACATCTTTATTGTTCATCTTCTTGTTGATTACAAGCTGCACTATAATCTGTACTACAGATGATGCAATCCAGTATAAACCGATACATGAAGCAAACGATACGCAGAATACTGCTGATAATATAGGCATAATTGTATTCATGACTTTCATTGAACTTGCCATACCTGCCTGCTGGTCATTCTGTGAACCAACATTTACATTATTCTTATTTTCCATTAATTTAACACTTAACCACTGGGTTAAACCTGCTAAAATAGGAATAATAAGTGCCCAACTAAGTCTCCAACCTGGTGCCTGTGTAAGACTTATACCAAAAAGATTGTTATATCCATGAATCTGATCAAAGGCATTTCCAAAATCTACGCTTGAGAATGCGTTCTGTACTTCACTCCATTTTTCAGGCGACAGGTTATAAATCTTATCTATAAGAGTTGCCCTGCCTGTAGAAGCACTTACTGAAATTCCGTTAATAGCATCTAATTTAGTTGCCCAATCATCACCTGATCCTGTAATCTTATCTGCGATACCGCCGCAAAGCTCACGGATTTTAGTAACGTATCCGGGAATTTTATAAATTACCCTGTACAATGCAAACATGATAGGAAGCTGGATAAGCATGGTAAGACATCCGCCTGTTGGTGATGTACCATACTTTTCATATACAGCCTTTGTCTCTGCCTGCATATTCATCATAGATACCTGATCTCTCTTATCTTTATATTTTGCCTGAATTTCCTGAAGTTCAGGATTCATCAGACCTGATAATTTAGAGAACTTCTGCTGTTTAATTGTCATAGGAAGGAGAATAAGTCTTACTATGATTGTAAACAGAATAACACTGATACCAATAATTGGAACATGATAAGGTTTGTCTGTAAACCATTCAGCAATATTATATATAAGGTTAAAAAGTCCATTAAAAATCTGACCTAATAACCATGCTATCGGCTTAAGAAAACCTGTCTGTGTTGTTAAAAGAATCATGTTTTCTCCTTAATATTCTTTTATTTATGGAACCGGATCATATCCTCCCTTAGCGAAAGGATTACACCTTAATATTCTCCATATTGTCAAAAGACCGCCCTTAAATGCCCCATATTTTTCAATAGCCTCTATTGCATATTGGGAACATGTAGGCGTATAGATACATGTTGCGTGTTTTTTAAGCGGTGATATATTCTTTTTATAAAATTTAATCATTTTTATAAGTATTTTTTTCATAATCTCTTCCTATTATATAGATAAAATTTTATGAAGCCTTAAAAGATGTAACAATGCACTTTCTGTATCTGCATAATTCTTACCTTTTAAATTGGCTCTTGCAATAATGACAATATCATATCCTTTAAGAATACTTCCGCTGTTCAACCGGACGCTCTCACGTATTAAACGTGTCAACCGGTGTCGGACAATACTGTTCCCGACTTTCTTACTCACAGATATTCCCAATCTGAGATTATCCGTTCGATTCTCCAAAACATACATAACCAGATACTTATTTGCATAAGAAACACCGTTCTTATATACATTCTGAAAATTCATATTACTTTTCAAAGACTCATATCCGTTCATGTAATACACTCTCTTTCATAACTTATAGTGAGAAAGAAAAAGGCCACACTTTTTGCGGCCTATGCTGATAATACTTTTCTACCTTTTGCTCTTCTGGCAGCAAGAACTTTTCTTCCACCGGCAGTGCTCATTCTTGATCTGAATCCATGAACTTTAGATCTTGATCTCTTCTTAGGCTGGAATGTCATCTTCATGCGAATACACCTCCTTGTAATATTTTTGTCCTATATTATAGAACATCATTCTCATTCTATTCAAAAACCTTTATAAAGTCAAGCATTTATTGTTATCAACATTATGTGGATAACTTTGGGGATAAAGTGTTTAAATAGTGTTTATAAATACCCTCATTAACGTTTTTAAGCCATTTATTTTGTGCATATATCAATTCACAATCATTTTTTATTAAAAGTTGAAAATTTCTTTAAAATGAGGTAAAATAGGTGTTGAATATCGTGAGATATTATCGTTTTTTTAGGAGCAGCATCATGATTAACATTTTAAAAGAAAAGTGGGAAGAAATCATCAATACCATTAAGATTTCTTATGATATGGGTGATTTGCCATTCAAAACATGGATTCTTCCTTTACAACCTTATTCCATAGATGATTATACCGTTACTATTTTTGTTCCGGATCCTCGTGTAGTTAATCATATTAAGAATAATTATACTAATCATTTCATTACAACTATATCTAACTTTTTTGATCACAGTTATGATGTACGTTTTATAAGTACACCGGATCTTGCTAACCCTCAGCCTGTGGTTAAAGAACCTGTGGAGTCACTTAATTCTCTTATCATTAAAGCAGGTCTTAATCCTAAATATACATTTGAGACATTTGTAGTAGGTGATAATAACAATTTTGCCCATGCAGCTTCTTTGGCAGTTGCTGAATCTCCGGGAGATACATATAATCCTCTCTTTTTATACGGAGGTGTGGGACTTGGTAAGACTCATCTTATGCAGGCTATAGGTAATTATATTATTAAACAGAATCCTTCTCTTAAAGTTATGTATGTAACTTCTGAGATTTTTACCAATGAACTTATTGAATCCATCAAGACAGAAAAAAATACAAGTAATAAGAACTTCCGTGAAAAATACCGTAACGTCGATGTTCTTTTAATTGATGATATACAGTTTATTATAGGTAAGGAAAGTACACAGGATGAATTTTTCCATACCTTCAATACTCTTCGTGAAGCAAAAAAACAGGTTATTATATCTTCAGACAGACCACCTAAGGATTTTGAGACACTTGAAGACAGACTTAAATCACGTTTTACAAACGGTCTTCTCGTTGACATCTCTCCTCCTAACTATGAAACCAGGATGGCAATCTTACATAAAAAAGGTGAAATAGAAGGTTATAATATTGATATGGATGTTCTTGAATACATTGCTACCAACATCAAGTCCAACATAAGAGAACTTGAGGGTTCTCTTACCAAGCTTGTTGCTTTTTCCAAATTCAGTAAAAAGCCAATCAATGTTTCCCTTGCAGAAGAGGTTTTAAGGGATTTTATATCTCCTAATGCTCACAGGGAAGTTACGCCTGAATTGATAATCCAGACAGTTGCAGAACATTACCAGATTTCCGTTGAAGACCTTATTTCCAAGAAGAGAGATCAGAAAATAGCATGGCCACGTCAGATAGCAATGTATCTTTGCCGCAGCCTTACTGATATTCCACTTACTAAAATAGGATCTTATCTTGGTGACAGGGATCATACTACTGTTTCCCACGGATGTGATAAGGTGGCGGAGACACTTGCCAAAGATGCTTCTTTTGCTAATACACTTGAAATCATAAAGAAAAAGATTAATCCTTCATAATTCTATAATTTATTATAATAGGAAACAATTAATACGACTTTTACACATTTTTCTGTGGACAAGCGGGTATTATATGTGGATATCTTTTAATTTTTATTTTGTTTTAATAAGTTTAGGGCTTTAAATGTGGATAACTTCAATATTTTCAACATCGTTTATTCCGGTTTTCCATATTGTTATCCCAGTCACAAATCCTTTATTTAAAGGACTTAAGACCGGTTTTCAACTTATTCACAGCCCCTACTACTACTACTACTAATTTTTTTTATAAATATAATAATATTTTCGCCAAGGAGGAATTATACACATTATGAAAATCGTCTGTACTAAATCAGAATTACTTAAAGGAGTTAATATAACTCTCAGAGCAGTTCCTGTAAGAACAACAATGACCATACTTGAATGTATTCTTATTGATGCAACTGAACTTGATATTAAATTAACTGCTAATGATATGGAACTTGGTATTGAAACTACGATCGAGGGCGATATTATCGAAAAAGGTAAAATAGCAATCGAAGCTAAGTTTTTTGCCGATATTATCCGTAAACTTCCTGACAGTGAAATTACAATCGAGACTGACAGTAATTTTAATGCTTCAATAACATGTGAGAAATCAGTATTTAATATTCCTGCAAGAGATGGTGAAGATTTTTCTTACCTTCCTTACATCGAAAAGAATAATATGATTACAATTTCACAGTTTGATTTAAAAGAACTGATAAGACAGACTATATTTTCTATAGGTGATAATGAAAGTAATCTCATAATGACAGGTGAACTTTTTGAAGTAACAGAAGATAACCTTAAAGTTGTATCCCTTGATAGATACAGAGTTTCTATCCGTAACGTTAAATTAAATAATATTTACAACGATATTAAAGTTATAGTTCCGGGTAAGACTTTAAATGAAATTTCCAAGATAATTACGGGTGATGCTGAAAGTATGGTTGATGTATATTTTTCAGATAATCACATTTTATTTGAATTTGATAAAACAATCGTTATATCAAGGTTAATCGAAGGTGAATTTTTCAAGATTAACCAGATGCTTTCAAAAGATTATGAGACAAAAATAACAATCAACAAAAGGGAACTTCTTGATTGTATTGACAGAGCTACTCTTTTTGTAAAAGAAGGCAATAAGAAACCTGTAATTTTTGATATTGAGGATGGTTCGGTTAAAATCAACATTACTTCTACAGTTGGTAAGATGAATGAAGAAATTGATATCGAAAAAGAAGGAAGCGACATAAAGATAGGATTCAATCCTAAGTTTGTTATAGATGCACTCAGGGTTATTGATGATGAGACAATATCAATGACATTTATGAATGCCAAATCACCATGTACGATAAGAGATAAAGATAACAGATATATTTATCTTATCCTTCCTGTTAATTACTAGAATAGGAGCTTTTTATGGAGATAATCAAATTAAGAGAAGAATTTATTAAACTTGGACAGGCTTTGAAAGCCGCTAATTTGGTAAGTTCAGGCGTGGAAGCCAAAGATGTCATTCTTGAAGGTATGGTTAAAGTAAATGGTGAAAAAGAATACCAGAGAGGAAAAAAACTTCGTGCGGGAGATATTGTTTCTTTTAACGGAGAAGAAATTAAAATTGAAGAATGATAATTAAATCTATTGATTTACAAAACTTCAGAAATTATGAAACTGAGAAAATAGAGTTTGATGAAAATACCAATATTCTCTACGGAGATAATGCACAGGGAAAAACTAATATTCTTGAGGCAATATTTTTATCAGGTACATCAAAAAGCCATAAAGGAAGTAAGGACTCAGAGATAATTAATTTTTCAAAAGACGAGGCCCACATTAAGACAGTAATATCCAAAAAAGAAATTGATTATCGTATAGATATTCATATCAGGAAAAATAAATCAAAGGGAATAGCCGTTAACGGTGTACCAATTAAGAAATCGTCGGAACTTTATGGAATTGTGAATATAGTATTTTTTTCACCTGAGGATCTTAATATTATTAAAGCAGGTCCTTTTGCAAGAAGAAGATTTATGGATATGGAGATGTGCCAGCTTGATAAAATTTATGTAAAAAGTCTTATAAATTACAATAAAGCAATAGACCAGAGAAACAGGCTTTTAAAGGACATATATTTTTCTCCTTATCTTGAAGATACTATGGATATATGGGATGAGAATATTCTGAAATACGGTTCAGAGATAATCAGAAAGAGAGAATCTTTTATCAATGAGCTTAATGAAATCATCGGTAAAATACATTTTACCTTGTCAGGCGGAAGGGAAAATATTGTTATAAAATACGAGCCTTGTGTTAAAGAGGAAGAATTTGAAAGTGTTCTTAAAAGTACCAGGGATAGGGATAAAAAACAAAAATCTACAGGTTCAGGTCCTCACAGGGATGATATTATTTTTTTAATTGACAATGTTGATATAAGAAAATACGGCTCACAGGGTCAGCAAAGAACTGCGGCATTATCACTTAAACTGGCAGAAATAGAAATTGTTAAAAAACAAATAGGAGATACACCGATTCTTTTGTTGGACGATGTTTTATCCGAACTTGACAGCAGCAGGCAGAATTATCTTTTAAACAGTATTCATAATATCCAGACAATAATGACTTGTACGGGATTGGATGAATTTATAAATAACAGATTTAATGTTAACAGAATTTTTAAGGTAACTAATGGAAAAGTAAGTAAAGAAAATTAATAACAGGAGGCATTACACATGAGCGATGCAGGTTATACAGCAGACCAAATCCAAATCTTAGAGGGTTTGGAAGCAGTAAGAAAAAGACCGGGAATGTATATAGGAAGTACATCTTCGAGAGGACTTCATCACCTGGTATATGAAATAGTTGACAATTCAGTGGATGAAGCACTTGCCGGATTCTGTACAGAAATTTTTGTACAGATTAACGAAGATAATTCCATAACGGTTATAGATAACGGAAGAGGTATACCTGTAGGAATTAATGCTAAATCAGGTCTGCCGGGTGTAGAAGTTGTATTTACGATACTTCATGCCGGCGGTAAATTCGGCGGTGGAGGATATAAGGTATCCGGCGGATTACACGGTGTAGGTGCATCTGTTGTTAATGCTTTATCAGAATGGCTTGAGGTAAAAGTATTCCAGAACGGTAAAATATATGAACAGCGTTATGAGAGAGGTAAAGTTATGTATCCTCTCAAAATAGTAGGAAGCTGCGATATGGAAAAAACAGGTACGGAGGTTCATTTTTTACCTGATAAAGAAATATTTGAAGATACTGTATATGATTACAATGTATTAAAACAGCGTCTCAGGGAAATGGCTTTTCTTACCAAAAATCTTAGGATTACACTAAAAGATGACAGGGAAGATAAAAAAGAAAAAGTATTTCACTATGAAGGCGGAATAAAAGAATATGTTGAGTACCTTAATAAGGGAAATCAGGCACTTTATGATGAAATAATTTATTGTGAAGGAAATAAAAACGGAGTTAATGTTGAAGTTGCATTCCAGCATAATGACGGTTATTCCGATAATGTATACGGATTTGTTAATAATATAACAACTCCTGAGGGAGGAACTCATGTAACAGGTTTCAGAAATGCCGTAACCAAGACATTCAATGATTATGCAAGAAGCAATAAGATATTAAAAGAAAAGGACCCAAGTCTTTCAGGTGAAGATATAAGAGAAGGTCTGACAGCAATTATAAGTATCAAAATAGCCGACCCACAGTTTGAAGGACAGACTAAGCAGAAACTTGGTAACAGCGAAGCAAGAGGAGCTGTTGAAAGCGTAGTTACAGAACAGCTGACATATTTCCTTGAACAGAATCCTTCTGTGGCAAAAACAATATGTGAAAAATCTGTTCTTGCACAGCGTGCAAGGGAAGCAGCAAGAAAAGCAAGGGATCTTACAAGAAGAAAAACAGCACTTGATGGTTTTAATCTTCCGGGTAAACTTGCGGATTGTTCTGATAAGAATTCTGAAAATTGTGAAATTTTTATAGTCGAGGGTGATTCCGCCGGCGGTTCTGCAAAGAGTGCAAGAAAGAGAGAAACACAGGCTATACTTCCGCTTAGAGGTAAGATTCTCAATGTTGAGAAAGCAAGACTTGACCGTATTTTGGGAAATGCGGAAATAAGAACAATGATAACAGCTTTCGGAACAGGAATACATGAAGATTTTGATATATCCAAATTAAGATATAACAAAATTATTATAATGACTGATGCCGATGTAGACGGAGCCCATATCAGTACATTATTACTTACTTTCTTTTACAGGTTTATGCCGGATTTAATTAAAAAAGGACATGTATATCTGGCACAGCCACCTCTTTACAAATTAGAAAAGAATAAAAAAGTCTGGTATGCTTACAGTGATGAAGAACTTAGTGCTATTCTCGCCGAAGTAGGCAGGGATCAGAATAATAAAATACAGCGATACAAAGGTCTTGGTGAGATGGATGCTTCCCAGCTTTGGGAGACAACAATGGATCCTGAGCACAGAATACTTAAAAAAGTATATTTTGACGAAGAAATATCATCTGAAATAGATCTTACATTCTCAACATTAATGGGCGATAAAGTCGAACCACGAAGAGAATTTATTGAAACAAATGCTAAATATGTTAAAAATCTTGATATTTAACATGAGCAGGGTCTGTATTATTTAAAAAAGGAGACTAAAATATGGATGAACATATTTTTGATAAAGTTCACGAGGTAGATTTGAAGAAAACAATGGAAGATTCTTACATTGATTATGCCATGAGTGTAATTGCAGCAAGAGCACTTCCGGATGTAAGAGATGGTTTGAAGCCTGTTCAGAGAAGAATTCTTTTTTCAATGAGCGAGTTGGGAAACGGACCTGACAAACCTCACAGAAAATGCGCACGTATCGTCGGTGATACCATGGGTAAATATCATCCACATGGTGACTCATCTATTTACGAAGCACTTGTAAAACTTGCCCAGGATTTTAATACAAGATATCCATTGGTAGACGGTCATGGGAACTTTGGTTCCATTGATGGTGACGGTGCTGCCGCAATGCGATACACAGAAGCAAGACTTACCAAACTTTCTATGGAAATGCTTGCTGACATAGGTAAGGACACCGTAGATTTTATACCTAATTTTGATGAGACAGAAAAAGAACCTGTTGTACTTCCTTCAAGATATCCTAACCTTCTTGTAAACGGTACATCAGGAATTGCGGTAGGTATGGCAACCAATATACCTCCACATAATCTCAGGGAAGTAATTAAAGCAGTCTTGAAAATTATTGATAATCGTGTTCTTGAAGACAAAGACACAACTATCGATGAACTGATGGAAATAGTAAAAGGTCCTGATTTTCCTACAGGAGCTACAATACTCGGTAAATCAGGAATAGAGGAAGCATATCGTACAGGCCGTGGTAAGATAAGAGTCCGTGCAGTATCTGAAATTAATACTCTTCCAAATGGTAAAACAGAAATAATTATTACCGAACTTCCGTATATGGTTAATAAAGCTTTGCTTATCCAGAAGATAGCCGAGCTTGTTAAAGATAAAAAAATTGATGGAATCACAGGTATTATTGACCAGTCCAATATGCAGGGTATAAGAGTAAGCATTGAACTCAGAAGGGATGTTAATGCCAATGTAATTCTTAACCAGTTGTATAAGCATACACAGTTACAGGATACATTTGGTGTTAATATGCTCGCCCTTGTAAATAACGAACCAAAAGTTCTTAATCTTCATCAGATGCTTACATATTACCTTGAACATCAGGAAGAAGTAGTAACAAGAAGAACAAAATATGAACTTAACAAAGCACAGGAAAGAGCTCATATTTTGGAAGGTCTGCTTATTGCCCTTGATAATATTGATGAAGTAATATCAATAATAAGAGGCTCTGAAAGTGTCAATGTCGCAAAACAGAAGTTAATAGAAAGATTTGGACTCTCTGATGCACAGTCACAGGCAATCGTGGATATGCGTCTCAGAACTCTTACAGGTCTGGAAAGAGAAAAAATAGAAGCAGAATATAACGAATTAATGAAACGTATTGATGAGTTAAAAGCAATTCTTGCAGATAACAAAAAACTTCTTATGGTAATAAGAGAAGAACTTTCAATTATCATGGATAAGTATGGTGATGACAGAAGAACAGCCATCGGATATGATGAATTTGATATTTCAATGGAAGATATGATTCCTAATGAAAGTACAGTCATCACAATGACTAATTTAGGATATATCAAGAGAATGACTCCGGATAATTTCAGAAGTCAGAACAGAGGCGGCCGTGGAATTAAGGGAATGCAGACAATAGATGATGATTATATAGAAGATATTCTTATGACAACAACACACAATATTGTACTGTTTTTTACCAACAAAGGACGTGTATATAAGTTAAAAGCTTATGAAATTCCTGAAGCAGGAAGAACCGCAAGAGGAACAGCCATTGTTAATCTTCTTACATTACAGGCGGGTGAAAAAATATCTGCAATTGTTCCTGTAGACGGAATAAAAGATAACGAATATCTTTTTATGGCAACTAAACAGGGTATAGTCAAGAAAACATATTGCAAAGAATATGCTAACATAAGAAAAACCGGAATTCAGGCAATCACATTGAGAGACAATGACGAGTTAATTGAAGTAAAGGCAACGGATTCCACAAAAGAAATCTTTCTTGTAACAAAATATGGATACTGTATAAGATTTAAAGAAACAGATGTCCGTCCTACCGGACGTAGTGCAATGGGTGTTATCGGCATGAATATTCTGGAAGGTGACGAAGTTGTAGGAATGCAGCTTAATACCCAGGGAGATACACTTTTGATAGTATCAGAAAACGGTCTTGGAAAACGTACTCCGATTGAAGAATTTAACCTTCAGAACCGTGGTGGAAAAGGCGTTAAATGTTATAAAATTAACGAGAAATCCGGAAATGTAATAGGTGTTAAAGCTGTAAGCAATACCAGAGAAATAATGCTCATAACAACTGAGGGCATAATTATACGAATGGAAGTAGCGGGAATATCTACTTTAGGACGTATAACATCAGGTGTTAAGTTAATAAATCTTGACGATGGAGTTAAAGTAGCAAAGGTTGCAAAAGTAAGAGAAGAAGATGTTTCTGATGAAACTGAATCAGAAGAAAACAATAATGAAGACTCTGAAGATAACAGTGAGAACTAATAATAAACAGCAGACCGGAGCATATCCGGTCTGTTTTTGCGAGGAAAAATGAGAGAATTAGATGTAAAAGTAATAACCGAAAATATTAAAGAAATGTGTATAGAAGCAACACATTTTTTAACAGAAGATATGAAAAATGTACTTGACGATTCTGTGACAAAAGAAGAATCACCCCTTGGAAAACAGATTTTACAGCAGTTACAGGAAAATCTTCAGATTGCCGGGGATGAAATGATTCCTATCTGTCAGGATACAGGAATGGCAGTTGTTTTTATAAAAGTAGGTCAGGATGTGCATTTCACCGGAGGAAATATTGAAGATGCAATCAACGAAGGCGTAAGACAGGGATATACGGAAGGATATTTAAGAAAATCCGTAGTAAAAGATCCTATTATCAGGGAAAATACAAAAGATAATACACCTGCAATTATTCATTATTCTATAGTAGAAGGAAATGATGTTGAAATAACAGTGGCACCAAAGGGTTTTGGAAGTGAAAATATGAGCCGTATATTTATGCTCAAGCCTGCAGACGGAATAGATGGCGTAAAAAATGCTATTTTGACGGCAGTTAAAGAAGCAGGACCAAACGCATGTCCACCTATGGTAGTTGGTGTAGGAATAGGCGGTACCTTTGAAAAATGTGCACTTCTTGCAAAAGAAGCATTAACGAGAAATATAAACGAACAATCAAAAATACCATATGTAAAAGAACTGGAAGAAGAAATGCTTGAAAAAATAAACTGTCTTGGAATAGGTCCCGGAGGGCTTGGAGGAAGAGTAACTGCTTTTGCTGTAAATATTGAAACGTATCCTACACATATTGCAGGACTTCCTGTTGCCGTGAATATATGTTGTCATGTAAACAGACATTCACACAGGGTAATCTAAAAATTTGAAGTCAGGAGAAAAAATATGGACAGATACATTAATACCCCTTTAGATAATAAAACGGCAAAAACCCTTAAAGCCGGAGATTATGTATATATAACAGGAACAATATATACAGCGAGAGATGCAGCACATAAAAGAATGGATGAGACACTTAACAGAAATGAAAGTCTGCCAATAGATGTGAAAGGTAATATAATATATTATATGGGGCCATCACCTGCAAGGGAAGGACGTCCGATAGGTTCGGCGGGTCCTACAACAGCTACGAGAATGGACAAATACGCACCAAGGCTTCTTGATATGGGACTTATAGGAATGATTGGCAAGGGAAAAAGACAGAAACCTGTGGTAGATGCAATAATAAGAAATGGTGCGGTATATTTTGCAGCAGTTGGCGGAGCCGGTGCTTTACTGGCACAGCGTATTATTAAATCAGAAGTTGTGGCATATGATGACCTTGGAACCGAAGCCATCAGAAAACTTGAGGTAAAGGATTTTCCTGTAATAGTCGTGATAGATAGTGATGGAAATAATCTCTATGAAATATCACAAAAAAAATACGAAAAAAAGATTGACAATAAATAATGCGTCTAGTATAATTATTTTTGCACTGTTGAAAGTGTGTAATTTCATAATTAATTATGAATTCGGAGAAATACTCAAGAGGCCGAAGAGGCGCCCCTGCTAAGGGTGTAGGTCGTTAACGCGGCGCGAGGGTTCGAATCCCTCTTTCTCCGTCAAAAGAGACAAACAAGCTTGTTTGTCTCTTTTTATCCCACAAATAATCAAAGAAATGCTGTTTTGGAGCGGATTTTCAAGGAAATCCGCTCCATTTTCATACCAAAAGAAAATCCCAAACAATCAGCGGAGGATATAAAGCACTAATACAGAGGTTTTGAAATTCCACTAATTCCACTAATATTTGTGTTTTATATTGAAAACGCACGTCGGAATCAGTATAATTAGAAAAGAACCAAAATTATGAAATTATCATTAGTTGAATCGAGACTTTTCGGAAGAATCTGCTACGGCTACAGAAGGGACAAGCAGGGACTTGTTGAAGTCGTCATCGAACAAGCGGAAGTTGTCAGAACTATTTTCGGGCTATACAGAGCTGGAAATAGTTTAGAAGCTAATCAGGGCTTTTTATTCAACAAAGGGATCCCTTCTCCCTCTGGGAATGCGCGTTGGAGCAGAGATGTGCTGAATAAGCTCCTAAACAATGGAAAGTACACGAAAGGTATCATCGATTTTGAAGACTACTGCACTGTGTTTTTTTTGAAAGGGGAAAACTGCCGAAACCCCAATCAAGCGAAAGTGGTGAACACAAATGCCAAGAGCAACCAAAGAAGAACTGGAATGGGCATATGCCCTAACCAGGGAGAAGTTTTTAGTGCGTGTGAATAAGCTGTCTCCCATCAGAGCAACAGATTGGAACCGGTATTTGGATGTAATTTTTGAGTCGATCTTAAAGGACGAGGCGCCGATCTACGAGCCGAAGATGAACGCCTATCTCGAAGAAACAGTAGCCAAATATCTGCATCCGTCCGATGATTTTATTTCCTTGACTGAAATTGCACGCAGGTTCGATGCTGAAAATCCAAGTTACTTAATCCAAAGTTGGCTGCGAAGCCGCAATACAGTTGAGTTCTTGGCTGCGTGGGAGAGAAATAATAATCCGAAATTCAATGAAGCGGCATTTCAAAAACTTGTGGTTGACGCCAAAACCCCACAGTTTACCCTGACGCCAAAGAAATGGATTGATCTGACGAATGCGATTGGGATAACATCAAAGCAAGGAAAAGGTGGTGGAACGATGACCCATCCCTTTATCGCCTGTGACTTTGAGATGTGGTATGATGCAGAGTTTAGGTATGAGGTTCTGAGGTGCTTTATGAACTCGGGAATGGAAGTTGGTAACTACGAAACGGTAGCTAACATTTGAGAAAACTGAACGAACATAACAAGCAAAATTGGAGAAGTTAATATGGAAGATAGAACAAGCATTAAATACCAAGTATTTGTTAGTTCGACATACGTAGATTTAATAGAAGAACGAAAAGAAATAACTCAGGCAATACTAGAGGCTAATTGCATACCAGCAGGTATGGAATTATTTCCAGCTTCCAATAAATCTCAATGGGACTTTATAAAAAAAGTAATAGATGATAGTGATTTTTATCTTGTGATTTTAGCTGGTAAATATGGCTCTGAAGGTATTGATGAGGCAGGTCAAAAGATTAGTTACACTGAAATGGAATTTGACTATGCATTAAAATCAAATAAGCCAATAATTGCATTGATTCATGCCAATCCAGATATATTACCACGAATTAAATGTGAAACATCAAAAACAAAAAACGTAAAACTGAAAAAATTCTATGCTAAAGTGTCATCGGGTAGATTGATTAAAAAATGGACAAATAAGGACAATTTAAAGTCTTTTGCGTTATCTGCACTATTTGAGGCAAAACTTTCCGAAAGTCATAATGTTAAAGGATGGATTCGAACAGATAACGTTGAGACTATCATTAATAAATCTGAAGAAGGATTAAGGAAAGAACTTCAAAGGGCAGAAGAGGAATTGAATAAAATGTTTAGCCTTGAGCACTCTCAAATGTCTTACATAAATCGTTTAGAAAAGATTATTTACGAAGCAGCGTTTAATCCATCATTTCTCAAGGAAAATGAAGAAGTAGATGAGCTTATTAATAACATGCAATATGCTCTCGGATTAAGGCATCAACACTCGGATGAATAATTAACTTGTGCTTGAAGGAGTGAAAAAGATATATGAATGCTGGCGATGTTATAACCTTTGACGCAAAGAAAAACTTTACCTTTGTCAAAACACTCGGCGCCGGAGGGACGGGTGATACACACCTGTTCAAAGACGAAACAACTGATATGCTATTTGCATTTAAAAAATATGTTCCCAAAGACGCAAGATTTGTGGACGAGCATTATTCTAGGTTTGTTGATGAGATAAAAATACTGCTTAATATCTCACATCCAAATATTGTGCGCATTTATAATTATTATTTGTATCCACAAGCAAAGACGGGTTTCCTTCAAATGGAATATGTGGATGGAATTTGTATAGATCAATACAGCCCTATGCCGTGGGACAAAAGCTGGGAAGATATATTTTGCGACATCATAGGTGCATTTGAATATTTAGAAAAGCATCATATTCTTCATAGGGATATTCGACCAGCTAATATAATGATTGATACAAGCAACAATGTAAAGATAATTGATTTTGGCTTTGGTAAACAACTCAATGGTACAACCAACGATGAAAACAGTATACTACTTAATTGGCCTGCAACCGAAATGCCTAATGAAGTACAATTAAATCAAGAATATGATGAGAGAACAGAAATCTATTTTGTGGGAACACTATTTCGACATCTTTTAAAAGAAGAGATCAGTGAGTTTCATTTTGCTCACATAATCGATAAGATGGTAAAAATAAACCCAGAACAGCGCTACGATTCTTTCTCGGAAATAATAGCTGATATTTCAGCTGGCGTATTAAGCGAAATAGACTTTTCTGAGACTCAGAAAAAATGCTATCGGGATTTTGCCATAGCACTCTCTACGCATATTCTTCATTTTCAATCAAAGTATTCTCCCAAGAATGATATTGCGCAAACAATATCTGATTTGGCATTCTTGATTAGAAACTCTTCGTTAGAAGAATGTATTCAAGACAATAGCAAACTTATTGGATGTTTTGTGGCGGGAGGATATACTTACAATCCGCGCAAAGATATTCCAGTTCAAATACTAAAAGACTTTTATGGCTTGATAACTAGTTTAGATATGGGAAAGAGAAAAATACTGTTTGATAATATTTATACTCGGTTATCGACAATTGAAGTTAAAACTGAGGATGATGATTTGCCTTTCTAATTACCACAATTATTTCCGAGAGTTCGAATCCATCTATCAAAAACGCAAATCCATCTTTTTCGTACCTCACAGATACAGGAATATATCCGAAGAATATAACTTCCGGTATTTTTTTATCCTGTATGAAGTACGACAGGATAGCATCTATCTGGAAAAATTACTTGTTTTTTGTAAAAAATAGTTGACAATGGATATATGCTGTGGTACATTAGATAAGCATTCTCGTGAAGCAAGTGCAATGATAAAATATTTTTTTAAAAAATACATGAAAAAGTTATTGACATAAGCTGATCGATATGATATATTTAATAAGCTGTCGCGTGAGACAGTAAGTAAGAAACTTGATAACTGAACAGTGAAACAACCCTGAAAATTTCAAAATTTTCAGTTCCTCGAAAGAGGAATAAGACATTCAGTACATCTGAAAAGATTGTACAAACGTAGACGGATGAACTTAGTAAAAAGCTAGCTCATCTGAGTCACAAACTTTATATGAGAGTTTGATCCTGGCTCAGGATGAACGCTGGCGGCGTGCTTAACACATGCAAGTCGAACGAAGCACTTCATAAAGCTTGCTTTAAGAAGTGACTTAGTGGCGGACGGGTGAGTAACGCGTGGGTAACCTGCCTTACACAGGGGGATAACAGTTAGAAATGACTGCTAATACCGCATAAAACAGCAGAGTCGCATGACTCAACTGTCAAAGATTTATCGGTGTAAGATGGACCCGCGTCTGATTAGCTAGTTGGTGGGGTAACGGCCTACCAAGGCGACGATCAGTAGCCGGCCTGAGAGGGTGAACGGCCACATTGGGACTG
>ENA-UOJA01000182-UOJA01000182.1-human-gut-metagenome-genome-assembly--contig:-C19-NODE-182-length-64792-cov-7.314874_pt1 | contig 64792 bp, 59 predicted proteins | sample MGYA00242337_ERZ723884 | MGnify/ENA metagenome assembly ERZ723884
TATGAAGGACAAGGGTATGGCACATATCGGTATCGGTAATGCCAAGGGCGATGATAAGGCAATTGAGGCAGTAAAACTTGCTGTAGCCAGCCCGCTTCTTGAGACAACCATCAATGGTGCAAGCCATGTGATTATTAATATTTCCGGTGATATTTCCTTAATGGATGCAAACGATGCAGCAAGCTATGTTCAGGATCTTGCCGGAGACGAGGCAAATATCATCTTTGGTGCGAAGTATGATGAGACAATGACCGATGAGGCGACCATTACCGTTATTGCAACCGGACTTGAGAATGCAGCAGCAAAGCAGCCGAATAAGATTATGCCGACATTGCAGTACCAGAACACACCGAATGTGACAAGACCGACAGGTGCAGCTACGATGAACAGACCAACCATGGGCAATATGGGAACAAGTGGATTTGGAACAGGAAGCTTTGGAACAGCTACTCAGACCCAGCAGGCACCGCAGCAGACTCCGACCTTCAATGGAATTCAGAAGCCACGCCAGCCGGAAAGCACCGTACAGCAGGTAGACATCAAGATTCCGGATTTCCTTAAGAATTCCAGACGTTAACAGAATCACGAAGATTTCCAAGAGACAGGATTTTTATCCTGTCTCTTTTGTCATATTTTGCGGATGATTCTGGACTTTTGCCATCGTCCATTTGACAAAAAATGTGCGCTTTTAGGAGTAGAATGAGGACAGGAAACGATGGAAAAGAGGTGAGAAATATCTATGTCTTCTATGCAGATGTATTTCTGGTTCAGAATCTTCTGATGGATGTCATTGCACTGCTTGCGGCAAAACTTTTTTTGCGCAAGAGAGCGAAGACGTGGCGGCTTTTTTTAGCTGCGGTGTCTGGCTCACTTTTTGGACTTTGTCTGTTGCTTGTGCTTAAGGAGTATCTGCTGTACTGTGTTTTTACGCATTTTTTCTTAAATACTGCGATGGTATGGCTTGCCTTTGGGAAGATGGGAAAGCGGGAGTTTTTGAAGACATGGTCCGTCACTTACATAGCCGTTTTGCTGTGTGGTGGAGGAATCGAGTGGATGGGTGGAATGGGAATCGCTTCATTGCTTGGAGTCCTGTTGGTGATTGGGATTGCAGCTTTTCTGCTGGAGGGGCAAAAAAGTTTCGGAAATCATCTCTTTGAGGTACAGCTTTTAAAGGATGGGAAAAGGATGCTGCTTGCAGCGTACTGGGACAGCGGAAACCAGCTACGGGATATCTATACCGGCAAACCAGTCTGTATTTTAAGCGGCAGAAAATTTACGGAATTTTTCGGAGAAAACGCGAAGGTACGTTATATACCGTTTACTTCGCTGGGAGAGAAACAGGGTGTCATTCCGGTTGCGGATGCGGATGAACTTGTGATTTCGCAGGGAGAACATACCATCCGTGTCACACAGGCGGCTATCGGAGCCGCCGGGGATGGGCTGTTGGAAAAAAAGGAATATGATTTGATACTTCATGCCTCATTGCATGAATAGGAAAGGTAGGAAAAAAACGTGTATGTAAAATTTGTGGCTCCAAAATACCGGAGAATGAAACTGCTTCCAAAATTCTGCCAGCTTTTTGTAAAAGAACGGGATGAGGTACATTATATCGGGGGTGCGGAGGTCTTGCCACCGCCGTTGGCGGGAGAGGAGGAAGCGGTCTGCATTAATCTGCTTGGGAGTGAGCACCCGGAATATGCCAGAAAACGACTGATTGAGCACAATTTAAGACTGGTGGTCTACATTGCAAAACGGTTTGACAACACCGGTGTCGGGGTGGAGGATTTGATTTCGATTGGCACCATCGGGTTAATCAAGGGAATCAATACTTTTAACCCGGATAAAAATATCAAGCTTGCCACCTATGCGTCCAGGTGCATCGAAAACGAAATTTTAATGTATCTGCGCAGAAATAATAAGACACGGATGGAAGTGTCAATTGATGAACCGCTAAATGTGGACTGGGATGGAAACGAGCTGTTGCTTTCTGATATTCTTGGAACGGATGAGGATGTGATTTACCGGGATATTGAGACGGATGTGGAGAGGCGGCTTTTAAACGCGGCAATTGAAAAACTCTCCGGCAGGGAGCGTATGATTATTGAACTTAGGTTTGGGTTAAATACCAGAAATGGAGAGGAAAAGACCCAGAAGGAGGTTGCGGATATGTTAGGAATTTCACAATCGTATATTTCGAGACTGGAGAAAAAAATAATGGGACGTCTGAAAAAGGAAATTGTGAAATTTGAATAAAAAGAATTGTAGAAACACAAATAAAATAGTATAATAGTCCTAACAAAGACGACAGGGGGGACTTATCATGGTACTAGAATTTCTTGGGGCAGCACATGAGGTAACAGGAAGCTGTCATTATCTGACATTTGGGGATGTTCACGTTCTGGTAGATTGTGGAATGGAACAGGGACCGGATTTGTATGTGAATCAGGAGATACCGGTAAATGCATCGGAGATTGACTATGTGCTCGTCACACATGCACATATTGATCATTCGGGACTATTACCGCTTCTTTACAATCACGGATTCCGTGGAAAGGTTTTTTGCACAAGAGCAACGAATCAGCTCTGTGAGATTATGTTAAAGGACAGCGCACATATTCAGATGTTTGAAGCGGAGTGGCGCAACCGCAAGGCAAAGCGTTCCGGTGCACCGGAAGTGGTTCCGCTTTACGATATGAATGATGCAATGGGAGTTCTCGGACACTTTGTAGCATGTGACTATCATCAGATGGTACAAGTATGCGAGGGATTATCCATCCGGTTTGTGGATGCAGGACATCTGCTTGGCTCTTCGAGTATTGAGGTATGGGTGACCGAAGGGGAAGAAACAAGAAAACTGGTGTTCTCCGGTGATGTCGGACCTGGAAACCGTCCACTTATTAAAGACCCGGAGTACATAAAGGATGCGGATTATGTCGTGATGGAATCCACCTATGGAGACAGGGAACATATGGCACCGGTTGATTTTGCACCGGCACTTGCGGCAGTGATAAAAGATACCTTCACAAGAGGCGGAAATCTGGTAATTCCAGCGTTTTCTGTCGGCAGAACACAGGAGATGCTGTATTTTATCCGCCGTATCAAGACGGAGGGACTTTTACCGGAATTTGAGAATTTTGAGGTATATATGGACAGTCCGCTTGCAGTCGAGGCAACGACCATTTTTAATAAGAATATGCAGGACTGTTTTGATGAAGAAGCGATGGAGTTAGTGAATCAGGGTATTAACCCGATTAGTTTTCCGGGTCTTCGAATGGCAATTACAAGTGACGAATCAAAGATGATAAACTTCAATGATAAACCAAAGGTTATTATTTCGGCATCCGGAATGTGCGAGGCAGGACGAATCCGACATCACTTAAAACATAATCTGTGGCGCAAGGATTCCACGATTCTGTTCGTCGGATATCAGGTGCCTGGAACGCTTGGACATTCCCTGCTAAATGGTGCCAAAGAGGCAAGGCTTTTTGGTGAGACCATTGAGGTGCAGGCGAAGATTGAAAATTTGCCGGGCATCAGCGGTCATGCAGACAGGGGACAGCTTACAAAGTGGATTCAGGCATTTGAGAAAAAGCCGCAGAAAGTCTTTGTCGTACATGGGGAAGACCAGGTGACGGAGAGCTTTGCAAGTTATATTCACGAGGAAGCCGGAGTGGATGCCTATGCACCGTTCAGTGGTGATGCATTTGATCTGATTACCGGAGAACAGATAAGAGAAGGCTCAAAGGAACTCATGCAGAAAAAGGAGAAGAACTCCCGTGCTTCGAGCAATGTATTTGCCCGTCTTGTGGCAGCCGGACAGCGCCTGCTTACGGTTATCGGTAAATGTGAGGGACTGCCAAATAAGGAACTGGCAAGGTTTGCAGATCAGATTAATGCACTTTGTAATAAGTGGGAGCGCTAGAGCGAGAGATAGTTCCGGATGGATTTTAAGGCGGATTTTTCCAGCCGGCTCACCTGAGCCTGGGAGATATGGATTTCTTCCGCCACCTCCATCTGGGTTTTTCCTTCAAAAAAGCGCAGCTTCAGAATATAGTTTTCCCGTTCATTCAGTCGGTCCCTCGCATCGCTTAAGGAGAGGGCTTCAATCCAGTGTTCCTCCTTATTCTTCTTGTCGCTGATCTGGTCCATGACATAGAGGGTGTCACCGCCGTCTGTATAGACCGGATCATAGAGGCTGACAGGACTTTGGATGGCGTCTAAGGCGAACACGATATCCTCCTTGGGAATGCCGGCTTCTCTTGCAATTTCATCGAGCGTCGGCTCCTTTAAGGAAGTTTTGGAGAGGATTTCTTTGGCATGGATTGCCTTATAGGCAGTATCACGCAGAGAGCGGCTGACACGGATAGAATTATTGTCTCTTAAATAGCGGCGGATTTCACCGATAATCATTGGAACGGCATAGGTTGAGAATTTGACCCCCATCGTCGGGTCAAAGTTGTCAATGGATTTGATGAGACCAATACAGCCAATCTGAAACAGGTCATCCACGTTTTCGTGGTTATTGGAGAAACGCTTGATGACACTTAAAACAAGGCGTAGATTTCCCTTGATGTAAGTTTCGCGGGCTTTTTTATCCCCCTGCTTGATGCGCGCAAAGAGAGCCTCTTTTTCACTTTCTTTTAAAATTGGGAGTGTGGCGGTATTGACACCGCAGATTTCTACTTTATATGAAGCCATGGATGTTCCTCCGGGTTAAAATTGATGATGTGTTCAAAAAAAGGATGCTTCATTTTTTATGGATTTATGCAAAAACAAATCTATTTTTTCAAAGAAGAGTGTGATATAATGAATGCAATAGAAGCATCAGTCGGAAGAGGTAGCGGTTATGAAAGATTTAATTGATGAGAGAAATGAAAGAGAACGGATTCACAACAGTATTGTGAAATTCTGGAATGTCAATTATATTCCTACACCTGTGGAAAAACCTGCATCGGAAGCGAAATCGGAGACCGTGGCGTCACAGTCGGGAAGCTCTGGCACGCCGGAAGCAGAAGTGCATGAGGGTCTTTATAATGAGTCAACGGGTTCTTATTCGGGTCTGTACGGAGCCGATGCTGAAAATGTGGATGAGGTTACACGTGGACAGATTGACCAGATTCTGTCCGAAAAGGATGAACATTTGCGGGAAATTATCAAAAGCGAGGGAGGAAATCCAAGCTAGAGTATTTGCAGGAGTGAATGAGAGATGATGCGGCTGACAGCAGAAAGTGCTTGTCAGCTGTATTTTTTTTTGCTATAATGCGTAATCGAGTGTTCGAGACCTTCCACTCGTAAAACAAAACTAAAGGAGAACAGAATATGAGAAACAAAAAGGTGTTATTTATTGTCCAGGCTGCGTTGATTGCAGCTCTTTATGTGGTGCTTACACTTGTAATCAACACATTCAATCTTGCTTCCGGTGCCATTCAGGTACGGATTTCGGAAGCCCTTACCATTTTACCGTTTTTTACTCCGGCGGCAATTCCGGGTGTGACCATTGGATGCCTGCTAGCGAATCTGATTACCGGAGCAAGTATCTTTGATATCGTGTTCGGAAGCCTTGCAACCTTGCTTGGTGGAATTGGAACCTATCTGCTGCGCAAACATAAATTTTTATGCACGCTGCCGCCGGTCATTGCAAATGTGTTAATTATTCCGTGGGTACTGCGCTACGCATATGGATTAATCTGGATGTGGAACGGAAAAGATTTGTCCATTCCATTTTATATGCTGACCGTTGGGGCAGGGGAAGTTATCTGCTGCTGCGTGCTTGGCTCGATTCTTTTAAATGCACTTTATCCGGCGCGCAGAGTAATCTTTCGGAACGAAGAATAGAAAACATTTGCAAAAACCATGGGAAAATTATACAATAAGAGATAACAGTATTGTGGGACGACCACAGAGAAAGGAAATACAGTTATGAAAAAAATTTTAGAGTTGATTTCGGACGAAGTGACAGCGGCATTTACCGCCTGCGGTTACGATGAAAAATACGGAAAAGTAACAGTATCGAATCGTCCGGATCTCTGTGAATATCAGTGTAATGGTGCCATGGCGGCTGCAAAAGAATATAAGAAGGTCCCGTTTATGATTGCCGATGAAGTTGCGGCAAAGCTTGCAGGAAATCCGCTGTTTTCGATGGTGGAATCCGTAAAGCCTGGATTTTTGAATTTAAAAATCGCAAATGAAGTGCTTGCACAGTATGTGGCAGGGATGCAGGCAGATGCCGGAAGGTTTGGATGTGAGAAGACGGCAGAGCCAAAGACGATTATGATTGATTACGGCGGACCAAACGTGGCAAAGCCGCTCCATGTAGGACATCTTCGTTCTGCAATCATCGGAGAGAGCGTAAAACGTATCGGAAAATTTATGGGGCACAACGTAATCGGCGATGTGCATTTAGGTGACTGGGGCTTACAGATGGGACTTATCATCACAGAGTTAAAGCTGCGTAAGCCGGAGCTGGTTTACTTTGATGAAAATTATACCGGAGAATACCCGTCAGAGCCTCCGTTTACGATTTCAGAGCTTGAGGAAATCTATCCGACAGCCAGTGGCAAATCAAAAGAAGATGCAGCATACAAAGAGGCTGCCATGCAGGCGACCTTTGAATTACAGCACGGAAGAAGAGGCTATCAGGCATTGTTATCACATATCTTAAATGTGTCTGTGACCGATTTAAAGAAAAATTATGAGAATCTGAATGTATCCTTTGAACTCTGGAAGGGTGAGTCGGATGCACAGCCTTATATCCCGGATATGGTACAGAAGATGAAGGACGAGGGATTTGCCTATATCAGTGAGGGTGCGCTTGTCGTGGACGTCAAGGAAGAAACCGACACCAAGGAGATTCCGCCTTGTATGATTTTAAAATCTGACGGAGCTTCCCTTTACAATACGACAGATCTTGCAACGATTGTATGGCGTATGAAGGATTACAATCCGGATGAACTGATTTATGTAGTAGACAAGCGTCAGGAACTTTACTTTACACAGGTGTTCCGCTGTGCAAGAAAGACTGGTCTTGTAAAGCCGGAGACCGAATTAAAATTCTTAGGCTTCGGCACGATGAACGGAAAAGACGGAAAACCGTTTAAGACCAGAGAGGGCGGCGTAATGCGCTTGGAGCATCTGGTTTCCGGCATCAACGAAGAGATGTTAAAGAAGATTACAGAGAACCAGAAGACGAAAGAAAATCTGGATATCAGCCCGGAGGAAGCAAAGGAGACTGCCAGGATGGTTGCACTTGCCGCCATCAAATACGGAGACCTTTCCAACCAGGCAAGCAAGGATTATATTTTTGATATTGACCGTTTCACTTCCTTTGAGGGAAATACCGGTCCTTATATCCTCTACACCATCGTGCGTATCAAATCTATCCTGAATAAATACCACGGTATGGGAAAGAGCGAAGAGGGCACAGTCATTGAGGCAGCACACTCAGACAGTGAAAAGAACCTGATGCTTGCACTTGCAGGCTTTAACGCAATGATGGAAAATGCGTTTGAGGAGACAGCACCGCATAAGGTATGTGCTTATATTTATGAACTGGCGAATGCTTTTAACAGTTTTTACCATGAAACAAAGATTATGGCAGAAGAGCGCGAGAATGTACAGAAGTCTTATATCAAACTTCTGATACTGACAAAGGAAGTGCTGGAATGCTGTATCGATGTACTTGGTTTTTCTGCTCCGGATCGGATGTAGACACGGTGAAAGAGAGAGGTTATGTTAAAAGCGATTGATAATTTTGTCTGGGGAGTTCCACTCATTGTTCTGATTCTTTCGGTTGGAATCTTCCTTACCATCCGCCTTCGGGCATTGCAGATTACAAAGCTTCCGCTTGCAATCCGGCATATCGCGGCAAATGAAAAAGACGGAAAGCACGGGGAAGTCTCAAGTTTTGGCGCGCTGTGTACGGCGCTGTCCGCCACAATCGGCACCGGAAATATTGTCGGTGTAGCGACAGCGTTAGTTGCCGGCGGACCGGGAGCACTGTTCTGGATGTGGATTGCAGCGCTGTTTGGTACGGCAACAAAATATTCCGAGTGCCTTCTGGCAGTCAAATTCCGTGTTGTGGAATCGGACGGGCACATCGTCGGTGGTCCTTTTTACTACATCGAAAAAGGGATGGGGAAAAAATGGCGCTGGCTCGGTCAGATATTTGCCTTTTTCGGCGTTGGCGTCGGACTGCTTGGAATCGGAACGTTTACACAGATTAACGGAATTACAAGTGCTGTAAACAGCTTCTTTGACCCGGCAAATGCCTGGACAGTAGAGCTGTTTGGCAATACATATTCCTGGAGCGTCGTGATTTCGGGTCTGCTTTTAACGCTGTGCGTTGCGCTTGTAATCATCGGAGGAATCAAGCGTATTTCTTCCGTGGCACAGGTGGTGGTTCCGTTTATGGCGATTTTGTATCTGGTAACCGTGCTCATCATTCTTTTAACGCATCTGACTGCGATTCCGGCAGCACTCGCAGAAATCGTACAGAGTGCGTTTGGACTGCGCGCTGTATCAGGTGGAGCGGTTGGAGCGATTGTGGTTGCGATGCAGAAGGGAATCGCAAGAGGAATTTTTTCCAACGAGGCAGGACTTGGAAGTGCACCGATTGCGGCTGCGACTGCGAAAACAGACGAGCCGGTTGCACAGGGACTTGTTTCCATGATGGGAACCATGATTGACACGATTATTATCTGTACCATGACAGGATTATCTATCGTAATTACGGATACCTGGAACATCGGGCTTGACGGTGTGGATGTCACAACGAAGGCATTTCAGATTGGACTGCCGTTTCCAGAACAGGTGTCCTCCTTCTTGCTGATGGTTTGTCTGGTGTTCTTTGCGTTCACCACGATACTCGGCTGGAACTATTATAGTGAGAAATGTCTGGAATATCTGGTCGGCAATAAGCCGGGCGTATTAAAAGGATACCGCTGGCTTTATATCATCGCTGTATTTATTGGTCCGTTTATGACGGTGTCCGCAGTCTGGACGATTGCAGATATTTTTAACGGACTGATGGCACTGCCAAACCTGGTGGCACTTGTGGCACTAAACGGTGTGGTGGTTGCAGAGACAAAGAAATATTTTGAGAAAAGAAAAGATTCATAGAATTGAGAAAACACCGGCAGCAGAGTTTTTGTGATGTCGGTGTTTTCTTGTCGAAGTTTTTGGAATATTGAAAATTTTGAGCCGGAGATTTTTTTAGTATCCCAGCTCTTCCCCGATTAATATGACATGGATTCTGCCGGGGATGGCACTTCTTCTGGTAAAGACAACCTGATTACAAATGCAGTCCGGTGAAAGACAGTCTGCGCAGACGCCGGTGACGGCGCAGGGCGTTTTTTTGTCAAGACGCTTGCAGTTCATCGGGGTGGCGGTATGATGGACGCGGCTCAATGCCTCTTCGGCGGAAGGAACAACCTTATTCATGCCGGCAAGAATCAGAACTTTGGAAGGTCCATAGATCAATGCGGCGACGCGGTTTCCGGTGCCGTCGATGTTTACAAGCGTTCCGTCTGCGGCGATGGCGTTGGTGCTCATCAGATAGAGGTCGCAGGAGAGTGCAGCGTGGTACATCTGCGCGGTTTCCTCTGGCGTTTTTGCTTTTGCACGGTCAATCAGATGGATGGAGTCATCCTGTCTTAAAAGGTCTAAGACACCGCTTTCTTCAAGTGTCATGGAACCACCGAAGGAGACGCTTGTGTCAATTGAGAGAAAGGATGCGACTTCCTTCCTTGCATCCTCGCTGGTGGCGCAGTAGCAGCCTGTGATGTTTCGCTTTTCGAGATTTTTTAAAACGGTTTTTGCAAGTGTTTCATAATGTGCCTGTTTTGGATTCATCGTTCCCTCATTTCCGCACCGGTTGTGTGCCCGCGGTGCAAGTTTTTCTGCTTAAAGTATAGCATATCCGGCTTGACTTTTCACCGGAAACAGATAAAATAGGGGAAGTGTTTGAAAAAAGAGAAGGAGACAGGGAAAATGCGTAAGAATCTAAAGAAAATGATTTCTTATTATAAACCATATCGCGGCATCTTCTGGGCGGATATGTTTTTTGCAACGCTGTGCGCTGCGGTGGCGTTAATTCTGCCGTTAATCGTGCGTTTTGTGACCAATACGTTAGTGTATCTGACGGCGGAGGAGATATTTGGAAAGATCGGCGTCCTTGCGGTCTTGCTTGCGGTCTTGCTTGCGATAGACTGCTACAGCCGGTATTTTATCTCCAATTACGGACACGTCATGGGTGCAAAGATGGAATATGATATGAGAGCGGAAATCTTCGGACATTATCAGAAGCTTTCCTTTTCGTTCTATGATAACCAGAAGGTCGGACAGCTCATGTCGCGTATTACGACGGATTTGTTTGATATTTCGGAACTTTTGCATCACGGACCGGAAAATATTATTTTGTCCGTGGTCAAAATCTTAGGGGCACTTGTCATCTTAGTCAACATTAATCCGCTGTTAGCGCTTGCCGCATTTGCAGTGCTCCCAGTGATGTTTCTGTTTGCGTATTTTCTGAATGGAAAGATGCGTCGTGCATTCCGGCAGAACCGGGTCAAAATTGCAGAAATCAATGCGCAGATTGAGGACAATCTCTCCGGAATCCGTGTTGTAAAGTCGTTTGCAAATGAGGAAATTGAAAACGCAAAGTTCCGGCAGGGAAACGAAGGATTCTTAGAGGCAAAGAAGAACAGTTACCATTATATGGGAAGCTTTTCCGCAGGGCTTGCGACGTTTACGACCTTAATTCAGGTGAACGTCATTTTAGCGGGTGCCATTTTGATTGCGAAAGGAAGCGTTACGATACCGGACCTTGTGACCTTTTTGCTTTACATTGGCGTATTTACAGAGCCGGTGCGCACGCTGATTGATTTTATGGAGCAGTTTCAGAACGGATATTCCGGGTTTGAACGTTTCCGTGAGATTATGGACATAGAGCCGGACATTGTCGACAAAGAGAACGCAGTGGAACTTTCCGATGTAAAGGGAAATATTACATTTGAGGATGTTTCCTTCCGCTACGAGGAGAATTCTGAAAAGGTATTAAGCCACGTCAATATGGAGGTGGATGCGGGCGCTTACATGGCGCTTGTGGGACCTTCCGGGGCAGGAAAAAGTACGCTGTGCTCCCTGATTCCAAGATTTTATGACGTGAGTGAAGGTGCGGTGCGCATCGACGGAATGGATGTCCGGGATGTAACGTTAAAGAGCTTAAGAGACCATATCGGAATCGTACAGCAGGATGTCTATCTTTTTGTGGGAACGGTGTATGACAATATTCTCTACGGCAGACCGGATGCCACCCGGGAAGAGGTGATAGAGGCGGCAAAAAATGCCAATGCACACGAGTTTATTATGTCACTGCCAAATGGCTATGAAACCGATATTGGACAGCGTGGAATCAAGCTCTCAGGAGGACAGAAGCAGCGGATTTCCATTGCAAGAGTCTTTTTGAAAAACCCGCCGATTCTGATTTTTGATGAGGCAACTTCTGCACTTGACAATGAGAGCGAGAAGGTCGTACAGGATTCTTTAGAGCGGCTTGCAAAGAATAGAACCACATTTGTAATTGCGCACCGCCTTTCTACAATTAAGAATGCTGAAAAGATTCTGGTGCTGACCGAGGATGGGATTGCGGAAGAGGGAACACATGAAGAACTGTTACGCCAGGGCGGCGTTTATGAAAAACTTTACAATATGCAGTTTCACAAATAGAAAATAAACTGAAATTTTTATGAAATTTGCCGGTATTATTTGCAAATCATGGAAAAACAGAGTAGAATAGACGTGATTTGGGCACATAACAATAGAACCATGTCCAGGAAACTTTTTCGGGCAGGGGCGTTTATAAATGGAAGGAGTAAGAATCATGACAAAGATTGACATTATTTCCGGGTTCCTTGGAGCAGGAAAGACAACATTCATTAAAAAGATGATTGATGAGGTATTTGCAGGAGAGCAGATTGTACTCATTGAGAACGAGTTCGGAGAGGTTGGTATCGATGGTGGATTCTTAAAGGATGCAGGAATCCAGATTACAGAGATGAATTCCGGCTGTATCTGCTGTTCCTTAGTCGGAGATTTCGGCAGGAACCTTCATGAGGTCATCGACAAATATCATCCGGACCGTATCTTAATCGAGCCGTCCGGTGTCGGAAAACTTTCCGATGTCATTAAGTCTGTCATTGACATTGAAAAAGAAGAAGATGTGAAATTAAACGGATTAATTACAGTTGTAAATGCATTGAAAGCAAGCAAGCAGATGAAGGCATTTGGTGAGTTTTTCAACAACCAGATTGAATATGCAACAACTGTTGTGTTGAGCAGAACCCAGAATGCAACACCGGAGCAGCTTGAATTCTGTGTAAAACAGATTCAGGAATTAAATCCGAAGGCAGCCGTGATTACGACTCCGTGGGATTCCATCAAGGGAGAGCAGATTCTCAAAGTAGTAGAGGGACAGGACTCCTTGGAGATGAAGGTTTTGGCAGAGGAACAGCACAGACGTGACGAGGAAGAGCATGAGCATCATCACGAGCATGAGCATGAGGAGCACGAGCATCATCACGACCATGACCATGAGCATGAGGAGCACGGGCATCATCACGACCATGACCATGAAGACCACGACCATGAGCATGAGGAGCACGAGCATCATCACGAGCATGGAGAGGGCTGCACCTGTGGCTGCCATGACCACGAACACGAACATCATCATCACCATCATGCAGATGAAGTGTTTACAAGCTGGGGCAAGGAGACACCGCACAAGTACACCAGAGAGAAAGTGGAAGATATCTTAAAGACATTGTGCGAGACCGATGATTACGGTACGATTCTGCGTGCAAAGGGCATGGTAGAGGATGTAAACGGTTCCTGGATTTATTTTGATATGGTTCCGGGCGAGTATGAGCTCAGAGACGGAGAGCCGGATTATACCGGAAGACTCTGCGTAATCGGAACGGATATCGACGGGCACCGTTTGGAAGAATTATTTGAAATTGCTTAATGGATATAGAAAGGATCTGACAGACAATGCAGGAAATACCAGTATATTTATTTACCGGTTTTATGGACAGCGGTAAGACGACCCTGATTAAGGAGACCCTTGTAGAGAACGGATTTGCCGAGCAGGGCAAGAGCCTTATCATCTGCTGCGAGGACGGCGACGTCGAGTACGATGCAGCAGAGTTGGATAAGATAAAAACAAAGGTTGTGATGGTAGAAAAGGAAGAGGATTTTACCGCAGAATTTTTAAACAATCTCAATCTTTCTTATCTGCCGGATCAGGTATTTATTGAATACAATGGAACCTGGGGAATGGATGTCCTCATGGAGATGGATTTGCCGAAGGGCTGGGTGATTGTCCAGTCCCTCGCAACGGTGGATGCGACTACGTTTGAAATGTATTTGCAGAATATGCGCGCCATGATTATGGAGCAGCTGTTCCAGGCAGACGTTGTCATCTTTAACCGGTGCGACGACAGCACGGATAAGGGCAAGTTCCGCCGGAATGTAAAGGCGTTAAACCGCAAGGCACAGCTTGTCTATGAGCGTACAGACGGAACCCTTGACGAGAGAGAGGAGGAGCTTCCGTTTGACATTACGGCGGATGAACTCGATATCTCCGATGCGGATTACGCCATCTGGTACATGGATTGCATGGACAATCCAAAGAAGTACGAGGGAAAGAAAGTGAAATTCCTTGCGCTTGTATACAATCCGGATAAGTTAAAGAAGGGCGTATTTGTACCGGGACGCTTTGCGATGACCTGCTGCGTTGAGGACGTGACATTCATCGGCTTTAAGTGCAAATATCCGGATGAGGATAAGATTCCGCACAAATCCTGGATTACAATTACCGCAGAAGTTCACATTGAATTTGCGAAAGAGTACAAAGGAAAGGGACCGGTACTTTATCCGGTTTCCATCGAGCCGGCAGAAAAACCGGAAGATGAGCTTGTATATTTCTCATAAAAAAGAATACCGTTTTAGGGACTTTCACAGCAAAAGCCGCGCAGGAAAATGCGCGGCTTTTTGGATTTATAGGAAGTTACTGCTGCTTGAAAGCGGCAATCTGCAAGTCTGATTTTAAGATGTGGTTTGAAAGCCAGTCCAAAAGATAGTTAATCAGCTCAGACAGGTAGGCATCCTGGTTGTCATCGATAAAATCAAGCTCGGATAAGTCGATGCCGACAAGCTTTTCCACGAAAGCGGAGTGTGCGCGGCGCTGTGCGTCTAAGCCCGGATATCCGATGGATTCCATATATTCTTCCTCGTCATGGAAGTGTTCTTCCGTGTAGTTGCGAAGCCCGGCAAGAAGACGCATGATTTCATCGTACTTGTCGTGGAGCGTGTCGTTATGGATAACATCGTTGACATCGCGAATCAGTTCAAAAAGCTTCGCGTGCTCGGTATCAATGAGCGTGATGCCGGTCAGATACTTATCGGTGAATGCAAATGGGTCTGACGCTGCCTCTGCGTCAGAATCCGGAGCAATCTGCCCAATCATCATGTCGCTTCCGAGAATGTGATGATACAGCCAGCGGGTTAAAAACTCTAACAAATCGCGCAGAGTCTGCTCGGAAGTATCGGAAGAAAGCTCGATATTGTTAATTTTTGCGACAAACGCAGCGTGCTCTTTTTTCTGAAGAGAAAGCTCAGGATCCTTTATCTGCTCCATATATGCCTCTTCATGTGTAAAATGGGTTGCAGCATAGTTTTTCAATGCCGGAATCAGATTTTTGATGATAATTGTAGTGTTTGACGGGTCGCCTAAAAGGGAAAATGCCTCGTTAAGCATCTGAAATAACTGGCGGTGTTCCTCGTCAATCTCCGGAACGCCAATCAGACAATCCTGCGTAAATTCGTACATTGGGAATTCCTCCTTTAACTGTAAAAATATTACAAATTCCTGTTTGATTATAACATAAAATCAGCCCTTATACAGGAGAAAGATGAAAATTCATGCAGGAAATAGCGAAAAATGTGGGAAAAGACATTGAAATTTTCGGATGGATGCTTTATTATGATAAAGTGTATGTTTTATGACACGGTGTGGAAACAGGATGCTGTCTGCATGCGGCACCCAAAAAACCGTGATAACAGGGATTAGAAACAGGAGGAAAATGATGTATCCAATTGTAAGAAAAGAGAAGCTGGCGGATAAGATTTACCTTATGGATGTCAAAGCTCCCCGTGTTGCACAGTACTGTGAACCGGGACAGTTTGTAATTGTTAAAATAGATGAAGAGGGAGAGCGTATTCCGCTTACTATCTGTGATTACGACAGAGAAGCAGGAACGATTACCATCGTATTCCAGAGTGTCGGTGCCTCCACAGAGCGTATGACAGAGCTTGAGGCAGGAGATGCTTTTAAAGATTTTGTAGGACCGCTTGGCTGTGAATCCGAACTGGTACATGAAGATATTGAAGAATTAAAAAAGAAAAAGATTCTGTTTGTTGCGGGTGGAGTCGGAACAGCTCCGGTATATCCGCAGGTAAAATGGCTGCATGAGCACGGGGTAGCCTGTGATGTCATCATGGGCTCTAAGACCAAAGATTTACTGATTCTGGTGGAAGAGATGCGCAAAGTTGCCGGCAATCTGTATGTAACGACAGATGACGGTTCCTATGGTTTTCACGGAATGGGAACTAACCAGCTTCAGGCACTTTACGATGAGGGTAAGCGCTATGACCATTGCGTTGCAATCGGACCGATGATTATGATGAAATTTGTCTGCAAACTGACAAAAGAACTTGGAATCCCGACCGTTGTATCCATGAACCCGATTATGGTGGATGGAACCGGAATGTGCGGAGCCTGCCGTCTGGTAGTCGGCGACCAGGTAAAATTTGCCTGCGTGGACGGACCGGAATTTGACGGACATCTGGTAGACTTTGACCAGGCGATGAAACGTCAGCAGCAGTATAAGACCGAAGAGGGACGTGCACTGTTAAAACTTAAAGAGGGCGCCACCCATCACGGCGGCTGTGGTAACTGCAACGCATAGGAGCAACGGTAAAAACAGAGAATTGAATTTCAGAAAGGTTTGGATAGAACATGGACGTGATGACAAGAGTACCGGTTCGTGAGCAGGACCCACAGGTGCGTGCTGCGAACTTTGAAGAAGTTTGTTTTGGATATAATGAAGAAGAGGCAAAGGCAGAAGCTGCCCGCTGCTTAAATTGTAAAAATGCCCAGTGTATGAAGGGCTGTCCGGTTTCAATCAACATTCCGGCATTTATTGCACAGGTAAAGGAAGGCAATTTTGAGGCCGCATATCAGGTTATCAGCGAGTCTTCCGCACTTCCGGCGGTATGTGGACGTGTCTGCCCACAGGAGAGCCAGTGTGAGGGAAAATGTATCCGCGGAATCAAAGGTGAGCCGGTTGCAATCGGAAAGCTTGAGCGTTTTGTGGCAGACTGGGCAAGAGAGCACGGAATCAAGCCAAAGGCAGCCGAGAAGAAGAATGGACACAAGGTAGCCGTAATCGGTTCCGGTCCGGCAGGACTTACCTGTGCCGGTGATCTGGCAAAGCTTGGCTATGATGTAACTATTTTTGAGGCACTGCATGAGGCAGGCGGTGTATTAATTTACGGTATTCCGGAGTTCCGTCTCCCGAAACAGAAGGTTGTTGCTGCCGAGGTGGAGAATGTAAAGTCACTCGGTGTCAAAATTGAGACGAATGTAGTAATTGGAAAATCCGTCACTATTGACGAGCTGATGGAAGAGGAAGGTTTTGAGGCAGTCTTTATCGGTTCCGGTGCAGGACTTCCAAGATTTATGGGAATTCCGGGCGAACAGGCAATGGGCGTTTTCTCTGCCAATGAGTTTTTAACCAGAAATAACCTGATGAAGGCATTCTTAGAGGATTATGACACCCCGATTCACGCAGGAAAGAAAGTGATCGTAGTCGGCGGTGGAAATGTGGCAATGGATGCCGCAAGAACTGCAAAGCGTCTCGGAGCGGAGGTACATATCGTATACCGCCGTGGTGAGGAGGAGCTTCCGGCAAGAAAAGAAGAAGTGCATCATGCAAAAGAAGAGGGCATTATCTTTGACTTATTGCAGAATCCGGTAGAACTGCTCGTGGATGAGAACGGCTGTGTCAAGGGTGCTAAGATTATCAAGATGGAGCTTGGCGAGCCGGATGCGTCCGGAAGAAGAAGTCCGGTTGAGATTCCTGGCTCCGAGTACGAGATGGAGGCAGATACCGTTATCATGTCACTTGGAACCTCTCCGAACCCACTCATTTCCTCAACAACGAAGGGACTTGAGATTAACCGCAGAAAATGTATCGTGGCGGAGGAGGCAAACGGTGCAACCTCCAAGGCTGGCGTGTTTGCAGGCGGTGACGCAGTAACCGGTGCCGCAACGGTTATTCTTGCGATGGGTGCAGGAAAGGCAGCTGCAAAGGGAATTGATGAATATTTGAGCAAATAAATCGTATCATTCGATAAGAAAAGATGCAAAGGGGCAGAATCTTTAAAGGGGGTTCTGTCCTTTTGACGATTTAATAGAAAATTTTATTGTCATAACCATCGGAAATGTTATATAATGTCCACGTTGGCATAACAAAATGGAAAGAAAAGATTGGAAGATAGAATATGTGTGGATTTGCAGGATTTGTAGATAGAAATGAAAATAAACAGGCGATTTTAAAAGCGATGCTACAGACCATCGTACACCGCGGACCGGACAGCGAGGGAACATACATTGATGAGGATGCGGCACTTGGATTCAGACGATTGAGCATTATTGACCTTGCAGACGGCAGTCAGCCGTTATACAACGAGGACAGAAGCCTGGTATTGTTATTTAATGGAGAAATTTATAATTATCAGGGACTGCGCGAGGAGCTGATTGCAGACGGTCACGTTTTTACGACTCATACGGACAGCGAAGTACTGATTCACGGATATGAGAAGTACGGAGAGCAGCTTTTAGACAAGTTGAGAGGAATGTTCGCATTCTGTATCTGGGATGTAAAGAAAAAGAAGCTGTTTATCGCAAGAGATTTCTTTGGAATCAAGCCGATGTATTATGCGAAAATGGGCGATACCTTCCTGTTTGGCTCAGAGACCAAGGCATTTTTGGAACATCCGGGCTTTCACAAGGAATTGAATGAGGAAATGCTTGAGCATTATCTTTCCTTCCAGTTCGTACCGGGAAGCAGCACGTTTTTCAAGGATGTCTATGCACTTCCGCCGGCACATTTCCTTACTTATGAGAATGGCAAGGTAGAGGTAAAGCGTTACTGGCAGCCGGAATTTAAACCGGATGAGAGCAAGACCTACGAGCAGTGTGTAGAAGAAATTACAAAAGTAATGGAAGAGTCCGTTTCCTTCCATAAGATTGCAGATGTAGAGGTTGGTTCTTACCTCTCCAGTGGTGTGGATTCCAGCTTCCTTGCCTGCATGTCCAAGGTAGACAAGACCTTTACCGTTGGATTTGACAACAACGGTTATAATGAGATTTCCTATGCGAAGGAGCTTTCCGAGGAGATTGGAATCACCAACCACAGCAAGGTGATTACGCCGGAGGAGTACTGGGATGCGTTTGGAACCATCCAGTATCACATGGATATGCCCGTGGCAGATCCGTCCATCGTACCGCTTTACTTCCTGGCAAAGGAAGCATCCAAATATGTGAAGGTTGTATTTTCCGGAGAGGGAGCAGACGAGCTGTTCGGCGGTTACAACATTTATCGTGAGCCGCTTGAGTATACCGGATTTAACCGTGTACCGCTCTGGATTCGAAAGGGGCTTGCAAAAGTGGCAGAGCATTTCCCGGATGTAAAGGGCGCAAACTTCTTGATTCGTCACTCCAAGAGCTTAGAAGAGCGTTATATCGGTAACGCCAATATTTTTGCAGAGCGTGAGAAAAAGAAGGTGTTAAAGGCACCGGTGAGATCTTCTGCAATGGAGCTTACCGCACCGTACTATGCACAGGTGAAGGACAAAGACCCGGTAAACAAGATGCAGTTTATCGACTTAAACTTCTGGTTAGTCGGAGATATCTTACAGAAAGCGGATAAGATGGGAATGGCAAATTCTCTGGAAATCCGTGTACCGTATCTCGATAAAGAGGTCATGAAGGTGGCAGCATCCCTTCCGCTTGAGGCAAGAGTGAGCGGGGAGACCACAAAGCGTGCTTTCCGTGAGGCAGCACTTAAGGTATTGCCGGAGCGCACCGCAAAGAAAAAGAAATTGGGCTTCCCAACCCCGATTAAGGTATGGCTGACCGAGGATAAGTATTACAATATCGTAAAAGAGCAGTTCCACTCAGAGGCGGCAAAGAAGTATTTTAAGACCGATTACCTTGACAAAATCTTAGAGAAGGCACACAAAAATCAGGGAAATTATTCCAGAAGAGTATGGACGGTCTATACCTTCCTGGTATGGTATGAGGAATATTTTGTAAAGCGCTAAAGCCTTTGGGTGCGCTTTAATACAAGACAGAAAAAAGGAATCTTCCGTGTGGAGGATTCCTTTTTATATGCACAGATGTGTAAGTGGGTTTTATACAGCGAGCGGCAGACAGACCTCAAAGACGGTGCCGTTTTCGGAACTTTCGGTAATCTGTACGGTTCCGCCGTGCAGGGTAGTGATTTCATGCACAAGGGCGAGACCGAGTCCGACGCCGCCGAGAGAGCGGCTGCGGGATTTGTCTACGCGGAAGAATGGTTCAAAGACACTTTCACGAAATTCCTCACTGATGCCGGGACCGGTGTCGGAAACTGTGATGACGGCATCTTTTCCACGCTTTGCGGCAGTGATGGTTACGCTGCCGTTTTCGCAGTTATAGCGCACGGCATTTTCGGTCAGGTTAAATACGACCTGATAGATTAAAATATCACTTCCACAGATGGTGATATCCGGCTCTGCGGGCTGAAGCAGGGTGATGCCCCGTTTTTCTGCCAGCGGAGATAGGTCTGCCAATACTTCCTCGATTAACGGAGATAGTGCAATCCGGTCGGTTCTTGGAATCGTTTCAAGCTCGCTCATCTCAAGTAAGATTTTTACCAGACGGGACAGGCGCTCGGTCTGTGTCTGCATCATGGCGAGTGTCTCAACCGTCCCGGGGTCATCTGTGGGGTGAGTGCTGTTTGCATACAGGTCAAGCTTTGCCTGCATCAGTGCGAGTGGGGTACGGAACTCGTGTGCGGCATTTCCGGTAAACTGCCGCTGTCTCTCGAAGGCGTTGGAGAGACGTTTTAACATCTGGTTAAAGGAACGGCGGAGCTGTTCAAATTCCGGAATATTGTGTCCTGTGATTTCACATTCGGTCAGATTCTGTGCCTGTATCTTTTCTACCTGGGCAGAAAAGTCATGTAGCGGTTTTAGGGCACGACCGCTGATAAAATAGGTAATCATACCACTGATAACCGTAACGATTGCCGTGATGAGCCAGCCGTTGATGCCATAGCCATGCTTGGTGTCTACGAGCTGGATGGAAAAATCGGAGACAAAATCCTCCCAGTTTTCAGGTGAAATATTGATATAGAGTTTCTGTACCGCATCCCCGGAGTCGGACGTATTGTCCACGGAACTAAGAACGGAATCTGTCAGGGAATCCATATAAAAAATTCCATTGTGGTAGAGCAGGACATTTAAAATAATACAGGTGGCGGCGATGAGCAGGGAAGTCATCAGTGTGAGCCGCCATTGCAGGGAAATTTTTTTCATAGGGCAGTACCTCCAATCTGGTACCCCTCCCCGATTTTGTTGCGGATGGGATCATAACCCAGTGCCGCCTTTAGTTTTTTGCGCAGGGAGGAGATATGTACGCGGATGGAATTGCTGAACGCGTCGACACTGCTGTCCCAGACATGTTCGATAAGCTCTTCCTGGCTGACAGGGCGTCCCTGGTGCAGAAGCAGATATTCCAAAATTCCGTTCTCCTTGCGGGTTAAAGAAACCGGTGTGTCATGCACGCTTGCCACACGGGAGCGTGTGTCAAACCGGATGTCTCCACAAGTAAGGCAAATGTCGTTCTGAATGAAACTGCGGCGTGTTAAGCTCCGGACTCTTGCCGCAAGCTCCTGCAAATGAAACGGTTTTTCAAGGTAATCGTTTGCCCCGGCGTCAAGCCCCTCTACCTTGTCCGCAATCTGACTCCGTGCGGATAAAATGAGAACTTTCGTCTCTTCATCTTCCCTGCGAAGTGTTTTTAAAATGGTCATGCCGTCTGCACCCGGGAGATTCAAATCAAGAATCACAAGGTCATAGCGCTCACTGCTAAGAATGGACAGTGCCTCTTCCCCGTCATAACAGGTGTCTGTCTCATAGCCGCTCTGGTGCAGGCTTTTGGCAATCGTGTCGCAGAGTTCTTTTTCGTCTTCTATAATCAACAGTCTCATACAAAGAAACTTCCTTTCTAAAAGTGTTTTTCTGTAGTATAACATATCCGGATAAATTTTGTGTAAAAATGGAAATCTTAACAGAGATTTTATCTCCTATGCGGTAGAATGGGTCTATCGAAAGGAAAGGAAGGTACGTTTTGAAGAAAATCATATTAAATCGAAAAGCTGTCATACAGATGATTCTGTTAGCAGCAGGCGTTGTGATGATTGGAGTGGGTGCGCAGCGGGGCGAGGTTGCAACGGTCTTCACAAAGGCAGTCAGAATTTGTCTGGAGTGTATTGGAATTGGATAAGAAACATACGTTCTCTCACCTGTTAGCCCGCTGCAGGGGATGGATACAGGCAGTGGCAACCCTGCTTACGAACATCCATCTGCCTAATTTTATGAAAGGTGAGATTTATCGCGGAAAAGGAAAAAATGTCTGTGTTCCGGGGTTAAACTGCTATTCCTGTCCGGGTGCGGCAGGATCGTGCCCGATTGGAGCCTTTCAGGCAGTCGTCGGTTCCTCAAAGTTTAAATTTTCCTATTATATTACGGGATTTTTAATTCTGCTTGGGGTGCTGCTCGGACGGTTTATCTGCGGCTTCTTATGTCCGTTTGGATGGTTTCAGGAGCTGTTACATAAAATACCGGGCAAGAAATTTTCGACGGAAAAGCTAAAACCACTCCGGTATTTAAAATACGTTGTGCTTGTGGTAATGGTCGTGCTGCTTCCAATCCTTGTGACAAACGCACTTGGAATGGGAGACCCGTTCTATTGTAAATATCTCTGTCCGCAGGGAGTTTTAGAGGGTGCAATTCCACTCGCTCTCTCAAGTGCAGGAATCCGCGCGGCACTTGGGAAATTGTTTTCCTGGAAACTGTGTATTCTGATTGTAGTCATTGTGTTAAGCATTTTATTTTACCGTCCGTTCTGTAAGTGGCTGTGTCCGCTTGGGGCATTTTACGGATTATGCAACCATGTGTCCTTATTGCAGATGAAGGTTGACAGGGAAAAATGTGTTTCCTGCGGGAAATGTAAAAGGGTTTGTAAGATGGATGTGGATGTAACCAAAACACCAAACCATTCGGAATGTATCCGTTGTGGAAAATGTGTCGGGGCGTGCCCGACAAATGCCGTCTGCTATCACTATGGATTTGGCAGCGGTCAGAAAGAAACGAAAAAAGACAAAAATTAAGAGAAAAAAGGAGAAACTATCATGAAAAAATTAACCGTACTTATTTTAATCGCAGCAATGTCTTTAAACATCGCAGCATGCGGCAATACACCAAAGGAAGAGAAGAAGGCTCAGACAGAGACAGCCGCAACAGAAACAGCGGGCACAGAAGTGACTGGAGATTCCGCAGATACAGAGAACCGTCTGAACGAACTCTGGGAAGAAGAAAGTGCCATTATGGAAGAGAACATGGAACTCTGGGAAAAAGTCATTAATAATATGGACAAGGACAAGGCAATGTCTGATGAAAATTATAATTATGTGGATGCGCTGATTGAGACGATTGAAAGCATGAAAGATGAGGTTACCGATGAGGAATACAATACGTTAATGACAGGTGCAGAGAGAATTAAAGAGATTGAAACAGAAATGGCAAAATTGCAGGGGCAGATGAATGATGAGACCGTGACGGAAGCAGAAGAGACTGGTTCAGAGAAGTTTCCGGCATTTAACGGAAAAGATTTTGACGGAAATGATGTGGATGAGAGCATTTTTTCACAGTATGCGGTTACTGTTGTAAACTTCTGGTTTAACGGCTGTGCACCCTGTGTTGCAGAGCTTCCGGAATTAAACAGCTTAAATGAGTCCTTAGCAGAAAAAGGCGGTACGGTCATAGGAATCAATTCGGAGACGCTTGATGGAGATGTAGATATCATTGCGCAGGCAAAGGAGATTATGAGTGAGCAGGGAGCTTCCTATCGCAACATTTATTTTGATTCTTCAAGTGAGGCTGGTAAAATTGCATCTGATATCGTGGCATTTCCAACCACAATGTTAGTTGATAGAAACGGAAATATCATCGGAGAGCCGATTGTCGGAGGAATTAACAGTGAAGAGGCAATGAATGAATTGCAACAGAGAATTGATAAAATTCTTGCGGATGATAAGCAATAAAAAGATATTCATTACACCAAATGCGCATTTCGTTACAAAAATTAAAAAAAACATTTTTTTAGCCGATATATATAGAAGCTAAGGATGGCGTCAGATTTCAGGGAGTTGAAAAACACAAGGGAGACTGACGCCATCTTTTTGTCTATAGGAAGAAAAAGCCGCGATGGGAAATGCGGTTCGGGGAGGAAAATGAGTGTTGCAGGTTGCAATTTGTGAAGAAGATACAGTTCTTGGGAAAAAACTGACAAAACTGGTAGAGAGAACACTGACAGAGCGCGTGGAGCTGTATTCTTCGGAAATGGAACTTTTAAAGAGTGCGAAAAAACCGGAAATTCTGATATTAGACCTCGACTTTCGGGAGGCTGACGGAATGGAGCGTGCACGTAAAATAAGAAATCATTCGGATGCAGCGATTATTCTTCTATCTGCGGGACAGGAGCATGTGCTCGATGCATTTGACGTGGAGGCGTTCTATTATCTGCTAAAACCGATTGACGAGCAGAAATTTGAGGAGGTGTTAAGGCGGGCAGCGCAGGAACGGCAGGCGGAAAAGGACAAAGAACCGTTAATTATCCGGGTGAACCGTACCTGTCATAAGATTGAAAAAAAGCGGATTTTGTATGCAGAAAATATGGCGCGCAAGATTGTGCTGCACCAGAAGGAAGGGGAGATTTCTTACTATGCCAGAATGGAAGAATTAGAGCAGGAGCTTGGAACGCAGTTTTTCCGGTGTCACAGAGGGTATCTGGTGAATCTGGCAGCAGTCAAAAATTTTGATGCTGGAACGATTACGTTAAAAAACAATGAGGTGATTTTGCTGTCAAAGCAGAAATATAATGATTTTGCGGCAGCGTATCTTGCTTTTTTGAAAAAACGTTAGAAACAGGGGGAAATGAGTATGAAAATTGCAAACAGAAACAGCATGGTATTAGTACGTGCCAGAAATGCAAGGCTGGCAAAGATAAGAGTTTACACACACAATATCCGGAAGTATAAAAAGACAACAAGCAGCAGTAGCAGTTCCAAGTACGGAAATCTTTTTCAGACGTTAAGCGCGATAAGACAGCAGAGCACAGATTCGTCAAAGGTACAGCAGATTGCGTCTGCCACGAAATTATCTTACGGCTATACGGTGATGGAGGACGCTGCTGAACGGCTTGATACACAGCTTACAAAGCTTCTCTCCAAGGAGAACGAATCCCTTTTTGAAGGGGATGGGACAGAGGCGCAGAAGGAAGTGAGCCGTTTTGTAAATAATTACAATATTGTGATGGGACGCTTAAATGATGCCGGGACGACTGCCGATAAAAATTATGCGAAGAAACTGCAAAACGAGTTTAGTGCGTATAGCAGTGACCTGAAAAAAATCGGAATTACGCAGGGCAAAAACGGAACGCTGTCTGTTGATGAGACTGCCTTAAAAAATGCAAAGGCGGAGGATATCAAGACAGTATTTGGGGCGGATGCTGTCTTTGCACAGAAGACGCAGGCCACCTTAAAGCAGATTACGACATATGCAAAGGGGAAGATTCAGACCCTGGAGAAGCAGATTTATTCTGCCAGTGCAAACTATAACCGTTATGGAATGACGACCGAAAGCTCTGCAAGCATCTATAACAGACGAGGATAAAAAAGCATGAAAGAGACGCTGGAATTACAGGCGGCCGCAGAAATCCAGAGCGTGCGGGAGAAAGGGCAAAAGCTTGAGGAAAAGAGACGGCAGAAGCGAAAAATCGAAGGAGCAATTTTTCTGGAAATCATTCTGCAAAAAATCTGGGAATACGAGCAGGGAGAACTGTTTGACGGCACAATAAGCCGTCAGATGGCGCTTTTGGAAGCGGATATGACACAGGAGAACAAAACTGCCCAAAAATCAGACGAAGACTGTCTCTGCTTCTGGGAGGAAGGGCGTCTCTGGGAGCGGATGGTTCCGACGGGAGACATTTTAGAAATCAGTATTCCAAGACTAAGACAGGCAGTGGAGGAGTCCTACGACGAACTGATGCATATGATTGCCGTGGTACAGCAGATTTGTGAAAATCCATGTTATGCGGTTTCCTCCGGGATTCTGGAGCGTTTTTTTAACGGAGAATGTAAAGAAGGAGAAGTTACAGAAAGATTCCGGGACTACTGTATCCGAAGATGGGAGCACGGGGAAGCGGATTTTATTCTTGCCTATGAGTATTTTTCCCATGCAAATGCCTGGTGGGCAGTGAAAGCAAATAACAGAGAAGGAGAAGCATTGGTACAGGGGTGCGGTCTGAACTGGACCGGAACCTCTTATTATAATGCTCTTTATTACTACAAATGGAAAAATATGCAGCAGAAAATCGAGGATGTTGCAGAAAAGGTGGCGGAATTTTTGGGATACGAGCCATTGAAATGTCAGGAAATACGGGCGAAAAGCCGGTTTCTCTGCGGGGGTGGACTTGACTTTCATGGTGTGTGGCAGTATGAGCAGCGGGCAAATAATTACCCGGAAAATCAGTACGGATTGCTGCGGGAGGAAGAAGAGCCGCCGGAGCACTATGCGTTTCTTTACCGGAACTCTTATGACGAGACGGACAAAGAGCGCTTAAGAGAGCTTCTTTGTGCGATGAAAGAAAAGCAGGAAGCAGTTTCCTGCCGCTTAGAAGCCATCGGCGTAAAGGAGCGCGCTTATCACAACGGAATGAGCTACCTGCTGCATTTCTGCCCGCAGGTTGGCATTGGAGAGGTGAAAAAAAGCACCTATGAACAGGCAATGAAGTTTACGGAAAACTTCCGCCTGTTCCGGGTGCATGGCTGTCTGGAGTGCCTATTTATCGCGGAGCAGACAAGCGAGTAAACGGTCATTGTCTGCCGGGTTCATGATACAGAAGCGGATATATTTGTTGTCGAGAAACGGGAAGGTGGAACAGTCCCGAATCATCATCTTCTCACGGATGGCGCGGTCAAATAAATCCTGTGAGGTCACATCATCCCGAAGAATGCGTGCTAAAATAAAGTTTCCGCTCGGCGGATAAACGCGGTAATCATTGGAGGCAGCAAGTGTGTCATACATTCTTGCCCTCTCTGATGTAATGAGCGTGCGTGTCTGATTGATATAATCGGTATCCCGGAACATGGTCTCTCCGGCAACAACGGCAAGAGAGTTAATGGTCCAGGGATTTTTTCTGGTATTGATGGCCTTGATAAGGTCGCGGTTTCCGGTCACAGCGTAGCCGAGACGGAGCCCCGGTGCAGCGAAGAACTTGGAGGTTCCGCGCAGGATGACGATGTTGTTGTAATAATTGGTCAGCGGAATCGCAGAAATTTCGTCGGCATTATTTGCAAATTCCACATAAGTCTCATCCACCATCACATAGATGTCATACTGTTTGCAGGCATCTAAGATGTGGCGCATTTCGTTCCGGGCGATGCAGGAAGAGGTCGGATTGTTTGGGTTACAGATGACGAGTAAATCGATGCTTTCACTGAGATGTGCGATAAAATCGTCTACATCAAGCCGGAAGCCGTCTTTTTCTTTTAACGGATAATAGAGGGTTGTCCCACCGCCGAGTGAAATTTCGCGCTCATATTCGGAATAAGTCGGACCGATAATCATCGCTTTTTTCGGATGTTCAATCTGGATGAACAGGGAAATCAGTTCCGTGGAGCCGTTTCCGACAATGACATTTTCGTATTCCGTACCGCAATAACCTGCGATACATTTGCGCAGGGAAGTATATTCTCTGTCCGGATAGGTGGTGATGGCGTCAATCTGCTCGGAGAGTGCAGTGCGAAGCAGAGGGGAGACGCCCAGGGGATTCACATTTGCGGAAAAACTGACAATTTCTTCTTTACGGATGCCGTAGATTTCTTCTATTTTTTCCAAATCACTTCCGTGAAAATGGTCTTTGTGTTTTATCATTGATTACTCCTCCAAATTAGTTTATAATCTATTATAGCCATTGCTTGGAAAAAAGCAAATAAAAAGTAAAAGCAGGTGTGGATTTGCGGAAACGGATACAACAACTGGCAAGGGGGAAATTTGAATATGCCAGACCGCTTCTTGAACTTTCAACGGATAAGATTGAGATTGAGGTTCTTGAGGGGAAGGACTACACGGGAGACTTTATCATTACCAGTGCAAATCACGTGCCGATGCGGGGAACGGTTGAAACGTCTGACCAGCGCATGGAGTGTCTTACCCCACAGTTTGAGGGCGAGGAAGTCAGGATTCGATATCAATTTCATACAGAGGGTTTACTTGAGGGTGATGTTCTGACGGGGAAATTTTTTCTTATCTGCAATCAGGGGGAATATGACCTTTCTTTTGTTGTGTCCGTATCCAGATTATATGCAGATTCTTCCATCGGGAAAATCCGCACATTAGGAGAGTTTGCAAAATTAGCAGAGGTGAGTGAGACGGAGGCGGTTCGTCTGTTTGAGTCTCCCAATTTCAAGAATATTTTAAAGGAAGAGGAAACAAAGGAGCGTCTGTTGTATGAGGGGCTTTGTAAGAGTAGTTTTCCGGGGCGTGCACTCGAAGAGTTCCTGTTAGGGTGCAAAAGAAAGCAGCCCGTGAAGTTTTCATTGGGGAAGACAGAAGCATTTTTTGCGGAAGTAACACAGACAAGAAAAGAGCGTGTGGAACTTTATAAGGATACGTGGGGATGCGTGGATGCAAAAATTTCATCTGATGCAGAGTTCCTACGCCCGGCGCAGGCCAATTTGACAGGGGATTCATTTATCGGAAACACCTGTCTGTTAGAATATTATATCGATGCGGAAAAATTACATGGTGGAAGAAATTATGGCACAATACGGATTCACCTGCCGGGACAGGAACTGGAGTTTGCGGTCTGTGCAAGGGGCGACAGAGAGCCGGAAGAACAGAAAGAGCGCATTCACACGGAGAGGGAGCGGCTGTCCGCAGAACTTGTGAACTGTTATATTGAGTATCGTCTGAAACGGCTTGTCACAGGAGTGTGGGCGAATCAGACGATAGAGCGGCTTAATCACCTTGCGGCGATGGATGCAACAGAACTGATGTATGATTTGCTGAAAGCGCAGGCATTTATCATAAACAGACAGCGGCAGGAGGCCGTCTGGATTTTAGAAGACTTTAAACGGCAGTGGAAAGATACCGATGCCCCCATCTGGGGATATTATCTGTATCTGACGACGCTGTTGGAACGGGAACCTTCTTACGTAGACCGTGTGGGAAATGAAGTGGAGCAATTATACCTCAGGCATTCCGAGAGCGGTCTGCTGTTTTGGATTTTACTCTTTTTAAAGGAAGAGTACTGCATGGATGGGGCGAAACGCTTCAAGGCGATTGAACAGTTTATGAGAGCAGATGGGGAGCGAAGCGGAAAAAACAGCCCATATCTGTATCTGGAAGCCTATTATTTAATCTGGCAGGATCCATATCTTCTGACAAGGCTGACGCCTTTTACAGTCGGGCTTTTGAACTGGGCGGTACGGCATGAGGCGCTCACGAAAGAAATTGCCGTACAGGCAATAAGCCTCTTAGATAGCAGAAAGGAATTTGACCCATGTCTCTACCGGGTGTTAAATGCCTGCTGCAAGGTGGATGAGAGTGAGGAGACGATTACTGCGGTGTGTGCTTATCTGATTCGGAGTCAGTGTTATGAAAGACGCTATCACGTCTGGTATGCAAAGGCGATTGAACAGGAAGTCCGGCTGACCGGATTGTATGAGGCATATCTTCTGACGATGGATGCCCATGCAGTGTCGGAGGTGCCACGTGTATTGCAGATGTATTTTCAGTACAACAGTGCGTTATCCTACCGTCAGAAGGCAGTGCTTTATGTCAATATCATTGCGGGAAAAGAAAAACAGCCGGAAGTCTACCGTAAATATACAAGAAGCATGGAACAGTTTGCTTTAGAACAGCTTGAGGCGGGGCACATGGATGACAACCTCGCAGTTCTTTACCGGGAATTGTTAGGACATGATATCTTAAATAAAGAAATTGCGTCCCATCTGGCGGGTGTCCTTTTCATGCACAAGTTTGTCTGCCTTGACAGCCGGGCGGCGCGTGTGATTGTGTGGGAGTATGCACTGAAAGAAGCGCGTGTGGTGACATTAAATGGGGGAGAGGCATATTTCCCGATTTATACAGAAGATTGTTGTATTCTGGTGGAGGATGTTTACGGAAGAAGATTTACGGAAAGCAGTATTTCCTGGCAGTTAGAGCCGCTTATGAATCCGGGAGAATGCATCGACCGCTGTATGGAACTTGCACCGGAGGAACTGCCGTTTTTGTTGTATCATTTTCGTAAAAAGAAGTCCTGGGAACAATTTGATGAAAACGAAAAGGCGGAATTGTCAAAACTGCTGGAAAATCCACAGGTAAGCGACCGGTTAAAAGCCTCCTGGTGTCTTTTAATCTTGCAGTTTTATAAGAACGACACCGGGGAAGAACATATGTTTTCTGTGGAGCCATATCTGAAAGAAGCGGAGTTTGAGATTCTGCCGGAGCAGACAAGAAGGTATCTGTTGAACCTGCTGGTGGAGATAAGACTTTATGAGAAGGCATATCAGATGGTGCGTTTATATGGCTATGAGAAGCTGGATTTATCCTGCCGGGTGGCGTTGTGCGGCTATGAGATTACAGCGGCAGGGTATGAGGAGGATGATTTCCTGCTCGGCTTTGTGCAGAGCACATTTCTCCTTGGAAAATACAGCGATGTGATGCTTGTCTACCTTTGTAAGTATTATAACGGACCGACCAAACGGATGGAAAAACTCTGGCATGCAGCAGGGGAGTTTGACATTGATACGTTTGACCTGGAGGAACGCATCCTGACACAGATGCTTTACACGACGGATTTTATCGGAGATGCGGGAGCAATCTACGACAGTTATTGTGCCGGCGGTGGAAGGGAACTTGTGTGTATGGCGTATCTGTCCTACTTTGCAAACTGTTATCTTACGCGTGATATGGTGATTCCGGACAATGTATTTTTGCAGATAGAGCAGCTTTTACAGAAGAATGCAGAACTAAACGCGGCATGCCGGATTGGATTTTTAAAGTATCTTTCTGCCGGAAAAGAATGGTCAGATACAAGACTTCAAATTGCAGAGCGGATTCTTGCGGACTGTATTGGAAAAAATATTTCATTTTCCTTTTTTAAACAGCTTGATGCGCGGCTTGTAAACCAGTATCAGCTCAGGGATAAATTTTTTGTTGAATATCATGCAGATGCCGGGACACAGGTGCGAATCCGCTATTCCTTAGAAGGCGGCGAGTTCCGTGAGGAAGAGTTAAGTGAAGTATATGAGGGGATTTTTGTGAAACAGTTTGTTTTGTTTTTCGGAGAAACTCTGCAGTATTATATCCTGGAGGGCGAAGGCATTAAGGAGCAGGTGACAAAAAGCGGAACGGTCGAAAATCATGATGTTCCGGGCAAGCAGGCACAGGGAAGATATGAGATGCTAAATGAAATGCTCATGTCTGTGACCTTACAGGATGAGGCGGCAATGACGCGGCTTATGAAAAAGTATTACGGTTATTGCCATGCAGCAGAAGAGGTATTTAAGCCTTTATAGAAAATTCCATTGCAGAGGAGAATTATGGAAAGTCGGTACTATCTTGGAATTGATCTTGATGATTCCAATGCGGTCATCAGTTATTATACAACAGAAAAAAAGGAGCCGGAGACGGTAAGTCCCATTGCGGGAAGTGAACTGTTCCAGATACCGGCAGTGCTGACCAAAAAGCGTGGAATCGGGCAATGGTTTATCGGGGAGGATGCCAAAAAGTTAGCGGCACTGCAGGGAAACGAGTGCTGTGAAAATCTGCTCACAAAAGCCATAAACCGGGAAAAAGTCTTAGTGGAAGAAATGTGTTATGAGGCGGAGGAACTGCTGGCGCTGTTTTTAAAAAAATTACTGCTTCTGCCGGGGCGCCTTGGCGGAGGAAGACGGGCAGATAAGCTTGCGATTACGTTGGAGAGCCTGTCGGAGAGAGCAGTAGAGCTGTTTTTGAATGTGACGGCGCAGCTTGGATTTTCACCGGAGCAGCTGATGCTGCTTGACCGCAGGGAAAGCTTTTATTATTTTTCATACAGCCAGAAGGAAGAACTCTGGCTGCATGACATCTGTCTGCTTGACTGCCGTGGCGAAAAAGTGCACTGCGCATTGGTGGAGCGCAACCAGAGGACGGTTCCGCAGATGATTACGCTCACCGAAAAAGAAGGGGTGCTATCCACAGAGGATAAGGACGGTTCGTTTCTGGCCTTTTTGCAGGAAGTGTTTGCGGGGCGTGTGATATCGGGTGTCTATCTGACCGGAGACGGTTTTGAGGGGGATTGGATGAAACGCTCCCTGGCATTTATGTGCAGAGGGCGCAGGGCATTTATCGGGAAAAATCTTTATTCCAAGGGAGCCTGTCATGCGGCATTTGCCAGAGAACATCCCGATTTGTGGCAGTTTGTATACATGGGGGAAAATGAGCTGAAGCTCAATGTGAGCCTGAAAGTGGAAAATCACGGGCATACGGAGCTTTTTTCCCTGCTGGATGCGGGGACAAGCTGGTATGAGGCACAGGGGGAGTGCGAGGTGATTCTTGCGGAGGAGCCGGAGATTGATTTCTGGCTTCAGCTTCCCGGAAGCAGGGAGGCAAAGGTAGAGAAGCTAAACCTCGTTGATTTGCCGGAGCGTCCGAAACGGGCAAGCCGGGTGCGGATTACGGCAAAACCGGTGTCCGACAGCGCTGTGCGGATACAGATAAAAGACCTTGGATTTGGCGAATTTTTTAAAAGCTCGGATAAGGTGTGGGAATACGTGATGTCGATTGAAGGAGGAGCCGGATGGGAAAATTAATCTTATGCGAAAAGCCTCTGGCAGCACTGCCTTATTATATTGAGAATCTTTCTTTGAATATTTATTCGGCAGAGGAACTGTGCTATTATATAGAAAATAATGTTTATCTGTTAGAACAGGACTTTATGGACGATGAGCTGATAGAGTGGATTGGAAAGGAACTGCACGAGCGGAAGTTAGCAGAAAAACTTCTGGATATCAGGAAGAATAACGGGACATTGTCTTCGTTTGTAACCTGTATCCTCAGCAAAATCGGTTATACACCGCCAAACCGCATTGCAGAGATTGCACAGATTTTAAAGGAGATGGACGGCAAGTCTGCATTTGCCTGTGCAAAGATTCGTGCCGACCGCTACTTGCAGAGAGGGCGGTATCTAAATGCACTCTCCACCTACCAGGCACTTTTAGCATCTGAGGATGCTGCAAAAGAAGATGCTGTACTGCGCGGCAGCCTGCTTCACAATATGGGCTGTGCGTATGCAAATCTGTTCCTGTTTGTACAGGCGGCGCAGGCTTTTGAAAAAGCATACCAGGTGACAGGAACAAAAGAGTCACTTGAACAGTGTCTGGCGGCGTTTCGGTTCGCACATGACGAAAATGGGTTTTACGAAACTGCAAACCGTTACGGAGTCAGTGCAGAAGAACAGGAATGCATCAGCGGATATCTCACGAAACTTAGCAGAGATGAGGATATTACAGCATTTGAAAAAGAAATGGATGATGCAAAGCAGAACGGCCAGACAGCAAAAAGGTTAGAACTTTTAGAACAGTGGAAACAGGAATACCGCAGAAATTGCAGGTTATGAGGAAAACAGAATGCTTTTTTTCAAGAAAAAACAAAAAGAAAAGAACTTTGAGAAAAAAATGGAAGAACTGGATGTATCGGTTCTTTCGGATAAGGATTTAAAAAAATCAAAGCGGATTGAGCAGCATGTAATTGAATGTTTAGAGCAGATTATAGATATTTCCAAGGTGCGTGAGGAAGAACTTGAGGAATATCAGGTTGTAAATTCCTATCTCGAAGACATTCAGATTCTCGAAGATATGCCGGAAGAGGAACGGGGAAAGATTAATGATGTTGCTTCAAATGTAGTGCAACTGAATGCGGCACGGACGGAATTTTTAAATTCAGCTAAGAAAATTTCAGACGCCCAGTTTGCACTGTTAGAGCAGAAAGAGAAGGAGGTCCCGGCAGCCATCAAAAGACTTTCGGCAAATGAAAAATATCAGGAAACCATCAAGCGGGATATGAAATACTTAGAGAGGGAAAAATCAGAATGGAAATTTCAAAAGGAATATCTGTCCCATCAGAAAAAACGTCTGACCAATCTGCTTTATGTGTTCGTCGGACTCGCAGTGACGGCAGCAGTTCTTCTTTTGATTTTACAGTTTGGATTTCAGGTGAAACTCGAGTATGTGTGGATGGGATATGTACTTGTGACAGTGGCAGCCATTTCATTCCTATACCTTAAGATGATGAAGGATTCATCGGATATTGCAGTGGCAGAGCGCAACGCAAACCGTGCGATTCAGCTGCAGAACAAAGTGAAGCTGCGCTATGTCGGAATTACAAATGCAATCGATTATGCCTGCGAGGTGTATCATGTAAAAAGTTCCAAGGAATTAAACCAGGATTGGGAATATTATATGGATGCAGTGCGGGAGAGAGAACGTTATCAGCGCACCAATGAAGATTTGGAATACTTTAACGGGCGTCTGGTGCGGATGCTTACAAAGTATAAGATGTATGATACCCAGATATGGGTGGTACAGGCGCAGGCACTTATAGAGCCAAAAGAAATGGTTGAAATTAAGCATGCGTTAATCACAAGACGTCAGAAGCTGCGTGGAACCATGGAAGACCAGATGACAGAAATGCGGTCTTTGCGCGGGGAAGTGGAACAGCTTCGTGGCAGAATCGGAACGATGAAAGATAAGATTGAGGATATTATTCTGGCAGTAGACCAGCTTATGGAAGCAGAATAACAGGATTCGAAAAGAGCAGCCGTCTTCAGGGGAAGACGGCTGCTTTAAAAGTACCTCAAATTTGGCAGCGGGAAGCGGGCGGTAATAAAGAAAACCCTGCGCGCTCGTACAGCCGTAGGATAGAAGAAAATCCTGCTGGGAGACATCTTCCACACCTTCAGCGATGATTTGGAAGTTTAAATCATGAAGCATATCGAGTGTGTGGGAGAGAACACTTCTTGTTTTTGGGTTATCGAGGTCCGTGATGAAACTTCGGTCAAGTTTAATCTCGTCAACCGGCTGGTCTTTTAACATGGTAATGGTAGAATATCCGGTACCGAAATCATCCATGGAAAGCAGGAAGCCATGCTGTTTTAAGTATTTCATATGGTCGTACATCGTATCGGCATCCTCTAAAAAACCGCTTTCTGTAAGTCCTAACGGGACATATTCAAGCGGACTGAGGCTTCACCTCCAATTCTGATGCTGTTCCAAGGCATCTGCAATATCATTTTCAATCAGCTTATCAAGCATCATTCGATGACGCATTTCCTCATCAAAAAAGCATAGGTGGCATAAAATTTTCCTTTGATGGTGTTAAGCGCCATAGTCGCGTAATCACGCATCAGACTAATCGACATCATAGGAGAGTCCGCAATGCAGATTCCAAATGCCGGAAGTGTCCGGCAGGCAATCTTATGGGCACGGATGCGGCTGTTTAACTGCACTACAATGTCAACCAGGTCTTTTTTGGTCAGGAAAGGGGTTAAAAGTCCGAAAATATCTGCACGGAAATGGGACAGTACGGTATGTTCGCCCATCAATTCGCACATGGCGTCTGCCACACATTTTACAGATACAGCTCAAAATCCCCGGGAGCCATATCTTTTTGAATTTGTTTGGCACTGACAGCTGTGTTAAACTTTTGTTCCATATGTGTGTGCTCTCTTATCTTCAGAATAAAAGTTCATATTCAAAGTATAGTATAATATTCCATAGATAGCCAGAAATCCGCATGAAAAATTTCGACAATTTTTGCATCACACATTTTTTTTTCAGACATAAGATAAAGGGTAAAAGAGCAGGAGGTAAATGGCATGAGAAATTATGGAATGTCCGGCATGGCAGACAGAGACTGCGGCAGGCGGCAGGAAATGCAGCACTCTGCAAAAGGCAGAACGGCGGACTGCGACAGCCGCGAAGGCGAGTCCTGCCTGCGGGAGCCGGAATTTGCAGTTGCCATGGCATATGTTCCGTGGCAATATTTCAAGGAAACCTACGAGCTGGATAAAGCGTTGGAAATCGGAACGATTTTCCCGGAATTAGACCGTCCGTTTATGGGCAGAAGGGGGATGGTTCGATGATGGGGCAGATGAATCAGGCACAGTTATTACACTGGATTAATATGGTAAGCTTCGCCGTTGTGGATATTTCCCTCTATCTGGATACACATCCGGAGGATGAGGAAGCATTAAAATATTTTAATCACTATATCAATCTGAGACGGGAGGCAATGGAGGCATATGCAAAGCAGTTCGGACCGCTTGTAATTGATTTGGCAGGCGGGCGATGTGACTGGGATTGGGCAGATATGCCGCTGCCGTGGGAAGGAGGAGCCTGTTAAATGTGGAATTATGAGAGAAGACTCGAATACCCGGTCAATATCACAAGACCGAATGCAAAGATTGCACAGATTATCATAAGCCAGTATGGTGGTCCCGACGGCGAAGCAGCTGCGTCTTTCCGTTACCTGTCACAGCGCTATTCCATGCCCTACCGGAAGGTGGCAGGGTTACTGACGGATATTGGCACGGAGGAGCTGGCCCATCTTGAAATGGTCGCAGCAATTGTACGGCAGCTCACAAAGGGCTTAAGTGCAGAAGAACTGGAGACTGCCGGATTTGCACCTTATTATGTGGATCACACGGCCGGAATCTGGCCGCAGGCAGCGGGCGGAATCCCGTTCAATGCCTGTGAATTCCAGTCAAAGGGAGATGCCATCACAGATTTGTTTGAAGACCTTGCAGCAGAGCAGAAGGCACGCACAACTTATGACAATATCTTACGCCTGGTAAAAGATCCGGAGGTATGCGACCCAATCCGCTTCTTAAGGGCACGGGAAGTTGTGCATTTCCAGCGCTTTGGAGAGGGACTTCGAATGGTACAGGAAGAACTTGACAGCAAAAATTTCTATATCTGTAATCCGGAATTTGATCCTGGATGCGGAAATAGCTGAAAAATGGGGGATGCACATGAAAAAGTGCATCTCTCTTTCTTTATATAGTTGCTTTTTGGGGGGATTACGGTTAGAATGGAATAGAAATTTAGGAAAAAAGAGGAAGATGCAATGAGAAAAAAATTTTTTTTTCAGAAAGCAGGTCTGTTTGTAGCAGCGACGATGTTACTAGGAGGCTGTGGCCAGACACAGGGGACAGAAGATGTAATGTCTGATTCTACGGAAGCTGGTAATCTATCCGGTGAACTTTCAGGCGGAAAGGTTTCACTTACCGTGTGGGGGGCAGAAGAAGATGAGGCACTTCTTTCAGAGATGATAGAGAGTTTTAAGGCAAATTATGCAGAAATGGCAGATTTTGATATTACATTTGTAGCACAGAGCGAATCCACCTGCAAGGATACGCTGCTTGGGGATCCGGAGGCGGGAGCCGATGTATTCGCATTTGCAGATGACCAGTTGATGGTAATGGTGGCAGCAGGTGTTTTGGAAGAAGTGCCGGATGCAGACAACATAAAAGCCGCTAACGTGGAAGGTGCGGTATCTGCCGCTTCCGTTGGGGACACATTGTATGCCTATCCGATGACAGCGGATAACGGATACTTTCTTTATTATAATAAGGCATATTTTTCAGAGGAAGATGTAAAGACGCTTGATGCGATGCTGGAGGTCGCAGCTGCTAATGAGAAGAAAATAGTAATGGATTTTTCTTCCGGCTGGTATCTGTATTCCTTTTTCGGAAATACCGGAATGGAAGTGGGATTAAATGAGGACGGAATCTCTAATTATTGTACCTGGAATGCAACAGACGGTGACATCAAGGGAACGGATGTTGCGGAGGCAATGCTCGCAATCGCAGAAAATCCGGGATTTGCCAGCATGGAAGATGGTGATTTTGTGGCAGGTGTCAAAGACGGTTCTGTGATTGCGGGAGTCAGTGGTGTCTGGAATGCGACTGCGCTTGAAGAAGCCTGGGGAAAAAATTATGGTGCGGTAAAACTTCCGACTTATACCTGTGCAGGAGAACAGGTGCAGATGGCATCTTTTGCAGGATATAAAATGTTAGGAGTGAACGCATATTCTGCAAACAAAGAATGGGCAGAAAAATTTGCTGAGTGGATTACAAACGAAGAAAATCAGACACTTCGTTTTGAAAAGCGTGGACAGGGACCTTCCAATACGAAGGCAGGCGCATCGGAGGAGGTCAGCAAGTCTCCGGCAATCCAGGCATTAATCAGCCAGTCACAGTACGCAAGTTTACAGCGGATAGGTGCTGCTTACTGGGATCCTGTGTCAGAATTCGGAAAGACGATGGCTGCCGGTAACCCAGACCAAAGAGATTTTCAGGAGTTGTTAGATACCATGGTGGAGGCTGTAACGGCATCCAACGCACTATAAGGGGATAAAGGAGGGCTTGGGAATGAGTAAGAAGAAAAAGAGCAGCGTTCGGATTGCAATTCTGCTCCCGGTTATGGTACTCGGTGTGGTTTCCATTCTGTCAAACCTCATGGCTATTACCAACATTCGTAAAGTAAATAAAAATGCCGAAGAGATTACCAATACCTATATGGTGGAATTGCAGGAACTTGCAGAAATTCAGAGGGAAGCACAGGATATCCATAAACAGGCGCTTTCCCATATCATTGCGACAGATTTTGACACGATGCGTCAGATTATCGAAAATATCAAGGAGCGTGAGACGGCGTTAGACAACCGGCTGAACGCTTATACGCAGTACCTTGATGCAGACAGTAAGGGCACTTATGAAGAGCTGTTAGAAAATTATGCTAATTTCAAGCATGCAATCGTAAAAATGGCGGCAGCGAGTGCGAACGGCCAGACGGCTGTTGCATATTCGTATGCCAATGGAGATATCGCAACATATGGACAGGCGATTGAAGATAATATCACTGTGTTAAACGAGTCCGTGACCATTGCGTCCGATGCGGCAAAAAAACAGCTTGAGACGGCTTACGCTTCATCGGTATCAACAGGAAATATTACAATTGTAATCAGCGTTCTGTCACTTTTGGTTGCCATTTTCAGTGTGATGAAGCGTGTTGTAAAACCACTGACGGCAGCAGAACGCGAGCTTACCGATATTATAAAGGGAATTGATGAGAGAGATGGTGACCTCACCCGTCGTGTACCGGTTTTATCCAACGATGAAATCGCAGCGCTCGGAAGCGGTATCAATTCCTTCCTTGGAAAATTACAGCATATCTTTACCATTATCAGTAATGATTCCAGTCGTCTTGAGGATGTGGTAAAAGAGGTATTAAACCGTGTGAGAACATCAAACGAAAGTGTTTCCGATTTGTCCGCAGTGACAGAGGAACTTTCAGCGACGATGCAGGAAGTGGCAAATAATGCATCTGTGATTAATGACAGAACAGGGGACGTAAACGGTCAGGTGACAGAGATTGCAGAACGCTCAGGTGAAATCAATCAGTACTCTGTGGAAATGAAGGCACGGGCAGATGAAATGGAACAGACAGCCCGCAAGAACAGCGAACTTACCAATGAGAAGGTAGAAGAGATTCTTTCCGTATTAAATCAGGCAATTGAGGACAGCAGAAGTGTTGACCAGGTCAACACGCTGACAAATGAAATCTTATCGATTTCCAGTCAGACAAATCTTCTCGCATTAAACGCATCTATCGAAGCGGCAAGAGCGGGAGAAGCAGGCAAGGGCTTTGCAGTGGTAGCGGAGGAAATCAGACAGCTTGCGGATTCTACAAGGGATACGGCAAACCGGATTCAGGATATCAATGCAGTTGTGACAGGAGCAGTACATAATTTAGCAGAGCACTCCAACAATATGGTAACTTATATGCGGGAAGATATTCTGCCGGAGTTTGAGACGTTTGTGACAACCGGTGGACAGTATAAAGAAGATGCCGCCTATATCGAGGGTGTCATGAATGAGTTCGCAGAAAAGACAGACGAGCTTAAAACGGTGATGACTGAGATTACAGGCTCAATTAATTCCATTACAAATGCAATTGAAGAGGGCGTGAAAGGTGTGACCGGAGCAGCGGAGAGTACACAGGTTTTAGTGGAAGATATGGATCATATTGCAAAACGTATGGGTGAAAACTCAGAAATTGCAGGCGATTTGAAAGAAGAGACAGCTATTTTTACAAAATTATAAAAGCATGGAAAAGGGGGAGTGGTTTTAGAACCGGCTTCCCTTTGTTAATGCTTGTCAGAATGCTGAAATTGTTATATAATAGCCTTTAGTTTCGATTTAAAAGCAGGAAAGAGGAGAAATAGATATGAGTAAAATCAGAACCAGATACGCACCAAGCCCGACAGGAAGAATGCACGTTGGAAACCTTCGTTCAGCGTTGTATGAATTTTTGATTGCAAAGCATGAGGGTGGAGATTTCATGCTTCGTATCGAGGATACCGACCAGGAGCGTTATGTAGAAGGTGCTGTAGATATCATTTATCATACAATGGAGATGACAGGTTTAAAGCATGATGAGGGACCGGACAAAGACGGCGGCTATGGTCCGTATGTGCAGAGCGAGCGCATGAAGACCGGAATTTACATGAAATACGCCAAAGAGCTTGTGGAAAAAGGGGAGGCTTATTACTGCTTCTGCGATAAAGAGCGCCTTGCATCCTTAAAGACAGAGGTAGTGGAAGGAAAGGAGATTACACTCTACGACAAGCACTGCCTGTCTTTAAGCAAAGAAGAGGTAGAGGCAAACCTTGCAGCAGGAAGGCCGTTTGTAATCCGCCAGAATATTCCAAACGAGGGAACCACCACATTCCACGATGAGCTGTACGGAGACATTACCGTGGAGAATGCCGAGCTTGACGATATGATTCTGATTAAATCAGACGGATATCCGACCTACAACTTTGCCAATGTTGTAGATGATCATACAATGAATATTACACACGTAGTAAGAGGAAATGAATACTTATCTTCCGCACCGAAATATCAGCGTTTATACGATGCGTTCGGATGGAAATCCCCGGTTTACGTGCATCTGCCACTGATTACAGACGAGAATCACAAGAAGCTTTCAAAGAGAAGCGGACACGCATCCTTTGAGGATTTAATCGAGCAGGGATTTTTACCGGAGGCAGTGGTAAATTACATTGCGCTGCTTGGCTGGAGCCCGGAGGACAACCGTGAGATTTTCAGCCTTGACGAGTTAATCAAAGAGTTTGACTATCACAGAATCAGCAAATCCCCAGCAGTTTTTGACCCGGTAAAACTTCGCTGGATGAACGGCGAATACATCAAAGCAATGGATTTTGACCGCTTCTATGAACTGGCTGAGCCGTATATCAAAGAAGTTATCCATAAAGACCTCGATTTAAAGAAGATTGCTGCCATGGTAAAGACCCGAATCGAAGTATTCCCGGATATCAAAGAGCATATTGATTTCTTCGAGGAGCTGCCGGAGTACGATGTGGCAATGTACACCCACAAGAAGATGAAGACAAATGCCGAAACTTCCTTAGAGGTATTAAAAGACGTACTGCCGAGACTTGAGGCACAGGAAGATTTCAGCAACGATGCGCTTTATCAGATGTTACTCGCCTATGTAGAGGAAAAGGGAGTAAAGAACGGTTACGTTATGTGGCCAATCCGTACCGCCGTTTCCGGAAAACAGATGACACCGGGCGGTGCAACCGAGTTAATGGAAGTTCTTGGCAAAGAAGAATCCATTGCCCGTATTAAAAAAGGAATCGAATTACTACAGAAGTAAGAATTACGTCACACGTAATTTTCTTAGAGGTATTCTATGAGCTTTAACCCATCTCAGGCAAGGGCCATCCGTCATAAGGATGGTCCGATGCTTGTTTTAGCAGGCCCCGGTTCGGGGAAAACTCTCGTTATTACAGAACGAACAAAATATCTGATTGAAGAATGTGGTATCTCTCCTTCCAATATCCTTGTCATCACCTTTACCAAGGCGGCGGCGACAGAGATGAAGGAACGCTTTGTGCGCCTGATGGGAGGAAAAACGTTACCGGTGACGTTTGGAACGTTCCACGCCGTTTACTTTTCCATTTTAAAGGCAGCCTACCACTATTCTGCGGATAATATTATCCGGGAAGAACAAAAATACCAGTGTATGCGTGAGATTATCACAAAACATCGTCTGGAATATGAAGATGAGAGTGAATTTATCAGCCAGATTTTCGGCGAAATCGGAATGGTGAAAAACAGCGGTGTTGACCTTGCAAATTATTATGCAAAAAACTGTGCCGAGGATGTGTTCCGGCGTATTTACAGCGAATATCATGAATATCTGTATGCACACCGCCTGCTGGATTTTGACGATATGCTGGTTTATACGTATGAACTGTTTCGGGAGCGCAAAGATATTCTTTCTGCCTGGCAGCAGAAGTTTCAGTATATTCTGATTGACGAGTTTCAGGACATCAATAAAATTCAGTTTGAAATCGTAAAGTTGTTAGCGGGGGAAACGAAAAATCTGTTTGTTGTGGGGGATGATGACCAGTCTATCTATCGTTTCCGTGGGGCAAAGCCGGAACTGATGCTACGGTTTAAGGACAGCTTCCCGGAGGCATCCCAGGTGCTGCTTGACACCAATTACCGTTCCAATGCGGAAATTGTAAAGGCATCCTTACATCTGATTGGGCAGAATAAGGAACGGTTTGATAAAAAAATCTGTGCGGCAAGAGAGGCGGGAGAACAGGTGCAGTATGCGGTTTTTCCAAGCCAGGCAGAAGAAAACAAACGGATTATCTGGGAAATACAGGAGGCGTTAGAGCACAGTGGTGCCTACCGGGATTTTGCGGTGCTGTTTCGCACAAACACCCAGCCAAGACTTCTGATGGAACAGCTGTTAGAGTACAATATTCCGTTTCGCACGAGGGATAATATTCCGAATCTCTATGAGCACTGGATTGCAAAAGATATGTTTGCGTATATCCGCATTGCGCAGGGAAGCAGGACGAGACGCGATTTTTTACAGATTATGAACCGCCCGAAACGCTATATCAGCCGAGAGTCGATTGATGAGGATACGGTGGCGTTTGACGTGTGGGCATGGTATTTTGAACAGATAGAGCAACCGTGGGTGGCAGAGCGGATAGAAAAGCTTGAAGGGGATATTAAGATGTTATCGAGAATGAGCCCCTATGCAGCAATAAACTATATTCGTCATGGAATCGGCTATGACGATTTCTGCGAGGAGTATGCGGATTACAGGCGCATGAAGGTCGAGGACCTCTATGATGTGCTTGAGGAATTGCAGGAGAGTGCCAGAGGCTTTGAAACTTATGATGCGTGGTTTGACCATATTGAGGAGTATACAAAGGAACTTGAAGCCATGTATCACAAGCAGAAACAGAACACGGAGAGTGTGGCGCTTGCAACGCTTCACAGTGCGAAGGGACTTGAATATGAGCACGTCTACATTATTGATGCAAATGAAGGAGTTATGCCCTATAAAAAAGCGGTGTTAGACCCGGATTTAGAGGAAGAGCGCCGGATGTTTTACGTCGGAATGACGCGTGCGAAAAAAGATTTGCATATTTTTTCCGTTAAACAGATGAACCAGAAGGACGTGGAAATTTCACGGTTTGTCGCGGAAGCACAGGGCAAGGCATAGGGAAAACTTTCCCAACAGAGAAAAACAGACCGCAGTGCCAATCTGGCTCCGGTCTGTTTTAATGACTGGAAATTAGTCGTCAAGGTCTTCAAATTCCTCTTCGTCTAACAGTTCATCAAATTTGTCGGCAACGGCTTCGTATTCGTCGTCGTCCTGGATGTTGTCCAAGGTCGGATTGCCGTCTTCATCCTCAAAGTAGCGGTAGATGAATACTTCGCCGTCCTCGTTTGGCTCACCCTTCTCATTGAGTGGAAGCAGTGCAATATAATCCTGCTCATCTACAGTAAAGATGGTCAGAATCTCACATTCTGCCTGGGTTCCATCATCGAGATCTAAGGTTACTAAGATATCGGTATCTTCGTTATTTGGATTGTTGATTGCCATAGGAAAACCTCTCTTTTAAAATAAATTCAATAGTAACTTTGCTTATTCTATCACACTTTCCTGCGAATGAACAGTGGGGAAAATAAAAACCGATATACAAGCAGGAGAAAACCGTGTTATAATCAGCATAGAATGTGAAAAAGGTGGTTTTACAGAATGGAACATCGGTTGACAGAAGGAACTTATGAAAAATTTGGCGTGCAGATTTCCGGCAATCAGACAATCTTTACTTTTGCCGGAGAAAAGGAAGATACCTGTGCCATTCTTTTTTATGGAAAAGAAGATCAGATAATAGAACGCATCGAGGTTCCAGGGGAATACTGCAGGGGCTCTATACGTTCCGTTGCGGTGGAAGGACTTTCCCCGAAGCGGCTGCGCTATAACTACGAAATCAACGGGGTTGTGCAGACAGACGTGTACGCAGGAAAAATTATCGGGCGGGAACGCTTTGCTGATTTGGAACGGAAATCACAGAGGTTTGCAGTATGTGGTGGAATTGCAGACTGCACCTTTGACTGGGAAGGGGATGTGGCACCGGAAGTCCCTAGAAGTCAGATGGTGATGTATAAGCTCCATGTGCGTGGGTTTTCAATGGATGCGGGAGTACGCGGAAAGAAACGCGGAACATTTGCGGCAGTGCAGGAAAAAATATTATATCTTAAAAACTTTGTAATTACAACCTTAGTATTCATGCCGGTGTATGAGTTTGAGTAGATTTTGTTTAAACAGCCGGCGCAGTTGCCTGATTATGTACAGTGGGAACAGAAAGAAACAGACTGTTACCAGCCGCAGGAGACAACGGTGGAACGCATCAATTACTGGGGATATGCGCCTGGTAATTATTTTGCAGTCAAAGCGTCCTACAGCAGTACGGAGAATGCGGCGGCAGAGTGGAAAGCATTGATAAAGGAACTGCACAAAAACGGAATGGAATGTGTGATGGAACTGTATTTTGGCGCACATATGAACCAGAATGTGATTTTGGATGTTTTACGGTACTGGGTAAGCGAGTTTCATGTGGATGGCTTCCATCTTCTGGGACAATCCCTTCCAGTGACAGCAATTGCGCAGGATCTTCTTTTGAGCCGCACTAAGATATTTTACAGCGGATTTGAGCAGTTTTTGCTCGAACAGAAAAGCCGATATCCGCATTTATACGCATATAATGATGAGTATTATTATCCGATTCGTAAAATGCTCAACCAGATGGGCGGAAGAATGACGGAATTTACCGACCAGCAGCGCAGACAGAATGATCAGCTTGGATTCGTCAATTTTATTGCCAATAACAACGGATTTACGCTGGCGGATTTATTTTCCTATGCACAAAAGCATAATGAGGACAATGGAGAGGACAACGCAGACGGAAATGACTGGAACTATAGCTGTAATTGCGGCGCAGAAGGGAGAACCTTAAAACATGGTATTCTGGAACTTCGGGAACGGAAACTGTTAAATGCGTTTGCAATTCTGTTTGCGGCGCAGGGGGTACCACTTTTTTATTCGGGGGATGAGTTTGGTAATTCACAGCAGGGAAATAATAACGCATACTGTCAGGACAACCGTATTGGCTGGCTGAACTGGAAGCGGCAGGAAAAATATAGCTGGCTCACGGAATTTGTGAGAAAATTAGCGGCTTTCCGCAGAGAACACCCGGTACTGTCAAAGGATGTCCCGATGACATTGACGGATGCTGGCCACAAAGGCGTCCCGGATTTGTCCTATCATGGGGAAAAGGCATGGATGGGAGGAGTTGCACCGGAGCGGCAGGCAATCGGTATGCTTTACTGCGGCGCATATGCAAAAAAAGCAGATGGCAGTGAGGATGATTTCCTCTATATCGGCTACAATTTTGGAAACGGAGTCTGCGAGTTAGCTCTCCCAAAATTGCCGGAGAAGAAAAAATGGTATCAGGTGATGAATACAGCACGCGGCAGAGACGCATTCCTGGAGGATGGTATATGCGCAGGAGAACAAAACAGACTTCAGACGGCGCCGCAGTCGGTGGTTTATCTGATTGGAAAGTAAGAAAACAGAGGTTACCAAAATGGGAAATGCGTGGAAACACTTTTGGACAATTACAAGTCATAAGATACTTGTGATGAAGGGGTGTTTTAAGGTTGGATTATATCGTCAGGGGCTGCTTCATGATTTGTCGAAGTATTCCCCGACAGAATTTCTGGTGGGCTGTAAATATTATCAGGGAGACAAAAGCCCAAACGGAATAGAACGGGAGAAACTTGGCTATTCATCTGCCTGGCTGCATCACAAAGGAAGAAATAAGCATCATTTAGAGTACTGGCTTGATTATGGGATGAATAAGACGTCGGGCGGTGCAAGGGAACATGGTGGCATCTGTGGGATGAAGATGCCGGTCAATTATGTGGTGGAAATGTATATCGACCGTGTCTGCGCTTCCAAAAATTATTTAAAGGAGCGCTATACATCAGACTGCCCATTACAGTATTACAGTACAGGAAAAGAATTTTATATTATGCATGAAGATACCAGAGCACTGCTTGAACTGCTGCTTGTTATGCTGTCACTGCGTGGGGAAGACGTGGTCAATGATTTTATCCGAAAGGGCATTCTTACGGGAATTGTGCCGTATGAAAAGAAAAAACTGGATGATATGCAGGAGGAACTCTGGGAGTATCCGAGAGAAAAATAAGGGGGAAAAGCACGCAGAACCTGGCCTATTCATAGAATGTATCAACAAAGCTTTTAAGGTGCATTTTGAAAACTTTTTTATCTCCCCTAACACCGGAACAGGAAAGCGACTGCCTTGCAAGAGTAAAAAATGGCGACCTTGAGGCAAAAAAAGAACTGATACTGCATAATATGCGTCTGGTGGCGCACGTTGCAAAAAAATATCAGAATTCAGAGGAAGATATGGAAGATTTGATTTCCATTGGCACGATTGGGTTAATGAAAGCGATAGCTACGTATCGGGAGGATTATGGGAGCAGGCTGGCGACGTACGCGGCACGTTGCATTGACAATGAGCTTTTGATGCACTTTCGGGCAAAAAAGAAGAGCGCAAAAGATGTGTCGCTTTATGAGCCGATTGGCACGGATAAAGAGGGAAATCAGATTCATCTGCTCGATGTAGTGGAAAGCGTGGAACCGGATATTGTAGAGCAGATGGAAAAAGAGCGATTGATTACACGGATGCTTGCACTCATCCCGGAAGTGCTGTCACACCGGGAATACGAAATTGTCTGTATGCGGTATGGATTGTTCGGGGTCAAGGCAATGACGCAGCGGGAGATTGCATCCGGGATTGGAATATCGCGCTCCTATGTATCCAGAATCGAAAAACGCGCTATCGAAAAATTACGAAAAAATATGATGGAATAAAAAACTTTTCTTTTCGGAGGCAAAGTGGTATAATAAATCCGCAAGGCGGGTTCTTACCGCTTTGACTCTCTTTTTTTATGGCGTGTCTGCCAGATAATTTCCAATTGAAAAAAGCATAAAAAGGAGTGAGACGTTGTATAGTATTGTATCAACAGCAATGATACATGGGATACAGAGTGTTTCTGTTTCTGTGGAAGCAGATGTAAATGACGGTATGCCCATGTTTGAAATGGTGGGATTTTTAGCGTCTGAAGTTCGGGAATCCAAAGAACGGGTGCGGACGGCACTGAAGAACCTTGGCTATGCACTTCCGCCGAAGCGCATTACGGTAAATCTGACACCGGCAAATATCAGAAAATCCGGTTCGGGGTTTGACCTTCCGATTGCACTGGCAGTTCTGGCAGCAACAGGGATAATAGACGCAGAAAAATTAAAGGACTGTTTTGTGATAGGTGAAATCGGGTTAAATGGGAAGGTGCAGCCGGTGCGGGGAATCCTGCCGATGATAGCGGATGCAAGAGAACGTGGAATAAAAAAACTGATTCTGCCTTTGGAAAACGAAGCAGAGGCAGCATTGATTCCTGGAATGAAGCAGTATGGAATTGCTCATATTGGACAGGCAGTGGAAGTGCTGAATGGAACTTATAAGGAACTGTCACAGAAACCATATAATATAGAAGAAACAGCTTCAGAAATAAAAAAACTGGACTTTGCGGACATTCATGGGCAAAAATTTGTAAAACGTGCGTGTGAAACGGCTGTTTCCGGAATGCATAATTTGCTGATGATAGGACCGCCCGGTGCAGGGAAAACCATGACCGCGATGCGGATTCCGGGAATCCTTCCACCGATGGATGAGGCAGAACAGATGGAAATTTCACGAATTTACAGCGTCAGCGGGTTGTTTGAAGAACGTGCGGGGCTGATGCGGGAACGACCGTTTCGAAATCCTCATCATACCATTACCATGCAGGGACTCGCAGGAGGCGGTGTGATTCCAAGACCAGGCGAAATCTCGCTGGCGCATAAAGGTGTACTTTTTTTAGATGAGCTGCCGGAATTTCAAAAGGCAACACTCGAAATTTTAAGGCAGCCGATGGAGGAGAAAAAAATCCGTCTGGGGAGACTTGCAGGGGAATATGAGTTTCCGGCAGATTTTATGTTGGTGGCGGCAATGAACCCCTGCAAATGTGGGTATTACCCAGATATGCAGAAGTGTCGTTGCAGTGCGGGCGCGATTGAACGCTATATCAGCAAAATCAGCCAGCCGTTATTAGACCGGATTGATATCTGCGTTGAGACGCCGCAGATTCAGTTTGACGACCTTTTGATGGAACAGAAGGAGGAGAGTTCTGCACAAATCAGGGAGCGGGTGATGCAGGCACACGAGAGACAGAAATTCCGCTACAGGGGTGAAGCTTTTTGTTTTAACAGCCAGATTCCGGCATCGCGGATAGCAGAGTATTGCGCGATTGACAAAAAACAGCAAGTGTATATGAAGGCTGTTTATAACCGGTTGAATCTGACGGCGCGCTCTTATCACAAGCTGCTCAAGGTGGCACGGACGCTAGCGGATATGGAGGGCTGTGAAAAGATAGCAGACCGCCATTTGAATGAAGCAGTCTGTTACCGCAGCATCGACCGGAAATTCTGGGATATAGATAAAGGGGGATGGTAACAGGATGAAAGAGGCATACTGGCTTTCGAATATTCCGGGAATTGGAAACAGACTTAGAAACAGACTTTTAGAGTACACAGGGAGTGCAGGGGAGGTCTATAAGCTGACAAGGTGTCAGCTTGAGAAGATACCCGGAATCGGAGAAAAAGAGATTGCGGCAATCGAGAAAAGCCGCAGTGTGGACTGGGAGAGGGCATACGAGCGGATAATGGCAGGAGGTGTGCATTTTATCTCGACAGAAGATAAAGAATTTCCGGATAAGTTAAAAAACATTCCGGATGCACCCTACAGTATTTATTATAAAGGAAATTTGCCGGATGCAGACAGAAGAAGCGTTGCCATCGTAGGAGCGAGGATGTGTTCCCCCTATGGGCAGGCAGCGGCGCGAAAAATTGGGGAAACGCTTGCTAAGGCGGGAATTCAGGTAATCAGCGGAATGGCAAAAGGAATTGATTCAGCCGGACATGTAGGAGCCATTTCGGGAGGAGGAGCAACATTTGCGGTGCTGGGGTGCGGAGTGGAAGTCTGCTATCCGGCATCAAACAGAAGCCTGTATGAACAGATGATACAGACAGGAGGAATTCTGTCCGAATATCCTCCACACAGGGAGGCACGCGCCGGGCAGTTTCCGATGAGAAACCGCCTGATTTCTGCATTCAGTGATGCAGTGATTGTCGTGGAAGCAAAGGTACGAAGTGGTTCTTTGATTACGGCAGACTGCGCACTTGAACAGGGAAAAGATGTATATGCAGTACCGGGAAGGCTGTTTGACCCGTTAAGTGAGGGGACAAATGCGCTGATTGCGCAGGGTGCAGGGATTATTTCGGATATGGAAGAACTGGTGCGGGAGCTAGGCGGGACATGGAAAGAGAAAACGTCAGGTGTAAAAGAAAATAATCAATTATTACTTGAAAAAGATGAGAGCATGGTGTATAGTTGTTTAAGTTTACAGCCGAAAAGCATGAGTGAACTGATGGAACAGACAGGTTTGGACGCGGCAGTGCTTGCGGATAAGCTGATAAATCTGTGCAAACGGGGACTTGTGAAAGAATATTTTAAAAATTACTATATCAGGAATGACGGAAGTGCTTGATACATGGAAAAGGAGCAGGACGGATGGCAAAAAACCTTGTAATTGTGGAATCACCCGCGAAAGTAAAGACAATCAAGAAATTCCTTGGCAAAAACTATGAAGTGGTTGCGTCAAACGGACACGTTCGCGATATGCCGAAAAGTCAGTTGGGAATTGACATAGAACATGATTTTGAACCAAAGTATATTACAATCCGCGGAAAGGGAGAAATCCTTGCAAAACTCCGCAAAGAAGTAAAAAAAGCAGATAAAATTTATCTCGCAACCGACCCTGACCGTGAGGGAGAGGCAATTTCCTGGCACTTAAGCCAGGCGCTAAAGTTAGACGATAAGGATGTTGCACGAATCAGTTTTAATGAGATTACACAGAATGCGGTAAAGGCATCTTTAAAGCAGCCGAGAGAAATTGATATGGATTTGGTGAATGCGCAGCAGACCAGACGAATCTTAGACCGCATGGTGGGCTATGAAATCAGCCCGCTTCTGTGGGCAAAAGTAAAACGTGGCTTAAGTGCCGGACGTGTACAGTCCGTTGCATTGCGTATCATCTGTGAAAGAGAGGATGAAATCAATGCGTTCATTCCGGAAGAATACTGGACGCTTGATGCTGCATTTTCAATTCCGGGCGAAAAACGACCGCTGCTTGCAAAGTTCTATGGGAATGAGAAAGGAAAGCTTTCTGTTTCTTCCAAGGAAGAGATGGATAAGATTATGGAGACTGTCCGTAAGGAAAACGCTGAGGTGTTAGAGGTAAAAAGAGGGGAGCGCGTCAAAAAGGCGCCGCTTCCTTTTACCACAAGCACGCTTCAGCAGGAAGCTTCCAAGGCGTTAAACTTCCCGATTTCCAAGACGATGCGGATTGCCCAGCAGCTTTATGAAGGTGTCGACGTCAAAGGACAGGGAACGGTCGGGCTGATTACCTATCTGCGTACGGACTCCACCCGTATCTCTGAGGAAGCAGATGTGCAGGCGAGAACCTACATTGCAGAAAAATATGGAGAAAAGTTTGTGGCAACACAGCAGGCGACAAAGAAAAACGGCGCCAAGATTCAGGATGCACACGAGGCAATCCGTCCTTCGGATATCGAGCGTACTCCTGCCATGGTAAAGGACTCTCTTTCCAGAGACCAGTTCCGGTTGTACCAGTTAATCTGGAAACGCTTTGCAGCAAGCCGTATGGCATCAGCAGTATATGAAACCACAAATGTAAAGATTGGAACGGGTGAGTATCGCTTTACTGTATCCGCATCTAAGATTTCGTTTGAGGGATTTATGTCTGTCTATACCGACGAGGACGATGAGAAGGAAGAAAACAATGTTCTGCTCGGCTCCATAGACCAGAATACAAAACTGACACTCAAAGATTTGGAAGAAAAACAGCATTTTACACAGCCGCCGGCACATTATACGGAGGCATCTCTTGTCAAAATGCTTGAGGAATTAGGAATTGGACGTCCAAGTACCTATTCGCCGACGATTACAACTCTTCTCGGACGCCGTTATATTGTAAAAGAGGCAAAAAATCTTTACGTGACAGAACTCGGAGAAGTTGTCAATCAGATTATGAAGGAATTTTTCCCGACCATCGTGGATGAGCATTTTACTGCAAATATGGAAACACTGCTCGACAGTGTGGGTGAGGGAAAGGTCAACTGGAAAACCGTGGTGCGAAACTTCTACCCAGATTTGGAGGAAGCAGTCAAACAGGCACAGATTGGACTGGAAAAAGTAGAAATCAAAGAAGAAGTTTCAGATGTTATCTGTGACAACTGTGGACGCAACATGGTGATTAAATATGGCCCTTATGGGAAATTTCTGGCATGCCCCGGATTTCCGGAGTGTCACAATACAAAACCGTATTTTGAAAAAATTGGTGTTGCCTGTCCGAAGTGTGGAAAAGAAATTGTACTCAAGAAAACCAAAAAAGGAAGAAAATATTACGGTTGTGAGAACAATCCGGAATGCGATTTTATGAGCTGGGCACGTCCCGTGGCAGAAAAATGTCCGAAATGTGGCGGCTATATGGTAATCAAGGGAAATAAGATTGCCTGCGCAGATGAACAGTGCGGTTATACGAAAGCAAATGAACAGTAAAAGTGTGCAAATTTATTGAAAATATTGAATTTTCTGAAATAAAGTAGTAATATATCCTATAGAAAGAAAATTTACAGTGGTTACACAGGAGGCATCCATATGAGTGTTCAACTATTGGACAAAACACGTAAAATTAATAAACTTCTTCACAACAACAGTTCCTCGAAAGTTGTATTTAATGACATCTGCGATGTGTTAAAGGAGATACTTGAGTCCAATATTCTTGTAATCAGCAAGAAAGGAAAAGTATTAGGAACCGGAACCCGTGCGGGGGTGGAAGAAATCGGAGAACTGATTGTGGATGAAGTGGGTGGATTTATTGACCCACTGTTAAACGAAAGACTGCTTGGCATCCTCTCAACCAAGGAGAACGTGAATCTTGAGACACTTGGATTTGTGGATGATGTAAAGCGCTATACTGCCATTATTACACCGATTGACATAGCCGGAGAACGGCTGGGAACGCTGTTTGTATACCGCGAACAACAGGCATATGACATTGATGATATCATTTTATGTGAGTATGGAACAACAGTGGTAGGCCTTGAAATGATGCGCTCTGTGAATGAGGAAAACGCAGAAGAGACCAGAAAAGTGCAGATTGTAAAGTCGGCAATCAGTACATTGTCATTTTCGGAACTGGAAGCAATTACACATATTTTTGATGAGTTGGACGGTAAAGAGGGAATCCTTGTTGCAAGCAAAATTGCAGACCGTGTGGGAATTACCCGCTCTGTGATTGTGAATGACCTTCGCAAATTCGTGAGTGCTGGAGTTATAGAATCACGTTCTTCCGGAATGAAAGGAACCTACATCAAGGTACTCAATGATGTTGTTTTTGATGAACTGGACAAAATTAAAAAACAGAACATGACAAAATAAAAAAATTGTATGAAATCGAAAGGACTTGCGGATTGTTGCAGGTTCTTTTTTGTTTGTGTAAAATAAAAACGCAGAAAAAATAAAAGAAAAATCGTCATAATGCACAAAAAATTATGACTGGGACGAATTTCCTATCAACAAGATAAACCAATTTTTGACATTCCGGTGGGAAGATGTAGTACTTTGTTTGACAAAAATGCACAATATCATGTTTGATGCAACAAAAAACACTTGTGTTTTTGGTAATATATTTTATAATAGAGATAGAATTTTGTAGAATGATAGGAGTGGAAGGAGACGCAGAAATGATAACCACAAATGCATTTGATTATATTAATGTCATGGATAAGGCTGCGGATGCAAGCTGGCTGCGTGAGACGGTAATTACAAATAACCTTGCCAATGTAGATACACCTGGTTATAAGAGACAGGATGTTGACTTTGAAAGTGTACTGACAAGGGAGCTTGGCCGCTTCAAATATGTTTCTCTGGATCACAAAATCAGAGGATTGAATACAGATTTAAGTGGACTGGATGTTTCTAGTTATACGGATTCTGCAAACTATTCTTATCGCCTGGATGAGAATAATGTGGATGTGGATACAGAGAACACGGAACTGGCGTCAGAACAGCTCAGATACGAGATGCTTACTACGTCAATCAACGAAGAATTTAAGCGGATGCAGGCCGTAATTAGGTAGGAGGCAGAAGATGGGATTATTTCAGGCATTTAATATCAGCGCAAGCGGAATGACAGCGGAACGCTTCCGTATGGATACCATTGCACAGAATATTGCAAATATCAACACCACCAGAACGGAAGATGGTACGCCGTACCGCAGAAAGGTTGTGACGTTTGCAGAGAAGACGGTAACACCTTTTACACAATATTACCAGTCGGCAAGAGCAAGAGCCGTTGGAAACGGTGTAAAGGTAACTTCCGTACATGAGGATACCGACACAGATTTTATCATGGAGTATGACCCGTCTCATCCGGATGCAGATGAGAATGGATATGTTTCCTATCCGAATGTCAACACTGTGACAGAAATGACGAACCTCATTGATGCGTCAAGAGCATATGAGGCAAATACCACTGCGTTCAATGCAAGCAAGAGTATGGTGCAGGCGGCATTGAAGATTGGACAGTAAAGTAAGATAGAGAGAAAAGCGGGGGCAATAATATGGATATTGCATCAATGAATGGAATTACAGCAGAATATTTAAACCAGGTAAACCGGTTTGACAATATGGCACAGAAGGTGGACGATACCAGTTTCCAGTCCGTACTTTCCGCGGCAATGGATATGGTGAATGAAACCAATGATTTGCAGAATGATGCCCAGTCAGAAAAAATCAAATTTGCGCTCGGACAGGCAGATAATCCTCACGATATGCAGATTGCAGCATCCAAGGCGCTTACCGCATTACAGTATACGGTTGCCGTGAAAGACAAGATGCTTGATGCATACAAAGAGATTATGAATATGCAGATTTAATGAATGGAGTAAGAAAAAATGCCGGAACAGATACAAAAAATATTAGATCGGGTTTTGGAATGGTGGAAAAAGTTTAACACAAAGCAGAAAGCATTGTTAATCAGCAGCGTAGCTGTAGTGATTGTGGCACTTGTTATTTTAGCAGCTGTGATGAACCAGCCGAATATGGTGACATTAATCACATGCGAAAGCACCAAACAGGCAGCGGAGGTAAAAGACCTGCTGAGCGGCGAAAATATTAATTATGAAGTATCACAGGATGCACTGACATTTTCTGTAGATGCAAAGGATTACGCAAATGCGGAGATGCTGCTTGGAACAAACAGCATTCCGACAGAAGGATTCAGCATCACGAATGTAACGGACGGTGGATTCAGTTCCACGGAATCTGATAAGACCAAGTTGTACAAACTATACTTAGAGGAGCGGTTTGCTGAACAGCTGAAACTGCTCTCGAATGTCGAAAGCGCATCTGTTATCTTAAGTATCCCACCGGATGACGGAACAATTCTTGCCAGAGACCAGGAAACATCAGCAGCAGTTGTTCTTACCCTTTCCGAAGAAATGACAGAGGAACAGGCAGCGGCAGTTGCACAGTATATTGCAACCCAGGTGGGCAATGATACAACTGATAAGATCAAGATTCTTGATTCAAATGCAAATGCACTGTTTATCGGTGGTGATACACAGACCTCCATGGGAACTGCCAGCAGTCAGCTTTCCTTAAAGAACAAAGTGGAAAACACCATCAAGAGCGAAATCCGTGATGTTATGGTTGATTCTTCCCTGTTTGGGAACGTGGAAATTGCCATGAATCTGGACATGAATTTTGATGAGAAAACAGTGGCAACTCATGAGTATTATGCACCGGATGGACAGACCGATGGTATGAAGTCGAGTGAGAGCAATTACGAATCTGAATCAGAGGGCGGAACTGCGGCTGAGCCGGGAACAGATTCTAATGGTGATAATACGGATTATATGTTACAGGATAATGACTATACACATTCGACTGTAACTGACAGCACAATCAATTATCAGAATAATGAAAGAATTACAAACGAAAAGGATGGAGTGGGAAATATCAATTATGACGGCTCGTCCATTACGGTTGTAGCAACACATTATGTGGTATATAAAGAGGATACACTCAGGGCATCCGGGGCTCTTGACAATATGACATTTGATGAATATATAGCAGCAAACAGCACTCCGGTAAAAGAGACAAATATAGACCAGGATTATTATACCATGATTGCAAATGCAACCGGTTTTCCGGAAGCAAATATTCATATCAGCGTGGTAGATGAACCGATTTTCCAGTATTCTACAGGCGGACGGAGTCTGGCAGATTATATGCAGATTGTTCTTGCGGTACTGGTATTACTTCTGCTTGGATTTGTAGTATTCAGAGGTACCAGAAAAGAGAAAGAACCGGAGCTGGAGGAGGAGCTTTCTGTGGAGAGCCTGCTTGAGTCCACAAAAGAGAATCAGGAAGAGAGCCTTGAAAACATTGGATATAATGAAAAATCAGAAGTTCGTGTTCTGATTGAAAAGTTTGTGGAAGAAAATCCGGAAGCTGCAGCATCCTTGCTGCGCAACTGGTTGAATGAAGAATGGGAGTAACTTACATATGGCAACGACAACGGAGGAACTTAGTGGGGTACAAAAGGCAGCAATTCTGCTGATTGCCCTTGGACCGGAACGGTCTGCAGATGTATTTAAACATTTAAAGGAAGACGAGATTGAGGAACTGACACTCGAAATTGCCAATACCAGAAGCGTATCACCACAGGTGAAGGAAGACGTTTTAAATGAGTTTTATCAGATTTGTCTGGCACAGAAATACATTGCAGAGGGTGGTATCGGATACGCAAAAGAGCTGCTTGATAAGGCATTGGGTAATGAAAAAGCACAGGAGGTTATCTCCAGACTTACCGCGTCCTTACAGGTACGCCCGTTTGAGTTCGTACGAAAGACGGATCCGAGCCAGTTATTAAACTTTATTCAGGATGAACATCCGCAGACAATTGCAATGATTTTATCTTACCTTTCTTCTGCACAGGCGGCAGTTGTATTAGGCGCACTGCCTCCGGAAAAACAGGCAGATGTTGCAAAACGTATTGCGATGATGGATCGTACTTCGCCGGATGTTATCAAGGAGGTGGAACGCGTGCTGGAACGCAAGCTGTCTTCACTGGTCAACCAGGATTACACAATTGTGGGTGGTGTCGACGCCGTAGTGAATATCTTAAATACGGTAGACCGCTCGACAGAAAAACATATTATGGAATCTCTCGAAATCGAAGAACCAGAGTTGGCAGACGAAATCCGCAAGAAGATGTTCGTATTCGAAGATATCCTGCTGCTTGATGACCGTGCAATCCAGCGAGTTCTTCGTGATGTTGATAATGCGGACCTTGGAATGGCACTGAAATCTGCAAATGAAGAAGTACAGAATGTTATCTTTAAGAACCTGTCCAAACGTCTGGCAGCCATGATTAAGGAAGATATGGAATTCATGGGTCCGGTACGTATGAAGGATGTTGAGGAAGCACAGCAGAAGATTGTAAGTGTAATACGTAAACTTGAGGATGCTGGAGAGATTGTAATCTCCAGAGGCGGAGGTGACGAGATCGTTGTCTAATCTTTTTAAACCATGGTCTGTTAAACCCTGCACGACAACGGAAGCGAGAGTCATCGATTCCAATGCAATTTTAGCAGAACATATGCAGAAAGTTAACCGTCCGGTGCCGGTGCGCGAGGGCACCGGAGAAACACCGGGCGGTTTTGTAGAAGGAATTACAGCGCAGGAGCAGCTGTCAGCTGTGGAAGAGGAATCGGCTGTAAATGCGGAAGTTGCAAACGGGTACATAGAGAAGGCGAAAGAAGAAGCAGAAAACATTCTAAAGCAGGCAAAAGAGCATGCCGATGAAGTTGTGGCGCAGGCAGAAAATGAAGCAGAACAGATTCGCCTGGATGCCAGACGAGAGGGCTATGAGCTTGGCGCTAGAAGCCGGGAAGAGGAGCTTGAAAAACTAAAGGTTTCACTTGAGGCAGAACATGACAGCCGGATGCAGAAACTGGAACAGAGTTATAGCGAAAAACGCGATAATATGGAAAAAGAGCTGGTGGATGTGATTCTGCCGGTGTTTGAAAAAGTATTTCGAGTTGAGTTTTCCGGACAAAAAGAAATTCTGCTTCATCTGATTCAGAATACAATTTTACACATTGACGGAGAGAAACATTTCCGCATTAAAGTGGCAGAAAAAAATGTTTCCTATCTCGAGGAGCATAAAGCAGATATTTTAGACCGTGTGGGACATGATGTGGAACTTGAAATTGCAGTAGACCCGTCCATGGGAGACGATGACTGCATGATTGAAACAGATTCTGGAATCTTTGAGTGCGGTCAGGGAATACAACTTGAAAATCTGATAAAGAAAATTCGCATGTTGTGTTCTTAAAAACGGATTTGGTGAGAAAAGATGGCATATGAATTTGAAAAGTATCTGCAGCTTACGGATGAAACGTATTTTAATCATCTCGGAAAAGTTGTAAAGATTGTAGGACTGACAATTGAATCGGTGGGACCGAGCGCCAAGTTAGGAGACCTTTGCCAGATTATGATAGATCGGGCAAAGGGGATTACGGCAATGGCAGAGGTGGTAGGATTCCGGGATAAGCGTCTGTTGCTGATGCCGTTTGAAAATGTAGAAGGAATTGGTGTGGGCTGTCTGGTTGAGAACACAGGACACCCACTTACAATTGCGGTTGGAGAACAACTGTTAGGACATACCTTGGACGGAATCGGAAGACCGACTGATGGTGGTACGCCGGTTTTGCAACAGCAGTATCCGGTAGACGCACCACCACCGGACCCTATGGCACGTAAAATTATTTCAGAGGTATTGCCGTTAGGCGTAAAGGCAGTAGATGGTTTGATTACAGTTGGAAAAGGACAGCGAATCGGTATTTTTGCCGGTTCCGGTGTTGGAAAGAGTACGTTGCTTGGTATGTTTGCAAGAAACACGAAAGCAGACATTAACGTGATTGCATTGATTGGTGAGCGGGGACGTGAAGTACGCGAGTTTGTAGAACGTGACTTGGGCGAAGAAGGAATGAAACGCTCGATTGTTGTGGTCGCAACGTCTGATAAACCGGCGTTAATCCGGCGGACGGCAGCAAAGACAGCAACTGCAATCGCAGAGTATTTCAGAGACCAGGGAAAAGATGTGTTGCTTATGATGGACTCTCTGACCCGTTTCTCCATGGCACAGCGCGAGATTGGTCTTGCGTCCGGGGAACCTCCGGTAACAAGAGGTTATCCGCCGAGTGTTTATTCGGAAATGCCGAAACTCTTAGAGCGTGCGGGAACGGCGGCATCAGGTTCTATTACAGGTCTTTATACCGTTTTAGTAGACGGCGATGACTTTAATGAGCCGATTACCGATACAGCAAGAAGTATTCTTGACGGACATATTATGTTAGACCGAAAACTTGGGCATAAGAATCACTATCCGGCAATTGACATTTTACAGAGTATCTCCCGTGTTATGAGTGCGATTGCAACCAGCGAACACAAAGAGCTTGCCGGCAAATTAAAAAATGTTCTCGCAACGTATCATGAGGCAGAGGATTTGATAAATATCGGAGCTTATAAAAAAGGCTCTAACCGTGAAATCGATTATGCAATCCAGAAAATAGATGCAGTAAATGCGTATCTGATGCAGAAAACAGATGAGAAGTTTGATTTTAATGAAGAAATTGATTTGCTTCGGAATCTGTTTACCGATTAGCGATAAGGCGGTGATAAAATGGCAAAATTTGTTTATCGGATGCAGAGCATTTTAGATATTAAACTAAAAATGGAAAATCAGGCAAAGATTGCCTATGGACTTGCGAATGCAAAACTTGCGGAAGAACAGAAAAAGTTACAGGATATTATCATCCGCAGGGCGGGATATGAGAAAAAAGCGAGAGAACTCGTCAGTGGAACCATCTGCGTACAGGATATCAAAGAATGTAAACGCGCGATTGACACAATGAAAAGCCTTCAGAGAAATCAGATGATGAACGTGCACGCTGCGGAGAAAAATGTGGAAGCGGCACGAATCCGGCTCAATGAAGTGATGGTAGAGCGGAAGACACATGAAAAACTGCGTGAGAAAGCATTTGAAGAATTTAAACAGGGACTTGCGTATGCAGAGGGCAAGGAAATTGATGAACTGGTAAGTTATACTTACCGGGACAATAACCAGAAGTAACACAGCAGAGGAGGACGGTGAAACAATGGCAGAAGAAAACAACGAAGAAGTTTTAGACAAAAAAGCCGCTAAGGCAAAAGCAAAGATGGAGAAAAAAGCTGCAAAAGCAGAAAAAAAGAAAAAATCAGGGGACGCGGATGACCTAGATACGGAAGAAGAAACCACCGGAAGCAAAATAGCAGTCTTTTTTGTAACATTAATCATCATTATCATCTGGCTGGCGATTATTGCACTTTTGATTAAGTGGGATGTGGGTGGATTTGGTTCTACGGTATTACGTCCATTGCTCAAAGACGTTCCATATATCAATAAGATTTTGCCGGATGCACCGGAGGATGAGCTTTCTACAGAGGAAAGTCCATATTCTTCCCTGGATGATGCCATACAGCAGATTAAGTCTCTGGAGCTGAAATTAGCGGAAGCACAGAATGCAGCAAATGAAAATTCTGATTATATTACCGAGTTAGAGGCACAGGCGGAAGAATTACAGAAATACAAGCAGAACGAGGCAGATTTCGAGGCAATGAGAGAACAATTTTATGAAGAGGTTGTTTTTTCTGACGAGGCGCCCGATATACAAGAATATCAGAAGTATTATGAAAGCATCGACCCTGCCAATGCAGAAATCCTCTACAAACAGGTGGTGGAGCAGAGACAGGACGAAGAAGAAATTGAAGACTATGTAAAAACATATTCTTCCATGAAACCGAAGGAGGCAGCTGCCATCTTTGATACGATGACAAGCGACCTCAAACTTGTGGCACGTATCCTCAAAAATATGGATGCGCAGTCAAGAGCAGATATTCTTGGCAAAATGAATTCCGATATAGCAGCAAAAGTCACGGAAATCATGGAGCCTTAGAATATAGATTTATTATGAAAGAAAGGGGGAAAAAGAGTGGGAAGCACAGAAATCTCCAGTATTGGAAAGATTTTTGCATCACAGAGTAATGCAGGAAAAAACATTTCCGGTGCGCAGGATGAAGATTTAAAGATTCAGTTCGCTGATTTGATGAATCAGATGACGGCACAGGCAGGCAGTGAGCTTTTTTCACAAGGCAACAGCAGCCGGTTTGAACTGCAGACAAAGGCAAAGGATGGAAATGACTTTGCAGCGTATTCTTATAAAGAGACGAATATCGCAGACAGAAAGCAGGATACCCCGGCAGTAGATACTGCGAAAACCGTGGAAAGACTTGATTCTTACGAGAAGGATGTAAAAGACGTCCTGAAAGAAGAGTTAGGAGTTACGGATGAACAGATTACTGAGGCAATGGAAACACTTGGGCTGACAACGGTTGACCTGATGAATCCAAACCAGCTTGCTGCACTTGTAGCAGAACTGACTGGTCAGGAAGTGAGTGATTTGCTTTGCAACAGTGAGTTTATGAATGTCATGCAGAAAGTAAATCTTCTGAATACACAGTTATTAGAAGAACTTGGAATTACCAAGGAACAGCTGAGACAGATTTGTGAAGAACTGACGGCAGGGTTTGACGAGACACTAGAAGGAATGACGGATGAGAATCAGAACACTGACGTAACCGGAGCAGCACAGCAGGTAGAACAGACACAGGAATCAGAAACGCTGGTTCAGACACCGGAAACATTGTCAGAGGCAGAAAATGCGCAGACTACCGGAACAGAGACAGTACAGACCACTTCAAAACAGACGGAAGTGGAAAATGGTTCCAAACCGCTGGAAGAAAAGCCTGAGGTGGCAGAAAAACTTCCGACAGAGGAAGTGAAGAAAACCGAAGATACCGATACGTTACAGACAGATGAAACGGTATTAGAGGAGCCGGAAATCAACGAACCGGAGACTGCAAAGGAGCAGAATACCGGAAAGGAAAACCGTCAGAGCCAGAATCAGCAGGGACAGACACATTCACAGGCGGTAAGTGCAAATGCCCAGACGGACAGCAGTGTGGCAGTACCGCAGAGTACCGCAACGAACGGATTTTCCAGTCAGCTTGATGTACAAAATATCATGCGCCAGATTGTGGAATATTCCAGAGTGACATTAGGTGCAAACCAGACAACCATGGAAATGGAGTTAAATCCGGCAAACCTCGGCAAACTTTTTGTTGAGATTACCAGCAAAAACGGTGTGGTGTCTGCGCATATCGAAGCACAGAATGCGGTTGTGAAAGAAGCCTTAGAAGCTCAGGTGGCAGAACTGAGACAGAACATGAATCAGGCAGGCGTGAAGGTTGATGCAGTGGAAGTAACGGTTGGCAATCACGAGTTTGAGAGAAATCTCGAGCAGAATGCCAAACAGGAACAGCAGATGGCAGAACAGCAGGAAAAAGCTGCAAAAAGAACAAGAAGCATCAATCTGGGTGAACTTGATGAACTGACCGGCTTAATGTCGGAGGAAGAAAGTCTGGTAGCACAGATGATGGCAGAACAGGGAAATACCGTAGATTTTACGGCATAATGATTCTTCTTACAGAAGAAAGAAAGGAGCGAAAAATGGCTTTAATTACACCAATTGAAGATGGAAAAGTGGTAGAAACCACAACAGAAGATACCACTGCGAGCAATAATGACCTTGGTTATGACCAGTTTTTACAGTTGCTCTGTGCAGAGATGCAGTACCAGGATCCGTTAGAGCCTACCAGTAATACTGAATATGTGGCACAGCTTGCAACATTCTCTCAGATGGAAGCAACTTTAAGTATGCAGAATACGCTTGAGAGCAGCAATGCAAATTCCCTTGTAGGACAGTATGTAATCGTAAAATCAACTTCCAGCACAACCGGAGAGACAACTGCAGTAGCAGGGTTTGTAGATTACATCCAGTATGAGAATGGAACCCCTTATTTAAGTATCAATGGAAGCCTTTATAAGGCGTCAGATGTGTATGAGGTTGCAGATGTGGATTATATAGAGGCAGTGACACTGGCACAGTCCTTCATAGATGCAGTTGCACAGCTTCCGGCAGTAAGCAAACTCACGACTGCATGGCAGAAAGACGTGGAGAATCTTTCTACGGTATATAACAGTCTGACATCTTACCAGAAGTCATTCATTGACAGTGATACACTTACGACATTTAATGAACTGGTTGCAAAGATGAAAGAACTGGTTGCAGCGGCGAGCAGTACTGATAGTACAACAGACAGTTCTGACAGTACGACAGACAGCTCTGACAGCACGACAAACAGTACAACAGATAGTACAGACAGCGACTCATAAGAAAGGAAGATGGGTTTATGAATAAGATCGGGAACCGGTTTGCTTCGATAGAGCAGGTAACTGACCAGTATCTGAACCAGAAAAGCACGGATGCGGTAAAATCTTCCGGCGTCTCTTTTGAGGAAATCCTAAAACAAAAGCAGGAGACTACTGGCGGTTTTGAACTGAAGTTCTCCAAACACGCAGCGATGCGCCTGTCAGATCGGAATATCAGTCTTTCCGATGAACAGAACGAGCGACTTCAGAACGGGGTTTATAAAGCAAATGAAAAAGGAATCAGGGAATCACTGGTTCTGATGGATTCGCTGGCATTTATTGTCAATGTTCCAAATAAAACAGTGGTGACAGCAATGAATCAGGCAGAATCTGAAGAAAATATTTTTACAAATATTGATGGCGCAGTCATTGTATAGCCGGACCTTAAGGAGGCAGAAATCCCCGACTGACAGAAGGGATTAAGACAGCGCACAGATTTAGGAGGTCAATTTAACTATGATGAGATCAATGTACTCTGCTGTGTCAGGTTTAAAGACACATCAGACAAAGATGGACGTTATTGGTAACAATATTGCGAATGTAAATACGGTGGCATTTAAGTCATCTTCTGTAACGTTCAGTGATTTATTATACCAGACCACATCCAACGCATCCGGTGCAAATGCAACAACCGGTGTCGGTGGTGTGAATGCTAAACAGATTGGTCTTGGTGCTACTACTGCATCTACCAAAGTAAATATTACTTCTTCCGGTGCAGCGGAGACTACAGGTGACGGTCTGGATATTCGTTTATCTGATGCAAACACAACAAATTTCTTTATCGTAAATAACGGTTCGGAGAACCTGTTTACAAGATCAGGTTCCTTCTATATTGATGGTTCAGGAAACCTTTGTATGACATCTACCGGTTATAACGTAATGGGATGGCAGGTAGATCCGACAACTGGCGAGATTCAGAAGGATACTGTATCGGCACTTCGTGTTATGAAGCAGGAGAACCTGACTTCTGCACCGGAGGCAACCACAAACGGAACCGTATCCGGAATCCTTGATAAGAATGATTCCGATGTAACCAGTGAAGCGGGAAAAATTATGACACTGAACTTCTATGATGACCTTGGTTATCAGTATACTGCAAAATTCGCAATCCGTGCAGTGGACAAAGACCAGTGCGAATATACCGTTGAGCTGGCAAGCCTTTTGGATTCTAACGGAACAGATATCATTGCAAATTTCACAGATGCCCAGAAAGCAAGCTTGTTCGGAAATCAGACAACAAGCAACAGCACATATACATTGCCGACATCTGCAACCGGATTGTCCGGCGGAGATTGTTATTATGATACAGGTACGTCAACCTATAATATCGTTCTTTCAGATGGAACGACAGCAGCATTGACACCGGATAATGCAACTAATCCGACCTCTTTCACTTACACAGATGAGAACGGTGCACAGCAGACGGTTACTCCTCAGGATGTTTTCGGCTTCACTGCACTTGAGTGGCAGAACATTCAGAACAATGCAACCACGAACGTAACTGGTACGATGAACGGAGCAACCTACACAATTGCAAGCCCGACTGTCAACTATACCTTAAAGTTCAACACGGCAGACGGTACCTTTGATTACATCAATATGTCAGGACAGGGAAAGGCTACTTTAAATCTTTCTTCTTCCGGATTATTTACAAACGGAAACTTCAAGGATATTTCCATTGACTTTACGACCTGCTTAAACAAGAACAACGGTGGAAAATCTACAATCGGGGCTGATTCAGGAGATCTTGACGGAACAACCGGAAAAGGTAAAAAGTTAGGTGCCATGATTGGTCTTTCAGTTGATACCAGCGGAAAGATTTACGGAACATACGATAATGGAAATACCACTCTGTTAGGACAGATTGCAACTGCACAGTTTGCAAACGCTTCTGGTCTTGAGAAAGTAGGAGATAACTGCTATACGACAACCTTGAACTCTGGTGATTTCGATGGAATCGGTGTGGATATTTCTGCAGATGGAAGCAAAATGACAACCGGAGAGTTGGAAATGTCAAACGTAGATTTATCTACAGAGTTTACACAGATGATTATTACACAGCGTGGTTTCCAGGCAAACTCCCGTGTTATTACTACTTCAGATACACTGCTTGAGGAACTTGTAAATCTGAAGAGATAGTATTGCTGATAGGGTAAAAAATTAAAATATATCTGGTAAAAGGTATTC